>ERZ838118.4660-NODE-4660-length-11648-cov-3.189770_pt1 | contig 11648 bp, 10 predicted proteins | sample MGYA00519863_ERZ838118 | MGnify/ENA primary metagenome ERZ838118 (study PRJEB31850, sample SAMEA3708827) | human gut metagenome | biome: human gut; feature: human-associated habitat; material: faeces | place: China | collected 2014 ...
CCTGCGGCTTTGCCGCAGGTCTTCCTTCCTTGTTTATTTTTCCCTCACCGGGACAAACTACCTCAAATACGAAACACGAGGTGAAGTCTATGCAGACCAAACGAGCGGGCCGCCAGACGGTGCAGCTCTCCCATCCCCCCAGCGTGGTGTCCTTCGCCAACATCGGCGGACGGATGGAGGGGCAGGGGCCGCTGGCAAAATACTTTGACGAGCTGTGCGAGGACTCGTTTTTTGGAGAAAAAACATGGGAAAAGGCAGAGTCAGCCATGCAGGAACGGGTACTGCGGCGGGTGCTGGAGCAGGCGGGCCTTGCGCCGGACGAGCTGGACTATGTGCTGGCGGGTGACCTTTTGAACCAGTGCATCGGCTCCTCCTTCGGTCTGCGGGACTTCAGCATTCCCTTTTTCGGGCTATACGGCGCCTGCTCCACCATGGGGGAATCTTTGGCGCTGGCGGCCATGCTCATTGACGGCGGCTTCGCCGAAAAGGCCGCCGCGCAGGCCAGCTCCCATTTCTGCACAGCGGAACGGCAGTACCGGATGCCAGTGCCCTATGGAAGCCAGCGGACGCCTACCGCCCAATGGACTGCCACTGCCGCCGGGTGTACGCTGCTCTCCGCCCAAGGGCCGGGGCCGTATATCACCCATGTCACCTGCGGCAAAATCGTGGACAAGGGCATCACCGACCCCAACAACATGGGCGCGGCCATGGCCCCCGCCGCCTACGATACGCTCCGGGCCTACTTCTCCGATACCGGCACCGGCCCGCAGGACTATGACGCTATTTTCACCGGGGACCTCGGCGAGCTGGGCCACGGCATCGTCACGGATTTTTTCCGACAGGACGGTGTTGACCTCTCCAAAAACTATTTTGACTGCGGAATGCTGCTCTATGACCGGGAGGGGCAGGATATGCACGCTGGCGGCTCCGGCTGTGGCTGCTCCGCCGCTGTGTTCAACGGCTATATCCTCACAGGCTTAAAGCAGGGCCGCTGGCGGCGGGTGCTGTTTGCCCCCACCGGGGCGCTGCTCTCCCCCACCTCCAGCTTTCAGGGAGAATCCATTCCCGGTATCTGTCATTTGGTGTGCGTCAGCACAGAAAGGTAAAGCGATGGAATATCTGAAAGCATTTCTCTGCGGCGGCGTGCTCTGCGCTATCGGGCAGGTTCTCATTGACCGCACCCAGCTCACCCCCGCCCGTATCCTCACCGGCTATGTGGTGGCGGGCGTTGCGCTCAGCGCCGTGGGGCTGTACCAGCCCATTGCCGACTGGGGCGGTGCCGGGGCCACCGTACCCCTGACAGGCTTCGGTCACGCGCTGGCAAAGGGCGTTGCCAAGGCTGTTGCCGAAAAGGGCTGGCTGGGCGTTTTTACCGGCGGTCTCACCGCCACTGCCGGCGGAATCGCGGCGGCCGTGGTTTTCGGCGTACTGATGGCGCTGCTGTTCAAGCCCGGCGACAAGCGGTAGTCCACAGATGACAAAGCGGCAGGGCTGCGCCCTGCCATTTTGTTATCAAATTGTTGCTACTTTTCGCGGCCTTTCTGGTATACTATATCTGATTTTCGACAGAAAGGATCTGTTTTCATGCGGTGTATTTCCGCTTTTCTTTTGTCATTGACGCTCGCGCTCTCCCTCACCGCCTGTTCCTCCGCCCCTAAGGCAGACACCTCCACACGGCCAGAAGAACCGCCTGCCGAAACCCCGGAGCCTGAAACTCCCGCGCAGACGGAGCCGGAACCCTACGTCATTTCCTCCCCCACCGTTGATCGGGGCACTGTGGACGGCGTGACCTACACGGCGTGGGACGGTATCGTGGAGCACCTCTTTTTCCACCCCGTTGTGGCCTATCCCGAGCTGGCCTTTGACGGCGATTCCCAGTCTGACGGAATCGATGACTGGATGGTAACAGTGGACGAGTATGACAAAATTTTGCAGAGCGTCTATGACCGGGGCTATGTTTTGGTGGACATAGGCGATGTGTGGAGCGAGAGCACGGACGCAAACGGTCAGCCGGTCATGGTCCGCAACACGCTGTACCTCCCGGAGGGCAAAAAGCCTTTGATTCTCTCCTATGACGATGTAAACTATTATGACTATATGCTCAAGGATGGCTTTACCTACAAGCTCATCATCGGGGACGATGGTCTTATCTGGAGCTATGGTCTGGACCCGCAGGGCAATGAGGTTGTCTCGCAGGATTTGGACGCTATCACCATTCTGGACAAGTTCGTCCGGGAGCACCCCGACTTTTCCCCCTTCGGTGCCAAGGGCAGCCTCAGTCTCACCGGCTATCAGGGGATTTTAGGCTACCGCACCAACACGGACACCAAGGTCTGGAATGATGAATTGGAGGCCAACCGTCTGAAGGAATGTGAGGCTGTAAAGCCCATCATCGCGGAACTGAAGCGCACCGGCTGGACCTTCGGCAGTCACACCTGGGGCCACATCAATCTCTCGTCCTCCTCATTGGAGCGGGTGAAGGCGGACACCAAGCGCTGGATGGACGAGGTGGGCAGTCTGATCGGCCCCACCCCCATTCTCTATTATCCCCACGGTGCCCGACCCGACGGGGATGATGTCCAGAGCACCGGCCCCATTTTCAAGTATTTGCAGGAGCAGGGCTTCCGGGTGTTCGCCTCCGTGGGCATCAGCTCCTACTCCAAAATCAAAACCGACATCTGCGCGGTGATCTGTGACCGGCTCCACCCGGATGGCACCACCCTCCGGGGCAGCGACAAGGTCATCGGCTGGTACAGCCAGTTCTACGATGCCAGAGACATCATTGACTTGGACGTGCGCCCCAACCGGGGCGTGAAGTGGACGCCGAAATCCGCGTCCTGACCGCGAAAAGGAGGCTTTATCCATGAGTCTTGACGAATTGAAGGCCGCAGCCGTGGCCATGCTGGACCGGGCCTATTGCCCTTATTCCCATTTTCCCGTTGGCGCGGCGCTGGAATGCGCCGATGGGACGGTATTTACCGGCTGCAACATTGAAAATGCCGTTTATCCGGTAGGCACCTGCGCCGAGCGCACCGCCATGAGCAAGGCTGTCAGCGAAGGACATACGGATTTTGTACGCATTGTCATCGCCGGACGCAGCAGCGATTACTGCTACCCTTGTGGGATGTGCCGCCAGTTTATGAAGGAGTTCGCGCCGGAAATGCAGGTCATCTGTCTCAACGGCAAGGGGGAGGCGCTGGAGCTGACGCTCCGGGACCTGCTGCCCTACGGCTTTGACAGTACTTTCCTTCCGGGTGAGCAGTAATTCTTCGTAAAAACAATTTTAAACGAGGACAATAAAAGCAGGGCGCTGTGCGATGCACAGCGCCCTGCTTTTTCTGAATTTTTCAAACCGTGAGCTGATCAGCCCTGATTGCCGAAGTAGTAGTTGAAGATATCCCACGGATTGCTGTAATAGCCATTGCCGCCGTTATAGGAGCCGTTGTTGGAATTGCTGTTATTGTTCTGGCTCTGCTGGGACTGGCTGTTGTTGTCCGTGGCCTGATCCGCAGGCACGGCGCCCCACGTCACGGAGACGTCCTGCTGCTTACCGTCACGGTAAATGGTGAACGTGGATTCATCACCGGCGGAATACTTCTTCTTCAGGGCCACCAGGTCCTGATAGGAGTCCACATCCGTACCGTCGATCTTCATGATAACATCGCCCATCTTGAGACCCGCCTTGTCAGCGGCGCTACCATCCTCCACGGAGTAGATGAACACGCCCTTGGTAACATCATAGCGATACTGGGCGGCCATCTGCTCATTCATGGTGCCGGGGGTGATGCCAAGATATGCCTTGTTGCTGACATAGCCGTTGGTCATGATATCCTGAATCATAGCCGCCACATCGTTGATAGGGATGGCGAAGCCCAGACCCTCAACGCTCTGGCTTGCATAGCTGGAATACTTGGCGGACACAATGCCCACAACCTCGCCGTACTCGTTGAACAGCGGGCCGCCGGAGTTGCCGGGATTAATAGCCGCCGTGACCTGAATCATGTTGAAGGGAGTTCCGTCTACATCAATAGCGCGGTTCACCGAGGAAGCAATGCCCTCACTCATGGAAAACGTCAGCTCGCCCAGCGGGTTGCCGATAGCCAGGATGTGATCGCCCACATTCAGGCTGTCGCTGTCGCCCAGCGTTACGTTAGGCAGGTTTTCGGCCTCGATCTTGATGACGGCAATATCGTAGTCCTCGTCGCCGCCGATATACTGGGCGTCATAGCTGTCGCCATTATACAGCGTGACCTTCACGGTATCGGCGTCGCCTACCACATGGTAATTGGTGACGATATAGCCATCCGGCGTCAGGATGAAGCCGGAACCGGCGCCAGCGGTCTGTGTGGTCTGGCCAAAGAAGTTAGGGTCAGAGGTGGCAGTGATGTTGATGGACACCACGCTGTTGACGTTGGCGGCGTACAGCTCCGCGTCCGTCATGGGATTCTTGCCGTCCACGGTCTTGAGCTGGATCTCCGTGGGCTTGCGGTTGGAGACATTCACCTCTGTGGTATCGCTGTTGGACCGGTTGCTCACAAGGTACGCCGTGCCGCCGCCTACCAAGCCGCCCAACAGGGCGCACACCAGCGCCAAGGACGCGACCTTCATGCCGACACGGCTCTTTGCGGACTTGTGCTGGGGCTGCTGTCCGCCTGCCGGGCCATAGCCGGTGGGCTGGCTCTGCGGCTGCACATTGTCCTGGCTCTGCGCCTGCTGCTCGCCCTGCGCCTGTTTGGCCTGCTGCTGACGGTAGCTGTTGATCTGCTCGTCTACGCTGGGCTGCTTTGCGTCATAGCGCTGACCCGGCTCCGTGCCGTCCTTGCGATAGGTGTAATGATACAAATTCTGTTCGTCGTTATACATAAGTCAAACCTCCTTGAGATCGGTGGCCGGAGTTCCGGCCCGCCGGGGACTTCCTTAACTTTGACTGTAGTATAGGCCGGAAATCTTAAAACTGCCTGAAAAATTTTTAAAGCAATTATGAACCATGCTTTCTCTTTTCCGCAGAGTGTGCTAAAATTCTTCTATCAATTCCCTTGGAGGTACTCTCATGCTGCGAATCGAAAATCTGAAGCTCCCGCCCGGCAGCGGTGACGCCGCACTGCGCGCGCAGGTCCTAAAGGTGCTGCGGCTCCCGGAGGAACGCCTGCTGGCGCTGCGAATCCTGCGCCGCAGCATTGACGCCCGGGAGGGGGTCCATTGGGTCTATACGGTGGAGGCCGAGACCGCCAACGAGGACGCTGTGCTCCGCCGCTGCCGGGACAAGCGGGTATCCTGCGCAGAGCCACGGCCCGCTTATCGGCTGCCGCAAGTCGTTCCCACCCCGGACTGTCCCCCGGTCATTGTGGGAGCCGGACCCGCGGGACTGTTCGCCGCGCTGGTACTGGCCCGGGCCGGTGCCCGTCCCATTTTATTGGAACGTGGCCGCCGGGTGGAGGAACGCACCGCCGATGTAGAGCGCTTCTGGTCCACCGGGGCGCTGGACCTCACCAGTAACGTCCAGTTCGGCGAGGGCGGCGCCGGTGCGTTTTCCGACGGAAAGCTGAATACCGGCACCAAGGACATCCGACACCGTTTTATTTTAGAGGAGCTGGTAAAGTGCGGCGCACCGGCGGACATTCTGATCGACGCCAAGCCCCATATCGGCACGGATTACCTGCACATCGCCCTGAAAAATCTGCGGCAGGAGCTATTGGACGCCAGGACGGACCTCCGCTTTGAGAGCCAGCTCACCGATTTGGATATCCGGGACGGTGCGCTGCGGAAAATCACGGTCTCCTGTCCCGAGGGAACCTACACGCTCCCTTGCCAAAACCTGATTCTCTGTCCCGGCCATTCTGCCCGGGACACCTTTGAAATGCTGTACCGCCGGGGCGTTCCCATGGAGGCTAAGCCCTTCGCCGTGGGCGTCCGCATTGAGCAGCGGCAAGCAGACTGCGCCGCCGCCCAATACAAGCCTCCCGGCCTCCACGTACAAGCTGAGCTGTCATCTTTCCAACGGCCGGGGCGTATTTTCCTTCTGCGTCTGCCCCGGCGGGCAGGTGGTGGCCGCCGCGTCAGAGGAAAACCGGGTGGTGACCAACGGCATGAGCGAATTTGCCCGGGACCAGGAAAACATCAACGGCGCGCTGCTGGTGAACATCACGCCGGAGGATTTCGGCGGCGAAAGCCCCTTGGCGGGCATTGCATTCCAGCGGCGGCTGGAGGCCGCTGCCTACCGCGCCGGTCAAGGCGGATACCTTGCCCCCTCGCAGCGGGTGGAGGATTTTCTGCTAAACCGCCCCTCTGCGGGGCCGGGGCGCGTCAAACCCAGCTATCGCCCCGGTGTGACATGGACAAATCTCCAGGACTGTCTGCCGGACTTTGTGGCCGAGTCCATCGCGGAGGCGCTGCCGATTTTGGGCCGCAAGCTGCGGGGCTATGACCAGCCGGACGCTGTGCTCACCGCTGTGGAGAGCCGCAGCTCCTCTCCGGTGCGCCTTTTGCGGGACACCGATTGCCAGTCTCCCATTCGGGGGCTGTATCCCTGCGGCGAGGGCGGCGGCTGGGCCGGGGGAATCCTCTCCGCCGCTGCGGATGGGATGCGCTGCGCTGAGCAAATCTGCAATGCGCTGAACCAAGAAGCCTGAAAAGCTATTTTACTTTCCTATATGTTCACTTTTCCACGCTGAAAGGAGTCATTTATGAGCCGTGATATCTGCATTTTCCAGAGCTTTCTGACCCCGGCACACAAGGCGCAGATCACCGCCGCCGCAGAGGCGGCTGGCATGACGCCGTATTTCTTCACAAAGGACCAGTTTAACGCCGCCCGCGACTGCGTGCAGCACTGCGAGGTTCTCTACGCCGCCTCCCCGGACCTGCTCCGCACCGCGCCCGCCACACTGAAATGGTACTGCGCCTCCTCCGCCGGGGTAGACGCCTATTGCAGGGATGAAAGCCTTTTCGCCAACCCAAACTGCCTTTTGAGCAACAGCAACGCCTACGGCGTGACCATTGCGGAGCACACCATTATGGTAACGCTGATGCTGCTGCGGCAGATGCCCGCCTATCTGGATGCCGCCCGGGCGCACCGCTGGGCTGCCCCGGCGCCGGTACGCTCCATTCACGGCTGCCGTGTCACAATTTTAGGCACCGGCGATCTCGGCGGCAATATTGCCCGCCGGATGCGAGGCATGGGCGCTGAAAAAATCATCGGCCTCAGCCGCAGTGGAAAGGCCCGGGAGGCCGGCATTTTCGATGAGACCTACCCTATCTCTCAGTTGGACCGTCTGCTGTCGGACGCAGAGCTGCTGGTCATGGCGCTTCCCAATACACCGGAGACGGTGAATATTCTCAACCGCGAGCGAATTGCCCGTCTGCCGAAGGAGGCCATTGTCATCAATGTGGGCCGGGGCAACGCACTGGATCAAGCGGCGCTGGCCGAGGCCCTGAACACCGACCACATTGCCGGCGCCGCGCTGGACGTTGTCGACCCGGAGCCGCTGCCGGAAAATGACCCCCTGTGGGACACCAAGCATCTGATTTTGACGCCCCACATTTCCGGCAACCTGACGCTGGGCTATACCTGTGACCGGAATGTGGAGCTGTTCTGCGAGGACCTTGCCAACTACGCCGCTGGGCGGCCTCTATCCCACCTTGTAGACCGGAAGCGGGGCTATTGACCCCGGTGCTGCCCCATGTGACCACCGCCGGATTTCGTTCTTTTCTCAAAAAAAACGGTAAAAATCCCCCAAGGACATTCCTTGGGGGATTTTTTCGGCCGTTTATTACTTTGCGTATTCGACGCATTTCGTTTCCCGAATCAAATTTACCTTGATCTGACCGGGATATTCCATTTCTTCCTCAATCTTCTTTGCAAGGTCATGAGCCAGAATAATCATCTGATCCTCGCTGACCTGCTCGGGCTTCACCATGACCCGCACCTCGCGGCCGGCCTGAATGGCATACGCTTTCTCAACGCCCTGGAACGAGGACGCAATGCTCTCCAACTGCTCCAGCCGCTTGATGTAGTTCTCCAGATTCTCGCGGCGGGCACCGGGACGGGCTGCGGAAATGGCATCCGCCGCCTGAACGAGGCACGCGATGATGGTGCGGGGCTCCACATCGTTGTGGTGGGCCTCGATGGCGTGGATGATTTCTTCCTTCTCCTTGTACTTCCGGGCAAATTCCACGCCCAACTGCACATGGGTGCCCTCCATCTCGTGATCCACGGCCTTGCCGAGATCGTGGAGCAGACCGGCGCGCTTGGCGGTCTGGACATCGGCACCCAATTCGGCGGCCATCATGCCGGCGATGTGGGACACCTCAATGGAGTGCTGCAGAACGTTCTGGCCGTAGCTGGTGCGGTAATGCAGGCGGCCCAGTATCTTCACCAGCTCCGGGTGGAGATTGCGGACGCCGCACTCAAACATGGCCCGCTCGCCCTCGGCCTTGATGGTGGCCTCCACCTCGCGGCGGGCCTTTTCCACCATTTCCTCAATGTGAGTAGGATGGATACGGCCATCGGCAATAAGCTTTTCCAGCGCCAGCCGGGCGATCTCCCTGCGGACCGGCTCGAAGCAGGAGACGGTGATGGCCTCCGGTGTATCGTCGATGATGAGGTCCACGCCGGTCAGCGTCTCGATGGTGCGGATATTGCGGCCCTCACGGCCGATGATACGGCCCTTCATCTCGTCATTGGGCAGGGGAACCACACTGACGGTCAGCTCGGCCACGGAGTCCGCCGCGCAGCGCTGGATGGCCTGAGCCACCACCTCGCGGGCGCGGGTCTCGCACTCCTCCTTCATCTGGGACTCCACCTCTTTGATCTTGAGGGCAGTCTCATGGGTCACTTCGCTCTCCACCTGCTCAATGAGGTATGCTTTGGCCTCATCCGCGGTAAAGCCGGAGATTTTTTCCAGCATCGCCGTCTGGCTCTGCTTAATGGTTTGAATCTCCTCCTGTTCCTTTTCCATAGCGGCGTGCTTCTGTGCAAGGGATTCTTCTTTTTTCTCAATGGTCTCCAGCTTGCGGTCCAGATTTTCTTCCTTCTGCTGCAAGCGGTTTTCCTGCCTTTGCAGATCGGCTCTGCGGGATTTTTCTTCCTTCTCGTAGTCAGTGCGGCTTTTGAGAATCTCCTCCTTGGCCTCCAGCAGCGCTTCCTTCTTCTTGGTCTCGGCGCTCTTGATTGCCTCATTTACAATGCGCCGGCCTTCTTCTTCGGCGCTGGAGATTTCCTTTTCAGATACCCTTTTCCGATAATTGATTCCGAGGGGGAAGAAAATCACAGCGCCCACCACAAAGGCAACGATGCCGATGAGGTAAGTCATACAGTGTACTTCCTTCCTTTTCTTTCGGTGTAAAAAACACCATAAAATTACCGTCCGGCTCACCGCAGGGCCAACCGGTACGGTTCAGAACACAAACAGGCGGGCACCCCTTTGCCGCCTATAATGATCCCTTTATAGTTTAATCAGATGCATCGGCGATGTCAAGCCATTTACCGTAAATTTGCCGCCGTGTTTTTATGGAATTTCAATAAAGGCGGCTGCGGCATAGCCCGTCTGTCCATTGTACTCCACCACGTACCACCCCTGCCATTCGCCGTAAACCGTCACCTCCGCGCCATTGGGGAGATTGGCAATGACCGTGCCGGTGGAAGACGGTTTGCTCCGCAGATTCAGCGTTCCGTAGCTCAATCGCACCACGCCCCGGGCCGGGTCCATGGGCGCGATGAACGGAATGCCGAAATACTCCGTCAGCGCCCGTACCAGTTGGCGGGCAATGTCCTCCACATGGCCCTCGACCCACAGGGCGTCGGAATAGTTATCATGATAGCCGATCTCCACCAGCACCGCCGGGAACCGGGACCGGGACACCTCTCCCAGTGCGGTGGTAGGGCGGGTGGTGACCTTGTCGGGCAGCGGGTAGATCTCCCGCAGATTTTTGGCGATCAGCTCCGCGCCACGCTGTCCGCCGCTGCTGCCCGGATAGTAAAACGCAATGATTCCCCGGGTGGAACTTTGCGGCTCCCCATTGCCGATGGCGTTGGAGTGCAGCGCCAGATAAAAGTCGTAATAGCCGCTGTTGGCCTCCCGGATGGCGGCAGCGGCGGAGCCGTTCGGGTCATTGCGACGGTAGCGGATGGCGTTGGACCGCAGATACGGCTCCATAGCGTCCACGATCCGGTTCATCCAGTATTCCTCGCTGCCGCTGCCGGTGACATAAGGGTTCCAGTCCTGTGTAGACGGGCTTAAATAAACAATGGGCATCAGCTTTCCCTCCCATGCAAATTCTCTCTGTCACATGGTATGGCGTTTTCCCGGCAAATGTGCTATACTGACCTCGATTTGAACACAAAGGAGCACAGCTTATGAAAATGGAGCGGGGCTATCCCGTTTATACCGTCACGCCCAAGGCGGAAAACGTCATTCTGCGGGGCCATCCGTGGGTGTATGACGCGGAGATTTTAAATACGGAGGGCGAGACCGCCAACGGCGGTCTGGTGGACGTTGTCAGCAAAAAGGGGCGGTATCTGGGGACCGGCTTCCTCTCGGAGCGTTCCAAAATTCGGGTGCGGCTCATCTCCCGCAACGCCAATGACCGCTTTGACGCCGCCTTCTGGCACCGGAAGCTCCAATGGGCATGGGAGTATCGCAAATCCGTCATGGACCCGGCGGACCTGGACGCCTGCCGCATTATTTTCGGTGAGGCGGACGCCTTCCCCGGCCTGACGGTGGACAAGTTCCACGATCTGCTTAGCGTGCAGGTGCTCTCCGTAGGTATGGAAAACCTACAGGATACGCTGCTGCCCGCTTTGACGGATATTCTGCGGCAGGACGGTCAGCCCATCCGGGGCGTATTTCTGCGGAACGATGTGGCCCTCCGGGACAAGGAGGGGCTGCCCCAGGGCAAGGGCTGGTATATTCTCCCCGGCGAAACGCCGCCGGAGAGTCCCGTGGTGGAGATCACGGAAAACGGGGTCAAATATCTGGTGGACGTGGAAAACGGCCAGAAAACCGGCTTCTTTCTGGACCAGAAATACAACCGGCGGGCGGTGGGGCGTCTGGCGGCGGGAAAAACCGTTCTGGACTGCTTCACCCACACCGGCTCCTTCGCGCTGAATGCCGGAATTGCCGGAGCTGCTTCCGTTCTTGGTGTGGATGCGTCCGAGCTGGGCGTAGCTCAGGCCCGCGAAAACGCAGAGTTAAACGGACTCTCTGACCGTGTCACCTTCCAGTGCGCAGATGTCTTTGATCTGCTTCCGGAGCTGGAACAGAAGGGCGAAAAGTTTGATGTGGTTATTCTGGATCCGCCGGCCTTCACCAAATCCCGCAGTTCCATCAAAAACGCTGTCAAGGGCTACCGCGAGATCAACCTGCGCGGCATGAAGTTAGTAAAGGACGGCGGCTACCTCGCTACCTGTTCCTGCTCCCACTTCATGGACCCGGAGCTGTTCACCAAGACCATCCGCGAGGCCGCAGCCAACGTACACAAACGCCTCCGCCAGGTAGAATACCGCACCCAGGCAGCCGACCACCCGATTCTCTGGACCGGAGGCGAGCAGGCATCGTATTACTTAAAATTCTACATTTTCCAGGTCGTGGATGAGAAGTAACAATATAGAGACAGAACCCACTACAGGTCCGAAGCCGGTAATCCCGGCATAC
>ERZ838118.4665-NODE-4665-length-11631-cov-2.859019_pt1 | contig 11631 bp, 7 predicted proteins | sample MGYA00519863_ERZ838118 | MGnify/ENA primary metagenome ERZ838118 (study PRJEB31850, sample SAMEA3708827) | human gut metagenome | biome: human gut; feature: human-associated habitat; material: faeces | place: China | collected 2014 ...
AGTGAAAAACAACGGTTGGGAAGCCTCTGCCAGTGTTTATGTTATCCGGAATGCTGAGCGGGATATCAACTGGATTATCGGTGGTCAGCTGACTTACAATAAGAATTATGTTTCGAAGTTGTCGGAAGCCATTAAAGCCCAGAATGAGGCTTATCTGAAAGAGGATGTAGATGTCGCCAATCTGTTTTATGAAGGACGTCCGCAAAACGGTATTTATGTCGTTCGTTCTCTGGGAATCGATCCGGCCAACGGACAGGAGATTTTTTTGGATAAAGACGGTAACCGGACGGATATCTGGAAGGCTTCCGATAAGGTTTATGTCGGTCAGGCAGATCCCAGGTACCGGGGTATTGCCAATACGATGTTTATGTGGAAAGGATTGACGGTAAATGTATCGGCTTCCTTCTATTGGGGTGGGAAGAGGTACAATTCGACGATTATCGACCGGGTAGAAGTCGGGCGTACCACCTTGATGGCACAGAATGTGGATGCCCGGGCTCTGTACGACCGCTGGCAGAAACCGGGGGATATCGTTCCATTCAGGAAATACGACGATAGTTCGACCCGTGCCACTTCCCGCTTTGTCATGGACGATAAGGTGTTCGAGATTCAGTCTGTCGGGCTTCAGTATAAATGGGATTCTGCGTGGGTAAAGAAATACATGCGGGCGACATCGGTGACCTTCGGTGTGAATATGTCCGATTTGTGGCATTTCTCGACAATCAAGATGGAACGGGGTACCAGTTATCCTTTTGCCCGGAATATTCAGGGAAGTATAAAATTTTTATTTTAACGACAGGATAAATAACGATAGATATGAAAATATATAAATTTATAGGATTTATAGCCCTGTTGGGGTGGTCGGCCGTTTCTTGCAACGACTGGCTGGATGTGCGTCCCGATACGGAACAGAAAGAAGAAGATCAGTTTTCGACCTACAAAGGTTTTCGGGATGCTCTCACCGGATGCTATATGGCTTTGGCTAACGAAGATGTGTATGGTTGCCGTTTGACGATGAGTTGTACGGAAGCTTTGGCCGGATTGTGGCATATGCCGGATGAACCCTCGTCTACCAGCGATCGGTATCAGGATTATCACCTGATGTTGCACGAATACGACAATGACGGAGCACGGCAGGCTGTCCAGGCTATTTATTCCAAGCTTTATAATATCATTGTTCAGGCCAATCTGGTTATCAAACATGCAGAAGATAATGCAGCCGCTTTCCCCGACGAAGCAACCCGTTCGGTAATCCTCGGTGAAGCCTATGCTATCCGTGCCTATTGTCAGTTGGATGTTTTACGTTTGTTCGGTGAAGTCCCCGGGGGACAAGGAACAAAAGTAAGCTTGCCTTATTCCGAAGTGACGGCCTTCGACGAGAGAGCCACCCGCTATGATTTCACCGGATATAGCGAAAAATTGATCGCCGACCTTGATAAAGCTGAAAAGCTGCTCAAAGACAATGATCCGATTTTCGGATATACTTTTGAAGAATTGAATGCACCTTCGTCGGTGGAGATTGAAGATACCTATATGTGTTACCGGCAGTCCCGTCTGAACTATTGGGCTGTAAAGGCTTTGCAGTCCCGGATGTATCTTTATCTGGGGAAAGCCGATCCGAAATATCTGGCAATGGCTTACGATGCAGCGAAGGCGGTCATCGATGCCAAAGACCGGGATGGAAATCCGGTGATGACACTGAGCGGTAGCAGTGATCGTGAAACCAACGGTTATAAGGCCTGCCCGAACGAGTGTCTTTTTTATCTGAGTAAATATAATGTGAAAGATGTTGCTTCGATTCTGATCGGCGGGGCTGATGTACAAACCGGAGTAAACTATCTCTATATTACGCCCGAACGTCTGACCCGGCTTTTTGAGGGAGTTCCGACGGATTCGGACAACCGTTATGCATTCATGTGGAACAAAAATGCCAAATCTTCAACTTCGAAGAAGAATGTAACTATTCTGAAATATTATTTTGCCGATGATGTGGAGAATAAAGCGTTGTATTATCAGATTATACCCATGCTCCGGATGTCCGAGATGTATTTGATTGCGGTGGAGACAACACCTTCGCTCAGTGAGGCCAATGCTTTGTATAAAGATTATATGTTGGAATGCGGTGTCGCTTTGGATAAAGATGTATTTGACGGTTTAAACGATCGTTCCGGTGAGCTGATGGCTGAATACCGGCGGGAGTTTTTTGCCGAAGGACAGTTGTTTTATACCTACAAGCGAAATCAGGTCAAGGATATACTGTGGTTGGAGACTCAGGAAATGACGGAGGATGATTATATCTTGTGGAATTGTGTAAATACGGAATTTAATCCTTAATTTTTTTAAACGAATAGCGATGAAACGATTGAATATATGGTTATGCAGCATGTTGTTGTTGTGTATTACTGCCTGTGAAAAAGATTTACCGGTGTTTGAAGATCCGGATTGTTTGTTGAATTTTAATTATGGTAGCCAGCTCAGTACGGAAGAGGTCACTGAGATGATGCGAAACGGGAGCCATTCTTTCAAACTGAAAACACCGGAAGGACAATTGAGCGATACGGTATGGTTAGATGTGGATATTATGGGAAAACTTTCAGCGGAAGACCGTCCGCTGGCCTTGCAGCAAGTGATGGTGGAAGGAACGAAGAATGCCGTTGCAGGTACGCATTATATAGCATTTGACGATCCGGTACTGGCGGAGTTCTATGTTGTTCCTGCCCATTCGGCAACCGCTCATATTCCGGTGATCCTGAAACGTGATCCTTCTTTGGCAGAAGGGAATGTCGTTTTGCGAATCACTTTTAGAGAAAATGCAAATTTCAAAACAGGCTATCCGGAATTTTCTACTTATACGCTGACGGTTTCCGACCGTCTGTCTAAACCGAATGCCTGGGATTTGGCGTCTTTGGATTATTATTTCGGAGAATATGGGGAGAAAAAGCATGAATTGATGATGAAATGGACGGAAGAAAGTTGGGATGACGAATATATCAACAGTCTTTTCGCAGATATATACGGATTCGGAACTTTATCACCGAAAGATCCCAACTACATTGAGTGGCTGGCCGGGTGGTTTGCCGAACAGTTGGAGCAGGAGAATGTAGAACGCCTGCAGAATAAGCTCGACGTCTGGAAGGAAAGTGATACCGGGAAGCCGGTCGATTTTACACCGAAAGAATGGGGAAGGTAATATGAATGATTTAAACAGTAAGAAGATGAAAAAAATATATATTGGCCTGTTTTGGGCTTGCATACTTGGGATTACCGGTTGTTATGAAGACGACAGTACGATGGCAACCCCGGAAAGTATGGTGAATGAAATAACCATAGAGGAGTTTGCCGATACGTCAGCCGTCGCTTATTCGACAGTATTGGAATTGACACCGAAAGTGACAGGGTATTCCGATACGGAACTGGAATACCGGTGGTATATATACGGCGGGGAGTTCAGCGACCGTACGGAAGACGGTTATCGTACCGTGCAAATCGGTGCGGAAAAAAAGCTTTCCTATCCTGTGGAGTTGAAAATCGGAACTTATACGGTTGTTTGCGAAGTGACGAATAAAGAAACCGGTTATTTCAACCTGACAGAATTTTCTTTGAAAGTGACTTCGGCCTTTTCGGAAGGATTTTATATTTTAAAAGAAACGACGGACGGAAACACGGATATGGATTTTTACAATGACCGTCAAAAGACGGTCATACCGGACGTGATTGCTTCAGTACAGGGAGAAGCACAAAGCGGGAAACCTTGCAATATGTGCCCGGTATATAACAAAATTTATATCGATCCCGCAACGGCAAAATCGACCTATGCTACGGGTGTTTTTGTCACTAGCGGACAGAATGAGTTTTCGATTTATTCTACGATAGATATGTCGACACTTTTCGACCGGTCTTCGTTGCTTTTTTCTGAGATGGACGGGGAAGAAGTGCCTTATGCTATGGTTTCTGCAATGAGAGGGAATATGCTGTTCTCGAATAAGGGAGTAAGACTGGATGATCTTGGCGGTGGAAGGTTCGCTAGTGAATACAGCACTGGAAAATTAGGTTATCCTGCCGGAAAAGGGACCAGTTCATTCATTCAGGCTTACGACGGGCAGAATCTTTCTTTTTGGAGCGGAGAAACCCGGCGGTTGATGTATACCTCCGGTTCGGATATGGAAGAAATTAAGTACAAGGATGGTTATGAGGGAGTTAAAGTGGATTGGGAACAGGCGGCTCCTGTGGCATCGGGCTGGAATCACCGGGCCGGTAAAAATACGATCTGGTATTTGTTCGACGTTGCCGGGGAAGGACGTTATGTGGTTGTGTTACAACCGGGAGGAGGTATCGATCAGGTCATCCGGTTAGATGCTTCCCTTCATTTAGCCAAGGCAGATGTAATTGCCGGAAATGCACTGACTTCTACCTCTATTTATGGAGTAGACGACAACCGTTTGTATCGTTATAGCCTTACGGAAGGTACCGAAACTTCTGCCATACCGGTGGAAGGGTTACCGGCGGGAATGATTACTTATATGGCCGATTTGTTTTACGGTTCATCTTTTGATTATATCGTTATCGGTATACAAAATGGCGATGAATATACGTTGTCGATGTATAAGATTGCCGGTGGACAACCTTCGGGCAAACCGGTGCATACGGTAACCGGAACCGGAATCCTGAAGAAGGTATGCTATGCCTGTCCTTTACAGGACTATGCGAGCCCGAATTATTATGCCTTTACTAAGTATGCGGAATTATATGGAATGGGACCTGATTTCCCGTATTGATGAGATAATGGTTTTATTCCTGATACAGTGCCGGACTGATAGTCGGGTATGTCGGTCCGGCGTATTAAACGATTAAATTTGCAATAGAATGAAAAAGATAGTATTAGCTGTATTTATGGCTGCAATGGCTTTATCTCTTTCGGCACAGATCAACTTCCGCGAGGGCGGCTTTGCCGAAGCTTTGGAGGCTGCCAAGTCCGAAAACAAATTGGTGTTTATGGATTGTTACACCAGTTGGTGCGGTCCTTGCAAATTGATGGCGTCTAAAGAATTTGTCCAGGAGAAAGCGGGTGAGTATTTCAATCCCCGTTTCGTGTCGGTAAAAATAGACATGGAGAAAGGCGAGGGCGTGGAATTGCGGAAGAGATATGATGTCAATGCTTATCCCACCCTGTTGGTGTTGAATGTGAAGGGCGAGTTACTATGCCGTCATGCCGGCTATCTGAGTGTAGACGAATTGATAGACTTTGCGGAGAATGGTGTGAAGGGAGGCGGATTAGCGGGTATGCACAAACGCTATGCCGCTGGTGAACGTTCATCGGAATTTATCGGAGAATACCTGGCTTTACTCGACGATGCCGCCATGTCGGGGACTATTCGTTCCGTAGCTGATGATTTCCTGAAAGACAAGACGGACGCTGTGTTTACGGATACAAATGTATATCGGATATTCTGTGGTTATGTTACTCCGGATTATGCTGTCTTCCGGTCGGTATATGCCCGCAAGGCAGAATTGGTGAAGCGTTACGGTGAAAAGGCCGGTCTGCATCTGGAGAGGGTGTGGGAAGCCGGTGCAAGGAAATACCTCAGGCGGGAGGCGAAGAAAATCGTTGGGTATGATGTTGCCGGACTGGAAGCCTATTATGCCCTCATGAAAGAATACCGGGTGCCGGAAGCGGAGGGTATTCGTGCTGCCGCTTTGGTGGATGGAACTATCGGCACGGCGGAGTGGGCAGCCCTGTTGGAAGCGATGACCGAGTATAATCGTTTTAGCCGCATGGTGGAAGATCAGATGTTTTATGCCTGTAACGCGTTGTTTTACGGACAGGGCGCGGAAGGATGGAAAAATGCCGGAGAACGCAAGAAGTTCGCCGCTCTGCTGGAAGAGCGTGTCAAAGCATTGAAAGGCAAAGAAGACACTTCCGGCCGGACCATGACGGTAGGGGGAAAAAGAATGCCTGTCATGGAGTATTACTGCCAGTCGTATGAGGAGATGTTGGAGAAAGTGAAGTAAGTAGACATTCATATTTATAGTGGTATGGGATTCCGTCCCGGAATCCCATACGGTATTGCTAAATAAATATAATTATTCTAACTTTGAGCTGAATTATTCGAAGTATGTCAACGAACTGAAACCGTAGCTTTTTCAATGCTTTTCAGGACCAATGACATGAAAAGCGATAGTAAAAATTCGTATCCGGCTTTGCCGATATAGCGGACTGGATGTTTTAGAGTCATTTCCGCCCGATTTTGTTTATTGGTTGTTGGGCTATCAAGGATATTTCGAATTATGAAGTCAAGCCGGCTTTTATAAATTTTAAGGGCTTTGTTTGTAGAGACAGTAACACATAAATAACTACACATGAAAAAACAATTTTTGATGGCTTTAGCGGCGCTATCGCTGCTTGGCGGAAGAACGACGGCTCAGGAGCCGGCTTGTAAACCTCCTTTAATGGGATGGAGTTCGTGGAATGCCTACCGCGTAAATATCAGCGAAGATATTATCAAGCATCAGGCCGATTTGATGGTGGAGAAGGGCTTAAAAGATGCAGGATACCGGTTTATAAATATCGATGACGGATTTTTCGGTTATCGGGATGAAACCGGAAAGATGCATGAACATGCACAGCGGTTTCCGAACGGTATGAAAGTCGTCGTGGATCATATCCACGATCTGGGGTTGAAGGCCGGTATTTATACAGATGCCGGGAATAATACCTGTGGTTCTATGTCGGATCAGGATAAAGCGGGGATCGGGGCCGGAATTTACGGGCACGAAGCACAGGATGCCCAGCTGTATTTCGGGGACTGGGGTTTTGATTTTATTAAAATCGATTATTGCGGGGGCAGTTATCTGGGGTTGAACGAAAGAGACCGGTATACCGATATCCGTCAGCATATCGATATCGTAAACCGGCAGGTCGCCCTTAACATTTGCCGTTGGGCTTATCCGGGTACCTGGGCGAAAGAAGTGGCCGGTTCCTGGCGGATTAGCGGTGATATCCAGGCCAGATGGGAATCGATAAAATATGTCGTCGGGAAAAATCTTTATCTGTCGGCTTATGCAGGAGACGGACATTATAACGATATGGACATGATGGTGGTCGGATTCCGGGAAGCCAGCCCGGTAGGGGGAGAAGGATTGACCCAAACCGAAGAAGAGGCTCATTTCGGTTTATGGTGTATCATGAGTTCGCCTTTGCTGATCGGATGTAATCTGGAGAAAATGTCGGATGCCACTTTAGAGCTATTGAAAAATAAGGAACTTTTAGCCCTGAATCAGGATCCGCTGGGTTTGCAAGCTTATGTCGTTCAGCACGAAAATGAAGGTTATGTGTTGGTAAAAGATATCGAACAAAAACGGGGGAAGGTGCGTGCTGTAGCGCTTTACAATCCTTCTGAGCAGCCTTGTTCTTTCACCGTACCTTTGACAGATCTCGAGTTCGAGGGTACAGTAAAGGTGAGGGATTTGGTGAAACACCGCGATTTGGGTAAAGTGGACGGGGCGTTGAAACAGGAAGTTCCGGCCCATGGGGCGATGATTTTACGGATCGAAGGGAAAAAACGGATCGAACCGACAGTGTACGAAGCCGAATGGGCTTACCTGCCTTTATTCGATGATTTGGGTAAAAATCCGAATGCAGTCAGATATACTCCGCAAGAAGGTACTTCCGGGAAAATGATCGTCGGGTATTTGGGGGGACAACCGGAAAATTATGCAGAATGGAAAGAGGTATATAGCGAAAAAGGAGGACAATACCGGATGACCGTTCAATATACACAGGGTGCCGGGCGGCAGCTGGAACTGACGGTCAATGGGGAAAAACAGGTGTTGAAACAACTGGGGGACGATAACGGGCTGCGGACTGTGACTGTTCCGGTGACTCTGAAACCCGGATACAATACGGTCCGGATGGGGAACAGTTATAATTGGGCTCCGGATATCGACTGTTTTACTTTGTCGAAGTGATCGCCTTCATGATTTTTTTAGATTTCAAAGTTTTGTATGATATGAAGGACTTCAAAGTTTTGTTTGTTCTGTTCGTTTTATTCTGTTCGCAAGGAGTATGGGCTCAGAAGTGGGAGGCTCCGAATTGGAAGAATTTCTCTTATCCTGTCATTGATTTTAAAGATAAGGCGGCCGGAACGAAGGGGGCTCAGATTTATAGACGGATCGTACCCGAACCGGAAGCTTTCATCCAGCAACATGCTTTATGGGTAGCTCAGACGCTTTATTGGTCGGCGACGGATTCTATGCCGGGAGTAGAGAAGATCGAATACAACCTGGAGGATACCGACGGTATTCCGGCCAAAGGGGGACAACCGCCGGTGGTCAATATTTTCTATAGTTCCCGGTGGGTGGAAAAATCGGAGGATAGCCAGGGAGACGATAAGGTGCTCTATGAAACCCGGGGAGTGCTTTATCACGAGCTGACTCATGCTTACCAACTGGAACCTCAGGGGATCGGCGGTTATAAACCCGGAACCGAATTCTGGGTATTTATCGAAGGAATGGCCGATGCAGTCCGTTATCATAATGGCTTTTTCCCGGTGGATAGCCGTAAACCGGGCGGACACTGGATGGATGGGTACCGGACGACCGGTTTTTTCCTGGAGTGGTTGACCGGCAAAGATCCGGATTTCCTGAGAAAATTCAATAAATCGGCTTTAGAGATCGTTCCCTGGAGCTTCGATAAAGCCATGAAACATATTTTCGGCGAGCAAGTGACGACAGATAGCTTGTGGGAAGAATACCAGGCTTTCCTGAAAAAATAAAATAGCTCACGGGGGACGGGGTGTTGGTTTATCCCCCTGTCTCCTGTGTTACGCTAGATTGTTACCGATTGGGCTGCCCGGATCGGATAGGTTGTCATTGTTATTATTTTTCCTCTTCATGAAGAGGAAAAACCTTCCGGGGAGTCCCTCTCCATGAATTTTTTAGCTAGGATGATTTTGTTTTAATTCAATTTGCGTGCTCCGTCACTGATGGTTACCGGATATACTTTCGGTTCTTTACCGAATTTTGTCTTAAAACGACTGATCGCTGTTTCGATGAATCGGTCGTAATAAGCGTCTTTTACCAGGTTAATCGTACATCCACCGAAACCACCTCCCATGATCCGTGAACCGGTTACCCCACATTCTTTGGCGACATCGTTCAGGAAATCCAATTCTTCGGTACTGACTTCATAAAGTTTGCTCATGCCATGATGGGTAGCGTATATGTTTTTCCCTACGGTTTCGTAATCACCTCGTTTTAAAGCTTCGCAAGTATCGGCAAGCCGGCTGTTTTCCTGGATGGCATAGGTTGCCCGCATGTAATCTTCTTCACTGATTTTATCTTTAACTTCTTCCAGCATTTCCAGGGTTGCATCTCCGAGCAGTTTTACTTCCGGATGATTACCGGCGATAGCTGCTGCTGCCCTTTCGCAGGATTGGCGGCGTTTGTTATAGGGTGAATCGACCAGTTCGTGTTTGGTGACAGAATCGATCAATACTAATTTATAGCCTTGTGGATCGAAAGGGATATATTCATATTCCATCGTACTGCAATCCAGACGGATCAGGTTGCCTGCTTTACCGAAAACCGATGCAAATTGATCCATGATACCACAATTTACCCCGCAATAATGGTGTTCTGTTTTTTGTCCGATCAGTACCAATTCTTTTTTATCGAATCCGGCCTTGTAAATCTCATTCAGAGCAAAAGCAAAAGTACTCTCGAGGGCTGCCGATGATGAAAGACCGGCTCCAAGAGGTACATCACCTGAAAAAACGGTATCGAAACCTTTGATTTGTGCCCCCCGTTTCAGCATTTCGCGGCATACTCCGAAGATGTAATGTGCCCAGGAAGCTTCGGGTTTATCTTCTTCGTTCAGGCCGAATTCGGCATAAGCTTGCAGGTCTGCCGAATAGGCCCGGACTTTGTCTGTCCCATTGGGTTTGATTTCTGCTAAGATGCCTTTATCGATGGCACCTGGAAGAACACATCCTCCATTGTAATCTGTATGTTCGCCGATGAGGTTAATACGACCGGGAGAGAAATACAACATTCCTTCGGTTCCGAATTTTTCTTTGAATAGATTTCTTACGATACGAGTATCCATGATTTCTTTATTGTTATAAATTTATTAATGGTGTGTCTTAATCTGTTGCCTGTTGCTTTCGAAAAAGTTATCGTTTGCGTCAGGCTTCTTTCTTTATCATAAAGGAGCGCAATTTATGTAAAAAAAGCAGATTTTACAAATGTTCATCGGGATCTGAATTTATCGTACTTTTAATAATAAGGAGTACGACGATGACGTCGGTGATATCCGGATTTTTATTTAAAAATAGTCTAAATTACTTTTATTAATCGGTAGATATACAGTGAGTTATTGAAAATATTTCAAAGAAAGTTGTAAAAAATATTTTTAAAGTGTTTTATACACACTATATTTGAAGTGTTTTTTAAACACTTATGTGGGCGTTTCAAAAATGAATAGTCCTGAAAATTTGAATATACTAAAATGAAATCTAAATCATAAATTATAGCAAAGATTATGAAAACGTTTGTATTGGGTTTGGTGGTTGTTGCAGGAATCATGAGTTCTTGTTCCCCAAAAGCGAAGGAAGAGACAACTCTTTCCGGACTGAATCCGAAGAAGTTTCAGGCAGAGATCGATGGGAAACAGGCCGGTCTCTATACTTTGAAGAATTCGGCCGGAATGGAAGTTTGTATCACTAATTTCGGTGGCCGTATCGTGTCTGTTTTGGTTCCGGATAAACATGGCAATAGGAAAGATGTGGTATTGGGGTTCGATAGTTTGGCAGATTATCGGAATATACCCAGTGATTTTGGCGCCTCTATCGGTCGGTATGCTAACCGGATTGCACAGGGAAGAATCGAAATCGATGGCGAAACTATTCAATTGCCGCAGAATAACTATGGACATTGTTTACACGGGGGGCCGGAAGGTTGGCAATATCAGATGTATGAAGCTAATCAGATCGATGGTACGACTCTCGAACTGACCCGTTTTTCTCCGGATGGCGATCAGAATTTTTCAGCCTATTTCAATGCCGCATATGACATTGCCTGTCCGGGGAAGGTTACACTGCCTCCCTCCGTAGGCATATCCACCAAGTCTTACATGTACACAGGTGAGAAGATAAGCGGCTTCACGGACATTTCGCTGAAAGCGGCCAAAGAGGTAAAAGTGACGGACAGTTTCTTGATCCCCATCTTTGTGCAGTTCATCGTATCGCCCGTTATGGACAAGACATATCTGATATTCGGTATGAGTTTCTAAGGATTTACGACAAAAACACATTAATTCAATAAGGTATATGAAAAAGATTGAAGCAATTATCCGTAAAACCAAGTTCGAGGAGGTGAAAGATGCACTTCTGGAAGCGGACATCGAATGGTTCTCTTATTACGATGTAAGAGGTATTGGAAAAGCACGGCAAGGACGTATCTACCGTGGCGTAGTATATGACACCAGCACCATTGAACGAATTTTGATCTCTATTGTCGTACGCGACAAAAATACCGAGAAAACAGTGCAGGCTATCATCAAAGCTGCACAGACCGGAGAAATCGGTGACGGACGCATTTTCGTCATTCCTATCGAGGACGCCATCCGCATCCGCA
>ERZ838118.4671-NODE-4671-length-11611-cov-3.225943_pt1 | contig 11611 bp, 10 predicted proteins | sample MGYA00519863_ERZ838118 | MGnify/ENA primary metagenome ERZ838118 (study PRJEB31850, sample SAMEA3708827) | human gut metagenome | biome: human gut; feature: human-associated habitat; material: faeces | place: China | collected 2014 ...
CGCTCCAGCAGTGGCTTGATGGCGATGTCATCGGGACCGACGTGGTTCATGGGACTGATGACGCCGTGGAGCACATGGTATTTGCCGTTGAACTCCCGGCCCCGCTCCATGGCCGCCACGTCCCGTGGGTCCGCCACCACGCAGATCACAGAGTTATCCCTCTTGGGAGAGGAACAGATGGGGCACAGCCCCCCGGCGGTAAAATTGCGGCATACGGGGCAGTAGGTGACGGTGCGCTTGGCGGTAACGATGGCGTCCGCAAACGCCTGAGCGTCCTCCTCCGGCAGGCTCAGTACATGAAAGGCCAGCCGCTGGGCGGTCTTTCCGCCGATCCCCGGCAGACGGGCAAATTGTTCGACCAGCGCCTCCAGCGGCGCGGGAAAATACTCCATGATATTGCTCCTTCGTGCTCTGTGGGGCCATGTATGGCCCCACAGCTATTGATATAGGTTCAGAGTTCGCAAAGCTCCGTTTGCCTGCGGGCAGAAATGCTTCGGGCACTTGAAAATTTTAATCATCCATCGTCAGGACAGGTGCCTGACGATGGATACTCTGCACCGCGTAAGTGTGCGAGCGTCTCCCGCAAGCGAGTGCGCGCAGCGAGGTGGCGGGGAGGTTAGGAGGGGAACCTGTTCCCCTCCTATTATCCGAGTTCCATGGCAAACAGCGCGGCGGCACCGCCGGTGTGGACAAAGGCGATGTGCTCAGCAGCATTAAAATAGCCCTCCTTGACCAGCATCAGGAATTTGGCCCACGCCTTGCCGGTGTACACCGGGTCCAGCAAAATGCCCTCCTGCCTGGCCAGCTCTTCGATATACGGCGTATCCTCCGCGTTGGGAACAGCATAGCCCGCGCCTACGTGATAGAGCATTTGAAAACGGCTGTTCATATCGGTGGGGACGGGTTGTCCCACAAGCCCGGCGGCCTCTTTCACAAACTCCGGCACAATGTCTTCAAAGGGGTCGGTGTCCACGCCGAGTCCCGTGGCCTTAGCATGGGGCAAAAACAGGGAGGTACCCAGCACCAGACCGGCGGTGGTGCCGCCGGAGCCAGTAGCGGAGGCAATATGACCCAGCTCGATACCGGCCTCCTTTGCCTGCGCGGCCATTTCCCGGACACATTCGGCGTAGCCCACAGCGCCCAGCGCCGTGGAGCCGCCCACCGGGATGATATAGCCCTTGTGTCCCTGGTTGGCCAGTGCCTCACAGCGCCGCCGCATCTCGGCGTAGATGTCCTCGTAGCTGTCGGTATCCATAAACTCTACCTGTGCGCCGAAAATATCGTCCAGCACCAGATTGCCCTTGTGGTCCGTGACACCCCGCTTTTTCAAGATCAGGGTGCAGCGCATCCCCAGCCGTGCCGCGCAGGCGGCGGTGAGCATGGCGTGGTTGGACTGGGCGCCGCCGGTGGTGAACACGGTGTCACAGCCCTGCTTTTGGGCGTCCGCCAGCAGATATTCCAGCTTACGGACCTTGTTGCCGCCCAGCGCCACGCCGCACAGGTCATCCCGCTTGATCCAGATGCTCTTATTATAAAGACGGCTGATGTTCTCCAGCCGGTAAAAGGGCGTGGGATATACGCCCAGCTTGATTTTGGGAAGGGTGTTCCAGTTGCTCATTGCTTATTCTCCTCTTAATTCGCGGATTCGGGCGGGAATGTCCGCCGCCTTGTAAACGGCGCTGCCAGCCACCAGCACGTTGGCCCCGGCGTCGATACAAGCCTTGCAGGTGTCCGGGGCCACGCCGCCGTCTACCTCCAGCTCGCAGGCGGGATTGCGCTTGTTGATGAGCTTGCGGATGGCGGCCACCTTGGGAAGCTGATCCGCCATGAATTTCTGGCCGCCGAAGCCCGGTTCCACCGTCATGACCAGAATCAGCTCCACCTCATCAATGTAGGGCAGTACTGCCTCCCATGTGGTCTTGGGCTTCAGGACGATGCCTGCCCGTTTCCCCTTGGCGTGAATTTTGTCAATGGCGGCTTGAATGTTCTCCGGAAAGTCCGATTCTACATGGATCGTCACCAGATCGGCCCCGGCGTCGCAGAACTGCTCCACGTAGCGCACCGGCTGCGTGATCATCAGATGGACGTCCAGCGGCAGCTCCGTGACCTTGCGGATGGACTGCACCACGGGGATGCCGATAGAAATATTGGGGACGAATACACCGTCCATGACATCTACATGAACATAGTCGGCATCGGCGATGCGATGAATGTCCCGCTCTAAATTCGCAAAATCGGCAGAGAGAATAGACGGAGCAATTTTAACCATGGAAAAGACCTCTTTTCTGTTTGTTTCCGGTGTTTCCGGCGGGGCCCGTCGGGGTGGGCGCGAGGACTGCCGTGGCAGCCCGGGGCGGCGCGCATAGGATGGAACAAGCGGCGTGAGCGTCCCCGGAACCGTCTCCCATCGGCCTGCCTCCGGGTCTGATGCCGCCGCTTTTCAGATAGGGGGCCGGTGCGTTCACCGGCCCCCGGTGTGCTTTATTCAGCCTTTAGTGTAGCAGACCCGCGGGACAAAAGCAATGCCGGTGCAAAATTTTGCATTGTTGCATTTGCAATAAGTATGCACGGCAGAATGTGGTAAAGTAAGGACAATAAAAGGCTGCGGCGCATGAAAGCTGCCGCGGCGGAAATGCTAACGCTATAAGGAGGCGGCAGTATGGAACTGAAGCACCTGAACGAACAGGAATTCAATACGGTAAAGAATGGGACGAAGCCCGCCATGATCGACTTTTTTGCAACGTGGTGCGGCCCCTGCAAAATGCTGGGCCCTGTGATGGAGCAGTTGGCGGACCGGTATGACGGTAAGGCCGTTGTGGCCAAGGTGGATGTGGACGAGCAGCAGATGCTTGCCATACAGTACGGTGTGATGTCCGTGCCGACGGTGCTGTTTTTGAAAAACGGCGAGGAGGTCGGGCGCCTCGTGGGCGTACAGCCCGCAGAGACCTATGCGCAAACGCTGGACAAGCTGCTGTAAAGGGCATTCGGATTCCAAAAAAGCAGGGCGGAGATGATTCATCTTCGCTCTGCTTTTTTGCATGATACCTGTTCTGCCTGCTTTCCTTTATTTCCCACCGGCAGCTCGCTGATGAGGGTGGAGCCCAGCACCAGCACAGCACCCAAAATCCCGCTCCAGCCCAGCGGCTCATGCAGCAGCAGGGCAGAGAGAAGAATGGCCACAATGGGGTCGATGTAGCTGAACAGCACCACCGTCTGGGCGGAGAGGTGGGCCATGGAGCCGAAGAACAGGGAGTAGCACCAGCCGGTGTGGAACACGCCCACGATCACCAGTAGGATCGCCCCCAGCGGCGTCAGCGTCAGGGCGGAGGTATCCACCGTCAGCAGAATATAGGGCACCATTATGACGGCGGCCACGGCCAACTGCACCATGGTCCGCTCATAGGTGGGAACGCGGTCAAGGATTTTGTTGATGGAGATGTCCCCGGCATAGAATACGGCGGAACAGAGGGCAAGAAGGATACCCTTGGCCTCACCGGCCTGCGGGAGACCGGATTGGGGAACGCCGGAGACAAACACCATGCCGCACAGGGCGGTGAGTATGCACAGGAGCTTCCGCGCGGTCAGCCTTTCGTGGAACAAAAAGGGCGAGGCAAATGTGACAAAAACAGGGGCCATGTAATAGCAGAGGGTAGCCGTGGCGACGGTGGTATAGTTGTACGCCTCAAAGAGCGTGATCCAGTTGAAGCTCATGATGACGCCGGAGAGCACCAGCAGCTTCAGGTGGGGGCGGAGGGCCTCACGCTGAAAGGGTGTTTTCTTCCAGCGGAGCAGCAGCCATAAAAACGCGGCGCCCACGGCGCCTCGCACCAGTGCGATGATGCTGGAGGGGAGGGCAATGTAGCGGACGAAAATGCCGATGGTGCCAAAGGCGGTCACGGCGATGATCAAGTCGAGCTTGGCGCGGATCACGGGGTTCGTGGGGAATCATCCTTTCTCTATTTCTATCATAAAAAATTGTTTACAGCAACGGAAAAAGGATCGTTTCAAGAAGGTGAACGGCCTCCGGCAGATGGGACTGAGAAAGACCGGCGTAATTGACCACCAGCGTGTGGGCGGGAACGGAATCGGGCCGGTCGGCATACTCAGAGAGGAAGCTGAGGCGAAGTCCGGCGGCGGAGGTAAGCCGCCGCAGCTCGTCATCGGAGCGGGCGGTGTCCAGCGTTAAGAGGAAGTGGAGCCCGGCCCCCTCCTCGGAAAACGTTACCCGCTGGGAAAGCGGGCTGAGGCGGAACGCCTCAAGGACCGCACCCCGGCGCTCCCGATACTCCTTCCTCATTCGGGCAAGATGGCGCTCATAGTGTCCCCCGGAAATGAAGCGGGCCAAAACGTGCTGCTCCAGCGCCGGAACGGTACAGGCGTAAAAGCCTAAATTCCGGCGGTAGCGCTCCAAAAGCCGGGGCGGCAGCACCAGAAAGCCGAGGCGCATGGAGGGAGAAATGGTTTGAGAGAACGTGTTTAAGTACACCACCCGTCCCCGAGCGTCAATGCTTTGCAGCGTGGGGATGGGGCGGCCCGTAAAGCGAAACTCACTGTCATAGTCATCTTCAATGATGGTGCCGCCGGTGTCCTCCGCCCAGCGCAGCAGCGCTTGCCGGCGGGCAATGGGGGTAACGAGTCCGGTGGGGTACTGGTGATTGGGGGAAATGTGCAGGGCCCCGGCGCCGGAGGCGGCCAGCGCCGCCGGGTCGATGCCCTGTCCGTCCAGCGGAATGGGGACACAGGCAGCGCCGCAGGCCCGATAGACCTGACGGATTTTGGGGTAGCCGGGGTCTTCCACGGCAAAGGCCGTATCCCGGCCCAAAAGCTGGGCCAGCAGCAGGTAGAGATACTCGGCGCCGGCGCCGATAATGATCTGGGACGGAGAGACTGCCATACCCTTGAGGTCCCGCAGTTCATCGGCAATGGCTTGCCGCAGAGCGGGAAGTCCCTGATGGGGAACAGGGGACAGCAGAGCCTCCGGCGCCTCGGAGAGCACCTGCCGGGTGAGCTTTGCCCATGTGGAAACGGGGAAGCGTGCGGTATCCACCCGGTTGCGGCTCAAATCCAGCCGCGCCTGCGGCGACTGCGGCTCCGGGGGAACAGCGGCGGGCGGCTCCTCGGCGGCGGGCAGGGGTCGCTCCACGGCGGAGACGAAAAAGCCCCGCTTGGGCCGCGCCTGCAGATAGCCCTCTGCCTCCAACTGGCTGTACGCCCCCTCCACGGTGATGACGGAGACCCGCAGATGTTCCGCCAGCGCCCGCTTGGAGGGCAGCCGGGTCCCGGCAGGCAGCGCGCCGCTGAGAATATCTGAACGGATAGAGCGGCAGAGATATTCATATAAAGGTAGGGAGCCGCGCTCCTCCATGGGGTAGGTCAGCATGGTGGTTACAGGAAATCAGGCGCGGCGGGGGGCTCCTGTGTAGCCGCCTTGGCGGCGTCATAATAGTCCAGCAGCACGCACTGCCAGTTCGGCAGATAGAAAAGCGCCACCGCGAAGGACCATGCGGTGCACAGCAGAGACAGGGGGAGGGGCGTGGAGAGCGATAGATAGGCGGTAACGTCGCCGCCTACGGAGATGTACTGAGAGATATTTACAATCAGGTTCGGCAGCGCGGCCAGCACGATCCAGCCAAAATAGCTCAAATCCAGGTTGAATAGCTGCATTTTCATGCCCCGGGTCTGCCGCTTGCTGCGGTCCAGGGCCTCGAAGATGCCGATGTCCGGGTTTTCATAGAGATTATAAGCCGCGAAGCGGTAGCGGTAAAAGGCAATGAAGCCGGGGAACACAAGCAGCAAACTCCACAGGGCGGTGAAGGCGTTGACCACAAGGTTCAGGGCAATGAGCTTTCCGGCAAAGGAAAACCCATCAAATAATGTGGCGAACTCCATGCGCTCCCGGCGGCGGATTCCCATGAAATAGAGCACAAGGCCGGCACCGAGGACCCAAGAGAACAGCTCAGAGAGCGTGGTGATGAACATACCGGCCAGCCCCTCACTGGGGAGAAAGGAGATAAGGACATCTAAAAGCACCAGTACACTGTAGTACAGCACCATAAACGCCTTGGGGGAGACCTGCGCGGTCCGCAGCAGCTCCCGGGCCTGCGCCTTCAGAGCGGGACGGTTCAAAACAGTGTTCATAAAGACCTCCGTGCGCCTCCGAGGGAAGCGCGTTTTTGAAATTTCAGGATGAGAGCAGTGTAGCATATCTCTCAGCAAAAGACAAGGGAGCCGCCCACGGAAAACACGGCGGCGAGATTGTCAAAAAATCCACAGTGTTTTTCCAGAAAATAGCCGAAATCACAGGGACTTGGCAGGAAAGAGACAAATTTTCTACAAAAAATACGTTCACAGACTGGACATTTTTGAAATCATGGTGTAAAATCTGCTTCAGTATGTGGTAGTATGCCGAAGCATGGCCTGCCATGCCATTGCCAATGGTGCGGCAGGGCGTTCTTCGGCAGCTATCAATGGAGTAAAAATGAGGTGAAGACAATGGCACAAGCATTCTTTGGCGGCGTTCATCCCCATGATATGAAAGCCGCGACCAATGAAAAGGCCATCGAGCAGCTGGCACCGCCGGCCACCGTGGTCATCCCCATGTCGATGCACTTTGGCGCTCCCTGCACGCCTACCGTCAAGGTGGGCGATCAGGTCAAGGTGGGCCAGAAGATCGGCGAATTCAAGGGGCTGGGCGCCCCTATCCATGCCAGCGTTTCCGGTACAGTCAAGGCCATCGAGCCCCGTCCCTATTCCATGGGCGGCAACATGATGTCCGTGGTGATCGAAAATGATTTCCAGAACACAATCAGCGAAGAGGTCAAGGCACCTGCCGACCCCGATGCCCTGACGGTGGAGGAAATGATTGAGATCGTCAAGAACGCCGGTATCGTCGGTATGGGCGGCGCAACGTTCCCCACCCACGTGAAGATCTCCGGCGGCATCGGCAAGGTCAAGGACGTGCTCATCAATGGCGCTGAGTGCGAGCCCTACATCACCGGTGACCATCGGGCCATGCTGGAGCGCACGGCGGACATCATCGGTGGCGCTACCTATCTTGCCAAGATGTTCGGCGTGGACAAGGTTGTCATCGGCGTTGAGGACAACAAGCAAAACGGCATTGACGCGCTGAACAAGGTCATTGCCGAGAAGAAGGCCCCCGTTGTGGTGGAGCCCCTGCGCTGCCGTTACCCCCAGGGCGGTGAGAAGCAGCTCATTCAGGCCATCACCGGCCGTCAGGTGCCTCCCGGCGGCCTGCCTGCCGATGTGGGCTGCGCGGTGTTCAACATCAACACCACCATCTGCATCTACAAGGCCATTACCACCGGTATGCCCGTGGTGAACAAGGTCGTCACCGTGTCCGGCTCCGGCATTGTGGACCCCAAGAACATCGAGTGCCCCATCGGTACCCCCGTGTCTCTGCTGCTGGACGCTTGCGGCGGCGTGAAGGACGGTACTTACAAGCTTATCGCCGGCGGTCCCATGATGGGCATGGCCCAGTATACCGCGGATATCCCCGTGGCCAAGGGCACCGGCGCTATTCTGGCGTTCTGCGAGAAGGAAGAGCAGACTGTTGAGCATCCCCAGTGCATCCGCTGCGGCAAGTGCGTTGCCGCCTGCCCCGTGCATCTGGAGCCTCTCTTTATGTATCAGTATGCCGAAAAGGGCATGGTGGATGAGCTGAACGCGGCGCACATCATGGACTGCATGGAGTGCGGCGCCTGCGCGTATGCCTGCCCCGCCCGGATGCACCTGACCCACATGTTCAAGACCGGCAAGCAGCTCGTCAAGAACAAGATGGCAGCCGATAAGGCCGCCGCTGAGGCCAAGAAGGCCGCGGCAGAAAAGAAGGAGGCATAAGAGATGACGGATTATAAGAATTTGAAGCTCATTGCCACTTCCAATCCCCATATCCGCGGCAGTGAAACCACCCGCACTATCATGCTGGACGTCATCATCGCCATGTGTCCGGCTCTGATTTGGGCCATTATTTATTTTGGTATCGAGGCTCTGCTCCTCACCGCCGTGTCCGTGATCGGCTGCGTGGTGTTCGAGGGCCTGTACCGCAAGATCATGCACAAGCCCCAGTCTGTCGGCGACCTCTCCGCTGTGGTCACCGGTATGCTGCTGGCCTTTGTCTGCCCCGCCACCACCCCGCTGTGGATGATTCTCATCGGTGACTTTTTTGCCATCGTTGTGGTCAAGCAGCTTTTCGGCGGCATCGGCAAGAACTTCCTGAACCCCGCTCTGGCAGGCCGTGCTGCTCTGCTGGCCAGCTATGCCGGCACCATGACCTCCTGGCTGCCTGCCGGCACCAAGGCCGCTATCGGCGGCGGTATGCCGGTGGATGTTGTGTCCGCCGCCACCCCGCTGGCCTATCTGAAGACCGGCAACATGGACGGCCTGAAGGAGATCGCCTCCGTGGGCGATATGTTCCTCGGCAAGATCGGCGGCTCCATGGGCGAGATCTCCGCGCTGATGCTGCTCATCGGCGGCGTGTATCTGCTGTGGCGCAAGGTCATTAATTGGCAGACTCCCGTAGCCTACATCGCCACCGTGGCCGTGCTGACCCTGTTGTTCCCCAAGGCCGGCTCCGGCGTTGAGTATATGCTCTACAGCATCTTCGGCGGCGGCCTGTTCCTCGGCGCCTTCTTCATGGCGACCGACTATGCCACCTCTCCCGTTACTGCCAAGGGCCAGCTCATCTACGGCATCGGCTGCGGCCTGTTCACCGTGTTCATCCGGTACTTTGGCTCCTATAATGAGGGCGTGTGCTACTCCATCATGGTGATGAACTGCTGCACCGCGCTCATCGACAAGTACACCAAGCCCGTTCGGTTCGGCGTGGTGAAATCCGACAAGAAGGAGGCAGCCGCGAAATGAGCAACGAAGTGAAAAACAAGGTCGATATGGACCCCAAGTACATCATTAAGCTGACTGTGACGCTGTTTTTGACCTGCATGGTTGTGGCCGGTGTTCTGGGCTGGGTCAACAGCATTACCAAGGACAAGATCGCAGCTATCACTTGGGAAAAGACCGTGACCGCTATGAAGGAGGTCATCAGCGCTGACGATTTCTCCGACGCTATGGACCTCACCGATGATATGACCGCCGCGGCCACCGCACAGGGCGGCACGCTGGCTGCCGTTTATCAGGCGCAGTCCGGCGGACAGCCCATTGGCTACGCCATCAATGTGGAGTCCTCCGGCTCTCAGGGTACCATCTCCATGATGGTGGGCATTGACATGGACGGCGCCGTGACCGGCGTTTCCATCGTCACCAACTCCGAGACCTCCGGTATCGGCTCCAAGGTCATGGGCAACGAGCCTCTGACCAACGGCACCGGCGTTCTGGACCAGTTCATCGGCAAGTCTGCCGCTGACGGTACGCTGTCCGTCGGCTCCAACGTGGATGCCATTACCGGCGCCACCGTGTCCACCAAGGGTGTGACCACCGGCGTCAATGCCGCGCTGGCTGTGGCCGGCGTTATCGGCTAAGAGAGGAGGACATTGAAACATGAATATCGGTAAGCAATTCAAGGACGGTCTGCTGACGCAGAACCCCGTTCTGGTTCAGGTGCTGGGCATGTGCTCTACCATGGCCATCACCACCTCCTTCTTCAACGGCATCGGCATGGGTGTGGCCGTTACCATCATCCTGACGCTGTCCAACATGATCATTGCCGCTATGCGGAAGATCATCCCCGATAAAATCCGTATCGCCATGTTTATCGTGGTGATCGCGGGCTTCGTGACCTGCGTGGACCTGTCCATTCAGGCGTTCCTGCCCGACCTTGCCAATTCTCTGGGTGTGTTCATCCCCCTGATCGTGGTGAACTGCATCATTCTGGGCCGTGCCGAGGCGTTCTCCTATAAGAACGGCGTTGTGGCCTCTATGTTTGACGGTATTTTCCAGGGCATCGGCTACACCTGGGTGCTGCTGGCCATGTGCATCATCCGTGAGTTCCTCGGCAAGGGCGCCTTCGGCGGCGGCGTGCTGGGCGCCAACGGCGTTCAGATCTTCCCCTCCGATTTCGGCGTGGGTATGCTGACGTTGCCTGTGGGCGGCTTCCTGGTGCTGGCTGCTCTGATCGCTGCCATGCAGTGGGCTCTGGCTCGTCCCAAGAAGGATAAGGAGGAGAGCAAATAATGGAAATCTTTAAGCTGCTTTCGATCACGCTGGGCGCGATCCTTGCAAACAACTTCATCTTCTCCCAGTTCCTGGGCTGCTGCCCGTTCTTGGGCGTTTCCAAGAAGGTGGATACCGCCGTTGGCATGGGCGTGGCCGTTACCTTTGTTATGGGTCTGGCCTCCGCCGTGTGCTTCGTGGTGAACCGGTTCATCCTGATCCCGCTGGACCTTGCGTATATGCAGACGGTGGCATTCATTCTGGTCATCGCTTCTCTGGTGCAGTTCATTGAGATGTTCCTGCAGAAGTCCATGCCCTCTCTGTACACCGCTCTGGGCGTGTACCTGCCCCTGATCACCACCAACTGCGCTGTGCTGGGCGTGGTGCTGCAGAACACCCAGAACGGCTACGGCTTTATTGAGAGCGTCGTGTACGGCGTTACCGGCGGCATCGGCTTCCTGCTGGTCATCGTGATCTTCGCCAGCATCCGGGAGCGGATGGAGTTCTCCGAGTGGCCCAAGGCTTTCGAGGGCTTCCCGATCGCCCTGGTGGCCGCCGGCCTCATCGCTCTGGCTTTCATGGGCTTCTCCGGCCTGAAGGTCTTCGGTTAAGGAGGGCGGAAGAATATGACGACTGTTATAATTGCCGTTGTGGTCCTGGCTGTGCTGGGTGCCATCTTCGGCCTGGTCCTGGCGATCGCCTCCAAGGTGTTCGCTGTTGAGGTGGATCCCCGTGAAGAGGCCATCCTGGGCTGCCTGCCCGGCGCCAACTGTGGCGGCTGCGGCTATCCCGGCTGCTCCGGCTATGCCTCCGCTGTGGTCAAGGGAGTGGCCCCAGTCAATGCCTGCGCCGCCGGCGGCGAGGCGGTGGCCGCCCAGATCGGCGAGATTATGGGCGTGTCCGCTGGCGCCGCAGTGAAGCAGATTGCCCAGGTGCACTGCACCGGCTGCGGCCAGAACTACAAGCAGTACACTTACGTGGGCATCCACGACTGCGTGGCGGCCTCCAAGCTGCCCGGCGGCGGCGACCTGGGCTGCGCCTACGGCTGCCTGGGCCTGGGCTCCTGTGAGAAGGCATGTCCCTTTGACGCTATCCACGTCATCGACGGCGTGGCCAGGGTCGATGAGGAGAAGTGCAAGGCGTGCAATAAGTGCGTGGACATCTGCCCCCGCCACATCATCGCCCTGGAGCCCTACAAGACCAAGCGCCACGTCACCATTCCCTGTTCCTCCCACGACAAGGGCGTGGACGCCCGCAAGGTATGCGACAATGGCTGTATCGGTTGCTCCCTGTGTGCTAAGAGCTGCCCCAAGGAAGCCATCACCATGGTCAACAACCTGGCGGTGATCGACTACGAGAAGTGCATCGGCTGCGGTATCTGCGCACAGAAGTGCCCCCGCAAGCTGATCACCGTGGACGGCAAGGTGCCCGAGGTGAAGCCTGCGGCCCCCAAGGCCGCCCCGGCTGCCGCTGTCAAGCCCGCGGC
>ERZ838118.4676-NODE-4676-length-11590-cov-4.657824_pt1 | contig 11590 bp, 17 predicted proteins | sample MGYA00519863_ERZ838118 | MGnify/ENA primary metagenome ERZ838118 (study PRJEB31850, sample SAMEA3708827) | human gut metagenome | biome: human gut; feature: human-associated habitat; material: faeces | place: China | collected 2014 ...
CGTCGGTACACTAAATCTGATCGACCGTGCGAATGACTTTGATAACACGGCCAACAACACGGCACTGTTCCAGGTCTACACCTTCGATACGCCTCGGCTTGAATTCTGGGTTGATGGGAATGAGATCAATCCAATCCTCGCCTGGCTTATATTCGATACGCTTAACAGTGGCCTCATCGCCGCCCAGCAGCATAATGCCGATCCGGCCGGAAATGCCCATGTCGCTGCATCGCAGGCACAGGATTTCATCGCCGTCCTGGAACTGCGGGTACATACTGTCACCGCTGACCGTGGCCAGAAAGAAATCTTCAGGTCTGCGCCGCCCAATCCACTCAGCAGGGATGGTGCGCTGCTCGTAGGCGTCATCGGGTGTTGCGTCAAAGTGCGCTGCCACAGGTCCGGCGTAGTGGATCGTGACGAGCGAGTAATCATCTGTTGCATCATCGGGTCTGGGCGAATTGACTTCACGCAGTATGCGAGCGTTATCCAGATGAAAGAACGGTTCCGATACATTGCCGAGTAGGTAATCACTGCTGACATCGAACAGTCTTGCGAAATTAGAAACCACAGTAATGATTGGTTCCTGAAGACCGTTTTCATATCTGCTGATCGTACTCTTATTCAGACGGCCGCCAAACCGTTCGTTATAAGTTTTAGCAAGGCCTTCGAGAGAATAACCGTTTCCTATTCGAAGATTTTTTAAGATTTTACCAAAGTCAGCCATGATGTTTCCTCCTTTTGAGATTATCGTATCACACGCAATAAAGAAAATCAATATGGAAATTTGCGTTTTCGATAACAAAGTTAAAAATAGTTGTTGACAACGCAACGATACAGCGTTATAGTATTGTTATCGAAAACGCAACGAAGGGAGGGAGAAACAGTGGTCGAGAAGAAAAAGCTCATTCACGAACCGTATAATAAGCTGAAAGGCTTTATGCGCGAAAATGGTATCATTTATTCGCATATTGCCGAGCTGTTGGGGGTGACTCCGACAACTGTTTCGCAGAAGGTAAACGGTCAATCTGATTTTACTGTCAGCGAAGCAGAGCTTATTATGCGCAAATACAATGCGGACAGCAAAATTTTTTTGCCTTAATTGTTGCGTATACGATAACACGCTATGAAAAACATCAGAGATACTTTAGAAAGTGAGGTAATCTCCATGAACGCAGACATCAAGATCAGAAGCACCGGCGAAGGCTGCGCGACGAAGATCCTGCTGAACGGCGTGGATATTTCGAGCATGGTTCAGTCGGTAACATTTCACCAGACGGGCGGAGCAATACCGACAGTCAGTTTCACGTTCGCAGGCGACAAGGTCAGCATTAACTCCTGCGCCGTTGCGAAGTATCCGGATGAGCTGATGGACGCTATCCTTACAAAGAGCGTGCAGGAGCTGGAAAAGAACCTTGACCGTGTACTGAAGGTGAGCAGCGAGCCGGAGGAGAATAGGTAAATGCCAGAACAAAAGCAAATACTGCGCATTTCGTCCACGGATAATATTCGCTACTCGGTGCTGCGGTTGCTGCATGAATGCCTTGCGGCGGCAGCAAGAAAGGGCGATGCCCAGTCAGCTATTGCACTGTCAAAATACATTTTCAAGGAATTTGATGAGCGAGATATGCTGCTTTATGCAGAAACGATGCAATACGAGCTGGAAACAAGAAAGCATGTACGAGAACCCATCAAGAAGGGTGGTAATGCTTCATGATTTACCTCCCGTCGGGCACTGCTTTTTGGGCGATGCTCATTCTGGTGCAGATTCACATGTTGAAGAACAGGCTGTTCCATCAGCGTATCGACATGTTCTGTGCGGCATTTTACATCAGTTTGGCTGCTCTGATCTGCATTGCACGGATGGCAGCTAAGTTTATCACATAAGAGAGGAGAATTCACATGACGGACAAGCGTGAAACCTACACCGCAAAAGAATGCGCACAACGTCTGGGCATGAACCCTAACTCGCTGCGCAACCTAATCCGCACCAAGCAGGTGCCGTTTGGCATCGCGTACCGTCAGCCGAGCGGGCGTATGCACTTTATCATTCCCAAGGCCGCGTTCGAGAAGTTCATGGCCGAGGGTGTCAGCACGGAATGAAAAGGAGATGAAACCCTATGTCTAACAATAATTTCGCAGAAACTCTCGCCTCGGTCGCATCCGAGTTCGGCGTAGAGGACACCGCAAAGCACGGCCGCGGCATCAAGCCGAGCAAGCGCCCGTACTTCCGCTGGACAGATGAACAGCTCGAGCAGTTGGCAACGCTGCGCGACGAGGGCAAGTCCGCGAACGAGATCGCGGAAGCGCTGGGCGTATCCCGCGATAAGGTCATCACCCAATTGGCCGCCATGGCAGCACGGCAGCAGACCGGCAGCAAGACGCCGGAGCAGGTCGAAGAACCGCCGACGGCTGAACCGACGGACGATGAAGGCGAGCTCGTCGCGGTTCGGGTGCCTAAAGTACAGGTGTCCGATGAAGCCCTCGACCGCATGATCTTCACGGCGTTCGACGCTGTAGTCGGCCGCGTGGACGACTTTAACAAGATGACTGCCTGCTGGCGCAAGGCCTTGACGGTCATCGAGCAGGAAATCCGCAAGCTGTCGTACATCATCGAGCAGCACCCGAACACCGAGGACGCTGTCTGCCATATCGCGGCCATCATCGCCTACGACGAGATCAAGGCGTGAAAAAAGCCGCTGTCGGGACGGCAATCCCAATCAGCGGCAAGTCAAAATAATTCACCATCATAATAACATGAAGTTAGGAGAAAAGCAATGATTAAGATTATCAGCACGGAAAAGAACGGCGAACCCACCTTTACGGTCGATCTGACCGGCGACATCAAGCATATTGCAGCGGAAATCAGCTACGCAATCGCCGGTATTCACACTACGATCAAGAAGCAGAACAAGGAGTATGCGAAAGTGTTTCGTACGGAGATCATGAACGCGCTCTGCCGCGAGGCCGCTCTGGCATGGGGTGATGTATGCGGTCCCGATCTGCACTGCCGCGCACTGATCGTCCGCAAGGGTGAGAAGCTGAATGGTGACGACATCGCTGACCTGCTGCGCCGCGGCGTGCCGGTAGAGCTTGTGAAGCAGCTGATGAAGGAGGTCGAGTAACCATGACCGACCCCATCAAGATCACCTCGCTCGAGGCGGAGAACGTCAAGCGCGTGCGTGCGGTGCAGCTGCATCCGAGCGCCACCGGCCTGACCATCATCGGCGGGAACAACAACCAGGGCAAGACCTCGCTGCTGGACACGATCGCATGGGCGCTCGGCGGCGACCGTTTCCGGCCGTCCATGGCGACCCGTGAGGGCAGCACCATTCCGCCGCATATCAAGGTCACGCTGTCCAACGGCTTGATCGTCGAACGCCGCGGCAAGAACAGCGACCTCAAGGTCATCGATCCATCGGGCAGCAAGGCCGGACAGCAGCTTCTCAATGCCTTTATCGAGCAGCTTGCACTCGATCTGCCGCGCTTTATGCAGGCGAGCGACCGCGAAAAGGCGGACACGCTGCTCCGCATCATCGGCGTGGGCGAACAGCTTGCCGCACTGGAACGCAAAGAGCAGGAGCAGTACAACGAGCGCCTTGCCATTGGCCGCATTGCCGACCAGAAAGCAAAGTATGCGAAAGAGCAGCCGTACTGGCCGGATGCACCGGACGAGCTCATCTCCGCAAGTGACCTCATTCGTCAGCAGCAGGCGATCCTTGCCCGCAACGGCGAGAACCAGAGCAAGCGGGCGATGGCAAGCCTGCTCGAGCAGCAGGTGAGCACCCTGACCGCGCGTGTGGATGAGCTGCACCGTCAGCTGCAAACCGCCGAGGACGAACTCACCGCCAAGACGGCTGACCTTGCCACCGCCCGCAAGACCGCCGAGCAGCTTGTGGACGAGAGCACCGAGGAGCTGGAACGCAGCATTGCCGACATCGAAACCATCAACGCCAAGGTACGCGACAACCTCAACCGTGAAAAGGCCGAAGAAGATGCACGCGCCTATCAGCAGCAGTACGACACGCTCACCGCCGACATTGAACAGCTCCGCGAGGACAAGCGCGCGCTGCTGGACGGTGCCAAGCTGCCGATGGAGGGCCTCGGCGTTGCAGACGGTGCACTGACCTATCACGGCCAGAAATGGGATAATATGTCCGGCAGCGAGCAGCTGCGAGTAGCGACCGCCATTGTGCGCTGTCTCAAGCCGCAGTGCGGCTTCGTGCTGCTGGACAAGCTGGAGCAGATGGACCTCGGCACGCTGCGTGAGTTCGGCGCGTGGCTGGAGAGCGAGGGCTTACAGGCCATCGCAACGCGCGTTTCGACCGGTGACGAGTGCTCCATCATCATTGAGGACGGCTATGTGCAGGGCGAGGAACAGCCTTTACCTGACGAGCCGCAGAATACATGGAAAGCAGGTGCATTTTAATGCAGATCATCCGCGGAAAACAGAAGACCGCGCTCAAGGTTGTCGTGTACGGTCCGGAGGGCATCGGCAAGTCTACGTTTGCCGCACAGTTTCCGAACCCGCTGTTCATCGACACCGAGGGCGGCACCAAGCATATGGACGTCGCCCGCACGCCTAAGCCGACCAGCTGGGTCATGCTGCTCGGTCTGGTCAAGGAGTGCATTGCCGCCCCGAGCCTGTGCGGCACGCTCATCATCGACACGATGGACTGGGCGGAGCTGCTGTGCAGCCGCTACGTCTGCGACAAGAACCAGAAAAAGAGTATCGAGGAGTTCGGCTACGGCAAGGGCTACACCTATCTGATGGAGGAGTTCGGCAGCCTGCTGAATACGCTCAATGAGCTGGTCGAGCGCGGCGTGAACGTAGTCGTGACGGCGCACGCCAAGATGCGGAAATTTGAACAGCCGGACGAGCTCGGCGCATACGACCGCTGGGAGATGAAGCTGTCCGCCAAGACCGCGCCGCTCGTCAAGGAGTGGGCGGACATGGTGCTGTTCGCCAACTACAAGACGTTCGCCGTCAAGACCGAGAACGGCAAGACCAAGGGGCAGGGCGGCGAGCGCCGGATGTATACCACCCATCACCCGTGCTGGGATGCCAAGAACCGCTTCGGCCTGCCGGGCGAAATGCCGTTCGACTATGCCGGAATCGCCCATATCATCGGGGACGGCAAAAATATTTCGGAAAATTTTTCGGAAAATGAACCGTTAGCGGTCAATTCTGCGGACGAAACGCCGGATAAGTGTAAGGACGTTTCCGATGCACCTGCACAGGCGGCAGACAGAGAACCGGCGAAACCGGACGGCACCGTGCCGGACATTCCGGCAGGTATCCCGCAGGCGCTGCGCGACCTGATGCAGGCCAACAACGTCACCGCGACCGACATTCAGACCGCCGTTTCCGCTAAGGGATATTTCCCGCTCGGCATGGAGATCACCGACTATCCGGCGGATTTCGTCAACGGCTGCCTGATCGGTGCGTGGGATCAGCTCTATCAGGTCATTCTGAAAGAGCGCAAGGACATTCCGTTTTAATCAAGGAGGACAATTATTATGAACGACAACATTCTGGATCAGGAGCTCGGCTGGGAAGACGAGATTGAAAACGAGGGCAGTCCGCGCCGTGTGCTCGAGCCGGGCGAGTACCCGTTTACCGTACTGGGCTTTGAGCGTGCCCGCTACGCTGGCAGCGAAAAGGTAGCGCCGTGCAATCAGGCCATCCTGCACCTGCGTGTGGATGCGCCGGACGGCGAGAGCGAGATGAACGTCAACCTGTTCTTGCTTAAGCGCTTTGAGTGGAAGCTGTGCCAGTTCTTCACGTCCATCGGTCTGCGCCAGCACGGCGAAAAGCTGCGTATGAACTGGGCGGCTGTCACCGGCAAGACCGGCCGCTGCCGCATCACCAAGCGTACTTACAAGGACAAGACCGGCGCAGACCGCGAAACCAACGATCTGGACGAGTTCCTCGATCCGCTGGGTGCGCCGTCCATGCAGCAGGCGGGCGGCTTTACGCCGGGAGCATTCTAATATGGAACTGCGACCGTATCAGCAGGCGGCGCGTGAAGCGGTCGAGAACCGCTGGGAGCAGGGTGACGACAGCACCCTGCTTTCTATTCCCACCGGCTGCGGAAAGACTGTCATTTTTGCGAAGATTGCCGAGGACAGGGTGCGGCAGGGCGACCGCGTGCTCATCCTCGCGCACCGCGGCGAGCTGCTCGATCAGGCCGCCGACAAGCTGCACACCGCGACCGGACTTTCCTGTGCGACCGAGAAAGCCGAGCAAAGCTGTCTGGGCAGCTGGCTGCGCGTGGCGGTCGGCTCGGTGCAGACCCTCATGCGGCCCAAGCGCTTAGCGGCGTTCCCGCGGGACTACTTCGGCACCATCATCATCGACGAGGCGCATCACGCGGTATCCGACAGCTACGGACGTATCCTGAATCACTTCGACAGCGCAAAGGTGCTCGGCGTAACCGCAACGCCCGACCGAGGCGATATGCGAAACCTCGGCAGCGTGTTCCAGTCGCTGGCGTATGAGTATTCGCTGACCAAGGCAATCCGCGAGGGCTACCTTGTGCCCATTAAGGCGCTGACCGTGCCGCTCAAGATGGATTTAAGCGGTGTCGGCGTGCAGTCCGGAGACTTTAAGCCGGGCGACCTCGACAGTGCGCTCGACCCGTACCTCTACCAGATCGCAGACGAGATGGCAAAGACCTGTGCCGACCGAAAGACCGTTGTGTTCCTGCCGCTGGTCAAGACCAGCCAGAAATTCCGCGATATTCTGTGTTCGCGCGGCTTTCGTGCCGCCGAGGTCAACGGCGAATCGCCCGACCGCGCGGAGATCCTTGCGGCATTCGACCGCGGCGAGTACAACGTGCTGTGCAACAGTATGCTGCTCACCGAGGGCTGGGACTGCCCGAGCGTCAACTGCGTTGTGGTGCTGCGCCCGACTAAAGTACGCAGCCTGTACAGCCAGATGGTAGGCCGCGGCACGCGCCTGTTTCCCGGCAAGACCGACCTGCTGCTGCTGGATTTCCTGTGGCACACCGAGCGGCACGAGCTTTGCAGACCGGCGCATCTGGTCTGCGAAACCGCCGAGGTGGCCGAAAGCATGACCGAGAGCGCCGCCGAGCAGGGCGGTCCGGTGGACATTCTGGAAGCCGCCGAGCAGGCCGAGAGCGATGTGGTGCAGCAGCGCGAGGAATCCCTCGCCAAGCAGCTGGCGGAGATGAAAAGCCGCAAGCGCCGTCTGGTGGACCCGTTACAGTTTGAGCTGTCCATTCAGGCGGAGGATTTAGCAGGCTACACGCCCGCATTCGGCTGGGAGATCGCGCCGCCGAGCGAAAAGCAGATCGGCGCACTGGAAAAGTGGGGCATCCGCCCGGACGAGATCGAATGCGCGGGCAAGGCGGCAAAGCTGCTCGACCGTCTGGCGGCACGCCGCACCGAGGGTCTGACAACGCCCAAGCAGATTCGCTTTCTGGAGGGCAAGGGCTTTACGCACGTCGGCACCTGGCAGTTTGAGCAGGCAAAGCAGCTCATCGACCGCATTGCCGCCAACGGCTGGCGCATTCCGCGCGGCATCGACCCGAAAACCTACATGGGATAATGGAGGATAAATGAAGCAGGACGAACTCGATCTCCGGCAGGCGCTGGACTACATCGACCCGAGAGAACTCTCGTACAGCGAGTGGGTCGGCGTCGGCATGGGACTGAAAGAAGCAGGCTATCCCGTCGGTCTGTGGGAGGACTGGTCAAGACGGGACGGCGGGCGCTACCGCACCGGCGAGTGCGCCCGCAAGTGGGACAGCTTTCGCGGCACGGACACGCCCATCACCGCAGGGACCATCGTGCAGATGGCGCAGCGCGGCGGCTGGCAGCCGAACGGCGGCGACTGTGAACTCGGCTGGGACGATGAGATCGGCGGGAACGAACCCTACCGCGTGATTGACCCGCACTGGGTCGAAGCGCAGGAGATTGCCGAACCCGCCGAATGGCATCCGGCGCAGCAGCTCATCACCTACCTCGAAACGCTGTTCGACAGCGAGGAGCACGTCGGCTACGTCACCCGCTCGTTCTCGAACGAGGACGGCAAGGCCATGCCGACCAAGGGCGACTGGGCGCGAACCGCCGGTCAGCTGGTGCAGGCGCTCTCTGCCTGCGGCGACGACATCGGCAGCGTGCTCGGTGACTACGACCCGGCGGTCGGCGCGTGGATCCGCTTCAACCCGCTCGACGGCAAGGGCATCCGCAACGAGAACGTCACCGCGTTCCGCTACGCGCTCGTCGAGTGCGACGGCATGGACATCGACCGCCAGAACGCGCTCATCCGCGAGCTGGAGCTGCCGGTGGCGTGTCTGGTGCACTCGGGCGGCAAGAGCGTGCACGCCATTGTACACATTGATGCACCCGACTACCCAGAGTACCGCAAGCGGGTCGAATACCTGTACGCGGTCTGCCGCAAGAACGGTCTGGAACTCGACCAGCAGAACCGCAATCCGTCGCGCCTGTCGCGTATGCCGGGCGTGATGCGAAAGGGACACAAGCAGTTCCTCATCGACACCAACATCGGCAAGGCGGACTTTGCCGAGTGGCGCGAGTTCATCGAGAGCGCGACCGATGACCTGCCCGACCCGGAGAGCATGAGCGCGGTCTGGGACGAGATGCCGCCGCTGGCTCCGGCACTCATCGGCGGCGTGCTCCGGCAGGGACACAAGATGCTGCTTGCCGGACCGTCCAAGGCGGGCAAGTCGTTCGCACTGATCGAACTGACCATCGCCATCGCCGAGGGCAAAAGCTGGCTCGGCTTTGACTGTGCACAGGGCAGAGTGCTGTACGTCAACCTCGAGCTTGACCGTGCCTCCTGTCTGCACCGCTTTCGCGACGTGTACGGCTGCCTCGGCTGGAAGCCGGAGCACCTCGGCAACATCGACATCTGGAACCTGCGCGGCAAGTCCGTGCCGATGGACAGGCTCACGCCGAAACTCATTCGCAGAGCGGTCAAGAAGGACTACATCGCGGTCATCATCGACCCCATTTACAAGGTCATCACCGGCGACGAGAACTCTGCCGACCAGATGGCGAACTTCTGCAACCAGTTTGACAAGGTGTGCACTGAACTCGGCTGCGCGACCATCTACTGCCACCACCATTCCAAGGGTGCACAGGGCGGCAAGCGCTCGATGGACCGCGCGAGCGGCTCCGGCGTGTTCGCCCGCGACCCGGATGCGCTGCTCGACCTCATCGAACTCGAGGTGTCGGACGACCTGCGTGTGCAGATGGAGAACAACGCCGTCTGCCGTGTGTGCGGCGCGGCGCTCGAGGCGGCAGACAAGAGCGACGAGGTATCGCAGGACGACCTGTGCAGCCAGCGTGCCGCCATGGATGCCTGCAAGCGGCTGCTCTCCGGCGTGGACTACAATCACCTGCTCGACCGCATTGCGGATACCCGAAAAGAGGTGCAGGCACGGACGGCGTGGCGCATCGAGGGAACGCTGCGTGAGTTCCCGAAGTTCCCGCCGGTCAACCTGTGGTTCGAGTTTCCGGTGCACCGGCTGGATGGCAACGGCGCTTTGCAGGACATCAATCCGGACGAAGCTGCTCCGGCATGGCAGCGCGGCGCAAAGGCCCGCAAGGGTAAGGCAAAGCAGGCGAAGCAAAGCAAGAAGGAAGCGTTCGATACGGCGTACAACGCGCTGTGTCTGGGTGGGGATGCACCGACCGTGCAGGACATGATCGAATACTACACCGAGCAGAACGAGAACGGGGAAATGCAGGCACCGGCACAGCGAACAGTCTACCGCTGGGTCAAGGACTACGGATATACGATAGATAAAAATACTGGCAAAATCTTGAATGACACGACCTGAAATTTAAGGTCATGGCAAGAGTGTCACGACCTTTGACACGACCTTGCGTTTCAGGTGGTGGCGCTGTTGTCATAACCTGTGACACGACCTTGATTTTAGGTCATGGCGGCAGTGTCGCCACGACCATATATATACTACGTATATATTTTTGACAATGTCACAAGTGACACAACCAGGTGGGTCAGTGTGTGAACGCACTCACCATGTGAGGGGGCTTTGAAGGCGCCCCTCACAGATGGTTGGAGAGCGCACACACGACTGGACCCGTCGCGCGAGAGGAGAGAAGAAGAAAATGGTAACGCAGTTTTTCATGGCGATGCGCCCGCCGACGTGCACGGCGCAGGAGAAGCAGGTGCGGGTGGTGCATGGCAAGCCGCAGTTCTATGAGCCGCAGGCACTCGCCGCCGCCCGCGCAAAGCTGTGCGCTCACCTCGGGCAGCACCGGCCGGAACAGCCGTATACAGGCGGCGTGCGGCTCGTAGTGAAGTGGCTGTTCCCGCGAGGAAAACACCCGGACGGCAGCTACCGCACGACAAAGCCGGATACGGACAACCTGCAGAAGTTACTCAAGGACTGCATGACCGCCGAGCACTTCTGGACGGACGATGCGCTGGTGTGCTCGGAGATCACGGAGAAATTCTGGGCGGACACGCCCGGCATCTGGATTCACATCGAGCCGGTGGAGGGCTGATATGGACTTTGAGGAGATGAACCAGCGGGCATACGACCGCAAACCCGAGCCGGACGGTCTGACACCCGCCGAGCGCATGATCTGGCTGGCGCTGCGGCTGCTGTATGAGCTGCACTTTCACGGCGGTCTGACCCGTGACGAGGGCGTGGCGTATAAGCAGGAGCTGAAAAAAGATTACGAGCGTAACCTCGCGCAGGAGGCCGAGTGGCTGCGTGCCGGTACGGCAATGAAGCTGCTGCGGCAGAGCGAGAACCCCGAGGTGAACAAGATCGTCGGGGAAGTTGAAACGATGTTTTGAGGAGGAGAACCATGGCGAAGTGTAAGTTTTGCGGACAGGGCGTGCGCTCTGGTCCGGTATTCCATACAGGCTGCTGGGAGCAGGCGGTGAACAAACTTGCAAGCGAGTTCTGTGATGAGTATTGTAAGTTTCCTTTTGAACTGGACTATGAGGCACTGGTGGACAAATGCGAGCAGTGTCCGATGACACGGCTGAAAGAGTTGGAAGGTAATGAGGTATGATGCTGGAACTGACCCGTCAGGACGTTATCGCCCTGACCAACGAAAGCAAGCGCAAGGCTGTTCTGGCCGACTGGCAGAACTGGGGCATCTGGCACAAGGCGCCTGAAATCGGGCTTAGCGTGTACCGGCTCGACCTGCCGGACGGCAGCTTTTTCACCGCAAGCTGGTACGAGGGCGACAATTTCTTTCCTGGCGGCGGCACGCATAACGTCAACCGTCCGCGCTTCAATCTCTGCGGCAAGGGCGGCAAGCTGAAAGCTGGGAGCAAGGCCGAGAGCCTGCTGACGGACAAGCTCAAGGAGCTGCGGAAGGAGCTGCTGCGTGATGGCAACGCCTGAGTGCTATTACTGCAAAGCAAAGGAACATTGCATCGCCGCTGCTCAGCCGGGTTCTGTGGTGTGCATGGTCAACCGCATGAGATACGGCGGAACACACGCGGATGACACTCCACCGAGAACAGGAGCGGTGTATTGCCAGTTTTGCGGACAGCAGTTAAAGGTAATCGGTCAGAAACGGTTTTGCAATAATACTCGTTGCCTGAACCGCTATA
>ERZ838118.4699-NODE-4699-length-11558-cov-3.765539_pt1 | contig 11558 bp, 9 predicted proteins | sample MGYA00519863_ERZ838118 | MGnify/ENA primary metagenome ERZ838118 (study PRJEB31850, sample SAMEA3708827) | human gut metagenome | biome: human gut; feature: human-associated habitat; material: faeces | place: China | collected 2014 ...
CCCCGCCGCCTCCATCTCGCAGCGGAAGCGGTTGTTGAACTCGTACCGATGCCGGTGGCGCTCGGAGATATCCTCCGTGCCGTACTCCCTCCGGGCCAGACTCCCCTCCGCCAGCCGGCAGGGGTACTTGCCCAGCCGCATGGTGCCGCCCTTGGCGGTAACGCCCACCTGATCGGACATCAGGTCAATGACGGGATGGGCCGTCATGGCGGTGAATTCGGCGCTGTGGGCGTCGGCCCAGCCCACCACGTGGCGGGCAAACTCGATGACGGCGATCTGCATCCCCAGGCAGATGCCCAGATACGGCACCTGATGCTCCCGTGCATATTGAGCCGCTAAAATCATCCCCTCGATGCCCCGATCCCCGAAGCCGCCGGGGACCAGCACGCCGCCGCACCCGGCCAGCATCTGCTCCACGTTCTCCGGTGTCAGGGTCTCGGAGTCCACCCACCGGATGGTCACCTCCGCATCGCAGGCGGTGCCTGCGTGGAACAGGGACTCCACCACGCTGAGATACGCATCGTGCAATCCCGTGTACTTCCCCACCAGCGCAATGGTCACATGGCGGTGTACCCCGTGGATCTTCTCCACCATGGCCCGCCACTGGGCCATGTCCGGCTCCACCACCGGCAGCCCCAGCTTACGGCAGGCCACCCGGCACAGCCCCTCCCGCTCCAGCAGCAGCGGCACCTCATACAGGGTGGAGGCCGTGACGTTGGGGATGACGCAGTCCTCCTCCACGTTGCAGAACAGGGCGATCTTCCGCCGGATATCCCCGGTGATGGGGCTGTCCGTGCGGCACACCAGAATGTCCGGCTGGATGCCGATGCTCAGCAGCTCCTTCACCGAGTGCTGGGTGGGCTTGCTCTTCAGCTCCCCGCTGCCGGGGATGGACACGATCAGCGGCACATGGATGTACAGCACGTTCTCCTTGCCCTTCTCCGCCGCCACCTGCCGGATGGCCTCCAGAAAGGGCTGGCTCTCGATGTCGCCCACCGTGCCGCCTATCTCGGAGATGACCACGTCCGTCTGTCCGTCGTCCATGGCGTAGATGCGGTTTTTGATCTCATCGGTGACGTGAGGGATGATCTGCACCGTACCGCCCAGATAGCCCCCCTGCCGCTCCCGGTTCAATACGCTCCAGTAGATTTTCCCGGAGGAGACGGAGGAGTTGGCGTCCAGCGCCTCGTCCACGAACCGCTCATAGTGACCCAGATCCAGATCCGTCTCCGCCCCGTCGTCGGTGACAAACACCTCCCCGTGCTGATAGGGACTCATGGTGCCGGGATCCTCGTTGAGGTATGGGTCAAACTTCTGGTTCCTGACCCGCAGACCGCACTGCTTCAGCAGCCGCCCCAGAGATGCGGCGCAGATGCCCTTGCCCAGCCCGGACACCACACCGCCGGTGACAAAAATATACTTCATGGCTCCCTCTCCTTTTGACAGCGGGGCGCTTCTCCGCCCTCTGATTTTTTACCCACCGATTTTACCGCCGGAGAAAAACGCCGTCAAGCCCGCAGAATCATCAAGATTTTCCCCTCCCGCCCCCTGTGCATGGGGCAGTCCTCTGAAATTTCCCTCCCGGAGAAAATTTCTCTTGCATCCCGGCCTTCGGCGTGATATGGTAGATTTGAACCCGCCTTTTCCGCCGGGTCCTTTTCCGCATAAAAACAGCCCTCACGGCGCTGCCGTGAGGGCTGTTTCACCTTTTGTCATTCCTCCTGCCGCAGCAGGGCCGTCAGTGCCTGCACCCGTCGGGCCAGCCGGGCAAATTCGCCGCAGGTCAGGGCCTGCCGTCCGTCGGAGAGGGCCTCCTCCGGCCGGTCATGGACCTCGATCATCAGTCCGTCCGCCCCGGCAGCTGCCGCCGCCAGCGCCAGCGGAGCCACCAGCTCCCGCCGCCCGGCAGCATGACTGGGATCGGCCAGCACCGGTAGGTGGGACTGCTCCTTCAGGGCGGCAATGCCCGCCACATCCAGCGTGGCCCGGCTGTCCGCCTCGAAGGTGCGGATGCCCCGCTCGCAGAGGATCACCCGCTCATTGCCGCCGGCAAGGATGTATTCCGCCGCCTGCAATAGCTCCGTCACGGTGGCCCCGAAGCTGCGCTTCAGCAGCACCGGCTTCTCCTGCCGTCCCAGCTCCCGCAGCAGCTCGAAATTCTGCATATTCCGTGCGCCCACCTGCAGGACGTCCACCTCCCGGAACAGCGGCAGCTGCCGGGGATCGGTGATCTCCGACACCACCGGCATCCCCGTCTCCCGGCCCGCACGGCACAGCAGCTCCAGCCCCCCGGCCCCCAGCCCTCCAAAGGTATAGGGGGAGGTCCGGGGCTTGAAGGCGCCGCCTCGCAGCAGCTGCGCCCCGGCGGCGGACACCTGCCGGGCGATGGAGGTCACCTGCTCCGACGACTCCACGGCACAAGGTCCGGCAATGAGGCAGAAGTCCCTCCCGATGCGTGCCTTGCCCACGGATACCACCGTGTCCTCCGGATGCCCCGTCCGGGCCGCCAGCGGATACGGCTCCGTCAGCCGCTGTACCGCCCGTACGCCGGGCAGAAGCCGCAGACTCTCCCCGTCCAGCCGAAAGGTCTCTCCCTCCAGCACCAGCACCTCCCCGCCGGGATGCGCCACCGTAACGCCGGTTCCCTCCAGCCGCTGCCGCAGCGCCTGCTGCACCGCCGCCGCCTGATTTTTCTCTGTGAGAATGAACATATGCCGCCTCCGGGATCATGATCTGAATCTTTATTATATCGGACTGCGCCCCGGATTGCAACGGGGAAACCACAGGGACTTTTCGTTGACACGGCGGCGAAATGTGATATAATAGACAGTGTGTTGCAATATACCCCGTCAGTGTGCCTAATTTGTGTGTTGACCGGAGGAAGACATATGGAACGTAAATTCACTCTCAGCTGCTGCTCTACCGTGGACCTTCCCTATTCCTATATGCAGAGCAGAGACATTCCCGTGCTGTTTTATACCTACGTGGTGGACGGGCAGGAGTACGTGGACGACATGGGCCGTGACCCGGAGGCTCTGCCCCGGTTCTACCGTTTTCTGGAGGCGGGCAAGCTGCCCCAGACCTCCCAGATCAATGTCGGCACCTATCTGGACTTCTTCGAGGCCCAGCTGGAAAAGGGCGATCTGCTGCACATCGCCTTCACCTCCGGCCAGTCCGGCTCCGTCCACAACGCCGTGGCGGCGGCCAAGCTCCTGCAAGAGAAGTACCCTGATAAGAAACTCGTGGTCATCGACTCCCTGTGCTCCTCCTCCGGCTACGGCCTGCTGGTGGATGCGGCGGCGGACCTGCGGGACAGCGGCGCCACGCTGGAGGAGACGGCTCGGTGGGTGCTGGAAAACCGCAACAAGGTCCACCACCAGTTCTTCTCCTCCAACATGACCCAGTTCCGCCGCACTGGCCGTGTCTCCGGCGCAGCGGCCATGGTGGCCACCATCATGAACATCTGCCCCATCATGCGGCTGGATGATAAGGGCGCCATCAAGGCTTACAGCAAGGTCCGGGGCAAGAAGAAGGCAGTGGAGACCACCGTGAACGTCATGGAGCAGCACGCTCAGGGCGGCCGGGACTATGACCAGCGCTGCTTCGTCTGCCACTCCCGGTGTCCGGAGGACGCCGCCCTGCTCATCACGGCGCTGGAGGAGCGCTTCCCCCACCTGAAGGGCAAGATCCGCCTGTGCGACATCGGCACCATCATCGGCTCCCATAGCGGCCCCGGCACGGTGGCCGTGTTCTTCCTGGGCGACGAGCGCCCCACTATGGACTGACCCCTTATCCCCCTCAGCGGTACATGGCAAGCCATGTACCGCTTCTTTTTCGCCCCCACTGTCCATCCTCCCGAACGCCCCGCCGCACTTGTGCAGGATACCGAACAAAACCGCCATTTTCCGTTGCAAAAAGGGGATTGCCATGATAGGATTCGTGTGATATAATATTTCTGTTTCCAATTTGCGAGATTTAATAATATACAGAAAGGCATCTACTAATCATGAATATTAGAATATCCGCTGACAGCACCTGTGATCTGTCCCCGGAGCTTATTGAAAAATACGACATCCGCATCACCCCCCTGTACATCGTCCGGGACGGCCAGTCTCTGGTAGACGGCAAGGACATCACCCCCGACGAAATTTACGCCCACGTCAATTCCGGCGGCGGAATGTGCAGCACGGCGGCGGTGTCGGTGTACGACTATACCCAGTTCTTCCGCCGCCAGCTGGAGGAGTGCGACGCCGTGGTGCATTTCCACATCTCCGGCGATATGTCCGCCTGCTACCAGAATGCCTGCATCGCCGCTCAGGAGGTGGGGAACGTCTACCCCGTGGACTCCCGCAGCCTCTCCACCGGCATCGGCCAGCTGGTGCTGGAGGCGGCGCAGCTGACCCGTGAGGGCAAGCTCACCGCTCAGGAGATCGCCCACGAGATGGAGCGCCGCCGGGAACTGCTGGACGTCAGCTTTCTGGTGGAGCGGCTGGACTTCCTGCATAAGGGCGGCCGCTGCTCGGGCGTTGCCCTGCTGGGGGCCAATATGCTGAGCCTGCGCCCCTGCATTCAGGTGAAGGACGGCCAGATGATGGTGGGCAAGAAGTACCGTGGCCCCTATGTGAGCTGCCTGCTCCAGTACATCCGGGAGCGGCTCAAGGGCCGGGATGACATTGACACCCGCCGCATTTTCATCACCGAATCCGGCGGCTTCACCCCGGAGGAGCTGGCGCAGGTGGAGGCCGCCGTCCGCAGCTGCCAGCCCTTTGACGAGGTGCTGCACACACGGGCCGGCTGCACCGTCTCCAGTCACTGCGGCCCCCGCACGCTGGGCATCCTCTATTTCCACACCAAATAATTTCCCTATCATCAACGCCCACCGGAGAGCCGCTGCGCTCCCCGGTGGGCTTTTTCCGGAAAAGCTGCCCCGAAATTTTTCGCAAGACAACTGTCACGGCGCTTGCTTTTCCTACCAGCTTAGTGGTATAATAGGCTGAATAAATGAGGAGGCATACACCATGATTTCCACCAAAGGACGTTATTCCATTCGGATCCTGCTGGATCTGGCCGAGCATCGGGGCGTGGGCTATACCCCCATCAAGGACGTAGCCGCCCGGCAGAGCATCTCCCTGAAATATGTGGAGAAGCTGATGCCCGCCCTGAAAAACGCCGGCCTGCTGGACAGCAGCCACGGCATCGGCGGCGGCTACCGGCTGAACCGTGACCCGGAGCAGTACGACCTGTGGGAGATCCTGCGGGTGACGGAGGGCGAGCTGGCCCCGGTGTCCTGCCTGCAAACGGATGCCTCCCCCTGCCAGCGGGCCGGGGAGTGCCGCACCCTCTCGGTGTGGGAGGGCTACTATGACCTGACCCGGAAATATTTCTCCGGCATCACCTTGGCGGATCTGATGGCCGTTCCGCAGGGCGACAACTACGTCATCTGACCTCCCATCCCTCCGCCCCGTCCCCTGACCCCGGTATACCGTCCAATTACCGGGCATCACCTGATCCCGGTGTTTCATATGTCCCGGTACACTCTGCCCGGATATACTGCCTGATCCCTTGTCTGCCCCTATATCCCCCGTCCGGTCAGGTATGCTGCCTAACTCCGGTACGCCGTTTGTTTCCGGTATTTCCCCGCCCGAAGCATCTCTCATAATCCCAAAAATCCCCCGAAGCGACCATACCGCTTCGGGGGATTCGTCTCTGTTATGGGGTTTCTCTATTCCATGGGCAGTCCTTGCAAAAGGTGCCGCTTTTCATCGTCGCTCCCTGTCGCCCAGCCGCCGCTCTCCCTGCGCAGCTGACACCTCTAAACAGCCGCCTGTATCTTTGGCTCATATCGAAGCCACAGCCGGTTCGGCAGCCCTCTATTCTTCCCGCTCCGCCCCTTTGGCCTTGGCGGCCCGGAGCTTTCGCAGGGTGTACACCACGCTGCACACCACCAGTACCGTGTTGATTCCCAGAAAGATCCAAAACACCGGCGAACTGAGATCCAGCGAATTTCCGGCGATGACCAGACAAACCATCCCCGGCGCAATGGCCAGCCACGACCCCGCCAGATACGTCAGGTAATCCACCCGCAGCATCCCCAGCAGCAGTCCCAGCACCTCCATGTTCAGCCCCAGCATATGGATGGCGAAGCACATGGCAAAGCTGTATTCCTGCGTGGCACTGAAATAGCGCTTGATCTTGGGATGCCGGTCCAGCACCGACTCCAGACTCTCCGTCTTGGTGAACCGCCCCATGGCGTAAGAGATGGATAAGCACACCGCCGTCCCCACGCCGTTGACGGCCAGCGCCGCCGGCAGCGGCAGCACCATGGACACCACGACCACCAGCGCATTGTATACCACCACGCCGGAAAAGCCCTTCAGCACATATAGTCCCAGCACCACCAGCACCGCCAGCACAGGCCGGTCCGCCACCAGCTGCGGCACCGTATCCAGATCCATGACCCCGGTAGCCAGCAGCACGCCGAATATCGCCGCACACAGGACCATGATCAGCACCGGCAGGTAATCCCTCAGCCGGAATTTTTTCATACAAGCCCTCCTCACGGCGTCCATCCGCTAAATTGTGGGACATAATATACCATATCATTATGAATAAAGTGTGAACTTTCGCAGCCTTTACGCTCCGTTCACACTTTCCCGCCAAGTCCCGGCCCTCCATTCCTGCGAGACACAGCAAAGCCCCGCTTCGCCAGATGGCGAAGCGGGGCTTTTCCCATAATTTGGAAGTTTTCTTCCTTTCGGCGACCGGTTCAGCTGCCTCCGTGCGGCGGGGCAAATTCCCCTGTCAGGGCGTGTCCATTCTGCCGGAAATATACGTCCACCGAGTCGTCCGGTTCGTGTCCGGTGGACGTCCACCAGACTGTCCGGCAGCCGCCCGACAAGCATCCAGCCGTATCCGGCAGATATCCAGCCAGTGTCCGGCCATCGTCCGGCTGGTATCCCATCGGGATCGGTCAAGTATCCCGCCGGTGTCCGGCAGAATCATCGACCGGTATCCGGTTTTGGGATAGCACTCGGTCAGGTGTTGAGGAACGGATCGTCCAGACGGCCCAGACGGCGGAGCATGGTTTTCTTCACCGCCTTGAAAATATTCTCATATCCGGTGCAGCGGCACAGGTGGCCCGACAGCAGCTTGCGGAGCTGGTCATCGGTATAGTATACCCCACGATCCAGGATCTCCACCGCCGTCATGATGAAGCCGGGGATGCAGAAGCCGCACTGGATGCTGGTCTCCTCCATGAAGGCCTGCTGAATGTCGGAGAGCTCGCCGTTGGGACCCATGAGACCCTCCAGCGTGGTGATATGCTTGCCCTCGGCCCACACCGCCAGATACAGGCAGGAGTTATAGCACTCGCCGTCGATGAGGACGTTGCAGGCACCGCACTCCCCCACCTCACAGCCCTTTTTCACGGAGGTCATGGAGAAGTCGTTGCGGAGCATATCCGTCAGAGAGGCCCGGACGTCTATCATCCGCTCCACCTCCTTGCCGTTGAGGAAGAAGGTCACCAGCTGATACTGATTCTTTGCCATTACAGCTCACCTCCCGCCAGCTTCACAGACTCCATGAGACACCGCTTGGCGCTCTCCACGGCGATGTGGGAGCGGAAGGCCTTGCTGGCCCGCCACGAGTCACGGGGATGGATGTCCTCCAGCACCGCTTTTCCGAAGCCCTCGATGTTCTCCAGCGTCACGGGCTTGCCGTTGATAAACTCCTCGGCGTGAGGCGCACGCATAGGGACGGGCCCCGCCACGCCGAAGGCGATCCGCACCCGGTCGAAGGTCTTTTTATCCTCGCTGAGCCGGGCGTTAACGGAGGTTCCCAGCGTGGCGATATCCATGGCGTTGCGCATGGCGTACTTGATGTAGTGGCCGAAGGTGCGGTCGTAGGATGCCTTGGGGATCAGGATGGCGGTCTGAATTTCGCCCTCCTCCACCCGCAGATCCACGGTGCCGGCCTTCAGGTAGAAGTCCTTAATGGGTACCCGGCGGACGCCGTTTTTGCCGGTGATCTCCACCATGGCCTCCCATGCGTGGAGGGTGGAGGCGGAGTCGGCGGAGGTCACACCGTTGCAGGTATTGCCGCCGATGGTACCGGCATTGCGGATCTGAGGACCGCCCACCATATCCACCGCCTCGCCCAGCACGTTGATATACTGTTGGATCAGAGGATCGGCGGTGATGTGGCTGAAGGTGGTGAGACTGCCGATGCGGAGGTTCTCCTCCTCATCCAGCGTCACGCCTCGCATTTCATGGCAGCCCTGAATACTGATAAGGGCCTTTCCGGCCCGCTTGCCCTCCCGCATCTGCACCAGCACGTCGGTGCCGCCGGCGATGATCTGGGCCTCGGGATGCTCCAGCCGCAGGCGGATGGCGTCCTGTACGCTTTCCGCCTGATAGAGCGCTGACATATCATACATAGCGGTATTTCCTCCTTAGTCCCGGATCAGGCCCTCTTCCGTGAAGCGCTGGAAGAGGACGTGGGGGGTGATGGGGTCCTGATCGATGGCCACGCCGGTGGCATTGTAGATGGCGTTGCGGATGGCGGGCGCACCGGAGCAGGCCGGGGGCTCGCCCAAGGCCTTGGTGCCGAAGGCACTGGTGGGCTCGGCGTTCTCCACGAACTGCGCCTCCAGATGGGGGTGGTCCATGATGGTGGAGAGCTTGTAGTCCAGCAGATTGTTATTCAGGGGCCGGCCGGTCTTTTCGTCGAACAGCATCTGCTCTGACAGACCGTAGCCAATGGCCATGGACATACCACCGTGGACCTGCGCCTCCGCCAGCGCCGGGTTCACCAGCTTGCCGCAGTCGTGGACGTTGATGATCTCCTGAAGTGTCACCTTGCACATGGGAACGTCCACCTCCACCACGGCAAAGGTGCAGCCGAAGGAATAGGCGTTATTGCGGATGGTATAAGTACTCTCGGCAGTGATGTGCTGGGAGTCGGCGGGGTCATACTGGGCGTGCATAGCCAGCTCCGACAGGCTCATGAGCACCTTGCCGTCGGTGTTGCGGACGATATTGCCGTCCACGATATCCATGTTGTACACCGCCTGACGGGTGAGCTTGGTGGCATAATCCAGAATCTTCTCCTTCAGCATCAGTCCCGTCTGGCGGATGGAGAAGCCCGCCACATACGTCTGGCGGGAGGCATAAGCACCCAAGCCCGTAGGCGTGATGTCGGTATCCTGACAGGACACCACATGGACCTTACGGTAATCGCCCAGACCCACCACATCGGAGGTCATCTGGGCATAGGCGGTATCGGCGCCCTGACCGATCTCCGTCTCGCCGCACTGCATGGTGACGCTGCCGTCCAGATTCAGCAGCATCCGATTGGAGGACGTCTCCAACGAGATGGGATAGACGGCGGTGTTATACCAGAAGGTGGCCACGCCGATGCCGTGGCGGATGGGGCCGGTCTCCTTGGCGAACTCCGCCTTTTTGCGGTCGTAGTCGATGTATTTCTTACCAACCTCCAGACACTGGCGGAAGGAATCCTCATAGTTGACGTTGTGGGAGAAGCCGTCCTCGAAGCCCTTGGGCATGAGGTTCTGCATCCGGAAGGCCAGCGGGTCCATACCCACGGCCTTGGCGCACTCGTCCACGTTGGACTCGTCGGCAAAGGAAGCCTGAGGCATTCCGTAGCCACGCATGGCTCCGGCGGCGGGGCGGTTGGTGAACACCGTCCACGCATCGCACTCCATGTTGTCACAGGGATAGTGCTGGGAGAAGGAACCCATGGCCTTGGCCACGATGCTGTGGCCGTGGGAGGCATAGGATCCCTGATTGGAGTAGAGCTCCACCTTCCGGGCGGCGAAGGTGCCGTCCTTGCGGAGCCACGAGACGATGTGGAAGCGGATGGCGTGGCGCACACGGTTGGAGACGAAGGTCTCCTCACGGGAGCAGTCCACCCGGACACAGCGGCCGTGGACTTGCGTGGAGCACCAAGCGCACAGGGGTTCATAGAGGGCGTCCTGCTTGTTGCCGAAGCCGCCGCCGATATAGGGCTTCACCACCCGGATATCGCTCCACGGGCGGCCCAGCGCCTGCCCCACCACACGGCGGATGATATGGGGGATCTGGGTAGAGGATACCACCGTGATGCGGCCGTTCTCCTCGTAGGCGAAGCAGCCGTGGTTTTCGATGTGGCAATGCTGCACCGTGGGCGTCTCGTACCAGCCCTCCACCTTGATGAGGCCCGGTTCCCGAATGGCGGCCTGATAGTCGCCCGTCTTCATATCGGTGTGCTTGAGGATGTTGTTGGGGTATGCCTCGTGGAGCTGGGGAGCGCCGGGCTCCATGGCCTTTTGCACATCCAGCACGAAGGGCAGCTCCTCGTATTCCACCTGCAGCGCCCGGACGCCCTGCATGGCGGCCACCTCGTTTTCTGCAATGACCACCGCCACGTCGTCGCCGTAGTAGCGGACGTGCCGGTTCAGCAGGTGGCGGTCCGCCACGTCCTGATGGCCGGGGTCCATGGACCAGGGGTGGCCCGCCGTGGGGAACGGGTGCTCCGGCACGTCGAAACAGGTCAGCACCTTCACCACGCCGGGGATCTGCTCCGCCGCCGAGGTGTCCACCGACTTGACGAAGCCGTGGGCGATAGTGGCGTGCTTGATGCGGACATACAGTGCATCACGGGGCATGAGGTCCTCGTAGTATTTGGTGCGGCCGGTGGCCTTGTCAAAGGCGTCTACCCGCACCTCGGCTTTTCCTACTTCAGCCATGTAGTGTTCCTCCTTATGTCAGCGTCGCTGCGATAGCCGGAGTTACCGGCAAAAGTACCTATAAATTTAAGATATCATAGCATAAAATTCGTCATTTGCATAGTCCTTTTCGTAATACTAATTATAGGATAACGGTGGTTGACTGGAATGGGCATTTCCGGGTATACTGTAAGAAAAATGACGGGACAAAGGAGGGAGCGGCATGGCACAGCTGCGGATCGGATGCGTGGTGATGGCGGCGGGAAATGCCCGGCGCTTCGGGGAGAACAAGCTGGCGGTGCAGGTGCAGGGCAAGACGCTGTTCCGCCGGGCGCTGGAGGCTGTGCCGGCGGAGCGGTTCGTCCGGACGGTGGTGGTGAGCCAGTATCCGGAGGTGCTGGAGCTGGCCCACCGCATGGGCTTCGTGCCGGTACCCAACCGGCATCCGGACTGGGGCATCAGCCACACCATCTCGCTGGGGCTGGGGAAGCTGCCGGAGATGGATGCGGCGCTGTTTCAGGTGGCGGATCAGCCCCTGCTGCGCCGGGAGAGCGTGGGGATGCTGGTGGACTTTTACCGGGAGCATCCGGAGCACATCGCTGCGCTGGGTCACGACGGTGTCCGGGGGAACCCCTGCCTGTTCCCGGCACGGCTGTTCCCGGAGCTGCTGGCTCTGCAGGGGGATCACGGCGGCAATCAGGTGATCCGCCGCCATGAGGAGGACCTCCTCTTATGGGAGGTCCCGGCTCCGGAGCTGACGGATGTGGATACGCCTCAGGTGCTGGCGCAGCTGCGGCGGGATATGGCGGAGGAGTGATGGGCCTCCGACAGATCG
>ERZ838118.4733-NODE-4733-length-11469-cov-3.062029_pt1 | contig 11469 bp, 10 predicted proteins | sample MGYA00519863_ERZ838118 | MGnify/ENA primary metagenome ERZ838118 (study PRJEB31850, sample SAMEA3708827) | human gut metagenome | biome: human gut; feature: human-associated habitat; material: faeces | place: China | collected 2014 ...
TTCTCCGGGATGGGGTAGGGACTCATCACGTCGGTGATTTTCCCGTCGATCTGCAGGTTGTTATTGTCGATGATTACGCACAGGTTGTCCAGCTTATACTGGTGGGCAAACATGAAGGCCTCCCAGGGCTGGCCCTCCTCGATCTCGCCGTCACCCAGCAGGGTGTAGATCCGGCAGTCCTTCCCCTGGTACTTGGCGGCCAGGGCCATGCCGGCGGCGGCGGACACGCCCTGGCCCAGGGAGCCGGTGGACATATCCACGCCCGGGGTCTCGTTCATGTTGGGGTGTCCCTGGAGGCGGCTGCCGATGTGGCGCAGGGTCTTCAGCTCCTCCCAGGGGAAGAAGCCCTTCAGGGCCAGGGCGGCGTACAGGCCGGGGGCGGTGTGTCCCTTGGAAAGGACGAAGCGGTCCCGCTCCTCCCACTTGGGGTCGGCGGGGTCCACCTTCATCTCCCGGAAGTACAGATAGGTAAACAGGTCCGAGGCGGACAGGCTTCCGCCGGGATGGCCGGATTTGGCGCCATAGGTGGATTCGATGACGCCCATGCGCACCTTGCAGGCGTTGGCCATCAGTTGCTTTTTCTCACTGGCTGTCATTACGTTCTCCTTCTTCTTCGATTTCCGGTCGCAGGTCCTTCTCTCTCTTCCCGCGGCCGGAGCGTTTCTATGCGTATTATAAAACAGTCCTTCCAAAAGTGCAAGGGACCGTCCGCTTACTTTCCATGAAACGATGGGATGGACCCATGCATAAAAAAGAAAAGAGGCTCTCTGTTCCCAAAGGGGGAGACAGGGAGCCTCAGTTTGCCGAAAAAAGCCTCGCAGAGTTCGCGCCTGCGCGCGGCAGACTGCATCTTTCTCGAAAAAGCGGCTTTGCCGCTTTTTCGACCGTCTCATGCCATCGCCAGCCCGGAGTAAGGGGTGTCCATGGGGATGGTCACGTCCAGGCCGGGGATGGTGATGCTCTCCCCGGCGGCGTCACAATAGTAGATGTCCAGGGAAGAGGGCTCCCCCTTCTCCGGGTCCACAAAGTTGTACTGGAGGGTATGCTGGATGCTGTCCAGGATGGTGGCCGCCAGCTCCCCCGCGTCATAGACGTGGAACTCCTCCTTCTGGGGGTCCGGCGGACCGGTAAAGATGGAGCAGGTGTCGGCAAAAGACACCGTCATGCCGCCCGGACCGCTGGTGATCTCGTCCGCCAGATCCAGGTTCCAGCCGGTGAGCTCCGCCATACCGGCGATCATGGCCTCCGCGGGCACCAGGCCCTGCTCGTCCAGCTCCCCTTCATAGGTCATAGGGTATTCCTGAAATGTCCCATCCATGCCGATGTACAGGGTGTACTCTGTCCCCTGGGGCTGGGCCTGGCTCCCGCCGGCCGAGCCGTCCGCCTGTTGACTGGAACTGCCGGCGGAGGACTGGGAGCCTGCCGGCTCCTGGGCGGAGGTACCGGGGTCCGGGCTCCCGGACGCGCTCCCTGTCGGCGTCTCGCCTCCGACGCAGGCGGCCAGACTAAACAGCAGGGCTCCGGCACAAAATACAGATACTAGCTTTTTCATCGTTTCCTCCTTTTCCACGATGGCCTTGGGTCTCTCACTCCGCTCTGGAGTGATTGGGGCTATCATAGCCACATCCGCCTCCGCCGTCAAGGAATTTTCCCCAACCTTCACACTTTGGTCACGGAATCTTTACCGCCCGGTCAAAAAAGCCCGCTCTCTGACCGGAGGAATATTTTATCAAATGGACGAATTTGGGAAAAGGGGCAAGGCAGTGCCAGTCCTTCTCCTCTGGAGGGGAAGGACTGGGGCGCTTTTCTGTCAGGCCGGAGCAGGCGGGATTTCTTGACTTTCCGCAGAAGTGGGCATATTATGAAAAATACTTGATCGTCAGGGGGAAATCAGAACCATGTTTCACTATCTGGACAATGCCGCCACCACACAGACCCGGCCGGAGGCCGCTCAGGCGGCTGTGACCGCCATGACGGAGGAGTGGGGCAACCCATCCTCCCGGTACGCCTTCGGCCAGGAGGCGTCGGGACGGCTGAAGGAGCATCGGGCCCAAGTGGCCGCCGGCCTGGGCTGCCGCCCGGAGGAAGTGTACTTCCTCTCCTGCGGCACTGAGGGGGACAACTGGGCCATTGCCGCCGCAGTGGAGAAGAACCGGCGGAAAGGAAAACACATCATCACCACCGCCATCGAACACGCCGCGGTGCTGGAGCCCATTCGGGAGCTGGAACGGCAGGGCTATGAGGTCACCTGGCTCCAGCCGGACCAGCAAGGGATCATCACGGCAGAGCAGGTGGAGGCGGCCCTGCGCCCGGACACCATCCTGGTGGCCATGATGCTGGTGAACAACGAGCTGGGCACCGTCCTCCCGGTGGCCGAGACCGCCCGCGCCATCCGTGCGGCCCGCTGCCCCGCCCTGCTCCACTGTGACGCGGTCCAGGGCTTTCTGAAGGTCCCCTTCACCCCGGAGGGGCTGGGGGTGGACACCCTGGCGGTGAGCGGGCACAAGGTCCACGCTCCCAAGGGCATCGGGGCCCTGTATATCCGCCGGGGGCTGAGGCTGCCGCCGCTGATCCGGGGGGGCGGACAGGAGGAGGGACTGCGCTCCGGCACGGAGCCCACGGCCCAGACCGCCGCCTTTGCCGCCGCGGTGGAGGCGGGGCGGGCCAGCCTGGAGCGGGACCTGGCCCACATGCGGGAACTGAAGGACTACGCCGCCCGCACCCTGCGGGAGCAGGTGCCGGAGCTGGAGCTGATCGGGGCGGGGACCGCCCCACACATCCTCCCTGTCACCCTGCCCGGCTACAAGAGCGAGGTGGTGCTCCGCTTCCTCAGCGACAGGGGGATCTATGTCTCCTCCGGCTCCGCCTGCCACAAGGGCAAGCCCAGCCATGTGTACGCGGCCCTGAAGCTGCCCAAACCCCAGCTGGACGGCATACTGCGGATCAGCTTCTCCTACGACACCGCCCGGGAGGACGTGGACGCCCTGGTCCAGGGGCTGAAGGAGGCTCAGGCCCAGCTGTTCACCAGTTTGTCCTGAGGGGAGCGTCAGACACAGAAGAAAACAAATAAAGAATAAAGGAGTGGAGCGGGATGACACCGGAACTGCGGATCACGGTCCTGATGGAAAATACGGCCCGGGAGGGGCTGGAGGCGGAGCACGGCCTGTCCTTCTTCCTGGAGTACCGGGGCAGGCGCTTTCTGCTGGATGCGGGCTCCTCCGGCCGGTTTGCGGACAATGCCCAAAAGCTGGGGGTGGACTTGGATGGGGTCGAACTGGCGGCTCTGTCCCACGGACACTACGACCATGCCGACGGCCTGCGGGCCTTTTTTGCCCTCAATGACAGGGCCCCGGTGTATATACGGCCCCAGGCGGGGGAGGCTTACTACTCCAAGTCGGGAGGCTCCCCCAGATTTGTGGGCATCCATCGGGAGATCTGGGAGGGCTTCCGGGACCGCTTCGTGCCGGTGGATGGGCTGTACCCCCTCTGCCCCGGGGCCTGGCTGGCGCCGGAGACCGTCCGGGGCGGGCCCTTTGCCAGCCGGGAGCCCAATCTGCTGCGCAAGGTAGGGGAGGACCGGTTCCTGCCCGACGACTTTTCCCACGAGCAGTCCATGGTGCTGGAGACCGGTCAGGGGCTGGTGGTGCTCAACTCCTGCTGCCATGGGGGTGTGGTAAACATCGTGAAGGGCGTGCTGGACCAGTTCCCGGGACAGCGGGTGTATGCCCTGCTGGGCGGCCTGCATATGCTCAGTCCTGGGGCCAATGCGCTCAACTGTCCCCCGGACTATGTCCGCCAGGTGGCCGCCGCGCTGCTGGAGCTGGGTGTGGAGCACCTGTGGACGGGGCACTGCACTGGTCCTGCCGCCTTTGCACTGCTGAAGGAGGAGCTGGGGGACCGGGTGGAGCCCCTCACCGGCGGAATGCGGCTGGGTATTTAAGGAGCGGGATATCGTCCATGTTTGGACGGACTCATTAGCAATTTCAGAAGCCCTCTGCAAAAAACAGATCGCAGAGGGCTTCTTCCGTTTGTTCAAAATAAATTCATAAAGTAACTATTGACAATTTGGAGGTCAGGTGGTACTCTATCGTTAGCACTCGGGGAATATGAGTGCTAAAATTAGAAAAACACCGAGGTGAGCGTGCAATGGAACTGACCGACCGGAAAAAGCGGGTCCTGCGGGCCATCGTGGAGACCTATATCAACACCGCCGAGCCGGTGGGCTCCAAGGCCATCGCGCAGGAGATGGGGGGCAGCGTGTCCTCCGCCACCATCCGCAACGAGCTGTCGGACCTTTCCGACATGGGCTATCTGGAGCAGCCCCACACCTCTGCGGGACGCATTCCGTCCCCGAAGGGCTACCGGCTGTATGTCAACGAGCTGATGGAGCGCCAGCGGCTCTCCGTTGCCGAAACGGAGAAGATCAACCAGTCCCTTCAGATGAAAATGGAGGAGCTGGACCGGGTCATCTCACAGGCGGGCAAGGCTGTCAGCAGCTTTGTAAACTACCCCGCCTATGCGGCGACTGCCGTTAAGAGCAGCGTCACCGCAAGCCGGTTCGATTTACTGCCGGTGGATGAAAAAAGCTGCATCGTGGTCATGATGATGGGCGACCGGGTCAAAAGCCAGCTTCTGCGTTTGCAGCTAAAGGTGGACCGGGACCAGATGAGCGCGCTGGTGGAGCTTTTGAACCGCCATTTTACCGGCATCTCCACCAAGGAGATGAATGAACGGCTCATGGCGGTGGCACAGGGCATCACGCCCCAGCTTTTCCTGCTGCTGAGCCAGACGGTGAATTACGCCGTGGAAATGCTGGAGGAGGCCGACCGGAGAGAGTTCATCACCGCCGGCACGAACCAGCTTTTAAAGCTCCCGGAGTTCCGGGACGCCGACAAGGCCCACCAGCTTATGAGCTTCCTTGCCGATGACAAGGAAAAGCTGCCGGTGCCAGACGAGGGCCCCATGAAAATACTCATTGGGCCGGAGAACGTCAGCGACGCGCTGAAGGATACCAGCGTGGTGGTGGCCAGCTATGATATCGGTGACGATATGCGGGGCCTCATCGGCGTGGTCGGCCCCACCAGAATGGATTATGCCACGGTAGCGGCCCGGCTCACCGGCTTTGCCGACGGGCTGACGCGGCTGTTCGGCAAAAAGGAACCACATGAATTACCCCCGAAGGAGGATACGGATACATGAGCGAAGAAACGAAAGAGCCCGTAGAGGAGACGCCGGAAACGGCGGAGGCGGCGCAGCAGGCGCCGGAGACACAGGAGACCGAAAAAAAGGCCAAGAAAAAAGAAAAAAAGGAAAAGGGCATTACCTTTACCCGGGAACAGGTGGAAAAAATGGAGCTGGCTGCCAAGCAGCTTGAATCTGTGAAGGACCAGTTCACCCGCCTGACCGCCGAGTATGACAATTACCGCAAGCGCACCACCAAGGAAAAGGACGGTATCTATCAGGACGCCAAGGGCGACACCATCAAGGCCTTCCTTGCGGTGTATGACAATCTGGAGCGGGCCGCCGCTGCGGAGGGCGGCGAGGACAGTCCCCATAAAAAGGGACTGGAAATGATTTTCCAGCAGTTCCGCGAGCTTCTGGAAAAGCAGGGCGTCAAGGAGATCGAGGCCAAGGGCAAGACCTTTGACCCGGAGACCATGAACGCCGTGATGCACATTGACGATGAGACGCTGGGCGAAAACGAGGTAGCACAGGTGTTTCAGGCGGGCTTTGAACTGAACGGCAAGGTCCTGCGCCACGCTATCGTGCAGGTGGCAAACTGAATAGACAGTTTCCCGGCGGAGGCCGGAACACATAGATTGCTTATAAATAAATGAAAATAAATTGGAGGAATTCATTATGTCTAAGGTAATTGGTATTGACTTAGGTACTACTAACAGCTGCGTGGCCGTGATGGAGGGCGGCGAGGCCGTTGTCATCCCCAACGCGGAGGGTAACCGCACCACCCCGTCCGTTGTGGCTTTCAGCAAGACCGGTGAGCGTATGGTGGGTCAGGTGGCAAAGCGTCAGGCTATCACCAACCCCGACCGCACCATTTCTTCCATCAAGCGTGAGATGGGCAGCGACTACAAGGTGGATATCGACGGTAAGGCCTACACGCCGCAGGAGATCAGCGCCATGATTTTGCAGAAGCTTAAGAGCGACGCCGAGGCGTATCTGGGCCAGACCGTTTCCGAGGCGGTCATCACCGTTCCCGCCTACTTTACGGACGCTCAGCGTCAGGCTACGAAGGATGCCGGCAAGATCGCCGGTCTGGACGTGAAGCGTATCATCAACGAGCCGACCGCTGCCGCCCTTGCCTACGGTGTGGATAAGGAGCAGAGCCAGAAGGTCATGGTCTATGACCTTGGCGGCGGCACGTTTGATGTCTCCATTCTGGATATTGATGACGGTGTCATCGAGGTTCTGGCCACTGCCGGCAACAACCGCCTGGGCGGCGATGACTTCGATGAGTGCATCATGAAGTGGATGGTCAGCGAATTCCAGCGCACCGATGGTGTGGACCTCTCCAGCGATAAGGTCGCCATGCAGCGCTTGAAGGAAGCTGCCGAGAAGGCCAAGATCGAGCTTTCCGGCGTGACCTCCACCAACATCAACCTGCCCTATATCACGGCGGACGCCACCGGCCCCAAGCACCTTGACCTGACGCTGACCCGTGCCAAGTTCAACGAGCTGACCGCACATCTGGTGGAGGCCACTGCCGGCCCTGTCCGTCAGGCTATGGGCGATGCCGGCCTTACCGGCAGCGACATCCACAAGGTCCTGATGGTGGGCGGCTCCAGCCGTATCCCCGCCGTGCAGGACATGGTGAAGAAGCTCACCGGCAAGGAGGGCTTCAAGGGCATCAACCCCGACGAGTGCGTGGCCATGGGTGCCGCATTGCAGGGCGGTGTGCTCACCGGCGACGTGAAGGGCCTGCTGCTGCTGGACGTCACCCCCCTGTCTCTGGGCATTGAGACCATGGGCGGTGTGTGCACCAAGCTCATTGACCGCAACACCACCATTCCTGTGAAGAAGAGCCAGATTTTCTCCACCGCTGCGGACAACCAGACCTCCGTTGAGGTCAACGTTCTGCAGGGCGAGCGTGAAATGGCTGCCGCCAACAAGTCTCTGGGCCGCTTCCATCTGGATGGAATCGCCCCGGCCCGCCGCGGTGTGCCTCAGATCGAGGTCACCTTCGATATCGACGCCAACGGCATCGTCAACGTCTCCGCTAAGGACCTCGGCACCGGCAAGGAGCAGCACATCACCATCACCTCCTCCTCCAACATGAGCAAGGACGATATTGAAAAGGCCGTGAAGGAGGCCGAGGAATACGCCGCTCAGGATAAGAAGATGAAGGAGGACGTCGAGATTCGCAATCAGGCCGACCAGATGGTATACCAGTCTGAGAAGACGCTCAGCGAGATGGGCGACAAGATTCCCGCCGATGACAAGACCAAGGTCCAGTCCGGCATCGATAAGCTGAAGGAGACCCTGAAGGGCACGGACACCGCCGCCATCAAGGCCGCCACCGATGAGCTGACGCAGGCGTTCTACGCTGTCAGTGAAAAGCTCTATCAGCAGGCCAATCCCCAGGGCGGCGCACAGCCCGGCCCCGACATGGGCGGCCAGCAGGCCGGTGGAAACGCACAGGGCGGCCAGTACTATGACGCCGACTACAAGGTTGTGGATGACGATCAGAACAACAAACAGTAATTCAAACCGCGGAACCGATGGGACGGGGAGCATTCCCCGCCCCATTGGGACCGTTTTAGCGGAAAACCTGAGCATGAGGAATCGGGAGCGGTCGCTCCAGCTCCCGATTCCTGATGTTCAAGTGGATTCCTGAGAGGAGCAAGAATATGGCAGCAGAAAAACGTGATTATTACGAGGTCCTCGGCGTCAACAAGGGCGCGTCCGAGGATGAGATCAAAAGAGCATATAAGAAAATGGCCCGGAAGTATCACCCGGACCTGAACCCGGACAACAAGGAGGCGGAGGAGAAGTTCAAGGAGGTCAACGAGGCCTATGAGGTCCTCTCCGACGCGGACAAGAAGGCCCGGTACGACCAGTACGGCCATGCGGGCGTTGACCCCAACTTCGGCGCCGGGGGCTTCGGCGGCGGATTCGACGGGAGCTTCGACTTCGGCGACCTGGGGGACATCTTCGGCAGCTTTTTCGGCGGCGGCTTCGGCGGCGGGCGGCGCACCAATCCCAACGCCCCCCAGCGGGGCGAGAGCATCCGCATGTCCATCGCCATCAGCTTCGAGGAGGCGGCCTTCGGCTGTGAGAAGGCAGTCACCGTGGAGCGGTATGAGACCTGCGACACCTGCCACGGCAACGGCTGTGCCCCCGGCACGTCGCCGGAGGTGTGCCCGGACTGCCACGGCACCGGGACGGTCCAGGTCCGGCGGCAGACGCCCATGGGCGTGTTCGCCACCTCCTCCCCCTGCCCCAAGTGCGGCGGCAAGGGGCGGATTATCCACCAGCCCTGCAAGGACTGCCGGGGCAGTGGTATGGTGCGCAAGAAAAAGACCATTCAGGCCAGCATTCCCGCCGGCATCGACAACGGGCAGACCATCTCCATCCGTGGACAGGGCAACGCCGGCAAGAACGGCGGCCCGGCGGGCGACCTGCTGATTACCATTACGGTCCGGCCTCACGAGCTGTTCCGGCGGGAGGGCACCTCCGTCCTGTGCGAGGCGCCCATCACCTTCACCCAGGCGGTGCTGGGTGCGGAGCTGGAGATCCCCACCATCGACGGCAAAGTGAAGTATACCCTGCCGGAGGGCACCCAGTCCGGCACCACCTTCCGCCTGAAGGGCAAGGGCATCCCCTCCATCAACGGCCGGGGGCGGGGCGACCAGTATGTCACCGTCTACATTGAAACCCCCAAAAATCTGAACAAGGAGCAGAAGGAAGCCCTGAAGAAGTTCGCCGAGACCATGGGCGAGAGCAATTACGAGGAGCAGAAGAAGTTCTTCAAGAAGTTCAAAAAGTGAGGCACGTATGTATTTAGCCGACTACCACGTCCACTCCCGCATCTCACCGGACGCCTCCGCCTCCATGCAGGAGATGGCGGAGGCGGCCATCCGGCTGGGGTTTCAGGAGATCTGCTTCACAGACCATGTGGAGCCCATCCGGTTCGGCAGCACCGAACCCCGGGGGGCCTATGACTGGGATCCCATGATTGAGGAGTTCCGTGCCGCCCGGACGGCGGTGGGGGACCGGATCACGCTGCGCCTGGGCGCGGAGCTGGGAGACGCCGTGTGGGGCATCAGGCGGATGGAGTCCATGCTGGCGGAGGCCCCGCCGCTGGACTTTCTCATCGGCTCCATCCACACCCTGTCGGAGAAGATGGAGGGCCGGGACCTGTATTTCCTTACCCCGCGGGATGAACAGGAAGCGCGGGACTGCCTTGCCGACTACCTGGGCCAGGTGCGGAAGCTCGCGGAGTGGGGGCGATTCCAGGTACTGGGCCATCTGACGCTGCCCCTGCGGTATTTGAACGAGAACCGGGGGATGCATGTCAGCTTCGACGGGTTCGAGGAGGAGATCGCGGAGATCTTCCGCCTCATCATCCCCAAGGGCATCGGGATCGAGCTCAACACCAACCGGGGCAACACCCCGCTGCCGGACGAAAAGTGGCTGCGGCTGTACCGCTCCCTGGGCGGCGAGATCGTCACCCTGGGGGCGGATGCCCACACGCCGGGGTTTGTGGGCTGTGCCGTCCGGGAGGGGCAGGCGCTGCTGCGGGCCTGCGGATTCCGCCGTTTTGCCGCCTTCCGGCAGGGGAAACCAGTGTGGCATGAATTGTGATTTGCTTTTCAGGGGAAAACTGGCTATAATAAATCCATTCCAGCCCCATTCCTCTCCGAATGGGATGACTTGATTTGAAAAGGAGAACGATCACCATGAAAATCGCTCTGGGTTCTGATCACGGCGGCTACGCGCTGAAATGCGACATCATCCAGCTTCTGGAGAAGCTGGGCCATGAATACAAGGACTTCGGCTGCTACTCGACGGAGAGCTGCGACTACCCCGACTTCGGCGAGGCGGCGGCCCGGGCTGTGGCCTCCGGCGAGTATGATCGGGGCATCGTCATCTGCACCACCGGCATCGGCATCTCCATTGCCGCCAACAAGGTGCAGGGTATCCGCTGCGCCCACTGCGCCGACTCCCTGGAGGCGGAGATGACCCGCCGCCACAACGACGCCAATATGCTGGCCATCGGCGCGGGGTTCACCGGCAAGAACCTGGCGGAGCGGATGGTGGAGGTGTTCCTCTCCACGGACTTTGAGGGTGGCCGGCATGAGCGGCGCGTGAACAAGCTCAACGCCATCCAGCCCTGACGGGCAGGGGCAATCTCCTGGAGAAGAGGTGACGGACATGGGAGGCACCAAGGGCTACCGGAGCTACCGGGGCAGGACCTCCAAGGGGAAGATCGCGCTGGCAGTGCTGCTGGTGCTCATCATCCTGGCGGCGGTGGGCTTTCTGTGGCTGCAGGAGTATATCGTCTACGACAGGGACGGCAGCTTCCACCTGGAGTTGCCCTGGAAGACGGAGACGCCCCCCGCGGAAGAGGAAGTGCCTCCGGAGGACGTGGAGATCACCATTCAGGAGCCGGAGAAGCCGAAGGCTCTGGCTGCCTTCTCTGCTTCCGCCGCGCCGCTGACCCAGGCGGGCTGGAAAGATGCCTGGCTGGGAGCCTCTGTGATGTCTGCTCCCGCCTATAACGCTGCTGCCGTCACGCTGAAAGACAGCACCGGACACATCTACTTTGCTGCCACTGGCGCCGCGGCCGGCACCGTGAGCACGGCGGAGGACACGGCGGCGGCTCTGGCGGAGGTGACGGAAAGCAGTTACCACTCCATCGGCCGGATGAGCTGCTTCCTGGACCCCATTGCCGCCCGCGCGGACGTGGAGGGCATGGGACTGAAGAACACCGGCGGCTATATCTTCTACGACGGGAACAACGGAAACTGGCTGGATCCCAGCAAGCCGGCGGCCCGGCAGTACCTGTGCACCCTGGCGGCGGAGCTGGCACAACAGGGTTTTGATGAAATCCTGCTAACGGATGTGGGCTATCCCACAGTAGGGAAGCTGGACAAGATCGACTACAACGGCGCCGACCGGGCGGCCAGCATCCGGCTGTTCCTGGAGGAGCTGCGCAGCGCTCTGGGTGAGTATGGTGTGGCTGTCTCCATTGAGCTGCCGCCGGAGGTCATCACCTCCGGCGCCGACGACACTGCCGGCCTGGTACTCTCGGATATCGCCCCGCTGGTGGACCGAGTCTACGCCGTCACCACGGTTGACCAGATCCCCGCGCTGGAAGCGGCGGTCAGTGCCGCCGGTGAGGACACGGACTTCGTGGCGGAGCTAACGGGCCACAGCCCTGATGTGACCGGCAGCTGCCTGATCCTTGCAGATTGAAGACAGATGAAGAGGAGAGCGCCCGTGCCGATT
>ERZ838118.4739-NODE-4739-length-11461-cov-3.713133_pt1 | contig 11461 bp, 16 predicted proteins | sample MGYA00519863_ERZ838118 | MGnify/ENA primary metagenome ERZ838118 (study PRJEB31850, sample SAMEA3708827) | human gut metagenome | biome: human gut; feature: human-associated habitat; material: faeces | place: China | collected 2014 ...
AATAAAAGTGTAAAAATATATTGACAAATGTGGGTACACATGATATAGTATAGTCACAAACAAACAACAACAAAATCTTAAAGAAAGAGGTACAAAATTATGATGAAAAACATCAACATCAACGCAACATTAAAAGAACTGAAAGAATACTCAGAGATGGCAAAAGCCTTAGAAGTTGAGATCAAAAAGCTTCAGGAAGATGCTAAAGAGTACATGACTGAGAACGGCATGGATGAGGTAATTTCCTGTGACGGCATCAAAGCCACCTATCGAGATGTGATCTCCAACCGCTTCGATGGCACTCAGTTGAAAAAAGATCATCTGGATCTCTATAACGAATATCTCAAGAAAACCACATACAAAAGATTCACATGCAACTAATTAATCACAAGCTGGTGGGGATCATTCCCCATCAGCAATAACAAAGATGATAGAAGAATGTATGAAAGAATGAGAGAGAGGTAATCGTTATGATGAACAAAGAAGTAGTAGAGATCAAGACAGTAGCAACATTAAGCACTATGGTTAAAGAAGACGGTAGACTGTACCGTGTGGCTGAATACGACAGCCATGCAAGAGTTGAGGTACCGATCAATCCAGATGGGACGGTTAAATACTTTGATGATTCTAAGTTGCTGAGAGATAAAAAAGTGTTATAATCCAGATATGGGGGAAAGGTGGTGTAGACCATGCATATTCTAACATTAATATTAATCTTCGTTGTCGGGGCGATCGCAGCTGCCTGTCACGGCGATTTCTCCGGAATCTGGGCGATCCTAAAGTGGGTGATATTTGCTGGATTAATTATCCTGTTTATCTTCCACCCTGAGATCTTTATCATTGCCGGTATCATCTTCGTAGGTTATATCCTATGGACACTGGGAGACGGGAATAAAGATGATAAAGACGATTTAAGCATACACTGATCTTCAAAGACTACATAAAAATGGAACTGTAAACTCCGGGTGGTTCTGGCTGCAAACAGACCACCCACCAACTACCAAAACAAAAGAAACTATGATATAATCGAGCCATCAAACAGAAAAAGGATGGAAACAAATGGCAAAAGACAACAAAGACTCAGTAAAAGATTATCACCAAAAATTAAAAGAAATGAAAATCCGTTTTCCAAAAGAGAATCCAGAAAACGGAATTCCGGACTATTCTAGCATCGTAAAGTCACAAGCGAAGATGCTGGGTAAATCAGCAAATGAGTACATTTTGGATTTAATCCAGAACGACATACGAATCAATCCGGATGGACTGCATCAGGAAGACTTTGAATTTATTAAATAAAATTGAAATCAAACAGAAAACACTGTATACTATAAATTGTACCTTACTTCAAAGAAGTAAGTGTTGTTGTTTGTAGAGAGCTGCCATTCGCCGGTGGCTCTCTTTTTTCGTCCTGTTTTTTGAAAATTAATTTGCAAAAAATATATGTAAATCAAAAAGCATTATATGTATTTAGATCGCCGGGTATGGTGTTTTAGATCATCATGTATGCAGATTTAGAAACAGAAATCATAAAATTAGATCTCCGAGTGTGAAGAATTAGATCTCCGGGTGCGGTGATTTAGAAAAGAAAATATGTAGAATTAGAAATAAACAGCTGCATCCATATACTTAGAGTCCATATCCAGATCAACGGGTGTGAAGATTTAGAAAGCAAAAAGCTAAAAGCAGAAACAAACAGATAGATCTACATAGGTAGAGCTTACATCCGGATAAAAATGAAGAGCCAGGACTATCCCTGACTCTCTGCTTCCATCTCTTCCAGTAGCTCACGTTGGTATTTGTAGAATGTCATTTTTGATATACCGGCTAACTTCCACGTTTCTTCATTTGATAGGGAACCGCCAAAATTTTTATTATGCTTCCGGATGATCTCTTTTGCCGGTAGTGACTTCTTTGTTGCGTAGGTATGTCCTGCTACTCTGCCTATCTGCTTACCGTTCCGGCGTGCTGTCTCTATTCCCTCTGTAGTCCTCTGTCTCAGGTCATCCACTTCTTTTTGTGCCTGTGCAAACGCAAGTCTGATCTGATCTTTTGCCAGATCAATCATATACCGGTTCAGTGCTTCAATCATGGTATTCATAAAGGTATCTGTTGCTGTATGTCCAGTATTTAACGTAATATCAAGCTGTCTGCTCATAGCTTTCTTGTATGTCTCTGTGTTGATATGTGGTTCTTTTAAAAATTCCAGTGTGATCCCACAATTGAATAATTTTTCGTATTCAACACAACCCTCGTCTTCACTTCTGGACATTCGAGAAACGGAATCAAAAACTATTGTATCTTCCGGATGAACGAGCTTTAACAACCGATCGAATTCTTTTCGTCCTTGAAACTTCGTTCCGGTAAACACTTCTTTGATGATCTTTGCATCTGGATGAACCGCTAAAATGTTTCTTACCTGCCGGTCAATGTTCTGCTTTGGTGTTGAGATTCTTGCGTAACCATAAATCATGCTGCACTCTTCCTTTCTTAAAGTCAATTTTAAACGACCGTCTTTTTTATTACTTTTGTTACTGTCATTATACTGCCAAAAAGAAAAGAAATCAACCATTTTTATTACTTTTTATCAATAGGTTTATTTTAATACTTGTTATCGCACCCCATATCGTAGATGCATTATTGTTTATTTTTAATGTTTATTATTTTTGTAATTTGAGATTAAACACTATTTTTATAATTCATGAAATCCCAGTATTTATGGGCGATTTTAAAAAAAGATATAGGCAGTATAATTTGTTTAGAAAAAACAAACTTTTTTCTTAAACAAAAAAAGTATCAAAATTATGACTGCACAGACGATAAAAGTGATATCGCAAAAAATCAATAATAATCGGCATATTTGAGTATTAATTTTCACAAAATGCAAATCTGAAAAATCAAAAAATAATCAGCGAAAAGTACCGTCACTATTGACATTTTGGCACATGATCCGCTGATTACACTATATCGCCATCAGATTTTCAGTTGGTGTGTGGAAGTAGTAGACTTTAACATATTAAAGTGATACAGTGTTAAAATTTAATCCTGATCACATTTTATTTTTTTCAACTGCTGCTGCTTTCATTCGTTCCAGATCTCTTTCCATCTGAGCTTTCTGCCAGCGTAACCGGATCACTTCCTGCTTTTTCCGAAAAAGCATCTGTGATAATTTATTTTCTATCCATCCGATCAACATTTTTCATCATCCTTTCTTTCTGATCCGGGACTCGCCACGAAAATAGGTTGAGTCCCGGTGTATGCATACTATCCACATCAAAACGTATAAATTCTTGTTATTTCACTATGGAACACTTGTTCGATAAAGTCAAGAATTTTGTGTCCCAGACTTTCTTTTTCAGACAACTTACCAATATCCGAAACAAATGTTCCGTATCTGTCGCTTATCTTTTCAGCCGTCAACTTTTTTATTCCCGGAGACGGTGTGATCCCGGTGGATCCATCTCCGGAAGATTAAAATTACTCTTTTATTTTTTGTGTTGCTCAGGGGAATCTTCCCTTGAGCAAGTCCAGTTTAGAATATCCGGAAGCGGATCACCGGCTACATGCTTCGGCACCGGGAACGCTAAAGTCTCGTTTGTGTTGAGATTTTTTAGATAAAATGCAGCTCCGGATTCCCATGTCGTTCCCTGTAATAATGCTTTCACAAATTCCGGTGTGAGCTGATCCGTGATTGTCATTTTTGCTGTTCCTTTTTCGAGTGCTTTGATCGTTTTTTTCTCGCTGCTTTTCTCATAATTCGGTGAGGTGTATTTACTGAGTTCTGCGTGAATTCTTTCCGGCAAAATCTGTAAATTATCTGGACGATTACATTCGCTTCCCTGATCTGGTTCAAAGTCTGATCGTGGCTTGATATGATGAATGTCCACTTTTTCACCATCCTCAAGATCAAATTCACATGTCAAAAAATATTCTGCCATGATCTTCCATGCGGTCACATCTCCGCATTTATCAGAAACATAACGCCATTTTTTTCCTCTTCTCTTTCCGTCTTTATCTTTTAGTCCCTGTTCTGTCGGGTTGTCATTTAAGATGTGAAGATCATTGTAAAAAGCTGTAAAAATGTAACCTTGGTTCGATATGAACCAATAATCTGGGTATGGATCTCTACACTGAATGATTTTTTCTCCCTCTTTCAGATGATAATTTGCTCTTTGTAGTTGATCCTTAAATTTCTTTGCATACTCTTCTCTTGTTAATTGTTTTTTCTTGCTCATTGTTTTTTCTCCTTATAATTTTATTTTTTGAATTTTTTCTTCATATTAATATTCGCTATTTGATTGTGATTTTTTCTCTACACTCTCAAAGATACCTGCCGGTTGGTCAGATTCTTGTATACGAGTGTGTAGAGAATGTTGTGTGTGTGAAGATTGTGGTGCTGTTGTTACTCAGCACACTTTTCATCATTTCACACCATTAGAAACATCGAAAAGTCCTTATTTTATCGGTGTTTTAAGCACTTTTCCCGATACCGTATACTCCGGAAGTTATACCGGTATAATCGGGACCCGAATCGGTAGAAATACCACTTGAGTCGGTATCTGTTGCCGTCAGCTTTTCGATGATTTCTTCCATCTTTAAGTGGTCATCGTTACAAAAGACTGTCTCAATCTTTTCAGCCTGTTTCACAAAATTATGTTTTACATCATATCTTCTGTTGGCTTTCGTGATTACTCTGTTGACAAGTGGCAACAATTCTTTAATATCTAGTAATACAGCTTTCTTTTCTGTGATCTCTCTGTTCATCAAAGATCTGAGAACTGATGTCTGCCAGTGCTTCATATCTTTACTTCTCCACTCTTTCATCAGCTCAACAACCTCTTCATCACGTTGGATCTTCCACTTTTCAAATGGTTGCAATATAATATTCTCTGTTTGCTTCGCAAAGTAATCGTTTATGATCGCATCTGTCAGATCTACAAATTTACTCACTTTGAGAGATCTTTTGATTTTTTCGGCTCCCACAAGCCTAAATTCCACTCGCATAAAAGAATCTGTCAGCAAAATGATCTTCTCAACTGCTTTTGTCTTGTCGTAGATCTTCAATTCAAGGTAACGTGTCACCTTATTTTTCGCTTTTCCTGTCTTGCTCGATGCATAGTAGCTTTCATGTGTGGCTATTCCATCGTTCACTTTTTTGTATTCCGATTGCTGTTTGAGATTTTTCGGAAGATTGCACATCATAAGGTTGATGACACGATGATATTTTTCAAAGTCTTCATTCAACTTGAATGTCCGATTGATCTCAATCTCTTTCATGGTAATATCAGAAAGGTCAATATGAATCCCATATTGATTTTTCAGGTATTCTTCAATCTTTTGCAGTTTCTCCACATATTCATCTCTTGTGAAGCACATTAGATTGCCTGTCTCTTTGTTTCCAACGCTTACAGACAGATTGCAATAATCGATTCTCTTTCCTTTAATCAACTTTGAGCCAGCAATCATCCGATCAATCACACCATCCCTTTCAATAAGTAAACGTGTAAACTCTTGCCCTGTGGCTGTGATGTACTTAACTTTTGCGGTTGTCTGCTCAATCACACCACTTTTCTCCAATTTTTCTAGATCATCAAATCCAACAATCTGAATGTTTCCAAACATCATCTGATCTAATAGTGCCGTTTTTTCTTTAATTTTTAGTTTCATTTTAATTTAATCCTTTCCGAAAAATGAAAAATCAAAAAGTGTGCGTAAATCAATTTTTCAAATTTCTCAAAAAAAGTTTTTTTGGTTACATTTGTTTATTCGCTCTTTGATTTACGTTTTGATCGAAAAAGTTCATTTACTTCTTTTTCCAAAAGAGAATGTTTGATTTTTTACATAAAAAATGTGGCTTACAGGGTAATTTTTAATTATTCAACTAATTTTGAAAGAGCCGATTGCCATCTACTGAAGAAAAGCGAAACTTTTCTCACGATACCTTCATCTCCCTATAAGTGGATATCTTGAAGGTGTTTTTTATTTCTGATATAATCAGAAAAAAGGGGGAGATAGTATGTTACAGAAAATAGGCCTTGGATTTCTTGCATTTATTGGAATATTGTGTATTATGTTTGGCATTACGGATCTACAGGAATCGAATGGAGGAGAGGCTTTTCTTTATTTTGTAATTGGAATTCCGTGTATATATCCTTTAATAATAAAACTCATCTATATAAGTAGCGATAAAATAAAACGGATAGTACAAAAAAATGCAACTGATAAGTTTTATCAAAAGCTTTTTAATTCGTTAGGAGCAGAGACGATAGTACACCGTTGTAGAGAAGTTAAAAGAGGAGAGAGTATTGAAATTACCAGTACTGCTGTTAGAATTATGGATTTTTACATTGAAAAAGAGATGTTTAAACTAAATAATCCATTAAAACAATATGGTACCGTCGACGAATTAAGAGCATTCTCTGTGTGGTTATATAATCAGATAAATTTACCTGGATACATTTTAAAACCAATGAAGGGATGCTACACATCTTCTTTACCGACTGGATTTAGAGAGAATGTAAGTGGGGGATACAGCTTTACATATAGCAGTGACGGCGGTGATGTTATATATGGATACGAAATATGTCGCGAAGTCAAGGCTGTTAATGCACAACAAAATATTACTCTATAATAATAGTAAGCACAGAAAATCTGAAAGCGAAATAGGAAAATCTTATGAGATAATAATCACAGCTCTTTGTGGATTGATGTCAATCGTCTGTACCACAATAGTAAAATGATGCTAAACCAAATATTAAAATCTATGACTTAGTATTTTTTGCTTTCCCAATCACTCAGGAAATGTGACATAAGCGGCAGGTTGCAAATTGACGCAAAGTTTTTTATAAAAGTGGTTCCACATGAAAAATTTATGTATTTTCGTTTAGATATTTTATCACGTACCAAATTCGATCAAATCTTCGGAACAATACTTATTTTTTAATATCTTGATCCAGTAGTTTGCCATTGGAAACATAAAATAGTAGGAGGAAAAATATATGATTGGTGTTTTAGGTGGACTATCACTTATAGTAGGTCTGTTTTCATTAATAAATACTAGTACTTCAACAAGTTTTTCAGTAACATATTTAGTAATTGGAATTGTTCTGCTTATTATATATTTCGCAAAAGAAATTATCCCTGAAACTAACTTTGGAAGAAAGAAGCTAATGAAGCTATCTTTTCAAACAAATACTACAGAAATCGGCTATAACCGAAGAGAACTAGAAAAGGAACTCAAAAAATTTATAACTGATAAGGGAAATCTTTGGTATTTATATACTGATTTTTACAATGGAATTTCAACACATTGTACCATATGGATTGAAAATGATTGGAATAATCATTACGATTTTACCTATAGAAATCATGGATATGATAATGTAAGCGCAACTTCTGCCAAAGAGATTTTTGAAGTATTAGCAGATGATATAAACTGCTTGTATAAACCAGAAATCCAAGAAAAATTACTAGGGACAGATCCTGCTGAATATCTGGTATACCCTAGTTATGATGGAGATTATCACATTGTTCCAGGATCAAGTCGTTCATCATATGACTACATACTAAAAAATATAGCTATATATAGCCCTGCCTCGTGGAAATGCAGACAACAAGAAAGAGCAAATAAAATTTCTACCTCAAGTGCCACAAATACCCATTACAAGCAAACTTAATAATTTCTCTAAAAAAAGATGCAGTAAATAGAAGAAGCACGAAATGGACAACTTTTCGCACTCCCTCTATTTACTGCATTTCTATTGCTTTGCAGACATCTCAAACTCAATAACGAATCGTTATAAAAAAAAAGAGTAACACCTCAACAGTGCTACTCTTCATAATGATCCCTACATGCGAATATTATCAGGTTTTTGTTCTCATCCATATTGTATACAAGTCTATGTTCATCCGTGATCCGCCTACTACATGCCTTGATGTGCTTCAATGGTTCAGGCTTTCCGATCCCACTCAGTAACCCATCTCTTTTGATGCTTTTTATCAGCTCGTTGATCCGCTTTACTTTCTTTTTATCTTCCAGCTGCCAGTCCGTATACTGTTGCCATGCTGTTTCTGTAAATACAACATTCATCTTATTCCATAGCCTCAAGTTCTTCTATAGATTTCACCACGAATCCACCTGCTTCGGCTTCTTTCATGGATTTCTCAAGCATTGCCGTATATGCTGCATTTCTCTGAGCCTTTAACAGCTCGTTGTAAGCTGCTTCGGAGATCATGACAACGTTCTGATTTTTCGGACGAGATACCACTAGAATTTCTCCTCTGAATACTTGGTCACACAGTCCTTTGAAGTTCGTCTTTAAGTCATTAGACTTTACTGCCAACATGCTCAACACCTCACTTTTAATATTAAAAAAGATATTAATTTTAATACTATTTTTGATACCTTTATTATATTCTATGCTGGTCAGACTGTCAATGGAACATTTTTGAATTTTGCACTTCAATTAATATTCCACACTGCTCCCTGCAACTGACCCACTGCTGCATCCTACCGGATCACCCAGCAATCACTACCTGATCCGGATCACATCCCAACTCATTCATACACTGATCCATCACTCATCGGCACAATCTCTTCCTTATTACTTATAAGTTCCACTTTTTTCAAACTTTTCGTTGACAATCACCGCCCGGGCAGGGATAATCATGATCTTCGGCTTCCACTCGGTTTGGGCAGAGTTTCCCCCCTGAAAAGAGGGTAAAACATACCAAATTATGACCTTTCGGACACTTCGGAAGTCTTCGTTGTGACCTTGTAAGGCATTACACCGCTCCATGCCTAATGAGTCACACCCCACAACGGTGCTACCTCTCCGCACTGATTATTTAACCTCGCCTGCCACGAGGACGGCTGTATTTTTTTGTGTCGGTCTATCGCCAAGACCACGGATTTTAACGGTTACCGTGTCCGTTTCCCCAAAAAAAGGTGCACTTAATAAGACTACACCGTTCTTCTTTTTTGAAAAATGTAGCTTTTCTGCTGCCGTATTCAGTTGTTTTCACACCATAAAACAATAAAAAAAGCTTCTATCGCTATACATACAATGCACACGAATAGAAGCTAAACTCTTGACAATGCGTTACTTTTTCGATAATATAAGCCTAGACGATGGCTTATGTAGATCCATTCAGTTGTACACTTGTGTTGATGTAAAGTTTTGTTTAAAAAATTAGTTTGTTGAGTGTGTAGCTGAGAATCATCGATGGACGGCAATCCGCCGATGAACTACATCAATTTGATGAAATGAGCATTGAGACGGCAATCTCGATGCTTTTTTCATCTCTTTTTTCATTTTAGATAACTTTGCTAAAAAATGCAACTACTTTTTTCGTTCAATTCTGAAAATAACTGCAATTCGTAGTAAACCAGGACAGTGACCGGTAATTTTTACCGATCATGACCGGTAGATTTTACCGATCACTTTCCTGTTGGTCTTCTTCTTCCAACTTTTTCAGTGCTTCATCGTAACCGGTCGTACAGATCCACTCCAACAGCTCCGTATCAGACCTGCTCATGATCTGCTCGTGTTTAATTTCCGGAACGTGATCCGGATCCGGATTTTTTCGTATTCCGAAAAATTCATACTCTTTTTCATCACATTTCCCCCCGTTGTATAAAAAATCCCATCCAGCCACTGCCAGATGGGACAATTCAGCAATCATTTTTTATTGTACCACATTTTTCAGATTTTTCAATTTTTACCGATCGTGAAAAAGCCCATAAACACTGGGTTTTCGGCACTTTGTTTTTTCAAAAAATCCAGATGAAATCTGAGTTTCTTTACTCTTTACTCGTCTGCTCCGGACGTTCCAGTTTTTCGAGCAAAGACAAGTACTTCTTCTGGTAGCGATCAATCTCTTGCTGCTGTTCAGTTTTTATCTTCCTGATCTCTTCATCATGTTTCCGCTCAGCTTCCAGCATAGCTTTTTCATGTACCAACTCCAACTGCTGCTTTTGCTGCTTTAATGCCCTCTCAGACTCCGTATTTGCCCGTTTAATGGCTTCTTCTGCATCATATAGCTCTTCTTCAATTCATCACGTTCAGCCGTGATTTTGACCAAATTCGAGCGTATAACTGCTGCTTCATTTAAATCTTGTTTTGAAACATTGAAAAATTAAAAATCACCCGGGCACCGGCGTGGTGCTTTTGGGTGATTTTTGACAATTAAAATTCAATAATCTCATCTGGAGCAAGTTTATCTGATTCTACTTTTTTAGCTTTCGTGTTTTTTGCTTTGCGTGGTGGCTTATCCAGTGACGGGATCAGCTTCAACCCCTCGTAAGCTAATGCATTAGCTTCCATGTCCTTTTGGATCAGCTCCAACACATAACTGGTCATCGTCTTTTTCTGAACCTGACTCATTCTGTATAAATAGTCTTCGTAGCCGTATATGTTTAACTGCATGTATGCTTTCGGAGTTGGTGTGTCTAGTTTTTTTCTTCCTGCCGATCTCTTTTTAGGAGTTTCAACAATCCCTCTCTTTTCTGCTGCTGTCTCTGTCTCATCATTGAACAGATCAATCATATCATCCAGTCTTTCTTTACTTTTTAATGCCATCTTATTTATCACCTCTCAATAATTCTTCCGTGAATCGAATATAATCTTCTGCTGTCGTACTTGTCCGGATCTCATTCGCAAAGTATTTATTTACAACAGTGGTTCTCTCAGCTTGTGCCAGCTGTGTCCCGGTTGACTCTCTAATTTTCGTATCAAAAACTTTCGTCTGCAACTTGAAAGCAGCTTGCTTCAATACATACTCTGTTTCTTGAGTTAGTTTTAATCTTTCCTTGTACTTTACCATCAGAAGACCAGCAATCTTTAGCCCTGGATTGCTTCTTTTCTGTACCTGCTGGATCGTTCTGTGAAGATCTGCAAGACCTTGAACGCCGTATCTATCTGCTGTGATCGGTACAATAACTTCATTTGCTGCAATCAGACAATTTTTTAATAACTTATCATCTGCCGGAGCCGTGTCAATCACCACATAATCATACCCTGTCAGTTTTTCCAGAGCATCTTTTAACCTGAAATATTCCTCTCCGGCATCATTCCGCAGTATGCTCTCAGCACCTTTTAAAAGCGGATCAGCCGCTACGATATTGCCAATCAGAGTGTGCTGGATCGCGTTGTTGATATCCAACGGATGATCGTAGTCCAGGATCACATCGTACAACGTGGCTGTATCTTTTGTTTTTGCCCGGAATGTGTCTGTACTGTTACATTGTTTATCCGCATCAATCAGAAGCGTTTTAAAGCCTTTGTGTGCCAGGGCAGAAGCAAGATTCGTTGCCGTGGTTGTCTTACCAATACCGCCCTTTTGGTTTGCTATACAATATATTTTCATATGCATTTCCTCTTTTATTTTGCTTTTTATTATATTTTAACTTAATAAATATATATAGTCAATATTTTATAGTCAGTATGTGGAACCATCAGCTTAT
>ERZ838118.4745-NODE-4745-length-11447-cov-3.216907_pt1 | contig 11447 bp, 8 predicted proteins | sample MGYA00519863_ERZ838118 | MGnify/ENA primary metagenome ERZ838118 (study PRJEB31850, sample SAMEA3708827) | human gut metagenome | biome: human gut; feature: human-associated habitat; material: faeces | place: China | collected 2014 ...
CTTCGGGACCCAGTTCTCCACCTATGCGGTGCCCAAGATCGCGGGGGAGATCCGGCGTTTTCTCCGGGATGACGGCACTGTGAAGGTGAGCCGGGGCATGAAGGAGCGGGGGGCCGCAGTGTGGGGCGCCCGACGCCGGCTGGTGGCCGAGATGGGACGGGAGCCCACCCTGTCAGAGCTGGCGGCGGAGACCGGCCTGACGCCAGAGGAGATCGCAGCGGCGGAGACCGCCTCTGACGCAGTGGCATCCCTCCAGGCGGAGACAGGAGAGGGCGGATTGACCCTGGAGGGGATGCTGGGCACGGACGCCCCGGAGGAGGGCATGGTGGAGCGGATCGCCCTGCGGGAGTCCATCGATCAGCTGCCGGAGAAGGAGCGGATGACCATTCTTCTCCGCTACTTCAAGGGACTGACCCAGGAACAGACTGCCCGGATCCTGGGGGTGTCTCAGGTGCAGGTATCCCGGCTGGAGCGCCGGGGCCTGAAACGGTTGCGGGAGTTCCTCTCGCCCTGAAATGCGCTTCCCCCTGGAATTCCGTCATGGTGCCCCAGTACCGCTTGGGCATGTGGGTCATGCGGCAGCGGGGGTTTTCCCGCTCCCGGATGGCGATGGTGTCGTAGAATCGCTTCCACAGCAGGCGGTAGCGGGCCTCCGCCTCATCCGGCGGGGCCATCTGGAAGTGCTCCAGGGGCCGGACGGCAGAGCGGCCCTCGGCGTAGAACAGGGCCTCCTGGTGGGTACGGTCGTAGAGGAAGAACCGTTCGTTCCGGTAGCGGTCGCAGAAGTGACGGCGCAGCAGGGGCAGGACCCGGTTTTTCGGCTCGATTTCGCCCCCCAGTACGCCCCCCAGGTCGGAGAAGCGGACGAAGCCCTTGTACTGGTGGACCTCACCGTTCAGGTGGCGCACCGCCCGCAGAATGGGATACAGCGTCTCATCGGACAGATCCCGGAGGAACCGGGGCCCCTCCTCCAGCAGCTTCACCACCAGACGGTACAGGTGCATTTCCCGGTCCGGCAGGCAGGTGAGAAAGCCGCGGCGCAGCAGGTCCGCCGCCTCCGGCGACAGCTTGACCACCTTCCGATATACCCGTGCGGCGTGGTCCCGGTCCGTCAGGACGGTCCGCACAGGGAACAACGTGAATGGAATGTCCTCACCGCAGCTGATGGCGGTGAGGACTTCTTTTTGGGCGTAGCTCTCAAAGATGCAGGTGAGGAATCCCTCAAAGCTGCCGTCGTATTCATAAATCATCTCGGTCATGGGGAACCTCCCTCACACAGGGGCAAACAGGGACATCTGCTCCAGCTCCGGTTGGGGCAGGGAGGGCCGCTCCGCCGCGATCAGATTCCGCAGCAGGCTGTCCGGTGTGAACCGCAGGCCGTCTGCCATGCGGCCGGAGGCGGTGAGAAAATACTGGGCCCGCTTCATCACCACCCCCAGCTTGGGCAGATCCTCGATCCGCAGCTTCCGGGCCCGGCGGGACACCAGAATGCGCTTGGCGGAGACCACGCCCACGCCGGGGATCCGCAGCAGGGCCTCGTAGTCCGCCCGGTTCACCTCTACGGGGAAAAAATCCGGATGCCGCAAGGCCCAGCAGCATTTGGGGTCCAGCCGGTCATCAAAGGAGGGCGTTTGCTCGTCCAAAAGCTCCTCGGCCCGGAAGTGGTAGAACCGCAGCAGCCAGTCCGCCTGATACAGCCGGTGCTCCCGCAGCAGGGGCGGCTTCGTGTCCTTGGCGGGCAACAGGGCGTGCTCCACCACCGGCACGTAGGCGGAGTAGAACACCCGTTTGAGTTGGTAGCGGTCATACAGCCCCTGGGTCAGCCGCAGGATGTGGAAGTCCGTGTCCGCCGTGGCCCCCACGATCAGCTGGGTGCTCTGCCCGGCAGGGGCGAACCTGGGGGCGTGGCGGTACTTCACCAGCTCCTCCCGGCTCTGCTGTCCCCGCACCCGAATCTGCCCCATGGGAGCCAGGATGGCCTGCTTCGTCTTGTCCGGGGCCAGGGTCCGAAGTCCCGCCTCTGACGGCAGCTCGATATTGACGCTGAGCCGGTCCGCCAGGAACCCCATCTGCTCCACCAGCTCCGGAGCCGTGCCGGGGATGGCCTTGGCGTGGATGTAGCCGTTGAAGCGGTACTCTTCCCGCAAGATCCGCAGCGCCCGGATCATCAGTTCCGTGGTATAGTCCGGGGAGCGGTACACGCCGGAGGAGAGGAACAGCCCCTCGATGTAGTTCCGGCGGTAGAACTGGATGGTGAGGTCCGCCAGCTCCTCCGGGGTGAACATGGCCCGCTTCGCCTCATTGCTGCGGCGGTTGACGCAGTATTTGCAGTCATACACGCACCGGTTGGTCATCAGCACCTTCAAAAGGGTCACGCATCGCCCGTCGGCGGAGAAGGAGTGGCAGCACCCGGCGATAGAGGAGGTGGTATTGCCGATATACCCCGCCTTGGCCCTCCGGTTCCCACCGCTGGAGGTGCAGGCCGCATCGTATTTGGCCGCGTCCGTCAGGATGGTGAGCTTTTCCAGAACGTCCATCTCACCGCAGGGCTGTCCGCCGCCGGTCATGCCGCCGGTTGGGACGCTCGATGGCGTCGATGACCCGGAAGAGCTGAGAGGTCAGAAAGACCACGCCTACCAGAATAAAAAAGAAAGTCCAGCCGCTCATGGAAAAAACCTCCTTGATCGAACTTTTGTTCTAATTGCATTGTAACTCGAACAAACGTTTCTGTCAAGCAGAAATCGAACAAAAGCACGAGAGAGTTTGACAGCTCCCATGGGCCAGCAGAGCGGGAAGCACCACACAAAAAGGGACCGCCTGTTTGGCGGTCCCTTGGATGTTCAGCACCCGGCCAGGTCCCTGAGGAAGTCCTCCACCGCCGTCTCCGGCGTGGCCCAGCTGGTCACCAGACGGATGCAGGTGTGGTTCGCATCCACCGGGTGGTCGGTCTCAAATTCATAGCCCATCTCCTGGAGCTTTGCCACCGTCTCATTGGGCAGTACCGGGAACTGCTGATTGGAGGGGGAGGCCACCGGGAAGGGATATCCCAGGGCCGCGACGCCGTCCCGGAGCCGGAAGGCCAGCTCGTTGGCGCGGCGGGCCAGGTCGAAGTAGAGCCCGTCCTCCAGCAGGGCCTGGAACTGGAGTCCCAGCAGCCGGCCCTTGGCCAGCACGGCGCCCCGCTGCTTCATGTGCCAGCGGAAGTGAGGCATGGGACGGGTGAGCACCAGCGCCTCCCCGAAGAGGGCGCCGTTTTTCGTGCCGCCGATGGTGAAGGCGTGGGTGAGGGCGGCCAAGTCCGGCAATGTCAGGTCGTTGTCGGGGGAGGTGAGGGCGGAGCCCAGCCGGGCGCCGTCCAGATAGAGGAACAGGCCGTGAACATCGCAGCACTGCCGCAGGGCGGCCAGCTCCGCCCGGGTGTAGACCGTGCCGATCTCCGTGGTGTCGGAGATGTACACCATTCGGGGCAGCACCATGTGCTCCGTGCCGTTGTGGCCCGCCAGAACGGACTCGACCAGGGCCGGGGTCAGCTTGCCGTCAGGGCTCTCCACGGTGCAGACCTTGTGTCCGGTGGCCTCGATGGCGCCGGTCTCATGGGTGCTGACGTGGCCGGTCTGGGCGGCGACCACCGCCTCATAGGACTGCAGAAACGCGTCGATGGTGACGAGGTTCACCTGCGTCCCGCCCACCAGGAAGTGAACCGCCGCATCCGGCGCGGCGCAGAGGCGGCGGATGGTATCCGCCGCGGCTTGGCAGCAGGGATCCATGCCGTAGCCCACGGTCTGCCGGAGGTTGGTGTCCGCCAGGGCCTGGAGGACCTTGGGATGGGCGCCCTCGCTGTAATCGTTTCGGAAACTGTACATTGTGATCTCCCGCCTTTTTCCTTGTGATAGAGCCATGATACCGCCTCCGGCGGAGAATTGCAAGGGCAGGGCGGATGGGATGGTAAAAGAAAAAAAATTGGAAATACTGGCGGTGAGAGGGAACTTTTCAGCGGAGAGGTCCGTCTGTATTCCCCGAGAACATTCAGAAAGGAAATCAATACACCATGAAGAAATTTTTGACCCTGGCGCTGTCGGCGCTGCTGACGATGGGCCTGCTGACCGCCTGCGGCGGCAAGACTACGGACAAGACTGTGGATCTGACGGCCTTTTACAACACCCTGGCGGAGGAGTACGGCTGGGCGGAGGACGCCGCCTCCAGCGGCGAAGAGGACATCATGATGATGAACTTGGAGGGCGACATGCTGGAGAGCTCCTATCCCGGCCTGGCCGATGTGGCCACCAAGCAGCTGATCGCCAAAGCCCCCATGATCAGCGCCGTGGTGAATGAGATCGTGCTGGCGGAGTGCGGGACGGAGGAGGACGCTGCCACCGCCGCCTCCATCCTGCAGGACCGGGTGGACGCCCAGGCAGAGGGCGGCGCCTGGTACCCGGAGTCCATGGAGACCTGGTCCAACGCACAGGTAGTCCAGAATGGAACCTATGTGGCCATGATTGCCACGGCAGACCATCAGGAGGAGATCGCGGAGCAGTTCAATGCGCTCTTTGCGTAAGGAGGCAGCCAGCCGCGGCACCGCCGCGGCTGGCTGTGTGAAACGGAGAAGAGGGGAGGGGCGCCGGTGGTCTTCAGCAGCCTGACATTTTTATTTCTCTACCTGCCGCTGACGCTGCTGGTGTACTTTCTCTCGCCGCTGAGGTGGCGGAACTTCGTGCTGCTGGTGGTGAGCCTGCTCTTCTACGGCTGGGGAGAACCGGTGTACATTGTCATCATGTTCCTCTCCATCATCATCGACTACACCCACGGTCTGCTGGTGGAGAAGTTCCGCAGCGACGACAAAAAGGCCCGGTGGTTCGTGGCCCAGTCGGTGATCTTCAACCTGGCTCTGCTGGGCTTTTTCAAGTACTGGGACTTCATCGCAGCCAATCTGTCCCTGATCCCGGGCATTGATCTGCCCCAGCTGGGCATCCCGCTGCCCATCGGCATCTCTTTCTATACCTTCCAGACCATGAGCTATACCATCGACGTGTACCGGAAGGACGCACCGGTCCAGCGCAACATGGTGGACTTCGGCGCCTTCGTCACCATGTTCCCCCAGCTGATCGCCGGACCCATCGTCCAGTACAAAACGGTGGCAGCGGACCTGCGGCACCGGCTCCACACGTCGGAGAACTTCGCTCTGGGGGCCCGGCGGTTCTGCGTGGGACTTGCCAAGAAGGTGCTGCTGGCCAACTCCATCGGCGCCCTGTGGGAGGACTGCCTCGCCGCTCAGGGGGCCGGGACGCTGACGGTGCTGGGGGGCTGGCTGGGCCTCGCCGCCTATGGCTTCCAGATCTACTTCGATTTCTCCGGCTACTCCGACATGGCCATCGGCCTGGGGCGGATCTTCGGCTTCCGGTTCAACGAGAACTTTGACCACCCCTACTGCGCCGACTCCGTGGGCACCTTCTGGCGGCGGTGGCACATGTCCCTGACCTCCTGGTTCCGGGACTATTTGTATATCCCCCTGGGAGGCAACCGGGGCGGCACCGCCAGGACCATCCGGAACCTCCTGATCGTCTGGTTCTGCACGGGCTTCTGGCACGGGGCCAGCTGGAATTTCATCCTGTGGGGACTGTACTTCGCCGCCTGGCTGATCTTGGAGCGGTACGTCCTTCGGGGCGTACTGGAGAAGACCCCGGCGATCCTCAAGCACCTCTACACCCTCATCGTGGTGTTCGTGGGCTGGGGCCTCTTTGCCATGGTGGACCTGGGCGTGTGCGGGGACTACCTTGCCGCCTGTTTCGGCGGTGCGCCGCTCTGGAGCGGGGCGGACCTGTTCCGGCTGCGGAGCTACGCCGTGACACTGGCGGTACTGGTGCTGGCTTCCACCGCTCTGGGCCAGCGGCTGTGGGCGAAGCTGCCCCGGCAGGCAGAACAGCTGGCCACCCCGGTGCTCATGGGCCTTTCCCTGGTGGTCTGCACGGCCTATCTGGTGGACGGCAGCTACAACCCCTTCCTGTATTTCCGGTTCTGAGAGGAGGCAGAGACCTTGTCCAAACGATACGCAAGATTTCTCACAGCGGTGTTCTGCCTCTTTCTGGGGGGGCTGATGGTGTGGCAGATGCTCCTGCCGGACCGGGAGCGGTCCGACGTGGAGAACCGCACCCTCCAGCAGCGGCCGGCACTGACTCTGTCCAGCGTGCTGGACGGCAGCTATATGGAGGACGTGGAGGCCTACGTCCAGGACCAGTTTCCCCTGCGGGACCAGTGGACGGGCCTGAAGGCCCGGACGGAGCAGCTGATCGGCAAACGGCTGTTCAACAACATCTATCTCTGTGAAGGCGAAACATTGATCTCCAAGGTGGACGCCCCTGCGGACGGCCTGGAGAAGGCGAACCTGAATTACGTCTCCCAGCTGGCGGAGAAGTCGGACATCCCCATGTATCTGGGGCTGATCCCCTCCGCGGCGGAGGTGTGGCGGGACAAACTGCCGGAGGGCGCGGAGTCCTGGGACCAGAACGCTTACCTCTCCCAGGCGGCGGGCCTGGGGCTGCCCATGATCGACTTCTCCGCCGCCCTGACCGCTCACGCCGACGAGCCCATCTTCTACCGCACAGACCACCACTGGACGTCCCTCGGGGCCTTCTATGGGGCCAATGCTCTGCTGGAAGTCCTGGGAAGAGAATCATTAAAGCAGGAAAGCTTTACACCAGAGATTGCCAGTACCAGCTTCAATGGCACGCTGTACTCCCAGTCCGGCATCCACTGGCTGACGCCGGACACCATGGAATTCTGGGTCAAAGAGGACGGACTCACTGTCACCTCCTGGCGCACCGGCTCTCCGGAACCCGGCATACTGTACGACCGGAGCTATTTGACCGAGAAGGACAAATACGCCTCCTTCCTGGGCGGCAACCAACCCCTGTGCGTCATCTGGAATGAGAACGCCCGAGACGGCGGCAAGCTCCTGCTGATCCGGGATTCCTACTCCGACGCCCTGGCACCCTTCCTGGCCCAGAGCTTTGCCGAGGTCCACCTGCTGGACCCGCGGTATTACCGGATGCCCCCCGCCCAGTACGCGGCGGAGAACGGCATCGACGCCATCTGCGTCGTGTACAGTATCCCCAACTTCATCACGGACCGGAACCTGGTGTTCCTGGCCCAGTGAGCGCAGAAAAGAGCGGCCGAAACTCCGGCCGCTCTCTTTTTTGATCCGAATTCACGGGCCGATGCCCGTCCTCAGCGGTGACCACCGCCATATCCGCCCAGCCCTCCGGTACCCACAGGGAGAGGCCACCGCTCTCATAGACCGTGCCATCTCCCGCCGCTGTCCAGCTGGACAGGGCAGACTGGAGCGCCTGCCACGCGGCCCGACCGCCGTCTGTCAGATCATCGGAGAAGATTTCCATATAATGGGCAATGCTGTCATAGATCTCCTGAGTGCCGGGATCGTCTCCGGCGGCGACACAGGCCGCCATGGCGGCAAGGGCCTGGGACTGCTCCGAGAGGTTCGTCTCCGACAGCGTGTTGAAGAAGTGGACTGGCTGACTGCAGCTGATATCCAGCAGCTCCCGCCCCGTCAGGTCATAGAAGGACAGCAGCCCCATCTCCCGGAGCTGGTAGGCCATGTCTGAGAAAAACAGCTCTGTTCCGGGGACGCAGTCGTTCTCCATGCGGTGATACAGATAGGTGCGGGTTCCGCCCTCGTCCAGTTGGAAGTAGAAGTAGTCACACCCGGGGTAACCGGGGCTGACCCAGCAGTCCTCGGTCATGTACGTTCCGCCGGCCAAAATGACGCTCTCCGGCGTGGTGGTGTGCAGTTCATAGTTCATGCTCCAGATGGCAAAATCCAGGCCGCCCACGGATACATAGGAGGGGCCCTCGATGGACTCAATCCGCCAGTCGTCATATTCCAGCGGGGCGGGGACAAAGTCGCCGCCCTCCACGAACAGCAACCCCTCATGGTCGCCGGTGTATTGCTCCTGCACGTAGTCCCGCAGGACCGCCATTACGTCCTCCGGCGCTTCCGCGCCCTCCATCAAGTGGTCCGCCGTGGCACGGCCGTCCCGGTACACCAGCAGGTTTTCTCCATCAAAGTACAGCCACCGGTCGGCGGTGCCGTCCTGGGGACTGTCGGGAATGGGGACGAATGCCCACAGGGCCAGATTCCGGCGGCTCACGTCCCAACGGTTGAAGCTCAAGTACTCCGCGTCCGGCCAAGCCTGTTTCAAATCCTCGTCGATGTCCGCCTCATAGATCCGCCCATCCCGCTGGAAAAAGATCTGGGCGGTGTTTGCCGAAGAGGCACACAACTCGTCTGCGCCGTTGCCATCCAGGTCGAACTGGGCGGTGTCACCGTAGACCCGGGCCAGGAGGACGGGATTTCCCTCGGTGTCGAAATAGTAATAGTCGTGGAAGGTGGCACCTGTATGTTCGTCCAGCTCGCCGGAGTAACGGATGACCAGCCCATCATGGCCGAACAGATCGGAGAAGGAGTCCATGGAGACGGCGTAGCCGCCGGAATCGCTGTAACTCAGCGTGTTATGCTCCGGGAAGGTGAAGAAGCAGCCCACATCCCATGTGCGCATCCCGTCCCGGCCCGCCGCCTCGTCATAAATCACGGCGGCGTAGAGATTGCCGTCGGTGGATAGATAGGTGCGGACAGAGAGTTCATCGCCGTCCTCGGTGTGCATGATATAGCCGGTGCCACGCTCGGCGCAGTCATTCCGGTGCCGAATGGCCTCCATGGTCTCCGGCTCATAGGGTGTGAGGTCTGTCAGCGGAATGGTCAGCACCGGCTCCCCCTCCGGGTACACGGTAGGGATGGCGGGCCGCTCACTGGGCTGGTTGGAGACAAACCAGTAGGAGCCGTCGGCCTGTTCTTCCAGTGTCACGCACTTCCAGCCGTCAACATGGAACGTGTCGTCGTAGTAGAGCCGGATGGTATCGCCCACCCGCTCCCCGGCAGTGATGTTGACGCCCGAGAAGTAGTTGGTATCCCCGTGGCTGTGATAGTAGGCATCATACTCCGGGAGGTACTGGAAGTAGTCCATCCCGATCTGCCCCGTCTCCTCCAGCGTGAGGCCGGTGTTCTCCAGCAGCACCTGGTTGATGGCCTCCACGGACATCTTGTCCACAGGGCAGATCAGCTCCCCTGCGGTGTCAAAGCTGCCCACCTGCCGCAGCTCCTCATCGGTCATAGGCGCGTCGATCCCCGTGCCGCAATAGAACAGCTTAAAGAGGTCGATGTCCTCCGGCTTCTCGTACAGGGAGTTCAAAAATTGGTTGCGGATGCTGTAAGTACCCTCCTGATTGAAGAACTCCTCATTAAAATACGCCAGCTCGTCGCCGGTGAGGGAGCGGACACCGCCAGTTTCCCCATCCGCCTTGGCCCCGGTGAAGGTGACGGCGCAGACGCCCGCTGCCAGCGCCAGAACCAGAAACAAAGCCGCTGCCCGGGTCTGTTGTCCCTGGGCGATGCGGGCGATCCGGTCCTTCAGCTGCCGCTTATCTGCCGTCATGGTGGTGGCGGACAGCAGGGGAGAGCCGGGACCCGTCCGCACCGGAATCAGGGACAGCAGCGTTTTGCCGTAGGGGATGCGTTCGCCCTCTCCCAGGGCCTGGATGGCGGCCTCGTCGCAGGCCAGCTCCCCGTCGGCCTTGGAGACGGCGGCGGCGATCCACACCAGAGGGTCGAACCAGTACACCGCGAGGCACACGCTCCGCAGCAGCGACCACAACGGGTCCAGATGGCGGGCGTGGGCGGTCTCATGGGCCAGCACATGCCGCAGCCGCTCCGGAGAGGTGACAACGGCGGGGGTAAGATAAATGGCGGGCCGGAACAGCCCGAACAGGCAGGGGGAGGGGAGACCTGCCTCCACCAGATAGACGGGATACCTGCAGTTCTCCGCGGCATAGGGCGCCCTCGTCCTCCGGAGCTTTTGCCAGAAGCGCAGGTTGGTCACCAGAAACCACACCGCCATGGCGGCGATGCCGATCAGCCAGAGGACCGTCAGCAGGTCCGCCGCCGTCACCACCCGCTCCCGGATGACCGGGTAAGAAAAGGCTTCCTCCCCGCCGGAGGGCGCGGCCGCCTCCCCGGAGGGGGAGCCGCCTCCCTCTATCTGAGGTGCGGGGGATGTGACCTGGGGCGCTGTCCCCATGGGAGAGGGGGCCAGCGGCACTCTGTAAATTTCCCGCTGTTCCAGCCGTTCCGTCACTGTCCGGCCCACCGGCTCCGCCGCCGACAGGACGGAGAAGTCCGCTCCCGGCAGGCTCACCGGCACCAGCAGCCGCACCAGCACCAGCGCCCACAGGACATACTGGGCCCGGCGGGAAATCCGGTCCCGGAAGGCCCGCCGCAACAGCAGGACCGCCAGGATCAGCACGGAAGATGTCAACAGGATCTCACGCATGTTCCTCGCCTCCCGCTCGTTCCAAAATAGCGGACAGCTCCGCGATGTCCGCCTCCGTCAGCTGGCGGCTCTCCACCATGGCGCTCATCATCAGGCCCAGGCTGCCGCCGTAGACCCGGGAGAGGAAGCTCTCCGTCTCCGCCGCCGCGGCGTCCTCGCGGTCCACCGCGGGGAAGTACCGCTTGGCCCGGCCGCCCTCCTCGTGCCGGACGGCCCCCTTGGCTTCCAGCCGGGCGAGCATGGTGATCACCGTGTTCTTGCTCCAGCCTGTGTCCTCCTTCAGGGAGGCCGTCAGATCCATGATGGTCCGGGGGGACTGCTCCCACAGCCGGTTCATCAGCTTCCACTCGCTGTCGGACAGGTTCACCTGCATAGTCTCACCTCCATGGTATACGAGTGTCTACCTGGTCTTCTGATTGGACCATATCAAATAGGTAGACATTTGTCAACCTCAAATTGGTAACAAAAGCGGCAAACCGGCAACAGCCGTTTCCCGCCTTGACCGGAAGGGGATTTTGCCGTAAAATAGGGGCCGAGACTTTTGAGACGGATGGAGAACGGTGGACTTATGGAAGACTTCAAACAACGCTACATTGCCGCCCGCCGGGCGGTCATCGCCCAGGACTTATCCAGGCTGAACCCCATGCAGCGCCAGGCTGCCATGACCACGGAGGGTCCGCTGCTGCTGCTGGCGGGCGCCGGCAGCGGCAAGACCACGGTGCTGATCCAGCGGGTGTACAACCTGCTGACCTACGGCCGGGGAAGCGATTCGGAAGAGGTGCCGGCCTGGGCCACGGAAGAGGATCTTCAATTTCTGGAGAGCTTCCCCGCCCGGCCCACGGAGGAGGACGTCCGCCGGGCCCGGCGGCTCTGCGCCCTGGACGCGCCCAAGCCCTGGGAGATCATCGCCATCACCTTCACCAACAAGGCGGCAGGGGAGCTGAAGGACCGGCTGGCCGCCCGGCTGGGGCCGGAGGCCAACGACATCTGGGCCTCCACCTTCCACTCCGCCTGTGTGCGCATCCTGCGGCGGGACATCGACCGGCTGGG
>ERZ838118.4757-NODE-4757-length-11414-cov-7.108284_pt1 | contig 11414 bp, 12 predicted proteins | sample MGYA00519863_ERZ838118 | MGnify/ENA primary metagenome ERZ838118 (study PRJEB31850, sample SAMEA3708827) | human gut metagenome | biome: human gut; feature: human-associated habitat; material: faeces | place: China | collected 2014 ...
CGTTCATATAAACTGGAATCCCAGATTTCTGACTGTTCCAAATGCCTGTCCACAATATTCATATGCGACACGTCCTGCAATTCAAACGTATTAAAAGCCTCCTATACATTCTTTCCTATTTCCAAATCCTTGTACTCTTTTTCACCATTGCGAAATGAAACATAATATTTTCCGTCCTTCTCATAGATTTCATATGGGTTGTATTTATCTTTTCTTCTTTTTGGCTGTCTGCCTTCCATGTCCTTTCCTCCGATCTGAATTTTTTTGAATTCAGATCAGTAGGCGGGGCACGAATACGAACAATCGACCTTATTTTGAATTGCTCATTCTCAATATTTAGGTAACAAAAAACGCCCTGACAGATTTCACTCCTATGGACGCATTTAATTCGATATTTTATTACCCTGGATTCATTATTGGCTCTTACCCTAGTTTCAATTCCAACATTTACTAATGAAATTGTTGAGATTTTTTTAATTGAATACCTTCTGTTGAACAGAATTTTTTAGCTGAACTCTTGCTAAGAACCATATTTTCTCCGGTTAGATTCCGGAAAAGAAAATAAGCATACAAATACTGCTCTTTCGGAATCTGTTTTTTTTAACCGAAAGAGATTTGTATGCTTTCTCATTCATCGGGTAATACCCTGTGTTTTTTCTAATGTTACACCCTTTTCACTTTTCAAATTTAGGGTAATACACTAAGTTTATGGAGGTATACAAACATGGATATTCCAAAAACATTATTTGCCACTTTAGTAAAACAAGGGCGTATGGAAATGCATTTAACACAAGAAGCTCTTGCTGAAAAACTCGGAATATCGGCGGCTTATCTTGGAGACCTCGAACGCCATAAAGGCGGTCCCAGTCTGGAATTATTTTGTAAAACCATGCAGACTTTAAATATTTCTGCTGATGACTACGTTTATCCAAATCAGAATAAAAATAATTCTACATATGATCAGATTCTTCGGCTCTTAAATCAATGCAATGATTATCAGTTACAGGTAATTCTTGCAACTACGACAGCTCTGCTAGATTCTAATCCTTTTATTTCTAACGTAGACACTACTAATGATACAAAATAAAACTTGTAAAATACCGATAAATAGCTGATAATTACCGATATTTAAAATTAGTGGAATAAATACTATTACCATATGTTAAAAACAGTTATGCTATATCATTACAACTTGATATAACATAACTGTTTCTTCTTTACGAACATCCTTTTATCTATCAAATACTACATTTTCCTCCACGACACACTTAATTGCTTTTCATCTCGCTAATTATTTTTTCCATATCCGTCGATTTTTTCAAGAGTCCTAAACCAGCCAATAACTGAATACAATCTACATATCCTTGACAATATGCCCTTTGTTCTGACACAAACGCTTCTTCTTCCAAAATTTCTCCATATTGCTTCAACTTCTCCCTGTCCTCATAACTTATATGATCGAGAAGTTTATTCACCTTTTCTTTTTCCATTTTCTTCTTCAACTGAATATTTGCAAGTTCTTGGAAATAGATATAACTTTCTCTGTTTATATTCTCACAACGCAACTGGTTCAAAAAAGAGGATATTTCATTCCAAATATCATTTTCCATAAAAATTTCTCCTGCTTTTTTTGGTATCTTTACTTATTATGCCCAATTTTATATTCCATCATTTCATCAATTCACCATTAAATTTATATCCCATACCCCATACATTTAAAATGTATCTTGGTTTTGCAGAATCTGGCTCAATCTTTTTTCTGATTCTCCGAATTATGCCCATAACATTATCTTCTGCCCCATAATATGGTTCTTTCCACACCTGTGTATATATTTGTTCCTTTGAAAATATCCGTCCTGGATTTTTTGCCAGCAAATATAATATTTCAAATTCATAATTCGTCAATTGAACCAGCTCACCATTACTTTCTACAGAACGATATTCCGCATTTATTTTTAATGCTCCGTAATCAAGTACCCTATTTTGTTTATCAGGCATCTCAGAGTATTTTTTAGCAGACAGAAAATGTAATAATTCATTTAATTTTTCTTCCTCATTTTCATCAAATGTTACAACAACTACCCTTCCCATTTTATAAAAACCTTTCATATTCCAAATCTTACAAGTGTAATTTTTATCTATTATTACATCTGTAAGATTTAAAGTCAAGTTTTTATTTCGTTGACAGAATAACCTTTTAAGATATATAATATTTTTATTACATTTGTAAGATTTGGAGGAATATCACATGAGCAATCTGCCTCAAATTTCAGAAGCTGAATTTGAAGTTATGAAAATCGTTTGGAAATACGCACCAATCAGCACCAATGAAATTACTGAAAAATTAACACAAATTTCCAGTTGGAGTCCTAAAACAATTCAGACATTGATTAAACGTCTCGTTTCTAAAAAAGCACTAACCTATGAAAAACAAAGCCGGGTTTTTGTCTATACTCCATTGGTCAAGGAAGACGAATATATTCGGCAGGAAAGTAATTCTTTTTTAAAGCGATATTATAATGGTAATATCACTTCTATGCTTGCCTCTTACATTGAGGATGATAAATTGTCTGAAGAAGACATTGCCAGCTTACGGAATCTTCTTTCCAATCATTAACCATGGGAGGAGCATATTTTGATATATTTTAGTTTTCGATTTTTACTCTGTAATGCCATCATTTGTATTTTTTTAGGTAGTTTACTGGGATTAAAAAATTTATTGCAAAGGCAATTATCCGCACGTATGCAATATAATCTTTCGATTATATTTCTTGCCGTTCTAATTGTTCCCTTTTTACCGATAAACTCTGCCCCATCTTCTATATCGTGGAGACATTTGCTGACAGCCAGTTCAAGTACCAATGGTGACATTCAAACCACTTTTCTTTCTGGTAATGGTTATAATTTGGATAAAATAAATGATTTTGCTGTCTCTGTCAGCACCCAAATACCAACTTTTATTCACACATTACTTGTATTTTTCTGGAGTATCGGTATATTCATAATGTTTTTTCTTCTCTACCGCTCAGTAAAACAAGTAAAAGCCTTACATAGTTCTGCTTTACCTCTTCAAAATGAAGAACTAAACGCTCTTTATATAGAATGTTTAAACGAAGTGAACAGCAAGCATACCATTCCGATTTATAGTACAGCATTTTTGAAATCTCCTGTTTTGGCTGGTTTCCTGCATCCTCGCATTTATCTTCCAATTCACTTGATTTCAGATTTTAACGCTGGAACTATAAGCTCAACTGATATTCGATATATGCTTCTTCATGAACTGCAGCACTACAAGCATAAAGATATTCTAATTGGATATTTGATAAATACAGTAAATGTTTTCTACTGGTTCAATCCCCTAATCTGGTATTTTCTAAAAAGAATACGACAGGAACGGGAACTTGCCTGCGACAGTGCTGTATTACAATTATTGAAAGAAACAGAATACAAGTCATATGGAAATACACTGATTAACTTTGCCGAAACAATAGCTCTGTCTCCATTCCCTCTTACTATGGGAATCAGTGGAAATATAAAACAGTTAAAAGGACGCATTTTAAATATTGCATCATTCCACCAACCTACTTTTAAACAAAAAATTCGTGGATATCTTATATGCATATTCGTCTCTACTATCATCATTGGATGCATTCCCATACTTTCTGTTTATGCTTCTGATCAGACTGGGTATCATTTTGACACAACCGAAAAGAATATTACTCAGCTAAATCTTTCTTCCAATTTTGGGGACTACACTGGAAGTTTTGTTTTATATGATCAGTCTGCTGATAAATGGAATATTTATAATATGGAGCATGCTTCCACACGTGTATCACCGAATTCGACTTATAAAATATATGATGCATTACTTGGCTTGGAATCTGGAATTATTACACCAGAACATTCCACTTTCACATGGAATGGAGAACCATATCCTTTTCATTCATGGGAAGCCGATCAAGATTTAACCTCGGCTATACATAATTCCGTAAACTGGTATTTTCAGGCAATTGATTCACAGGCAGGTTTTGAAGCCGTAAGAACATTTTTACAGACAATAAACTATGGGAATCAGAATACTGGAACAAATCTAAATCTCTATTGGACAGATTTCTCTCTGAAGATATCACCCATAGAACAGGTGGAATTGTTACAGGATTTCTATCAAAATAATTTTCATTTTGACAGTAAAAATATCCAGGCAGTAAAAAAAGCCCTGCTGCTTTCCACTACTTCTTCCGGTTCTCTTTACGGGAAAACAGGAACCGGGCGTGTCAATGGTAAAGATGTCAATGGCTGGTTTATCGGATACATTGAAACAGCGAATAATACTTACTACTTCGCAACAAATATTCAATCCTCTTCTGGTGCAACTGGAAGTCAGGCTACCGAAATAACAGAATCTGTACTTTCTAATCTTGGTATTTGGAAATAAATAAAGAGAACTGATAGCATAATTTCCTGTTATCAGTTCTCTTTATTTCATTCTTCTCTACTGATCAATTCTGCAAATTACCTAACCGGTACTGATACCTCGGTATATTATCAATACCATTATCTAAAATCCTGTTTCCAACATACTGAATCGTTCCATCATCCTGAATTTTCATCGTAAGTTCGTGTGTAATAACAGCATCATTACATACAACAGAATCACATACTGCATGAATTGTCAAAACAATGGTTCCATCTTCATTGTGCCTGACTTCTGTTACTTCCGGTAAAGACAAGCCAAAATGTGTTGGTGAATAATTACCACATCCCAATCGTTCCCAGATAAACATATTACTTTGTTCATCGTAGACCGCCCATTCTTTCAATTCTTCTTTTGTAACAGGAAGATATGTCATAATTACATTTTCGAACTCTTCTGCTGGAATTCCCACAACCTCTTTTTCTGCAGTAAATTTTTCTCCATATTTCATTTGATAAAAATATTCATAAAGTCCATTATAATCCAACCCCTGCATATCCTCCGCATTCCAGTTTGAACATAACAGATTGTTTCCCTGATAGCCGAACGTACTCACATATTTTTTTGAATATTCCCGACACTCCTCACTCAAAGGCTTTACCCGGATAATACAACTTCCATCTACAATCTCTGTCACTTCCGGTGGTTCAGGTACGCATAATTCATAACAGAAATTCCCATTTTCAGTATATGCCCATTCTTTTATTTTTGATAGCGATATGTATGTAAGTACAGGCTCTGTATCCTCACTCCAGATCATTTTTGCGGACATCACACTCATTTCTTTTCCATCATAACTATATTCTTTTCTGGTAATTCCACCATCTGTATCTGCTTCATATAAAATTACACTTCCTTTTTCTTCTTGTTCTGCAGATTTTAAAAATTGTTCCATCTTCTGATAATTATCCATAACAGAATAATGATCGGAACCAATGACCGGATTCCCATTTTGTTTGATAATTTCTTTCATCCGATTCATCATTTGCTCAGCAGTGTTCTGATCTGCTTCTTGTATTCCATTATATTCAGAATAAATATCTCGGATAATGCCCATAATTTCTTCACAATCGTTCACAGCTTCCTTTTTCTTGTCTTCATCGATTGGTAGATTATATCCCTTATCCGGATTTTCCATGGTAGTGTTTTTCTGATTCTTCTCATTTTTTACATCTGTGCTGTTTAACGATATCTTACTTTCACAGGAAGTCAGAATCATTCCTATACAAAGTACTAACAAAATACTTTTTCTTTTCATATTGCCCCCTAATTATTACTGTAATTCTCTTCCCACTCTTCTTCTGTTAACCTTGGCATATACCACCCTGCATTTGCATTTTGCTCTGACTTGATTACCTTATTTGATAAATACTGGAAACTTCCGTCTTCCATAGGTTTTATCATCAATTCACTGGTGATTGCCTGATCTAACATTCTGATTTCCCATACTGCTTCTATCGTAAGTTTTAATGTTCCATCTTGTAATTTTTCATATGAGATAACTTCCGGATATGGCTCATATGGGAATTCACAATCATATAACCCTCGCGGTCTGTATCTAAAAGTTCTATTATCAGAGTTATAAAAAGTTCCTTTTTCAATCTCGCTATTACTAAATGGTAAATAGGTCTTTATAACCTCTTCAAACTCATCTTCTGGAACTTCATATTCTACTCCACCATAATTTGCTTCATATGGAACTTGCTTTCCATATTTCATATAATACATTTTTTCATAAAGATCATAAAAATCAAGTTCCGTATAATTCTGGTTATCCCAATTTGTAATCAACAGATTATTAAGTGCATACCCCAACGGCATAACATATTTTCGATTCAATTCTCGGCATGTTTTATCTAATGGCTGCACTCTGAATCCAGTTTCACCCGGTGCTCCATCAAATCCCGGTGGGTGATATTCCTCCAGAAACAAGTATCCTTTTTCTGTATATTTCCACTCATATGCTTCATATTCATCATAATAATTAGCCTGTGGGCTATTATCCTTCCATTTAACCTGACATAATCGAACATTTATCTTTCCATTCATTGACTCTAAATGATATTGTATAATTTCCCCTTCATCAAATACAACAACAATATCAACTGCTGCCTGTTCTTCTTTCTCCGCTGCTTTGCAAAATTCTTCTACTTTTTCACGATTGACCATATCAATCTGATTATCACAATCTACTGCCGCATATCCTTTTTCTTCCAGACAATTGATAATTTTTCTTTTCACCTTTAATGTATTTAACTCCGACTTCTCCTTCATATAAACAGACCGAAAAGTTTGCGCTGTTTTTTTACTTCTGCATTCATTTCAGATTCTACGGTTTCTTTCTTTTCTTCTTTTTCCGTAATTCGATTTTGTCCGCACCCTGTAAAAACAATAAGAACTATCAATATCATCGCAAATATCTTACATATGTAATAATTTCTCATAAAAATTTTTTTATTCTTCAAAATACTCATCCAATACTGTTGCATCTTTTTTAACAACATAACCACTTCCACCGATTCCTTTCACATTCTCAACCATACTGATAAGAAGAATTGGTTTGTCCACGCTTTTATCTGCCGTAAACACCGAAAACCACCCGATTTCTTTGCCAGAAGTATCTTCTTTCGTTGCCTTCAACTCGGCTGTCCCTGTTTTTCCAGCCAGCAAAATATCGTCACGATGTGCAGCATATCCGGTTCCTTCCGGATCATTTACAACACCTTCCACCCCTTGCATAATTTCTTCTACATTTTCTTTGCTAAACGCATTTTCTATCCATGTTTCACCGGATGCTTCTTCTTTGTATTTCAAATACGGTTTTATCATATTCCCTTCATTTAAAAATGAAGTATAAATACTTGCCAGATGTAATGGATTTACAAGAATCTGCCCTTGCCCATAACCACTATCTGCCAATTGTATTTCTGTTTCTATTTTATCTGTATTGGAATATGTTGATTCCTGCATCGCAATCTCAAACGGCATATTCTGATTAAATCCTATTTCATTTAAAGTATTCATAAAATTCTCACTACCAATTTTAAGAGCTGCCTTTGCAAAATAAATATTATCAGAATAGATAATTGCATTTTTCATAATAACCGGTTCATATTCATGAAGTGTTGTCACTTGATAAGATCCCCAAGACGAATCTTTCTGCCATGCCAAACCTTCATTTCCAAAATCTTCTTTTGGATCTATGCTTCCCGTTTTCAACCCAATTCCTGCCACAACTGGTTTAAATGTTGAGCCAGGACACCATACTTGACGAAAACGATTATATAATGGCTTCTTTTCATCTTCGTTTAATGATGTCCATTTCTCTGATGATAAGCCCCGTATAAATTCATTATTATCATAAGATGGGGTACTTACCAAAGCCAATACTTCTCCCGTATAAGGATTCATTGCGACAGAACACCCCGGATCTTCTTTAAACTGCTCGTATAATGATTTTTGCAAATCGGAATCTATCGTTAATCTTATATCCATACCATCTTCTTTAAAAATACTTGCAAGAACCTCTTTTACTTCCCCATCACTATCCAAAATCTTTATATCACAACCATCTTTTCCTTTTAATTGCTTTTCGTATAACTTTTCCACCCCAGATCTTCCGATTACACTTTCAGCTGAATATCCTTCCCCTGGATGATTTTCCAAATCTTCTGCTGTTACAGACTGTACATAACCAATTAAATGAGCTGCTGCTTCCCCTAACTCATAGGTTCTAACTTCCACATCTGATAGCATAACCCCTGGAATTTCCAAAAGTTTATTCTGACAATCCTGCTCCTCAAGTGTCTTTTCTTCTGGCTGTATTTTCATTAAATCTATTTCTTCTACTTTCGGAATAGTTTCAATTGGTACAAAAGAATCTTCTTTTACCCACTTTGCTGTGAGTTTGTTATTTATTGTTTCTACATCTATCTCTAATAACTCCGCTATTTTTTCAATAGATACATTCCTGTCTTCCAGCTTTCCCGGTATAATGCCAACTGATGTTGCTACTCCTTTTCCTGCAAGCATTTTACCATCTCGGTCTAATATTTCTCCTCTCTCCGCTTTTGATGTAGTAACACTTATTTTATCATCACTCTCTAAATCTGGAAAAATCAGGCTATCCTGCCATACTAATTTATATCCCTGTTTCGTCTTCTTCAGTTCCGCCATATTGTCAAATTGTATTGTTCCGGCAATTGTATTACATGATGTTTCATACGAAAGCGTAACTGTATCTGCTTTTTTCTCTTTCACAGCTATATGACTGATTTTAATGTCACTGACCTCTATTCCTTCGTATATCTTAGAATTTCGTTGTATGTATTCTTCTTTTGTCAGATAAACTTTTTCATCTGAATCTATCATAGTATACATTACTTCATATTCCTTTTTTTCAATATGGTTCATATATTCCATAAGTGTGTCTTCTGGTGATTCCGTTATCGTCCTTTTTAATAAAACACCTCCTGAAACAGCAATTACTGTTATAGCTACTATCAGCCCAAAAATCTTACAAGCGTAAGATTTTTGGATATTTTGCTTTTTTCGTCTTCTTTTCATAGATATTCCTTTCTTCTAATTTTTTTGTTTCTTAAATCTTACGCTTGTAATATTTAAAAGTCAAGTCTATTTTCAGGAATTGTATACTCCAGATTCACCATCTTTATGTGCGATATATCCTATTTTATTACCATCCTCTATATCTTCTCCATTTTTGTTACCCTGTCATTTTAAAGAACATCCTTACTTACACTGTTACATATTTTTCCGCTTCTTCTTTGCACTTCAACGTATTTCCATGCCCAATTACATATTCCATACATTCTTTTCCCTGCTCTTCTTTTCCGATTCGGTAGTAACATACTCCCAGCAGGAATCTGCGTGTAACCTCATAATAAGGCAGCTTTTCCGTATCATTTTCCAGTAATCTTACTGCTGCCTCATCTTCACCTTTCAGCATCAAATTTTTTGCCATAAACAGTGGATTCTTTTGAAATACTTTCCCTGCTTTTTCTAATGTAGCCGAATAACCTGCCGCATCTTTCTCCTGATATTTCTTCGACAGTTCGAGATTCGTCATGACCTGCTGCCAGGAACGTCCCTCTCTTTTTCCTTCCCATTCATTCTTTATATACTCTTCTGCCTTCTGCAACTGCCCATTTATGATCAGTGCAACTACATATTTAGACTCAGCTATCAGCATGACACTTTTTTGAAATCCATGATAATCCAAGCTCTTTCCGTACTTTATCAACTCTTCCAGCATTTCTGAATATTTTTCTGCATCACATTGCTGTGACAGAATCCGGTCAATTTTTGAAAAATCTCTGAGAATGTCCCTGATTAAAATGAATATACCTGCAATCAGATCAACCACCACGCAAATCCACAGAAGCCAGGGATCTGTCGTGACCCAGCCCGGCTGCTTCACATCGAAAAAGAGTACTGTCTCCTGATGCGGGAACGGATTTCCTTTGAAAATACTCACCACACAGATCAATGCTGCATAAATCAACAGCACATTCCGTATCATCCTGATGCGTCCATTTTTCTGCTTTTCATAAATCTTTTTTATCTGCTCTTCCATTTTCTCTACCTCGCTGTCACACTATTTTTGTACCTACAACATAATTATACATAATTTCTGCTGTTATTGAAATCTTCTCTTGCTGTCCCCTGCTTTCCGGGAGTTGGTGCTTCTGCCCTCACCGGTGTCGGTTTATTCACACCCATTTTAATGCTGATCAATGCATTTGCCATGCTTGCCGGTGCGGGAGGTGCTCCGCGTGTCGCGATTTCCATAGGGAAAAAGGATAACAGGACTGCAGAAAAGATCCTTGGGAACTGCTTTTCTCTTCTTATTATCATGGCAGTTATACTGACCTTTATTTTCTTTATTTTTGCCCCACAGATGCTGACCCTTTTCGGTGAAAGTGGTAAGACACTTCCATATGCCGTTTCCTATTCCCGCATCTACATCCTTGGAAGTATTTTTGTACTGATCGTTATGGGAATGAACCCGTTCATTACAACACAAGGATTTGCAAAGATCAGTATGCTCACCACCGTTATTGGTGCAGTGATCAATATTATCCTTGATCCAATCTTCATTTTTGTACTGGATCTCGGTGTAAGAGGTGCGGCACTTGCCACCGTTTTAAGTCAGGCTGTCGGAGCTGTATGGATCCTCCGTTTCCTGACCGGAAAGAAAACCATTCTCCATCTCCGGAAAGAAAATTTCCGGTTACGCAGAGACATTATCCTGCCCTGCCTGGCACTTGGTATTTCCACTTTCGTCATGCTCTCCACGGAAAGTATCCTCTCCATCAGTTTCACATCCAGCCTTTCAAGGTACGGTGGCGACCTGGCAGTCGGAGCAATGACCATCATTACCAGTGATACCAGTACATCTGATTGCCTGAACCTGTCCGATTATTTTCTTCAGTCTTCGGTGCAGATTATCTGCATCCATACATTGCTTCATATCAAATTCCTCCATACAGTAAGGGGTATATGTTTATTGTACTGTACCGGTTAAATAAAGTCAATTTACCATTTGATTTTATTTCCCTAAAGGGTGTTACTGGGCAAGATACGCGATTTCTTCATCGGAAAGTTTCAACAGCAGTGCTTCCCTGTTCGCCTTCATCCTGTCTGCTTTTGACATACTCGCGATAGCGAAAATATTCAGCGGCTGGGAAAATATCCAGCTCATGGCAATCTGTGCTACCGTCACCCCATGTTTTTCTGCAAGAATCTCACAGCGGCGGAGACGTTCAAAATTATCCGGACACGCATATCCTTTCATAGCAAGAGAATCCAGATAGTCTTCTGCATGATCAGCATTCACACTTTTCATCCTGCCGGAGAAAAATCCTCTGCCAAGAGACGCATACGCGATCACCGGCATCTGATTTTTTTCCCGCTGTGCACG
>ERZ838118.4759-NODE-4759-length-11411-cov-3.957115_pt1 | contig 11411 bp, 7 predicted proteins | sample MGYA00519863_ERZ838118 | MGnify/ENA primary metagenome ERZ838118 (study PRJEB31850, sample SAMEA3708827) | human gut metagenome | biome: human gut; feature: human-associated habitat; material: faeces | place: China | collected 2014 ...
TGTTTTTATGTTTCTTTATATGAATTTATTTTACCGGTTGATCGGTCATGATAAATTCCAGCTTGCCGCCTTTTATGATGTCGGTGTGGCTGATGAACAGGGTGTCGAGGATTTTGCCGTTCAGTTTAACCTCTTTGATGTATTTGTTGGCTGCACTGTTGTTTTTTACCAAGATCTCGAAAATACCGCCTTTTACATGAATAAGCGCTTTGTCGATCATCGGACGGCCCAATGTATAGACCGGAATTCCCGGAGCGATCTGATAGAAGCCTAACGCACTCATTACATACCAGGCGGACATCTGTCCGCAGTCCTCATTTCCGATGATACCGTCCGGCGCGTTTGTGTAGAAATTTTGCATGATCTGATCCAGGCGCTCTTGCCCTTTCCAAGGAGAATCCGTCCAGTTATATAAATAAGCCATGTGATGGCTCGGCTCGTTGCCGTGCGCATATTGGCCAATCAGTCCGGTGATATCCCCGGAGGCTTCTTCACCATCAACTTGGGAAGAGGTGGTGAATAATGTGTCCAAGCGTGTCTCCAGCTCTTTTTTACCACCGATCGTGGAGATAAAGTTGTCCATATCATGAGGTGCAAAGAAACTCCATTGAAAGGCATTCCCTTCGGTATAATCGCTCTTCATATGGGAAGAATAACGGGGATTGAACGGTGTACGGAAAGAACCATCCCCCATCACCCCGCGCATCATCTTGGTCTCCGGGTCTAAGTAGCGTTTGTAGTATTCTGCCTTTGCCGCATACTCTTTTGCCAGTTCCGTATTTCCTGCTTTAGCGGCGATTTGGGAAATACACCAGTCATAGTAGGCCATCTCTAATCCCCAGGAAACAGATTCGGGAACCGAGTCGGCCGGGACAAAGCCGTATTTCTCCTTATAATAGGGGTGGCGGGTAATCAAATCCAACTCACGTGTTCCTTTGAACTTCTCTGCCAGATCGTTTCGGTAGACAGATGAACGGGCGCCTGCTTCGGCCCAAACGTTCAGATCACCTTCTGCCAGGTCTTTAGTCACTAAATCTGCCAGTACAGAGACTGCCGGATAACCTACCATGCAACCTGTATAGCTGGAAGCTAACGGCCATTTCGGAAGGATCCCTCCTTCTTTATATCCTTGCACGAGCACTTTTCCCCAATCGGCAGCCCGTTTTGGTTGGATAATCGTCATCAATGGATGCAAAGCGCGGAAAGTATCCCAAAGTGAGAAGACAGAATAGTTCACATAACCTGGTTCCGCCCGGTGCACCTTCTTGTCCATTCCTAAATAGCGCCCGTCCACATCCTGATAGGCATAAGGTGCGATCATCGTGTGGTAGAGAGCTGTGTAGAAGTTCACCATCACTTTCGGATCGGAGCTTTCGATCCGGATATCGTTTAAAGCTTTGTTCCAGATACGTGCGGATTCAGCCCGTGTAGCATCGAAATCCCATCCCGGCAGTTCGGCCAGCATGTTTCTCTCTGCACCGTCCGTATCGACAGGAGAGATCGCCACTTTTACATACAGTGGTTTGTTGCTCTCCGCAAATTTGTAATGGAATTTCAGATCGTCTGGTGTGTTGAGACGCAAGAACAGCGAATCTTTCCGTAAATTTCCGTCGATATACTGGTATAGTGTTTCGATCGGCTCCGAGAATGTGATCCGGTAAGAGACAGAATGGAAATGTGCCCATCCCTGCGTCCTGACAGTCCCCTCCACCGTCGAATCGTTTACAAAAAGATATTCGTTCCCTACTAACTTATGTCCCCAGTTCGGTTGCAGCACATGACCGAGATCGAGAAGGACACGGCGGTCCTTTGGATTATCGTATGTGTATTTATGGAATCCGACACGGTCCGTACTGGTCAACTCCACATTAATTCCGAAATTGTCGAGACGTACTGCATAATAGCCTGGCGTTGCTTTTTCCGTCTCTTTCTTGAAAATCGCAACCGGTTTGATCGAGTCACCACCGGAGAAAGGTAGGATCGCCACATCTCCCAAGTCGCCGATACCCGTACCTGATAAGTGTGTATGGCTGAAAGCATATATTTGGTTGTCATCATAATGGTATCCGCTACTGGCATCCCAGCCCATGATATGTGTGTCGGGGCTGACCTGTACAAGAGCAAACGGACGGGTAGCACCGGGAAAGGTATGCCCGTGAAAGCCTGTTCCGATAAATGGGTTCACATATTGAATTTCATCTCGTAGTTGTTCCTCGTCGGACGGTTGGTTACAGGCTGCCAGAAGTCCGACCACTGCAGCCTGAAGGAATAGGATTGTTTTCTTCATGTTATATTATCTGTGTTTTATCTCCTAAATGAATGAATCGTTATTTTTGACTTTACAAATATAAAGAAAAAGAACAATATACGTGTATGTCCTGCTTTTCTTCGGGAAAAAGTTCGTAAAATTTGTAACTGTCCCCGTCCTCACTCTTCTTTTGTGACAGAGATGAGAACGGATGAATTCATAAAACGTATTTTGACTTTAAAGGATAACCTGTTCCGGGTTGTATTCCAGATCACGGGAGACCACAATTTGTCGGAGGAGATCGTGTAGGACTCTGCTAAAGATGCATTATTCTATTTATTCTTATCCTGACTACTTCATTTATATTCGATAATGCTTATCTTTGAAGCGCTAAGTCTAATTTAATCCTATTTTATTATGAAGACGAATATGGGAAAAGTATTTACTACGCTTCTTTGTATGATGATGTGTTTATCACTTTATGCGCAGGAATTTACTCTCGGCATGGTTGTTGGTTCGTGGAATTTTTCGGCTCCCGATGCTCCTTACGGTTATCAGAAAGGGACTTGCCAGATCAAGAAAACTGGTGAAAACCTTTCCGCTGTTTTCACGATCAGCGATACGGAAATGACCGTGAAGGAAATCAAGAAAGAGAGCGATACCTATAAATGCAATTTCTATGTAGATGGAACCTATGTTTCACTCACTTTCATACAGGAAGGCAAGAATAAACTGACAGGGAAAGCAAATGCAGAAGGTATGGTAATCCCTGTTACATTCACTAAAATAGTTAAAGCTGTCCAAGCGCGATAATCTTTTTTTATCTATGTTTACTGTCATTGGTATTATGTTCGCGGGTATTGCCGCAGGCTATCTTTTGCGCAAAATCGAACTTTTGCAAAAGATCGGCAAACCTATTTCTTATACGATCCTTTTGCTTCTTTTCCTTTTGGGAATATCTGTCGGTGCGAATAAGGATATTGTCGATAATCTTGCCACGTTGGGTGGTCAGGCATTCCTGCTTGCCTTGGCTGGTACGGTAGGGAGTGTATTGGCTGGCTGGGGAGTCTATCGTCTGTTTTTTAAAGAAAGGAGTCGCGGATGAAAGGAAGTCTGATCGTTGTAGGATTTTTTGCGCTTGGTTGCTTGTTGGGATGGAGTGGCTGGCTGCCCGATGTTGTCATTGAAAACGACATTACGGTATATGTCTTATATCTGCTAATGCTTCAGGTCGGGCTCAGTATCGGTAGTGATAAGAAGCTAAAGGATATTCTCGGCAGTATTCGTCCGAAACTGCTTTTGGTCCCTTTGGCTACGATTGCCGGGACACTGGTCTTTTCGGCTTTGGTCGGTCTGTTGCTTACGCAGTGGAGTGTATTTGATTGTCTGGCGGTAGGAAGCGGTTTTGCCTATTATTCTCTTTCGTCTATCTTGATTACCCAATTGAAGGAACCTTTTTTGGGTGTCCAACTCGCTACAGAATTAGGGACAATCGCTTTAATGGCAAATATCATGCGCGAGATTATGGCTCTTCTCGGTGCGCCTCTTTTTGTCAAATATTTCGGCCGGTTGTCTCCTATCTGTGCTGGAGGTGCCACGACTATGGATACGACCTTGCCTGTCATCACTCGTTATTCGGGAAAAGACCTTGTTTTCATTTCAATTTTTCATGGGATTATCGTAGATTTTACGGTTCCGTTTTTTGTGTCGTTCTTCTGCTCGTTTTAGATATGGTTCCTTTTTTGTTGAAATACGTGACTTATTTTGCTTCAAACAGGCAGAAAAAGTGCCGAAGATTCCCGTTTACAGGCTTTTTACACCCGGATGTGAACGGTCTTGACACCCGAGTGTGAATGATATCGAGACCCGGGTGTCAATGGGTTTATCTTATTATGTTATTGAAAATAAGTAATGTGAAGAAAAATGTCGGACAGGCGGTTAATGATAGTATGATAGATGAAATAGGCATCCATCATACCTACTATCATTGCTTGGGTCTATTGATATTCAATAGATAAAAGACAATTAGTGATAGTATGACAGTTAAATGTAACTATGTTTTATCCCTTCTGTTTATGTTCGTAGAGAAATAATGAAGTCATATTATCGGGTGAAGGCAGAACTGGTAATGCTTTCGTTTGGATAAACATTGAATCTTATAAGTACGGCAAAAAGTGAAGGATAAGTACGTGAATTGCGTACGAAAAAGAACGGCTCCCATTCCGTAGCAGTGGATGAGAGCCGCTTTGAGATCGCACATAATATTACTTTTGTACCTCTTTCAACATCTCTTTTACCGCCTCTTCCAGCTGGTGATCTTCGCCTCTTAGCTGTGATTCGGGAGAGTTGTAGACTTCGATGTCAGGTTCGAGTTGTTGGTTTTCGAGATAGCGGCCCTGCATATCTTGCATGCCGACTTGCGGGATACCGAAAACGATTGACGGGTCAATTTGGGTTTCCCACCATACGGCAGTCATCGTTCCCGGTACGGGAGCGCCGATCAGTTTGCCGATTTTCAACGTCTTATATGTCCAGGGAAAACCGTGGGCGTTCGAATAATTGTCTTCGCACATTAGTACGCATGACGGTTTCAGCCATCTGTTAAACGGATCGTTTCCGATGAACTGTCCGCGCGGAGTGAATTTAGCATACAGTTCTCCACTCAACAAAATTGCCAGGTCCTCATGAAGCCAACCGCCACCGTTATGGCGCGTATCGACAATCACGGCTTCCTTCTCGCGGCAACGACCTAACAGCTCGGAATAGGTATCGCGGAAACTTTCGCTGTTCATGCCTTTGACATGTACATATCCGATCTTTCCGTTCGACAGCTTGTCGACCATCTGGCGCTTCTGTTCCACCCAACGTTTGTAAAGCAAATCGGATTGTGTGCCGTAGGTGATCGGTTTGACTTGTTCTTCGAAACGTTCTTTGGTTGCCGGATCGTAAACGGACAGTAGTACCTGCTTGCCGGCTTTGCCGCTTAATAGCGGATAGTAATCTTCTCCACTCTTGATATTCGTGCCGTCTATCTTTTCGATGATGCAGCCAGGCTTGATCTTGGTGTCGGCTTTTGTCAACGGGCCTTTGGCGATGATTTCTTCAATCTTCAAACCGTCGCCTGTGTAATTGTTGTCATAGAAAGCGCCCAAGCTAGCTGTTGCTGGTGCGGAAGATGCAGAGCGGTAGCGTGCACCGGTATGTGAACCGTTTAGTTCGCCTAACATTTCAGAAAGCATTTCTGCGAAATCGTAGTTATTGTTGATATGCGGAAGAAATTTTTCGTATGCCTTTCCATATCCGGCCCAATTGATACCATGTATTTTGGGATCGTAGAACTTGTCTAATACTTGGCGCCAGGTGTGATGGAATATATATTCGCGTTCTTTCGCCGGGCGATATGAAAATTCGGCTTTGAATGCGATCGGTTTCGTTTTGCTGTCCTTGATTTCGATCTTCTTCAACTGGCCTCCCGAAACGAGGAAAATGTTTTCGCCTTTCTTGTCGGGGAACATCGTTCCACCACCGACACCTTTGATCAGTAGTTTGGTGGTGTTCTCCTTGAAATTGTGTTCCCATAGGTCGTAACCGTTTTCGAATGCGGCGCAATAATATAGCTTGTCGCCTTTCTGCGTCAGGACGGCGTCACCTAAGAATGACGAGTTGACGGTCAAGCGCATGATACGGTCTTTACGATTGGCCAAGTCGAATTTAAGCGGTTCGACCGGCTTATCTGCTTTTTCGTCTTTCTTGTCATCGTCTTTATCCTTGTCTTTCTTGTTGTCCTTGTCTTTTTCGTCCTTATCTTTGTCCTCTTTTTCTTCGTCCAACAAAGCTTGTTCCTCTTTGGTGAGGCGGAACTTGTCGTATGCTTCGCCGTCGAAGAACATGATGTAAATATCATCTTCTGCTCCCCAACTGCCATGACTGCGATAACCGGCCCGGTCAGACGACCAGATCATCGCTTTTCCATCCAGCACCCATTTGGCGTTGTTGTCGGAGTAGCCGCTTTCGGTCAGGTTGGTCATTTCGCCGCTGCCGTCCGCTTTCACCAAAACGATGTCCGTATTGTTCCATCCTCCGATCGCGATATATTTAGCGAGGAACCATTTGCTGTCGGGTGACCATTGATAATATTGATCGCCGTCGGCATACGAATAATTATATTTACCATCCAGGACGGTGCGTACCTGTTTGTTTTTCAAATTAATCACGCGTAGAGTCGTACGGTTTTCCAAGAAAGCGACTTCCTTTCCGTCCGGAGAATACATCGGCTGGAAAGAGGTCTGCGAATTTACTACCAACGGTTCTTCTTTCAATTCCTGTGCGTATGTGAAATATTTGTCGTTCTTGCGTACCAAGCTGCTTTGATAAACGCCCCAGGTTTCGCCCCGTTCGGCCGAGTAAACCAATGAGCGTCCGTCTGGGCTGAAATCGAGATCGCGCTCCTGCTGCGGTGTGTTGGTGATTTGTTTGGTAGTTTCGTAGTCGACCGAGGTTACATATACATCGCCGCGCACGATAAAAGCGACTTCTTTGCCATTAGGGGAAACTGCGATATCGGTGGCTCCGCTTGCCTTGAGTTGATGGATCAGGTCGTTCTCCACCTTATCCGAGATGATCTGTACATCCACTTTCTTAGGCTGTGTACCCTCTTTGACCGTATAGATTTCGCCATCGTATCCGTAACAGAGGTTGCCGTTGTTGTCGGAAGTTAGGAAACGGACGGGATGCATGGTATGATTGGTTATCTGCCGGCTATTTCTGCCGGTCAGGTCGTTTTTGAATATATTGAAACTTCCTTTTTCTTCACTCAGATAGTAGAAGGAAGAACCGTCTGTCGCCCATACCGGATTACGGTCTTCTCCTTTAAAGGAAGTTATTTTTTGGAAGGAGTGTTCCCGATCGAGGGTGCACAACCAGATGTCCCGTGTGATGGAAGACTGGTGGTGTTTACGCCAAGGATCTTCATATCCCTTCTTGTCTTGGTATAAGAGTTTGTCACCCTTCTTGTTCAAAGCTAGGCTTTCCATGGCGAGGGAAGAATAGAGTTCGGGGCGCCCTCCATTGATACCGATCCGGTAGATTTGTGGAAATTGCCCGGAGGGGAATTGGCTGTCTTTCGCATCCTGCTGGATCGCGGCCGAATAGAGAATGTGCTTTGCATCACTGAACGTTTCCGGATATTCATTTGCGGAGTGAGTGGTCAACTGTTTCGGGCTGCCTCCTTCCATATCCATGATGAAGATATCGAAATTTCCGTTCCGGTCAGAAGCAAACGCGATCTTGCTGCCGTCAGGCGACCAGATCGGGCGCGTATCGTGAGCCGGATGGGTTGTTAACTGGGTAGCTTTGCCACCGTTTGCCGGAACGGTGTAGATATCGCCTTTGTAAGTAAAGGCGATCGTTTCACCGTTTGGAGAAATTGCCGGATAGCGCATCCATAGCGGATCATTTTCGGCCAGCACGTTTGCCGTAAACAGTAGTGCTGAAGTTAGGATAAATAATGATTTCATGCTTTGCGTTTTTATGGGTGTAAAGATACGGTATTATTATAAAAAAAGATAGAAATAAACTTAATAGTAGCTGTTTAGTAGTTTATTTCTATCTTTACGAACTCAAAGTGAGGGGTGAAAGAGGTGAATATGCATGAAACAGAGATACATAGCAATACTATAGAAAAACTAAAACGTGGTTCCTATGAGGCGTTCGATACATTATATGATATGTACGCGGATTCTTTGTACGGTTTCGCCTTGCTGCATACGAAATCATCTGTCCAGGCGGAAGATATCGTACAGGATACGTTCCTCAAGCTGTGGAACATGCGTGCCTCCTTGTCTGTTGAAGGCTCTTTCAAATCCATGTTGTTCACGATTGCCAAGAACCATGTGATCGATGTTTTCCGCCAACAGATCAACCGTCCGGATTTTGAAGATTACATACGCTTTTGTGAAGACGAACATCTTTTGGATAACACTTCCGTAGAAAAAATATATTACGATGACTTTATCGACAAGCTGGCGATAGCTAAGCAAAAGCTGACCCCCGCGCAGCGGAACATTTTTGAAATGAGCCGTGAAGAGGGAATGAGCAATGCCGAAATAGCCGCTCTTTCGGATATTTCCGAGCAAACGGTAAAGAATCATTTGTCCGCAGCGTTAAAGATTCTGCGTGAGGAACTTCGGAAATATAATTATCTTTTCGCCCTTTTCATATAAGAAAACTTGAGAAGCTTACTTTCCTTTCCCAAAGCGGCTCTTGGAGTTCCAGATAGTTTCAGCGCTTGGAACTAAAAGTTCGTACGGTGAAACAGAAAGTTTCGCTAAAGGAAACTTCGAGCGTATTATAGGGGAAGAAACAGGAATATGCTTTAGAACATATAAAAACGCCTGGTACTTTTTCGGTACTCCTTCGTGTAACTATAAACAAGCAACAAATTATGACCGATTTATTTGATAAATTATATTCTCAATTCTTAAGCGGAAAGACCAACCGGAAAGACTTCGAGGGCTTCAAGGAGTCCTTGAATCATCTTTCGGACCAGGAACTGGCCGAAAGGATGGAAGCGTTTTGGGATGAGAATACGGTTTATCCGTCTATGGAAGTCGGTCGTAAGCGGGAAATTCATCGGAGACTTCGTCTGCAGATACATCCTCCTAAAATCTCCATACGCTGGTCCCGTATCGTGGTGGCGGCGGCCGTGATTGCCGTCTTGTCCGTTACGGCGTGGAACTTTTCTCTTCTGCATGAATTGCAAAATGCGAACTCTTCTTTCTTGGCGGAAGTTCCGGCCGGAGATAAGGTGCAGTTGACCTTGCCGGATAAGAGTTCTGTCAAATTGAATTCGGAAAGCTCTTTGTCCTACGCCTATGTCAACGGAAAGCGTGTCGCCCGTTTGAAGGGCGAGGGGTACTTCCAGGTTTCCAAGGACAGGAAACATCCGTTTGTCGTGCAGGTCGGCAATCTGAATATCGAAGTGTTGGGGACTTGCTTCAATGTCTATTCGTATGAGGAGAATGACTTTGTAGAGACTTCCTTGATTGAAGGCTCCGTGCGCCTCTACGATTCCAAGTCGCCTTCTGAAAGTTTTATCCTGAAACCGTCGCAGAAAGCGATCTATTCGAAAAATAATGGGAAAATCAGTTTTCACAATACAGACAATGTAAAAGAAACCGCGTGGACGCAGAATCATCTGGTGTTCGAATCGGAGAAGTTGGGTTCGGTGTTCCAAAAGATCGAAAGATGGTATGGTGTGCATATTGACCTGCTATGTCCGGAGATTGCGAACGATCAGATTTCCGGCTCTTTTAAGGACGAACAACTTCCGTGTGTCATGGAAGCTTTGAAATTTCAATATGGATTTAATTATGAGATCACAGGAAACAATGTTACGATTAATAAGTCTAACCAATTAAAAATAAAATGAGCCTATGAGATGAACAGGTGAAATCTAAGAAAAAGTGTTTTTAAAAATCAATTGTTTAATTCTAACTTAAGTCTATTTATCATAGTCATGAAGAAAGTATTTCGGAGTGCAGCACTCCTGTTTTTGTGTACAACCATGTACGCACAGGACATTTCGCAAACAATGTCAATGAATTTGCAAAATGTCACATTAAAAGAATTTTTTAAGAATCTGGAGGCACAGACTTCTTTTTCGGTTGTTTACCGGGATATTATCCTGAGTGAAAATCCTGATGTAGTCGTTTCTGCTTCCAATCGCCCGTTAAAGGATATCCTGTCTCAGGTACTGGAAAAACACGGCCTTTCCTACAAAGTGAGTAATAAGACGATCGTTATCGTTAAGGCAGAAGCGCAGGCTCCCGTGAAACAGCGAAAAACCAAGAAAATATCTGGTGTGATTACCGATGAAACAGGTCTTCCGGTAGCTGGAGCGAATATCGTAGTCAAGGGAACGACTAATGGGACCATTTCGGATATGGATGGAAACTTCTCTTTAGAGGCTGCTCCGGGGGAGATGTTGGAAATATCCTATATCGGTTTTTTGCCTATGGAAGTAAAGATCGATAACAAGAATACGTTTGACATCCTGATGAAAGAGGATGCACAAGGTTTGGATGAAGTTGTCGTGATTGGTTATGGTACGGTAAAGAAAAGAGATTTGACTGGAGCTGTCGCTTCTGTCAATGCTGCCAAGATTTCAGCTGTTCCGACCTCTACGGCATCGGAAGCCTTGCAGGGACGTATTCCGGGGGTTGTCGTTTCGAACGCCAACTGGTCGCCAGGCTCTACTCCGAACGTGATGATCCGTGGTAAACGTTCGATCACGGCAAGCAATGATCCGTTGTATGTGATTGATGGTGTTCCCGTTACTGGCGGTATTGGCGAAATCAGCCCGTCGGATATAGAGTCGATGGAAGTGTTGAAGGATGCGTCGGCAACAGCAATCTATGGTGCTCGTGGTGCGAACGGTGTTATCCTGATTACGACCAAGCAGGGGAAATCAGGCAAGACTCAGATCGATTATAACGGATATGTCGGGGCGCAGACAATTTTGAACCAGCTCGATTTTTGGGATGGTCCGGAATATGCCGAATATACGCGCGAGTCTTATCGCAATACGAGCAATAATTCGATCCGCTACAACTCGGATGTGGCTTCAAAGGAGCAGGATATGGTTTGTCCGGGATTTACACGTGACCCGTCGATCATGGAATCGGTCATGATGGGTTGGGGTGACGATGGCGTTTACTATCCGTCCCATGTGCGTACGACCCGCTATATGGATCATGTGACCCGCACCGGTATGGTGACCGACCATCAATTGAGTATCCGAGGTGGTGGCGAACGGACGAACTTCTTGGCTTCCGCTACTTACAATAAGAATAACGGCATTTTCAAGGATGAGGATTATGAACGTTATTCGATCCGTTTGAATCTGAACCACGAAATCAACAAATATGTGAAGATCGGGGCGCAGACGCAATATTCGCATGCCATTCAGCAACGCGGGGCCGGACTTGCCAGTGGTTGGCGTTTAAGCCCGTTGGCTCAGTTGTGGGATGAGAATGGCGAGATTATTCCGTTACCAGGGTCTTATAATGTCTACAATACGATGATGGACCTTGTTCCGGGTGCAGTGGACCGTCCTGTGAAAACAACCCGTTACCTGGGTAGCTATTCTCTGGATATCAAACTG
>ERZ838118.4762-NODE-4762-length-11387-cov-3.039887_pt1 | contig 11387 bp, 10 predicted proteins | sample MGYA00519863_ERZ838118 | MGnify/ENA primary metagenome ERZ838118 (study PRJEB31850, sample SAMEA3708827) | human gut metagenome | biome: human gut; feature: human-associated habitat; material: faeces | place: China | collected 2014 ...
TCTCCCACCGGATATTCGGTGAGGACAGCGCCCTTTTCTGCCATCAGTTCCCGGAGGGGACGGGTGCCCTTGGGGTAATCGAGTTCGATACCACAGCCCAAAACGCCGATTGTGACGCCCTCGGCTTTGATAGCGGCCCGATGTGCCGCCTGATCGATCCCCATGGCAAGTCCGCTGACAATGCTCACCCCGGCCGCCGCCAGCTCCTCCGAAAGCCGGGAAGCTACGGTCAGACCATATTCATCGCTGTGTCGGGAACCCACCACCGCAATGGAAGGCCGCTCCTCCAGCCCCGCCAGGCTTCCCCGCAGGAACAGGGCGGACGGCGGTGCATAGATATGCCGCAGACAGTCGGGATATTCGTCGTCCCCGGGAGTGAGCACCCGGCAGCCCTCCCGCAGTGCCTCGTCATACTGGCGCTGGGCCGCATCGGTGTCATGGCACAGCACCCGGACGATCTGATTCCGGGTGAGCAGGGCGGTCTGCCGCAGCTGCTGCTCCGACGCCTCAAAGACTGCCTCGGCCGAGCCGTAGAACTCCAGCATTTCATGGGAAAGCCGGGTCCCGCGCCCGAACAGCCCGGCGAACCACAGCCAATAAATTGCCTGTTCCATAGGATTCCCTCCCAACTGACAAAGAAATCGTTCTGTTATCCCCGTCGGCGCATTTCCCACAGAAAAATGCTGGAAGCCACCGAGGCATTGAGGCTCTCGGACCGGGCTGAGATGGGGATAAACACCGTTTTTCCACAGGCTTCGATCATTTCGGCGGAAAGGCCGGAGCCCTCATTGCCGATGACCACCGCCACGCCGTCCCGGTCGAGCCGGGCTTCATCGCTGGTCATGGCAGAGCGGTCCAGGGCAGCTGCCAGGGTGTCGATGCCCTTTTCCCGCATGGAGCGGATCAGCTCAGGCAGATCCCGGCTCACCAGCACCGGCTGGCGGAACACGCCGCCCATGGCAGCCCGCAGTACCTTGGGGCTGTACAGGTCAGGACAGTCGTCCGAGAGGATCAGCCCGTCGCAGCCAAAGGCCAGGGCCGAACGCAGCACAGCGCCGATGTTGCCCGGGTCCTGGAGCGAGCTGAGCACCAGATAGCGTCCCTGGGGCGACAAGCTCTCCGCAGTGAGGGAGGGCTCGGGGATACGGCAGAGGGCAAAGACCCCCTGAGTATGCTGGGACGCCGCCAGCTTTTCCGCCACCGGACGGGTGATGCGCACCTCACTGCCGCAGGCCGCCTGAGCCGTGGCGAGATAGGGTGCATATTTTTCGGCGGCTTCATCGGTGCGGTAGAGCGCCTCGATGCCGATGCCGGCAAGAGCTGCTTCCTCCACGAGTTTAGCCGATTCCACGACAAAAAGACCGCTCAGGCTCCTCTCCTTTTTCTGGCTGGAGAGCCTGACCAGTTCCTTGATCCGGGGATTCTGTGAAGATGTTATTTCCTGCATGGTCACCGTTCCTTTTCTCCCGGCAGAACCGGGGGCTTTGTTCAATTTCCTATTGTATGCCCAGAGTGTGCCTCTTGTCAATCCGCCTGACTGATTCCGGCAGTGTTTCCGGGTATCAAAAAACGCCCGCTTTCTGTGAAAAACGGGCGTTTCTGTACGAAAAATTAGAGAGCAGCCTTAGCCTTCTCTACCAGAGCGGTGAAAGCAGCAGCATCGTTGATAGCCAGCTCCGAGAGCATCTTGCGGTTCAGGGCGATGCCAGCCTTCTTCAGACCGTTCATAAAGGTGGAGTAGTTCACACCGTTCATGCGGCAGGCAGCCGAAATACGTGTGATCCACAGAGAGCGGAAGTTTCTCTTCTTCTGCTTTCTGCCGATGTAAGCATACTGACCGGACTTCATCACGGCCTGCTTCGCCATCTTAAATCTCTTGCTCTTTGCGCCGAAGTAGCCCTTGGCGAGCTTCAGAGTCTTCTTTCTTCTTTTGCGGGTCATAACCGCGCCCTTGATACGAGCCATTTCCTATACCTCCAAGAGTTTATACAATAAAGTAGTGATCCGATTTTTTCAGCAAGCGGTCGGCTTACTTGTAAGGCATCAGCAGTCTGAGAGCCTTCAGGTTGGTGCCATGTACATAGGCAGCCTTTCTCAGCAGTCTCTTACGCTTGGTGCTCTTCTTGTTCAGAATATGTCTTCTGAAAGCCTGAGCTCTCTTGATCTTGCCCTTCTTGGTCATCTTGAAGCGCTTCTTGGCTCCGCTGTGTGTCTTAAGCTTCGGCATAATAATGAATCCTCCCTAAATTTTACTTACCATTCTTTGCGGTAACAAACATGGTCATGCTGCGGCCTTCCAGCTTCGGCTGCTTTTCCACCGTGCCGTATCCGGCTACGCTTTCGGTAAAACGCTGCATGATGGTGGTACCCAGTTCCGGGTGGGCCATTTCACGACCGCGGAAACGGATCGAAACCTTGACCTTGTCGCCGCCCTCCAAGAACTTGATGGCCTGCTTTACCTTTGTATTGAAGTCGTTGACATCAATATTCAGCGAAAGACGGATCTCCTTGATATCAATGGTTTTCTGATTCTTTCTGGCTTCCTTTTCGCGCTTGGACTGCTCGAACCGGTACTTGCCATAGTCGATGATGCGGCATACAGGCGGAGTGGCCTGGGGCGCAATCTTCACCAGATCCAGATTCTTTTCCAGAGCGATCTTGTAGGCGTCCCGAGCGGACATAATGCCCAGCTGGCTGCCATCGGTATCGATCACTCGTACTTCCTTGTCGCGGATTTCTTCGTTGATCTGATAGTTTGCAGTTGCGATACGAACACACCTCCATTGGTTGCATCGGGAGCGATCGCTCCAGAACAAAAAAGCACGGATGCCAAACACATCCGCGCGCATAAAACACATACAGCTCCCGTGGAGAGCAGGTTTTATTGACCGCGGACCGCCTTTGCGGCCGGGTGAGGCAATCCATAGGACGCCCACTTTGTTGTCAGCTTTTATACTATAGCAGTCCCAACGCGGTCTGTCAAGTATTTTCTGTGTCAAAGCGCAAAAATGCGCTCAAAGCGGCTGGGAGCGGCACACCGGTGTGCCGCTCCCCTGCTTATGCCGGCTCAGTAAGTCGTGTCCTGCGTATCTTGCGCGTCCGGAGCGGCACCGGTCTGTGCAGCCTGCTCCTGCGCCATGGCGATCTTCACGACGCGGCTCGTGCCGAGACGGTCGGCGCCGAGGCGAATGAACTCCTCCGCATCGGCGAGGCTCGCGATGCCGCCGGCAGCCTTGACCTTCACGTGCGGCGGGCAGCAGGCGCGCAGCAGACGTACATCGTCCGCCGTGGCGCCGCCGGTGGAAAAGCCGGTGGAGGTCTTGATATAGTCCGCACCGCTGTCGGAGACGATGCGGCAGAGCATGCGCTTTTCCTCCTCGGTCAGCAGGCAGCACTCGATGATGACCTTGAGGATACAGCCGCGGCTGGCCTCACGCACGGCGCGGATATCGGCCGCGACATCGTCCCAGCAGCCGTCCTTGACCATGGCCAGATTGACGACCATGTCCACCTCGTCAGCGCCGTTACGGATGGCCTCCGCCGCCTCGAACGCCTTGACGGCCGGAGTGTGATACCCATTCGGGAAGCCGATGACCGTGCAGATGTGCAGCCGGTCACCGACATATTTCTTCGCCCCGGCGACATGGCACGGCGGGATGCACACACTGGCGCAGCCGTAGCGCATGCCCTGGTCGCAGAGGGCGCGGATCTCCGCTGCAGTGGCATCCACGCGCAGGAGCGTGTGGTCGCAGCGGGAAAGAATCTCTCGAAGTTCCATGATCGTTCATCCTTTCTGATGAGGCACAAATGATATTTGGTTATATTATACCGCGTCCGGCAGCTTTGTACAAGACGCATATTTTCCGCCGCCGGCACATAGGCTGTGATACCCAACAAGAGAGGTGCAGCACATGGACGAACTGGAACGAAACAATTATGCCGAGCTCTGCGGCACGCTGGCGGCGCCGCCCGCGCTGTCGCACGAAAACAGGCAGGAACGCTTTTTCACCTTCCCGCTCGAGATCCAGCGGCTCTCGGGCACGATCGACCGCGTGAACGTCGTCGTGCGCGAGCGGCTGCTGGCCGAGATGCCGCTGGAGGAATCGGCAAGGCTGTGCGTTACCGGTGATGTGCGCTCGTTCAACAACCGCCGCGGGCCGGGCGCAAAGCTGGTCATCACGGTGTTCGCGCGCGACATCGCGCCCTGTGACGAGCCGTATGACCGCAACCTGATCCTGCTCAGCGGCACGCTCTGCAAACCGCCGAACCTGCGCACGACGCCGATGGGCCGCGACATCTGCGACCTGATGCTGGCCGTGAACCGGCACTACGGCCGCAGCGACTACCTGCCGTGCATCACCTGGGGCGCGCGCGCGTGCGAGACCGCACTCTGGGACGTGGGCACGCGCGTGTCCCTCGAAGGGCGGCTGCAGAGCCGCAGCTACATCAAGGTGCTGGACACCGGCGCCGTCGAGCGTACGGCGTTCGAGGTGTCCGTGCTCGACATCTGCCGCCTGTCGGCGCCGGACGACTGAACGCACATACCGGCCAACAAAGCGCGCCCCGCAGATTTTTCTGTGGGGCTCCGGTCATTCTATCCATTTTATCATCCCGCGAGCGCGGACACGAGCACTTCGAAGCCCTGCACGCTGCCGTCCGCCGCCGTGCCCTGCCCACGCAGGACATAGATCGGATAGAGCGCATAGTCGCCCTCGGCATTGAACCCGGCGTTCATGTAATACGCCTGCTCGACCCCGGTGATCGTGCAGTCTGTGAGCTCCTGCGCGATATTCGCCGAGAAGTCGTGTGCATCCAACCGCGCCTGCACGGTCTTGGCGTCCGCCAGGCGGACGGTTTTGGTGCCGCCCTCCTTGAGCGGAGCATACTGCTGCGTCAGCGCCGTCACATTACCGTCCTTGTCAAAGGAGACGGAAATGTGATACTTTCCATACACCATCCGGCCGTTGACCTCCGGTGTCACATCGACCGTTTTGCTGCTCACGTTCGTCTCATAGGTCGCGCTGCTGTAGACGATCCGGGACGTGTCGGCGAGCTCCGGCTCAAACTTTTGCAGCCGCTCGCGCACGGTCTGCTCAAGCTGCGCGTCCGTCGGGAATTCGCTCAGGTCGCCCGGCGTCAGCTCCTCGGTCGGCGTGTAGTACTGAATATAGCCGGTCTGCGCATCATACGAGAGCCGGCCCGCCAGCTGCGTCTGCATCGTGTCCGCGTCCATATCCAGCAGCGCGGCCGCCAGTGCCATGGAATACGCCTTGTCCACATAGCTTTTGTAAACCGTATCCCTTCCCTTATCCGGGAGCGTGATCGTATCCGGCAGCGTGAGATCCAGCGTCGGTTCCATGCCCGTGGTCGCCAGCACCAGCTTGCTCTGCGCGCCACAGGCACTCAGCGCCAGCAGCAGCGTCAGCACCGCCAGCAGCAGGCAGAGTCGTTTTCTTCGCGTCATATTCGGTCACTCCTTTCTGAAAAACGCGCAAATTCCATTTCGCTTCCAGCTCCAGAATAACGCATGTGCCTGTATTTGTCAATTGATTTGCCAAAAAACACAGAAGTCAGGAAGCGGCTTCTGTGTTTGATGCGCTGTTCACTTTTCCGGCACGATCTCGATCCAGTACCCGTCCGGATCCTCTATAAAGTAGATGCCCATGCCGGGATTTTCAAAGCAGATGCAGCCCATGGCCGCGTGCTTTGCGTGCGCGGCATCCATATCCGGCACGGTGAACGCGAGGTGAAACTCCCCCTCGCCGAGATCGTACGGCTGCGTGCGGTCACGCAGCCAGGTCAGCTCCAGCTGAAACGGCGAGTGCCCGTCACCCAGAAACACGAGCCGGAACGAGCCGTCGGATGCATCCTTCGTGCGCACGGGCTCCAGGCCGAGCGCATCATGATAAAACTGCACGCTGCGCGCAAGATCGAGGACGTTGAAATTGAAGTGATTGAAGGTAAACATACCGCGCCTCCCAAATAGAATCTCTGTGTCACAAGTATAGCGTCCGGCGCGCGCGTTGTCAAAGCGTGCGCGCAAAAAACTGTTGGAATTTCATGCCGCACACGGTATAATATTTATATCAGACTGGGATATTGGAGGCGCGCCATGAATACGACAGGACGCGCGCCCGGCTTTTTGACGAAGTCGGAGCTGCAGGAATTCCATACCGGTGCGGCCGCGCACGCTTACCGCACGTTCGGCTGTCACGCCCTGCCCGGCACAACGGGGCACCGCTTTGCCGTCTGGGCGCCGCACGCGCAGCGCGTCGCGCTCGTGGGCGACTTCAACGGCTGGGACATAGACGCGACGCCGATGGACCGGCTGCCGGACGGCACATGGGTGCAGACCGTGGACGGGCTGCACGACGGGGCGCTGTATAAATACGCCGTCACCGGTGCAGACGGGCAGACGGTGCTCAAGGCCGACCCCTTTGCCGCGCACTGCGAGACAGGACCTGCCACGGCGTCGAAGGTCTGGTCGCTCGAGGGCTACGTCTGGCACGACCGGAGCTATCTGCGCCGCCGCGCCGAGCGTGATGTGTACCGCGCGCCGATGAGCATTTACGAGGTGCACCTCGGCTCCTGGCGCCGACCGGAGACCGGGCTGCCGTGGTACCGCTCGATTGCAGACGAGCTGGCGGACTACTGCCGCGAGATGCACTACACGCACGTAGAGCTGCTGCCTGTGACGGAATACCCCTACGACGGGTCGTGGGGCTATCAGGTGACGGGGTACTACGCCCCCACCAGCCGCTACGGCACGCCGCAGGACTTCATGTATTTTGTCGACAAGCTCCACCGCGCCGGCATCGGCGTGATCATGGACTGGGTCCCGGCGCACTTTCCGAAGGACGCGCACGGACTCGCGCGCTTTGACGGCACGCGGCTCTACGAGTGCAAGGAGGCACGCATGGCAGAGCACCCGGAATGGGGCACGCTCATTTTTGACTACGCCATGCCGGAGGTGCAGAGCTTTCTCATCTCGTCGGCAATGCTGTTTTTTGACCGCTACCACATCGACGGCATCCGTGTGGACGCGGTGTCCTCGATGCTGTACCTCAACTACGCCCGGCGCGACGGCGAGTGGACGCCCAACCGCGACGGCGGCAACATCAATCTCGGCGCGGTCTCCTTTCTGCAAAAGCTCAACACGACCCTGCTCACGGCATGGCCCGGCTGCATGACGATTGCGGAGGAGTCGTCCGCCTACCCCGGCGTGACAAAGCCGCCCTATGACGGCGGGCTCGGCTTCAGCTTCAAGTGGGACATGGGCTTTATGCATGACACGCTCGACTATCTGGAGCTCGACCCCTACTTCCGCAAGTACCACCACGACAAGCTGACGTTCTCGATGATGTACGCCTTTTCCGAGAACTTCATCCTCGCCTTTTCCCATGATGAGGTCGTGCACGGCAAAAAGTCGATGCTCGATAAGATGTACGGCACGTATGAGCAGAAGTTTGCCACCCTGCGCGCGCTCTACGGCTATCAGTTCGCGCACCCGGGCAAGAAGCTCACGTTCATGGGCTCGGAATTCGGCCAGTTCATCGAGTGGAACTATAAGCAGGGGCTCGACTGGCTGCTGCTTGACTACCCCATGCACAAGGCCATGCAGCGCTGGTGCAGTGCGCTCAACGCCTGCTACCATGGCAGCCGCGCGCTCTGGGACATTGACGACGGCTGGGACGGCTTCACGTGGCTAAACGTGGACGATGCCGAGCGCAGCGCCATCGCCTTTCTGCGCACGGCGCGTAGCGGCCGCCGGGTCGTGTGCGTGTGCAACTTCACGCCCGTGCGCTATGACGATTTTGTCATCGGTCTGCCAAAACGCGGCGTGCTGCGCGAGCTGCTCTCGAGCGACGCGGAGGACTTCGGCGGCACAGGCATCCGCAACGCGCCCGAGATCCGCAGCGAGGACGTGCCCTTCGGCGCGCTGCCCTGCTGCGCGCGCGTGACGCTGCCGCCGCTTTCGACCGTATACTTCACCTTCACGAACCGGTAAAGGAGGGACGCCATGAAACCCGAACTGCGCACAGCGCTCGCCGAAAAGGGGCGCTGTGACCTGCCCGGCGTGCTGCTGGCAGCCGCCGAATGTGCGCCGCTGGCCAAGACCGGCGGTCTTGCGGACGTGGTCGGCACGCTGCCGAAGAGCCTCGCGGCGCTCGGCTTTGACGCGCGCATCATCACGCCGTATCACCGCGTGATCAAGGAAAAACACGCCGCTCAGGTCACGCACCTGACAGACTTCTACATCGACCTCGGCTGGCGGCATCAGTACGTCGGCATCGAGCGGCTGCTGCTCGACGGCATCGTCATCTATCTCGTGGACAACGAGTTTTACTTCGGAGACCGCATTTATCTCGGCGGCGAGGCCGAGGGCGAGCAGTACGCCTTTTTCGCCCGCGCGATCCTGGAGGCGCTGCCAAGGCTGGACTTCACGCCCGAGGTGCTGCACTGCAATGACTGGCATACCGCCGTGCTGCCCATGCTGATGAAAACGCAGTACGCCGGCCGAATGCAGTCGCGGATGCAGACGCTGCTGACGATCCACAACATCGCCTATCAGGGCAAGTTCAGCTTCGAATTCGTGCAGGATCTGCTCGGCATCGACGCGCGCTATTACACGCCGGAGTTCATGGAGCTCAACGGCTGCGCAAACCTGCTCAAGGCCGGCTGCGTCTTTGCCGACCACATCAACACCGTCAGCCCGAGCTACGCCGGCGAGATCCGCACGGCTGCCTACGGCGAGGGGCTCGAGGGCATTCTCAACGCACGGCAGCATCAGCTGTCGGGCATCCTCAACGGCATCGACACCGCCGTATTTGACCCCGCGCACGACAGCGGCATCACCGCGCCCTACTCCATGGACGACATGAGCGGCAAGGCGGTCTGCCGCGCCGCGCTGTGTCAGGAGCTTGGGCTCGAAATCGGCGAACACACGCCCATCGTCGCCATGGTCACGCGCATGACGCCGCAAAAGGGCTTCGACCTCGTGCAGTGCGTGCTCGACGAGCTCATGGAGGAACAGGACATGGCGTTCGTGCTCCTCGGCACGGGCAACGCCGAATACGAGGACTTCATGCGCAGCGCCGAGTGGCGGCACAAGGGACGGCTGTGCGCCTATATCGGCTATGACGAGGCGCTGTCGCACCGCGTGTACGCGGGCAGTGATTTTCTGCTCATGCCGTCGAGCTTTGAACCGTGCGGCCTGTCGCAGATGATCGCCATGCGCTACGGCACGCTGCCGATCGTGCGCGAGACCGGCGGTCTGCGCGACAGCGTGCAGCCGTATAACCGCTTTACCGGTGAGGGCACCGGGTTCTCGTTTGCAAACTTCAACGCCTATGAGCTCGCCGACACCGTTCGCCGCGCGCTCGCGCTCTATCATAACGAGCATGACGCCTACCTCCGCGTGCAGCGGCAGGCCATGGCGCAGGATTTCAGCTTCACGCGCTCGGCGGAGGATTATGCACACCTGTATCTGCTCCTGCTGCCGGAGGACACCGCGCCGAAGCACGACGCGGGCGATGAGGCGTTTCGCCGTCCGCTCGGCGCGCTGGAGACTGGTACGACCGTGCGCCTCGCCTTCACGGACACGGAGTCGTTCGTGTTCGATGCCGCCGTTGAGCTCTACGGCGATGCGTACAGTGACACCGTCGCCATGGCGCAAACGGCTGCGGGCTTTGCCGCGTCCGTGACCGTACCCGCAACACCGCAGGCGCTGCGCTACCGCTTCCGCGTTGCGTGCAGCGACGGCGGGATCCGCTACCTCTGCGCCGCGCCGGACGGACGGCATGCCCGCCTCTGTGATGAGCCGGAGGACGGCTGGCGGCTGACGGTCTATCGCGCCGGCTTTGCGACGCCGGAGTGGTTTCGCACCGGCGTGATGTATCAGATCTTCCCCGACCGCTTTGCGCGCGACAGCTCCGCCACCGCGCAGCGCGGCATGGAGCACCACCGCCGTATGGAGCAGACCGTGCATGCGCACACTGACTGGGAGGAGCCGGTCGAGTGGCAGGCCAACACTCCCGAGGGCGAATACGCCCCCATCGATTTCTATGGCGGCACCCTGCGCGGCATCGCAGACCGGCTGCCGTATCTGCAAAAGCTCGGCGTAACGGTGCTGTATCTCAACCCCATCTTCGAGAGCGCCTCCAACCACCGCTACGACACCGGAGATTACCGAAAGGTCGATCCGATCCTCGGCACGAACACGGACTTCAGGAAGCTGTGTGCCGCCGCCGGCGCGTGTGGCATCCGCATCGTGCTCGACGGCGTGTTTGCCCACACGGGCGCGGACAGCCGCTACTTCAACCGCTTCCGGCACTATCCCGGCTGCGGCGCGTATAACAGCAGCAATTCCGTCTATGCGCGCTGGTACGATTTTGCCCACTATCCCAATGACTACAGGTGCTGGTGGAATTTCCGCGACCTGCCCGCCATCAACACCGCCAACCCCGACTGGCGCAAATACATGATCACCGGCGAGCACAGCGTGGTCAAAGCATGGCTGCACGACGGCGCGTCCGGCTGGCGGCTGGACGTGGCCGACGAGCTGCCGGACGACGTGCTGCGCGACCTGCGCACCGCCGCCAAGCAGGCCGATCCCGACAGCGTGCTCCTCGGCGAGGTATGGGAGGACGCCGTGACGAAGGTCAGCTACGGTGCACGGCGGCAGTACGCGCTTGGTGATGCGCTTGATAGCGTCATGAACTACCCCCTGCGCGACGCACTGATCTCGTTTTTGACCGGGCGCAGCACGGCGCGCGCGCTCGCAGATCTGCTGCTGAGTCAGCGGCTGAACTACCCACAGCCGCTGTACTACGCGCTCATGAACCTGACAGCGAGCCACGACGTGGCGCGCACGCGCTCGGCGCTGGCGCTGGACTTTGACCCCCGCAGCCGCACGCGCGCACAGCTGGCAGCGCTCGACGTTACAGACGCCATGGCAGCGCGCGGTGCGCAGCTGCAGCCGCTCGCGGCGGCCGTGCAGTTCTGGCTGCCGGGCATCCCGTCGATCTACTATGGGGACGAGGCGGGAATGCAGGGTCTGTGCGACCCCTTCAACCGCGCACCGCTGCAGATGTGCGACACGCAGATGCTGCAATGGTACGCCAAACTCTCGGCACTGCGCAGTGCGCATCCGGCGCTGCAGCGCGGCGAGATCGTCCAGCTGCATTTGCAGGAGATCATCCCCTCCCGCTCCATCTGCCTGGTCTACGACCACCACCGCCCGCTGAACACGGCGGCCCGGAAGTTCCAGCAGATGATCACCCAGACGACGGCACGGCATGCATGATGTTTTTTCATAAAGAAAGTGCCAGTGCACAAATCCTGTGCACTGGCACTTTCTGGTTTTTTGTTACTTCTTGCGCGGTTCG
>ERZ838118.4772-NODE-4772-length-11353-cov-28.676049_pt1 | contig 11353 bp, 9 predicted proteins | sample MGYA00519863_ERZ838118 | MGnify/ENA primary metagenome ERZ838118 (study PRJEB31850, sample SAMEA3708827) | human gut metagenome | biome: human gut; feature: human-associated habitat; material: faeces | place: China | collected 2014 ...
CCGGAACAAATTCTTTTTGTCACCTTCACCAAAAAGGCCGCTGGCGAAATTCTGGAACGTGCCAGACGGGTGCTCGGTGAAGAAAGTGCATTGCCGGCCATCTTTACCTTCCACAGCCTTGGCTACACGATTCTTCGCAAACATGAGGACTTCATAGGAAAATCCTTAAAAATTGCAGAGAAGGTAGACTACTATCGTCTGATTTTGCAGATCATTGATGAAATCTCTCCATTGTCCGGCATTGACTATGACGGACTCACCGGTGATTTCGGCCTGCTGAGCAGGATTTACAACGCTGTACTTTCCATTGAGAAAGACGGACTGGAAGAGTGGAAAAAACATGCGGATTTTCCTGATCCGGATGGTTTAGGGTGCCTTTATCAGAAACTGAAGGAACGAATGAAAGAAGAGGGGTATATCTGCTTTGATGAACAGATCCAGCTTACCAACCAACTGTTTAGCGAATATCCAGATGTATTAAAAAGCTATCAGCAGCGTTTTCGCTATGTAATGATTGATGAATTCCAGGATATCTCGTCAGATCAGGTCGATCTGGTATACGCCATCGCATCCCATGGAAATATTGTGGTTGTGGGAGACGATGATCAGAGTATTTATTCCTGGCGCGGAGGAAGCAACTATTACCTGCTTCATTTTCAGGAGATGTGGAGCAACAGTAAAATCGTGATTCTTCCAGATAATTTCCGGTCGGTAGACCACATTTTGGAAGCTGCAAATGCGCTGATTGCCAATAATACGAATCGGTATCGCAAATCTCTGCGTTCCCATCACCGCGCTACGGTTCGGCCGATTTATCGGAAAAATGTTCTGGTAGATACCATCCGGGATCTGGTTGCATCCGCAGAACGCTCTGGTTATAAACCTGGAGATATTGCCATCATTGCGCGCAAAAATAAAGCGCTGGAAAAGATCAAAAAAAGTTTAGATGGTTTTTACCTTGCAACTTCACCCAAAACATTACTCATAAAGGATGAGGTATTTATTGCCATTCGTGACACATTTTCTCTCTACGTGACCAATTTTCATGATCCACTGGCGCTTTACAGACAGCTGAAACGTAATGGATATGAACTGGACATTCCTGTCGAGCGAGACCACATGTTGGAAAGCTTCTTAAAATATTTCAATCTTCCAGAACCAGATTTATATGATCCGGATCTGCTTGAAATATATGAAGCATCCGGCAGTCCCGGTATCGCACTTGCCAGGACACTTTCTTCCTGTAAAAAACTTCTGTATGCCCAGGGTCTGTCCGATGCCGTTCGGTCCATTTACCAGTTTCTCTGGCAGAAGAAGGAACATCCGGCAGTAGAAGAGTTGTGCTCCCGCATCGAAATGCGGGCTATCAATACGGCTTCCGAATTTCTTAACCATATGAATGCCATGATCGAATTTTCTGATACAGCAGAGGTTGAATATCCCGCAAGCCCCGATACGATTACCCTTCTTACTGCTCATAAATCAAAAGGGAAAGAATTTCCCACCGTAGTAATTTATGGAGTAGAAGAGTTTGAAGAATCAGAAGAGGGCCGGAACCTACTGTATGTTTCCATGACCCGGGCCAAACGAAACCTCTTTCTTTTGCAGGGTAGTTTTTCCGATGCCCCACTGTATCCGGAGTTTAAAAACTATGTCGATTGACCGCTGCCGCGGCATCTTGTTCACGCACAGATATTGTGTTAAGATGGGGTATGGAAATAGTGGGGGGAGAATTACATAGCTCCCGGTCACCATAGAACCCTTGATCAAAAAAAATACTATATGGCATATACGGAAAGTAAAAATAACCAGGAGGAAAAGGATTATGAAATTTGAGTGGATTGAAGAAGGGGACGGCCGTTACCGTGTCCAGTTTTTTGACATGGATGAAAAGAAGGTATTCGACATTAAGATTACCGACTATAGTGATCCGTACTGGCAGCAATCAGACCTGGAACGGAAGATTCGTCGCGAATGCTGCTATGACGTTATCTTCTATGCCGGACACCGCAAGAGCTACTCTGACAACCCGAATTACGAAACGGAATACGGTTTTCAGGGTAAATCAGAACATGACATAATATATATCCGGGAACTGTGCAAAAATTTTATAGCAGATTCCTATGTTTTTGATTACGAAAAAGCATTGCGCGGCCTTCAAAAGAGGAAGGCAATGTCAGATTGGTTTCTGGCCAGTGGTTATACCGGAGATTATGAAGGAAAGCAGGAATATAAAAGATCTATTGTAGTTGACGAGCTTGACTAAAAAGCTTACTAAATTGGTTGCCACATCGTCATCTTGTTCACGCGCAGATATTATGTTAATATGGAGTATAGAAATAGCTCGGAAAGGAGGATTTCGCGATGAGCGAAAAAGAAGAGATCATATTCATGCAGACCCGATTGGTACGTTTAGCATCAAAGGAATGGCATCTTCCTGTGGATGAGATTTTTAACATCTTCGGAAAAGCAGATGTACTTGGCTATATCGAAAAATGTTATGGGATTTTTCACTGCGAAGGAGATGATGCTGTATTAGAAGACATCACGGAATTTCTTCAAAGAAAGGGGATCCAAATTAGTGCTTGATTTTACAGATGGGCTTATCCTTTACCATGGCAGCTATTGTGAGGTAAAGAAGCCTTTATTGGAAAGATGCGCCAGACGAAAAGACTTTGGACCACCTCCAAGGACCAGGCTATTCGTTTTCTCAAGACTTCCATTGCTAAAGCATTCGCAAATGGAAGCATTAAAGAGAATCAGGATTATGGCTATCTTTCCATCTTTCAGTTAAGACCTTCACCAGAATTATCCACATATGCATTTGATGATGCAAATGTGGAATGGCTGCACTGTGTTGCGGCTCATCGAAAAAGACTTTTGTTTCTGGATGTTGAAGATACTATGGCAAAATATGATATTATTGCTGGGAAAATTGCGGATGACGCGACAAATGCAACGCTGGCTGCATACCTAGTCGGCGCCTTTGGAATAGCCGGAAGCAAAGAAGCTGATGATTTTTGTATTAAACAGCTACTTCCGAATAAGTTAAAGGATCAGTATTGTTTTAAAACAACTGCAGCGCTTGATTGCCTGCATTTTGTGGAAAGCGAGAAAATATGGCTGAAGAAATGATTTCAAAAGAGCGAATAGACTATACGATTGACCTTCTTATTACCATGGCCGTCGAAGAAATTGCAGAAGATACAGGAAAAAGTCCAAAGGAAATATTGCCGGAATTTTATTCTTCCAAAACCGGCAAGGCACTTTACGATGAGCAGACCCGATTATGGTGCAATGGCCCATCCTATATTGCCGAATTATACATGGACGAACTCTCCAAAAGAAAGATTTGAGAAAAAGCTGTTTCTAACGTATTATGCGTTTGAAACAGCTTTTCTGATTAACAGACCTCCCGGCACTAAGGCTCCTTCTTTTCTGTCCATTCTTAGCTCCTTCTTTTCTGTCCATTCTTGGCGTTGCGCTCACCTTTGATCTATGTTAAACTATCCTTGATAAAATTTATTTCAAACACAATAGACTCTGTCTTCGTTTCAAGCACATTGCTTATTAAAAGGGGATGAGTCTGCACAGATGCGGACCAAATTAGAGGAATTCTAATTTGGTCTTTTTTTGTGCATTCACAACAAAGAGAGGAGGAACCTATGGCTATTTTACAACTGCCGTACAATTTGTCTGCGCTATTCAATTTCAATGAACCAGACACAAATGAGGGGGCGATGGAATCTTCGGATGAAGATTTTTTCGACCTTTTTGATTTTCTGCCAGAAAATACGGTGACTACCAATTATCTGGCCAAAGGAGAGGACCGGATCCAGTCACTGCTCCGGATCAAAACCCGCCGGACTTATTCCATGAATGACTTTTTCAAATTATTTTCCAGAGACCAATTCTGGAAAAAGAGCAACAGCCGAAAAGATTTCACGGAATATCTGATCAAGACCTACTGGAAAAAGGTGATCGATCCTTTTGTAAATACCCTTTACAAAGATTTTCTGGCCGGTCAGATCACGGAACAGGAGATTTCTGAAAAACTGCAGGAGATTCTGGGATTTAGCATTTCTCTATCGCAATGCCATGATGAGCAGGTAACGAGGCTGGTTGGAGCAACCGGTATGCCAACGGACTGTATTTTTCAAATGACTGTATTTGAAAATGAATACTTTCTGGTCTTCGGAAAACTAAAGCCCAGAAACCGGAACCGCAAAATCTATTTGAAAGACGATAAGAGAAAATGTATCTTATGGGATTCCTATTATCTTGCAACACTGGCAGTCATAGAACGTATCCGGATTGAATACAAGCGCTACATCCATTCCATTGAGTCTAAAGACCATGACCTGGTCTATATGTCCATTCTGGATGAAATTGCCCGTAGATACCAGGCTTTTGGGAAAATGTGTACCGTATATGCTTATGAAAAAGAGCAGGTTTTGTATCCAGAAGTCATGCAATTTTTTGACAAGCTGGAAATTCCTGTAAAGGAGCGAATAGCCGGCCAACAAGCGCACGGAATTATATTTCAATTTTCACTCCTGCAGCAGATCCTGCCGATCTTAAATCAGTATTCTATCAGCACAGTGGATTTTCTATGTAATGATAATATTCCAGAGGGATATCTCATCATTATAAAAGCCCTGATGGAACAGCACAAAATGCAGGAAGCGGATGAGCGCTATCATCGAAATAACACAGAGGTAGCCAATGCATTTATGACCAAAAAGAATATTCCGCCAAAGCATCAGGATTACATGAAAGAGAGCCGTTTCTTAACAGTTTACCGCTATATAGAGGTAGACGAAGACTGTGATCTTGACAAAATGCAGGAACTGGAAAAAGAATTTCTTGCTCTTGGGGATATTTTGGGAAAGCATCCCTATGATGCTTCCATTCGTTTCCGCAAGCTTGGCCGACACCATGCTTCCGGCCTTTATTCCCCGGCCTACCAGTGCGTATGCATTGATGTCCGCTCCCCTAGCAGCTACGTCCACGAATTTCTGCACATGTACGATCACTTTCATGGAATGCTGAGTGAAGGCTATGATTTCAAAGAAATCCGGCTTCAGTATGAGGCCTGCCTGCAGGAATATCTTTCGGATTGTGAAGATCCGGATTTAAAAGCACGGCTGAATGGAAACAGCAAATACAACCTGGATTACTATTTGGTCCCAACGGAAGTGTTTGCCCGCTGCGGGGAACTGTATTTTACGCGTTTTCGTGGTGTACATAATTCTCTTCTGAAATTTGAAAGAGGATTTGACTATCCGGAAAACGAAAAATTATTGGAGCTGATCAAAAAATATTATGATCAGCATTTTTTAACGGAGGAGATATCATTATGAAGAAATTTTTTATCAAGGACCTGGCCAACATGGTCGAAAAGGAAATTGCAACGGAGTTTTTACTTCGGAATGTCAAATTGTCGATCGCGGATGGCCGGCGCTGGCAGGACCTTACGCTCAGTGATAAGAGTGGTATTGTATACGGAAAATGCTGGTCCGAACACATCTCGGATGAAACGGATAACTATGTTGGAAAAATTGTCCGTGTTGTCGGAAAAGTTGAGCTTTTCCGGGAGCAGTGTACGCTGCGGATTGTCCGGATCAGTCCGGCTGAAACATACGATCCGGCAGATTTCCGGGTTACTTTGTCCAGCTACGATGTAGAACAAAGTATCACCCTCTTAAAAAAACTCCTCGATGAAATTGAGGATCCCAAATTGTATAGTTTATGCTGCGCTGTATTCGGTATGGGGACTGCCAGATACGAACGGTTTTTGGAATTCCCACTGACCGAGGAAGCCACACATCCATACTTTGGCGGTTTTTTAAAGCATACCATCAATGTTGCAAACCTGGCTGATATGGCGCTTACTATCTGCGAAGGCAGCCCAAATGAAGTGATCCGGCCGGATCCATCGCTGGTCATTGCCGGTGCGCTTCTTCACGCAAGCGGCGTGCTTTCCCAGCTCACACTCAGCGCTGCGGAAGGCATCTTCACGGACCGGGCCCGCCTTTTGAGTTCCTCCACAGATGCGGTTTTAATGGCAGTCTGCACAAACAGCCGATTAGAACAGGAGAAACGAGTTACGGATATGTCCGCACTTTTACATATTCTGGAAGCTGCCAATGGAACGACACCGCCTAAAACCAAGGAGGCAGTTATTGTCACCAACGCAGTACGAATGAGCAAAGAGCTGAATTCTATCGATCAGATCTTTTTCGAGTCTGACCGTATGCATCCGACCGATAAGACCCGGAAAGCTTTCTGCGACTATCTGGGTTATGAGGTCTTTCGAGGAGGAGAGGAATGTTTGAAAAACTGATTTTAAACCCATATGTGAAAAATGCTCTGAAGCAATACATGGACAAAGGACAAAAAAATGCTCAGCATTTAATTCTGTCAGGCCCTCAGGGTACTGGAAAGCGGACCTGTGCAGATATCCTGGCACACTTTCTCCTGGACATCAGACTTGATAAGCCACTCCATTCCTGCGCAGATTTTTTCTGTCTGGACTGTGACCAGGCAAGCATCAAATTGTCTGATACGGAGGACCTAAGAGAATTTATTTCCTATTCCAGTACTGTGCGCCGCGTTGTTTTGATTGATAATGCGAATCAGATGACCCCAAACGTGGCCAACAGCCTGCTAAAAGAGTTGGAAGACGGGCAATGTGTATTCATTTTTATAGCACACAAGCCTTTGATCCGCACGGTATGCAGCCGATGCTTTGAAATCCGTTTTCTTCCGGTAAATGAAGATGATATGGCACAGTTTTTTATGGAACAGGGAGATCTTGTATCATTAGAGGTGGTTACAGCTTCTAATGGCTGTCCCGGACTATTCCGACAGCTAAATGCTGATGACGCTTTCATATCTATGACCGCCAGAATGATAAAAGCACTGAACCAACAAAATCATGCGGATCTTCTGTCAACCTTCGGTCTCCTGAAAGAAAAAGACGAATTTGCTTTGGAAGCATTTTCACCGGCCGCCCGTCTGGCAATCGTGAGGCTTTTGGAAGCCATCTATGCAGATCAATACCTGCATAAACTTGTTGGAAGCAAATTATTCCCGTATATGACGGAACTGCCTATTTCTGCTAAACAGGCTTACCAGATTTCTGAACAGGCACACAATATCCGGGGCAAAAAGCTACTCTACACAAAACATGATTTTCTGGAACTCCTGTTCCAGATGATGAAAGAGGGGGAATTATGACTCTTTATACCAAGATACGCCCAAAAACCTTCGATGAGGTAAAGGGGCAGGAATTTACTGTAAATAATCTGAGAATGCAGTCCATCCGCGACAAATTCTTTCAGGTAATTATTCTGGCCGGGCAGTACGGGGCCGGGAAAACAACACTTGCCAGGATCGTGGCCACGGCAGCAAACTGTAAAAACAAAGATAAGAATGGAAACCCTTGCGGTACCTGTGATGGATGCAGATCTGTATCTAGTGGATCTGTAGACTTTCTGGAAATCGACGGTGCCAGTAACACCGGAGTTGATCATGTAAGGGACCTGACAGACTGGCTACACGAGCGCCCACTCGGAAAGCGGAAAATCGTTATCATTGATGAGGTACACATGCTTTCCCGTCAGGCTTTCAACGCCCTTTTAAAAACACTGGAGGAACCACCAGCTTATGCACTGATCATTCTTTGCACAACAGAAGCAGACCGGATCCCGGCAACCATCCGGTCGCGATCTGCCTGCTATACCATCACGCAGATCCCAGAGGCCATCATCTGTGAACATCTTCTTGAAGTTGCGACAGAATTTCAAATCCGTATTCAGCCGGAAGCTGCAGAACTGATTGCTTCCTATTCTGGTGGTGCGATGCGAAATGCCTTAAAACTGCTGGAACAGCTATCAAATGGCGAAGATGAAATCACGGCTGATGTCGTTCGATCTGTTCTCGGGATGTCTGAAAAAGATGAGCTGCTCCGAATCATCCAAGCGATGCTTTCTGGAAATTACACAAAGCTGCTGGAATCTTTAAATTCCATTGCCAAAAGCGGAAAATCTCTTCTAAGCCTTACGGAAGAGCTCCTAAATGAATCCACATCCTTGCTGCTGGCCAAAACAGGGCAGCCATCATCATCTTCAGCTATCGCAGAAAACTATACACTAGAACGGCTTTGCGAGCTGTCTGCTAAAATAAACTGGCTGAATGATGAACTAAAAAATGCTGCCGGCAGCGGAATAGCAGCCTATATCCATGCGACAAAAGATCTGAACACTGGTGAATCAGGTCTTGCTGGAAAATTAAAATCATTGGAAGATCAGATGTTCAGGCTGTCTGCCGAACTAAAGTCTATAAAATCCGTCGGATTTTCGAAACCGGTCGATACGGCTCTGGAAGCAGAAACCAATATCCCGATAACTTCCAATAGCTCTGCTCAGCCCAACTTACCCGAGGAGAGTGTACCTGTTTTAATCACTCCTTCCAAAACCTCTGAAGTTGCGCAAACAGAAACTACAGATTTTGACGCACTTTTTGGTGACTGGGGCTTTGACTCCTTTGATAATACGGACGAATCCGGATTTTTTGAAAGTGCAGAGGAAACTGGCACTTCTTTCCAAGAGACAGCAACAGTTTCTGAAACTTCTGCGGCTCTTTCTGCGGGAGAACTTGCACAAAAAAGTTTGTCCGAGAGAATCAGCAATGACCCTGTCATAAAGGAAAAACTTCTTTCTGCTGAGTGGATCACGCAGGAAGAGAACCTTTTACTTAAGGTGCTGCCAGAATACAAAGAAGATATCCTGTTATTTATTGCTGCAAGTGGCATAAAAAACATTACAATCTGCTAACTACACAGGGACCATGAACCGCAATTGTTTATGGTCCTCATGAATACTTATCACACATGATTACGGAACTATACTGTAAAAAATTTTATTTAGAATAGGGGGATATATATGGATTTCATTGATGATCTGGATGTTTCTATAATCGCAAATATACTTGTAAATATGGGTATTGACATTAGTAATTTAAACGATATTACTGATGCCGATGACTACGAAGATACAATTTCTACCATTACTGCATCACTTGAAAAATTGCGAAACGAGGAAGATCCACTATATGTGCTTCTTGAACTGATTGCTGGAGACAATGAAGAATTGGTGGATTTCTATTTTAAAATGGTTGGATTTCACTAAGGAACCTAGAATATGCACAATGATTGGGAAGCCCATTAACTTCCGGCCTTCAACACCTAAAGTGCATATCATTTCTACACAGCGTTTTCAATAGTTAGTATGTATAGACTGATAAACTGCAGCCAATTATAAAAGCTGCAGTTTATCAGTTTTTCTTTTTTATACCTCTCACAGTACTTATGATACCTTACAAAAGAGTCAATCTTAAACAATTCCCCTTCTACTTTCATTTGTCTTGCAGGAAATCCACTCTTTCTGTATAATATAAGCTAGGGTTTATTTTTTAGCTTTTAGGAGCGTGAATAATGGAAAAAGATTCAGATTTATTAAATAAAAAGAAAACTGTTCAGATTTCAGTAACAGATAAAGATGGAAAAGAGCACCCCATTGATGTTGAAACCGAGATGGTACCTGTTGGTCATGAGATCAATTATCAAACCGAAAATGAGTGGTGGTCAAAGGATCCTGAAACCGGAAAAGTATATGCGCCAATTCCCGAACATTATGCCCTGCACTTTCAGGAACTTCAAGCTCGTATGAAGTCTGGCCCACCTTTGACAGAAAATGAAAATCGTGTATATGAGGCTCTCAAAGTGGTTCTTCAGGAGCTGCCGGTTTTTGCCGCTGATAACGCATACAACGCACAACCTAATGCATCTTCTCTAGAATCCATAGAACACGAAACCAAAAAAAGGACCAACCGAACAAGAAAAAAAGACTATGTCGATACTTCATTGACCAAGCACATCTCCCTGATCATTGATCAGGAGTATGAATCTGGTTTAAGTTTACGCAAAAGCGGAAGTGCATATCTAACACCTCTGGAATCAACAGATGGCCTCAATTATGATGCTAATACCGGAAAACTTTATTTTGAAGGAGTACCTGTATCAGAAGCAAAACTGGAAGAAATTAGTCGTGGTAAGGTTGTTGAAATCGGTGAATTTGATCTGCCCTTATTAAAACTATTTTACAGTATTATTCTTGCCGATATTAAAAATACTATCAACCAAAACCAGTATGCGATAAACGAAAGTTTTACTATTTACTTACCCGATTTGGCCGAACTTATGGGGAAAGGACGTAATTTAAGTGATAATGATATAATCATGCTGCGAAATAAGACAGGAGCATTCCAAACCATCTACGGGATTATTCGCGATCCAAAATATCCAAAACGAATCGGATCCGCTTTACCGCTTTTGGTTTCACTGGGTTATGATGACACCACGAACACAATACGTTTTTCCTCTCCCTACATGCTTCGCTTAATTCAGACACTGTATAATGTAAAGGTACGACAGTCAAAACTCAACTTAAATAAGATTACTGAACCTGCAAAGTTCTTAATATCAGAACATACCGATATCATTTATACATCAATTGCTAAAGAAAGAAATAAACGCGCCGTAGAGATTGTTTTCGCCATTGTGACAATGATTGAGCAATCTACAGACGAAAATGTATGTATCACCGTTCGGGATATTTTTGATCGCTCTCCTCAATTAGTAGAAGCGCTTAACAATACAATCCGTACAGCGAATAAAAATACTCTATTAAAGCGTGCTTTTTCGAAAGCTTATGAGTTGTTGGAAAAAAAGACTACATTGAAAGAGCATTATCCTTATATGGTTTTCTCTGAAGAACTTTTGGGAATTCCAACTGTAAGTACTTTAAACGAAATGAAGCTGCACTTCATCAAAAAAAAGTAACTCGAACCGAGGACATACTGTTCTCGGTTTTCTATCATGTGGTGGCTACATAACTTCAAACCAAATATCTTTAGTAATTTTTAGAAAATGCATTAACCGATCAACTGCAGTTCAAATACAGATACATTTTTGCATAGTATAGTAATTAAACAGCTGCAGCTCAGATACAGCCACTTTTCGGAGAACTGCGCTATCTGAACAGCTTCGACTCAGATACACTACTTTTCGGTAAACTGCGCTAGCCGGTCAATTCCAGCCCAAATGCAGCTATTTTTCGGTAAACTGCGCTATCCAAGCGGCTCTACCTCAGATGCACTACTTTTCGGAGAACTGCGCTATCTGAACGACTCCGACTCAGATGCTCCACTTTTCGGTAAACTGCGCTAGCCGGCCAGTTCCAGCCCAAATGCAGCTATTTTTCGGTAAACTGCGCTATCCAAGCGGCTC
>ERZ838118.4776-NODE-4776-length-11350-cov-2.947853_pt1 | contig 11350 bp, 9 predicted proteins | sample MGYA00519863_ERZ838118 | MGnify/ENA primary metagenome ERZ838118 (study PRJEB31850, sample SAMEA3708827) | human gut metagenome | biome: human gut; feature: human-associated habitat; material: faeces | place: China | collected 2014 ...
AATCCGGCGCCGCCGGTAACGATGATTGTCATAAAAAATCTCCTTTATAATAAATGATTGATCTTATGCGGATTCCGTCGAAACGGAGTCCGCAGATAAATTCAGTGTCGGAAAAACAGATCGGCTTAGTGAAGCGCGTCCAGATATTTTCCGTCCAGAACATCCTTGAGATACTGGCCATACTGGTTTTTCTTAAGGATCTCATAAACCTTGAGCACGTCATCCTTTGTGATCCAGCCGTTTAAGTAAGCAATCTCCTCAAGGCATGCGATCTTGCGGTGCTGATGCTGCTCCATGGTTTTTACGAAGTTGGTTGCCTCTACAAGGCTTTCGTGTGTACCGGTATCCAGCCATGTGAAGCCCTGGCCCAGAAGCTCAACGTTCAGCTGTCCTTTCTCAAGGTAGATACGGTTCAGGTCTGTGATCTCAAGCTCGCCTCTTGCGCTTGGCTTCAGATTTTTTGCGTACTCTACGACCTTGTTGTCGTAGAAGTAGAGACCGGTTACACAGTAGTTGCTCTTTGGCTTTTCTGGTTTCTCTTCAATGGAAACAGCTTTTCCGTTCTGGTCGAATTCCACGATGCCGAAACGCTCCGGATCATCTACATAGTATCCGAAAACAGTGGCACCTTTGCCTGTTTCTGCGTTGTCTACAGCAGCTTTCAGGCGCTTTTTGAGGCCATGTCCTGCGAAAATGTTGTCGCCAAGGACCATACATACGGTGTCGTTGCCGATGAATTCCTCGCCGATGATAAATGCCTGGGCAAGTCCGTCCGGGCTTGGCTGTACAGCGTAAGTAAGGTTGACACCGAACTGATGGCCGTCACCGAGAAGCTCCTCAAATCTCGGGGTATCCTGCGGGGTGGAGATGATCAGGATATCACGGATGCCTGCGTTCATAAGAACAGACATAGGATAATAGATCATCGGTTTGTCAAAGATCGGCAGAAGCTGTTTGGAGGTCACCATGGTAAGCGGGTAAAGACGTGTTCCGGAGCCTCCGGCTAAAATAATTCCTTTCATATGTTTTCTCCTTTGCGTGATGATGTGCAGCATAAGTCGTGCCTGCACATAACTTTGTTACTGTAACTGTATTATAAAAGGTGACGCAAGGTCACCTTCAAGAGCTTTTTTCATATTTTTTATTTTTGGCTATTTTTCACAAAGAAATACGCCGGCATCCTTGGTAATGCGGAATCCTTTGGCAGTTTTTCTGGCGGTGTAGGCCCGGAATTCCTTGTAACGGTCCAGGATATACTGATTCTGGTTGCCGTGGCAGGAGAGGACGTAGGAGATCAGCGGCTCCGCATCCTGGACCAGAAGGCAGTCTTCATAAGAAAGCCACTGAGCCTTTGGGAAAAAAGGCGTCAGGATACTCTGGCCGTTTTCACGTCCGAACCGCTCATAAAGCCGGTCTGCGGAAAGCACGATCCGTTCATCAAAATCCTGCACCAGCTGGCTGACCTCCTGCATATGTGCCTTTCCGTAAGCACTGCAGAGAAATCTCCCGCCGGGAGCGAGGACACGGCGAACTTCTCTCAGGACGGAGGGAATATCATCGCAGTAAAAAAGCACGTGATTGGCGATCACCAGATCAAAGCTTTCGTCCTTGCAGGGGATTTTTCTGCAGTCAAAGGCCCGGAACGCAAACCGGGTATCCGAGGAACCGATGGCTCGTCTGGCATCGCGGAGCATACCGCTGGAAATATCGGAAAGTGTGATGGAGATATCCTCCGGAAGAAGGGAAAGGTTGTTAGTCCATAACGTTCCATCGCCGCAGCCCAGCTCCAGAATACGAAGACCGGGCGAGATCCGGCATTGCTCAAAGATCCAGGGAAACCATCCCTGTTTGTTCTGGGAGTACAGGCTGTGGAGATTGATCCTGGAGGAAATGTTGGTAGCATTCTGATACTGATTCTTGAGACTTTTTTCCATGCCGGTCAGGTGGATCAGGTTCAGCATCTGGCTCCAGTCAATGGTGTGCTGTTCATTTATCACCTGTGCGGTATCCTGGATCGCTTTTTCCACCAGCTGCATTTGTTCGATCCGGTCACGGACCAGACGAAGCTGGATATTCAGAGAATTCAGCATGAAATGATAATCGGAATCACCGATGGTCATTTCACGGATGTCATCCAGGGAAAAGCCCAGGTATTTCAGAAGGAGGATCTGCTGAAGCCTTGCAAAATCCTCGTCTGTATAAAAACGTGCGCCGGATTCGGTGACGAGAGAGGGTTTCAGGATATCCTGTTTATCATAATAGCGGACAGTACGCAGAGTTACGTGTGCCATGCGGGCAAATTCGCCGGAAGAATAGTAGCCGTCTTTTTTCATAAAAAATAGAATCCTTTCTGAGGAAATAACAAACATCCTGTCATAGAAGTCATAAAAGAATTATAATTCAGATCCGGAAGCCGTACAAGAGTAAACCGCATAAGAGTAAAACGTACAGGAGAAAACAACATTGACAAAATTCTGCTGGGTTGTTAGTATATCGTTTCGAAAAAAAGGAAACCCCGGAATCATATTTCCGGGATAAGCGTTCGATATAAAAAGGAGTAATTTTTATGCGAAACCGTACTCTGGATATGGTAAAGGCGATCTGTGCTTATGCAGTTGTGCTTCTTCACGTCCATTTTCCGGGAAATGCCGGAATCATAGCCAATGTACTTGCCAGATTTGCAGTACCTGTTTTTTTTATGGTATCCGGATATTTCTGCTTCCGTGGCGATGATACGGAATTTGTAAGGACCGGAAAAAAGATCCGGCATGTTCTGAAGCTGATGCTTGTGGCATTTCCGGTCTGCTGTCTGTGGGAGCTGATCCAGAACCACATCGACGGAGCAAGCCAGAAGGAATGGCTGGAAGCCCTGGTTTCGGGGGAACATATCCGCCAGTTTCTTCTATATAATAACAGCTCTCAGGTGAAATGGCATCTGTGGTTTCTCCCGGCACTGCTCTATTGTTATCTTCTTTTTGCCCTGGCAGCAAGATTTCGGCTCTGTAAACAGGCATATGTTCTGATACCGGTGCTTCTTCTGATCCATTTCGGAATGGAGGAATTTTCGACATTCCTGTTCCCGGAAAAGCATTTCCGTGTTATGCAGTTCAGGAATTATCTGTTTACCGGATTTCCGTTTTTTATGTTGGGACATCTGATACACAGACATCAGGAAAAGCTGGAAGCCTGGTTTGCCGGAAAAAAAGTGCTTCTTTTGTATGGCATGGCAGCTGGCGGCGGGATCGTAAGTCTGCTGGAATACAGGTATTTTGGCAAACTGGAATTGTTTCTGGGTTCAGTATTTATGGCTGTTGGTCTTTTTCTCATTGCGATCATGGGAAAGAATCGGAAAGTGCCCGAGCTTCCGGCAGCCATCGGTCAGAAATATGCATTTTTTATTTATCTGTTCCATCTCTGTGTGGCTGATATCCTGAAGGATGTGGCTGTGGCAGCAGGAATTGAGAAAAATCTTTTATATCTGTGGATGAGACCGGTGATGGTCTGTGTTCTTGTAACTGCTGTGGCGGTAATGTATGGATATGGAATGAGGATCTGCCGGAAATAGAAGAGTTTATGGGGTGCTGTTCACTGGTAATATTCCGCGAAGCGTGTCACTGAGAATGGAGTGAACAGTAAAGTTTATGGTATTTTCATATTTATGCGCTGTGATTTTGTACCAAAATATGCTAAAATATCCTTTATTGATAAGTCACAGCACCCACCCGGAGGATGAGGGGAAAGCGACTGGAATATCCCGCTTCAGGGTAAAAAATACTGAGACATGAAAGACAAAGGAGATTTTATGGATTTACAAAACAGAGCGGAGGCCGGCAGTGACGGACACGATGAGAGTGTACTGAATCCGGAGATGCCCAACGAAACTGATCTGACGAAGAAAGAACGCCGCCGGATCGAAAAAGAGAAACTGAAGGGAATGGGAACAGGTAAGAAGATTCAGTATATCTGGATGTATTATAAGATACATATGCTGTGCGTGCTTCTTGCCATTGGCGGAGTCTGTCTGGGAGTGAATATTTATCGCCACGCACAGATGAAGACGGTGCTTTCCATTGCAGTGGTGAATGCAGGGGATTTTGACTCTGAGAAGGTGGAAGAGGATGCTCTGAAGACACTGGGAACAGAGGATAAATATGCAGAAGTCAGTGTGGCACAGAATCTGATGACGGACGAGACAGGAGAGGATTTCGATTACTATGCCAGGATCGCATATGTGACGGAAATCCAGAGTGCTACCGTTGATGTCCTGATCATGCCGAAGGAACTCTATGAACATGAGAAGGACAGCGGAATGTATGCAGATCTCAGGGAAACGTTTGGAGATGAGGTATTTGAGTCTTTGGGCGCTGTGGATGATCAGCATCTGGAGCTTGACGGCAGCAGTAGTATTGCTCAGGAATTTGGTCTGAGATATGATCCGGTGTGCATCTGCCTTCCGGGTAATGTGAAGAATAAAGATAATGCATTGAAATGGATCCAGTCTGTTCTGAAATGATGAATCCATATGTCTGGCTGAGTACAGAGATAAATAAGGCCTCCGGTTCGTAACACAGGAACCGGAGGCCTTATTATATATGAATATTACAGTGTATCGTTACGTTTGATGTAGCCGGGCTCATCTGCAGGACAGATGATCTCCTTGGCATGTGTGATCTTGGCATGCTTGTCTACGACCAGATTTTCGATATGGACATTTTCACCGATGGTGCAGTCTGCAAGAACTACACAGTTCTTGATAACAGCGCCCTTTTTGATGGTACAGCCACGTCCGACAATAGAATTCTCTACAGTTCCCTCGATCATGGAGCCGTTGGAGATAACGGAGTTGGAAACATTGGCTGTGTCAAAGTAATGGGTCGGGCAGGAGTTATTGGTGCGTGTATAGATCGGCCAGTTATCATGGAAAAGATCGGTTGCAGTTTTGTAGTCGATCAGATCCATATTTGCATCGTGATAGCTCTTGAAATCAGTGATCGTTGCAAAATATCCGCGATGAGATACACCACGCACATCCAGCTCACCGTCTCTGCAGCCGGCATTGATCACGTCTGCAAGGGTATAAAGAGAGGAGATCTCTTTTGCCTTATGGATGAGGCTGATGAAAAGCTCCTTGCTCATTACGTAGGTATCCATAAAAATGTTGCGGTTCTTCGCATTGCCGTGGTTGTGCTCGATGGATAAAACACCCTTCTGACGGTTCAGGTTCAGGATGTGGCAGTTCAGATGGTTTTCCTTGGCATTATCAACGGAATGATAAAGCATGGTCACATCTGCACCGGATTCGATATGGGCATCGATCAGCTTGGAGTAGTCGGTAGTGTAGATCATGTAATTCGGAGCGATAACAACATACGGATAATGAACTGCTTCGATGCACTCCAGATTGGAGTAGTAGTTGTCGATATCGGTGTTATAGATATCGTTGACTCCGGAATGCTCTGAAAAGAGGATCTGGAGATTACCACTCTTGGAATTGATGTTGTAGTGACGTCCGGTTCCGAGATGTTCCACAAGAGAACGGGGTTTGTTCTTTACATAGACCTGAATGTACTCGATCCCGCTGTTGGTCATATTTGAGATCGGGAAGTCGATGACACGATATCTTCCGAGAAATGAAAAGGCGCCGATCGCACGGTAGTCCTGAAGCCCCTCCACATGGATATTTCTTTCTGAGGAATTCACGATTCCAAATGCTTTAAACATATTACTCAGCCCCCTTTACACGTTTTGATACAAGTTCGATGTGCTCACTGTCTTTGGAACCGACACGAGCGTTGGCACCGATCACGACTCCGCCTGCAACGAGAGCACGCTGGACAACGGCACCTGCCTCAACAACAACACCCGGCATCAGGACACTGTCGATGATCTTGGCACCAGGACCGACCTTGACGCCTGTGAAAAGTACGGAGTTGGTGATCTCACCCTCCACAACACAGCCCTGAGTGATGAAAGCAGTGTTGATCACAGCGGTATCACAGATATACTGTGGAAGAGATGTAGCATCCTCAGTGTAGATCTTCCAGGTAGGATCGTTAAGATCCAGTTCACTGTTTGGACTGAGAAGATCCATGTTTGCTTCCCAGAGGGAATCGATGGTTCCGACATCCTTCCAGTAGCCTTTGAACTTGTAGGCGTAGAGTGCCTTGTCCTGTGCAAGGAGTGTAGGGATGATGTCTTTACCGAAATCGTGATTGGAATCCGGATTTTTGATATCTGCCAGCAGGAGCTTGCGCAGAAGCTTCCAGTTGAATATGTAGATACCCATGGAGGCAAGATTGCTCTTCGGGTGTTCCGGTTTCTCCTCAAATTCCACGATGCGGTCATCTTCACCGGTGTTCATGATACCGAAACGGCTGGCTTCCTTCATGGGAACCTCGATAACTGCAATAGTCGCATCTGCCTTATGCTGGATATGATCATCAAGCATCTTTGCATAATTCATCTTATAGATGTGGTCACCGGAAAGGATCAGAAGGTATTCTGGGTTCTGTGAGTCGATGAAATCAATATTCTGAGAGATCGCATCAGCTGTTCCACGGTATACATCCAGACCGGCATCAGCCTTCTCACGTGGAGGAAGTACATAAACTCCGCTGTCCTTGGCATCAAGGCCCCAGCGGCCACCGGCTGCTACATAGCTGTTCAGTAAAACTGATTCATACTGTGTCAGTACACCTACGACATCAATGCCACTGTTGGCACAGTTACTGAGCGGAAAATCCACGATACGGTATTTACCGCCATAACCAACGGCTGGCTTGGCAACTTTATTCGTCAATTCGTGAAGACGACTTCCTCTTCCACCGGCCAGGATCATTGCTAACATACTGTTTTGTTTCATGGCGAATCCTCACTTTCATTTCTTGTTTACTGCCAGGTGTCTTTAACCATAAAAACAATAAACTTTGTTAATATTATACACCTTTTAAAAAAGAAAATCCAGTTTTTTGTGCAAAAAAACGTTATTTTTATGTTAAAAAATTAGACGAATTTGGAAAAATTGCCGGAGGATCTGTCGAAAAAAGAAACGTTTAAGAAGGTTCCGGGATGCTGAAAAAAAGTAACATTGGAAATATCCGGATTTCGGATACATCGGCGAAGATTCTTGCGGAAAATGTGAAAGCAGTGTATTCTGTAAAAAAAGTCCGGAATACAGCGGAGGAAGAATATCGATATCAGACAGGAGAAGACAGGATGAAAGAAGAAAGAATGTCCAACTATGTAAAACTATGTGAAGAGTGGGCACAACGCTTTTTGAAGATGGACCAGGCAGATCTGCATAAACGGGTGCCGGAACTGAAGGAAGAAAACGGGTTTCTCACGATCATTCATTTCGGAAGAAAATATGGGGTGAGTCTGGAAGACGGCAGTATCCGGAGCCTGGATGGACAGAGAGAACCGGATACTACGGAGATGCTGAATATTTATACGCTTCTGGGGTATGCGAAAGAGGGGGCTTTTATTATGGATAAGTGGGTCCCTTTTGCTGATCTCAGGAATGCAAGACCATTTGCGCCGGCGTATCAGATCGGAGAGACGGATGTGTTCGGTGCTACATTTTCCGGTCATGAAAAGGAACTGAGGGAAGCGTTTCACAAGCTTGACGGAAGGGAACTGCCCCAGGGTGATGTGGGATATGAGATCAGGGCCTTTGACTGTATGCCTATGAGATTCTTCTTCTGGGAGCGGGACGAGGAGTTTGAAGCTCAGGGAAATATCCTGTTTGATTACAGTGCCACAGATTTCAATCATGTGGAGAGTGCGGTATCCATAGCAGATTCCGGGATCAAAAGGCTTGCGGAGCTTGCCGGAGTCCCTCTCAGGGGGAAATCTTTTCAGATGCGCTGATAACCGAAATATAATAAAACCAATATGAAAAATAAAAATAAATAATTACGAAAGATAATTGCGATTATCAGAAAAATCGTATACAATGAAGGCATATTTGCGGATTTTGAGACAGTAACTGTCACGAAGGATCTATGAGAAATTTACGAATCCGGAGGTGATGATTGTGGGGAAAAATACATCAGGAATGTATGTCATAGATGAGGATTATAAGATTATCAGCTATAATCAGGCAGCACGTGAGCTCTATCCGCAGCTGAGAAGTGGCGAGAAATGTTATCGCTGTCTGAGAAACAGAGAAACTCCCTGTGAGGTCTGTCCGATCATTAACGGGATAAAAGGTCCGAAGAACTATCTGGAACCGGGACGGAATATCCTGCGTTTGGTTGATGCTGTGGAGATTCCGCTGGAATCCGGCGGGACAGGACATGCCCTTGTTTTTTCGGATACAGAGACTAATGCTGAGATCAGCAGCGGAATGATGGAGAATCCGCTTCTTATGGGGATCATTAATGTCCTCGGAAAAAATTTTGTCAATATCTACTCTGTTGACAGAGAAACTCATAAGGTCCAGGTGTACCGCTTCCAGGGGCAGGGCGGAGCTTATGTGGAAGAGGGACTTCGCAGGGATGAATCCTATGAGAAGATCATGGATATTTATATTGAGAGCAGTGTTGCGGCAGAGGACAGGATCCGGATGCATCAGATGATGGATTTTGAGAAGATATGCCAACGCCTTACCAGGATTCCCCAGTTGATGGTACATTATCGTGTACGCCGAAGCAACGGGAGGATTGAATATTTCTATGTGAAATGTGCCAGGGTAGGAACGGCTGAGGATTTTCAGGCTGTGGTGTTTGCTTTTGCCAATGAGGATATGGATGTACGGTACAGTGAGATGGAGGCCATACTGGAACCAGGAGGAACAGCATCCGGAAGAAAACTTCTTATCGTAGCGAATGACGAAACGGATCGGAAAGCGCTTACAGAACATCTGGAGGGCAGTTTTGAGGTTATCACTGCGATGAATGAAGCAGAGGGGATGAAGTGTCTGTCTGAGAATTACAGAACCCTTTCTGCAATTCTTCTTGATATGAGTGTGCCGGTATGTGATGAATTTCAGTTTCTGGAGCTGATCCGTGATGATGTGATGCTGACCTCTGTACCTGTGATCATCATAACCGGAAGTAACCGGTTGGAGGATGAGGTGCGATGTCTGGAACTGGGAGCAGTGGATTTTGTACGAAAACCGTATAATGTCCGCATATTAAAAAGTAAGATCAACAAGGTGATCAAGCTGAGAGAGTCCGTGATGGTCCTCTCAGCTCTGGAATATGATGATCTTACAGGGCTTTATACCAGACAGGCCTTTTTCCATCATGCAAAGACGCTGATGCGCTTTAATACGAATCAGGATTTTCATGTGGTGGTGGCAGATATAAAGAACTTTAAATGGATCAACGGAACCTATGGAGAGAAGACCGGTGATCAGGTTCTTACCTATCTGGGAGATACGTACAGAAATCAGGTTCGCTACGGGACGGTGGGCAGATATGGAGGAGACCAGTTTGTAGCCATCATATATGGAAAGAAAGAGATACGTATGGCAGATATGGAGAAATTTATCCACAGGGTCGAGAGCGGAGCGCCGATTCCTAATCTGGTGGTCAACTATGGGATCTATGAGAATGTGGATAAGACACTGCCTTTTACCCTGATCTGTGACAGAGCTTTTCTGGCCATGAAGAGTATCCGGGATGATTATGAGCACCAGATCGCTTTTTATGATGATGAGATGAGACGGAGACATATCCGTAACGGACAGATAGAGAATGCTTTCGAGGAGGCTATACGCAATGAAGAATTCGTAGTCTACCTGCAGCCGAAATACAGTGTGGAGACAGAAGAGATCGTTGGGGCGGAGGCACTGGTGCGCTGGAAGAGAGCGGAAGGGACTATAGTTTCGCCGGGAGAATTTATCCCTCTTTTTGAGAAGGACGGTCTGATCGTACGCCTTGATGAATATGTTTTCCGAAAAGTATGCAGCATTCAGGGGGAACGTATAAGATTAGGGAAAAAGATACTTCCGATTTCGGTGAATCTGTCACGTGCCAGTATCCATTACGATAATATGATCTGTCGTTATGTGAAGATCGTGGAAGAAAATGGCATTCCGTTTTCTTCTGTTCCCATTGAATTGACAGAAACTGCTGCGTTGTATAATGATCAGATCAGCAAGATCATAGAGAAGATGGTGGATGCAGGATTCAAGCTGCATATGGATGATTTTGGCTCCGGCTATTCATCTATGACAAGCCTGCCCCAGCTGCCGTTCGATACTCTGAAGCTGGATAAAAGTCTGATCGATTACATAGAAAATTTTCGTGGGCAGCAGGTGGTCCGTCATACCATTTCGCTGGCACACAGCCTGGGAATGAAGGTTCTTGCCGAGGGCGTGGAGAAAGCAAAACAGGTGGAGATCCTGCGAAGCCTGCACTGCGATGGGATCCAGGGCTTTTATTATGCACGGCCTTTGCCGTGGGAAAACTTTGAAACAGAGGTTATAAGAGCAAAAGGGGCGTGTAAAAAATGAGAGATCATTTTTACACGCCCTTTTTACAGCTAATGCTTTCGGACCTGCTTTTCAATAAGATAAAGTGCAAAATACAGCAGCATGGCAATGATGCAGAGGATCACAATGGACATCAGGACCCATGTAAGCCTGAATGTCTGGCTTCCGTAAATGATCAGGTATCCCAGGCCTTTTCGGGCACCGATAAATTCTCCGATGATCACGCCCACCAGGCAAAGCCCGATGTTGACCTTCATCACACTCAGGATAAGAGGAACGGAGGAGGGCAGGACGATCTTCAGAAGCTTTTCCTTTTTGTGTCCCCCCAGAGTTTCGATCAGCTTCAGCTTTTCCGGATCTGCCTGGCAGAAGCCTGAGTACAGATTGATAACGGAGCCGAAGATGGCTACAGACATGCCGGCGACCACAATGGTACGTTCGTTGGCACCAAGCCATACGATCAGAAGAGGGGCCAGTGCAGATTTCGGGAGACTGTTCAGTACCACCAGACATGGCTCCAGGATCCGTGCGATCCGTCGGGAGCACCAGAGAAGTACTGCGGTTCCTACACCTAGGATCACAACAAAAAAGAAACTGACAAGAGTTTCGGCCAGTGTCACGGCAATATGTGTAAACAGGGACTGATCCCTGCACATGGAAAGAAAGGTCTCTGCGATCAGGGAAGGACTGCTGAAGATAAAGGAATCGATCCATCCAAGATCAGAGGATATTTCCCAAAGTCCCATAAACAGGACAAAAAGAAGTATCCGTGCAGCAAGGATAATGTGTTTTTCTTTTTTCTGCTGTGCAAGATATTGTTTCTGTTGTCTGGAAATTTCAGGCATTTTCATTGAGCTCCTTCCATATGATGTTAAAATATTTCTTGAAATCCGGAGCATTTCTGGAGGA
>ERZ838118.4785-NODE-4785-length-11334-cov-2.713361_pt1 | contig 11334 bp, 9 predicted proteins | sample MGYA00519863_ERZ838118 | MGnify/ENA primary metagenome ERZ838118 (study PRJEB31850, sample SAMEA3708827) | human gut metagenome | biome: human gut; feature: human-associated habitat; material: faeces | place: China | collected 2014 ...
CTGAGATAACTGCGGAATAAATAGAGTAGGATAAGAATTTTGTTCTCTCTGCCATTGCTCCGGAAACGATCGTTGCTGTCGTTGCACAGAATACAAGGTTAAATACAAAACTTGAAAAATCAAAATTTGAGTATGCTGTAAAAATATCAAATCCAGGTTTTCCAATAAATCCAAGGAAATCTTCTCCTAACAGGAAGGAGAAACCGATCAGAATAAACATTACTGTTCCGATACAAAAATCCATCAGATTCTTCATCAGGATATTTCCTGTATTTTTTGCTCTGGTAAAACCAGCCTCAACCATTGCAAAACCAGCCTGCATCCAGAATACGAGTGCAGCTCCAATTAAAAACCATACACCAAAGACTTCACTTTGAACCGTACTTAAAATTTCTTCCATAGGACATTTCCTCCTTTTTTAACAGTACAAAGCCGCGCACACCGGGATCCTTCGGCGTGCACGGCTTTGTGCTGCGGATATGAGAAAAGGCGCTGACTTTCATATGAATGTGTCAGCGCCTTTGCTTGAAAACGATTATAGAAGCCGAAGCGCGATTTGTCAATCAGAAATTTTATAAAAAATTAACATTGTGAAAATCTTCTATACATGATGGGATTTTCGCGGTATACTGTAAGCATAAATACAAAAATGGCAGTTATTCACAGCATGCAAATTCGCATAGCTTTAAATAGCTGCAAAAAAAGAAATGCTGACATGGAAAAGGATTGAAGTGTGTAGATATGGAAAAGAAAAGACAGCCAATCGGCGTATTTGATTCCGGTGCAGGCGGACTTAGTGTATTAAAGGAGCTAGTACGACTGATGCCAGAGGAAGATTTTATTTATTACGGGGACTCGCTCAATGCACCTTACGGCGTAAAACCGCTTGAAGAAGTGCGACAGCTTACATATGCCTGTGCTGAGCATTTGTTAGAGCGTGGTGTTAAGGAAATTATTATTGCCTGCAATACGGCGACAAGTGCGGCATGCAAAATAATGCGCGGCATGTATCCGGATTTGCCGCTTGTAGGAATAGAGCCTGCGGTAAAGCCGGCAGCCCAAAATCACCGAGGAGAAAAAGTGGCTGTTATGGCAACTCCGCTGACACTTCATGAAGAAAAATTTAAACAGCTTGTGAAGCGCTATGAGAACTTGGCGACAATTATTCCAGTTCCGTGTCCGGATTTGGTGGAATATGTGGAGAAAGGAATTTTAGAAGGCCCTGAGCTTGAGGGATATTTAAAGGATGTATTAACACCTTGTTTACAGGAAGGTATTAAGGCAGTAGTTCTTGGCTGTACACATTTTCCGCTTGTAAAGTCTGCGATTGGAAAGGTTGTTGGTGAATCGGTTCGCATTTATGATGGAGGAGAGGGAACTGCCAGACAGGCAAAATGTCTGCTAGCTGCGAAAAATCTCTGTACAGATCAAGAAAAAGGGCACATCTGCTTTGAGAGCAGTGCACCCGAAAAAGAAGCATATTATGAAGCGCTGTATAGAAAGGCAGCACATATTGATAGCAGAGTGAAATTATGAGTATTAAAGCATTAGTCTTAGCAATTTTATAATACTGTATGAGGATTTCTCATCGCGGTAAATTACTTCACGCGCCTTGGCTGGATAGTCTGTGATAATGACATCCACCTGGGCGTTTTTCATGCGCTCTGCCTCTGCTCTTGTGTTGATGGTCCAGGCATAGACAGCCTTGCCTTGTGCATGGGCCTTTGCAACAGTTGTATTATTTACAAACATAGAACGTACACAGAAAAAGTCAATCATGTCATTTTTATAATAGTTGCCGATGGCTGTAGTAAGAATGTAGCCGAGCGTAAGATCAGGATTTAACTCATTTACCTGACGAAGATAAGCATAGTCGGAGGACTGAATGGAACACTGATATTCCATTTCATATTGTTCAATTAGGCCTACAACTTTCGCTGCAAGATCTGCACTGGCAGAATTTCTCTTTAATTCAATTAAAAGGTGCGCTCGTCCTTTTACAAGAGACATGACTTCTTCTAGTGTAGGTATATAGGTAAATTCATGGTCTTTTGAAAAATAATAACTGATATCATATTGCTTTAATTCTTCATAGGTAACATCTGCAATGTTGATTTTTTTTCCAGCGATACGTTTAAGTGAAGCATCATGACAAACAATAACCACGCCATCTTTTGTTTCCTGAACGTCAATCTCAACACCGTCAGAGAGGGAGGAGATTGCAAGATCAATGGCTTCAAGTGAGTTTTCAGGTGCTTCTGAAGAAAGTCCTCTGTGACAGTAAATTTGAACTGGGCTTAGTGGACGTTCAGCAAGAAGGGCACCGTTATAGATACCATAGTATAAAAAGCAAAAAACGCCAACACCGGCAGCAGCAAGACCACAGGCACGAAAGATACGGCGAAGCGGTGTGTCTGGCGCATAGCTAAGATGAAATTCCAAAATAACATCATTGCCGGAAAAACGGAAAAACAGATGTGTCATCATTGCTGCATTTAAGAAAACAACTATGCAGGTGACAAACCATATGAGTGCGATGGAAAGCGTATTGTTAAAGCTAAGAACCATTGCAACCTTTAAGTCAGCTGGCGCAAAAAAATTGACGACGACAACAATTATAATCTGACACAGCAAACGAAGAATAAACCAAAGGACAACAACGAGCAGATTTAAAAGAATTATGTCGCTTAGTACAGCACGAAGATTCTTTCTGACGAGAGGAACACTTGCTTTTTTGGCATTTCTCAGGCCGAAGCCGCCAAGATACCAATAGCAGGCACAGAAAAACTCACGAACTGCAAAAATTCCGATAAATATAAGAAAAGTGATGATCGGAATGCAGTAAATAAGTTTTGAAAAAAGCATTGGCAAAAAGGTGCTGTAAGGATTTATGCGAAAACAGATTTCATAGAAGAAGAACAGGTTGATTAAAATCTGGTAGGCAAATAAAGGCAGAGCGACATACAGCTGTTTGAAGCGAAATCGTTGAAAGCCTTTTGCGCAGCCGTGTAGAAAAATATCCTTCACGCGAAGTTTCTGTCTTGCCAAAGAAGCCTGAAAGCCGCCAAGAAGAATGCATGCATTAAGATAAGTCAGCATACATGCAGTCAAAAATAAAATCAGAAGCATTGCGATTGCCGCAGGCGTGATCAGAAAGCGTCCGATATTGGCGGAATTTAAAAAACTGTAGCCGTCGATTTTTAATGCAATACTTAAAAGAAGCTGAAAGAGTGAGTATTCAATCAGGGTGTAAAATATAGAGTAAATAATTTGAAGCGCGAGCATACTTTTTATATTTAAAAAGGCACCGCGCATAGCAATTTTTAAGCCGCCCAAGGCATTTTTTAAATGATAAAAATAGTGCCTTGCGTGCTTTTTAGTGTGTTGTTCCATAGCTGTCAGTCCTGTCTGTAAGAGATATATTCTATGATAACATAGTTTTTCGCAAAATGCGATGTAAAATTACAAAAAACGAAAAATCAATGAGAGAAAATTTGGCAAAACCTTTACAAAAAACACGATAATTGATATCATGAATAATAGTGCGAGGCACGGATCATATAGAAAAATGGAGAAAATTGTAATGCTTACAAGAGAAGATCATAAGACATATGCGCAGATTTTGCGCGAAGAACTGACACCAGCGTTTGGCTGTACAGAGCCGATTGCGCTGGCATACTGTGCCGCAAAGGCAAGAGAAGTATTAGGCCAGATGCCGACAGAGGTTATCATTGAGGCGAGTGGCAATATTATAAAGAATGTAAAGAGCGTTATCGTACCGAATACAGGTGGTATGAAGGGAATCCCGGCGGCAGCGGCAGCTGGAATCGTGGCAGGAGATTCAAAAGCATGTCTTGAGGTTATCGCAAAGGTAACACCAGAAGAACAAAAGGAAATCGCTGAGTATTTAAATAATGTTCCATTTAGCGTAAAGGCAATGGAGGATGGTGATAAGCTTGATATTCGCGTAACAGTAAAGGCCGAGGAAAATAGTGCAGTTGTGCGTGTATCAAAGCATCATACGGATATTGTGTATATTGCGCATAATGGCGAGGTTATGCTAAATGAGCAGGATGACTGTGAGTGCGCACAGAAACTGGCAGCAAATCAGGCAGCTGCAGCAGAGCAGCGTGCTGACAGAAGCCGCCTTAGCATTGAGGGAATTGTAGAGTATGCGAAGACTGCAGATCTAAGCACAGTAAGTGATTTGTTAAACAGACAGATTGAGTATAACTATAATATTGCACAGGCTGGTGTAAAAGAAAACTGGGGTGCAAATGTGGGAAGCGTTCTGCTTGATACATATGGTGAAGATGTGCGTACAAAAGCAAGAGCATATGCAGCAGCAGGCTCAGATGCACGTATGAGTGGCTGTGAGCTTCCTGTTGTAATCAATTCTGGAAGCGGAAACCAGGGAATTACTGTATCAGTTCCTGTTATCATTTACGCAAAGGAATATCATAAGAGTGATGAAGAGCTGCTTCGTGCACTTTTGGTATCAAATCTTATTGCAATTCACATCAAGACAGGAATTGGACCATTGTCTGCATTTTGCGGAGCAGTAAGTGCCGGATGTGCAGCAGGCTGTGCAATTGCATTTTTGCTTGGCGGCGGAATCGATGAGGTGGCTCACACACTTGTAAATTCTATTGCAATTACATCTGGTATTATCTGTGATGGTGCAAAGCCATCATGTGCAGCAAAGATTGCATCTTCTGTGGATGCTGGAATTTTAGGATATGAAATGTATCGCCGTGGCCAGCAGTTCTATGGTGAGGATGGAATTGTAAGTAAGGGTGTTGAGAATACTATTCGTAATATCTGTCGAATTGGTGCAGAAGGAATGAATGGTACAGACGAAGAAATTATAAAGATCATGACACACTGCGATTAAAATATAGTAACTATTCAGTCTGAATGCAAGCATTCACAGAAAGCAATTTTGCATGGCTCTGAATAGTTACAAAATATATTAAATTTTGAGATTGACGAATGAGCATAATAGGTTTATAGTAACAGTATGCGTCAAACAGGTACCTCACTTCATGTGGTTTTGCGGTGGGAAATTTTTTTTAAGAAAACACTATGCTGATTTAAAGTGCTAACGACATAGAATGTTTTTATACCTGCAGCATGAGCACTCTTCATAAAGGTATTTTGGCATCAATAGGAAATGACATTAAGAAGAGTGGCTAAGTCATATCATCAAAAGGAGAAAAGAAGTATGAGAAAGACGAGAAAAGCAGCAGCTGTCCTTACAGCAGTTGCAATGGCTGCCGTATCAGCAGCGCCGGTAATGGCAGACGAGATCAAGGATCTGTATGATTATGAGCTTCAGACAAGAGAAATTGAGACTTGGAACATTTTACAGTCTCAGCAGTCAACTGATATGAATGTACTGACTAATCTGTATGACGGTCTTGTAGAGGCAGATGAGTATGGAAAGCTGACACCGGCAATCGCAGAGAGTTGGGAGACTGAGGATAATGGTCTTACCTGGACGTTCCATTTAAGAAAAGGTGTAAAGTGGGTTGATCAGAATGGAAATGAGAAGGGTGAAGTTACTGCACAGGATTTCTTAACTTCACTGGAGTGGGTATTAAACTTCCATAAGAATGATGCAGCAAATACTTCTATGCCGATGGAGATGATCGCTGGTGCAGAGGACTACTACAACATGACAAATGAGATGGATGCAGATGCAGCACTTGCACTGACTGCTGAGAGTCCGGAGTTTGCTGATACTGTTGGTATTAAGGCAGTCGATGATTACACCTTACAGTATACCTGTTTAAGCGAGAAGCCATACTTTGATACTGTAGCTGCTTATAACTGTCTGTATCCGATTTCACAGGGTATGCTTGATGAGATTGGTGTAGATGGCTTTAAGGCTGCAACACCGGAGAACATCTGGTATAACGGCTGTTACACTTGTACAGAGTACATCCAGCAGAATACAAAGACATTGACAAAAAATCCGCTGTACTGGGATACCGATGCAAAGCTGTTTGATTCAGTTACCATTAAGATGGTAGAGTCTTCTGATACCGCATATCAGCTGTACACCACAGGTGAGATTGATCATGTTGACCTGACTGAGTCCAACCTGACCACCATCTACAACAACGAGTCTGATCCATATCATGATCAGTTAGTTGAAAAGCGTCCGGCCAGGTTCTCTTATCAGTTCCACTTCAACTATGATAAGCACAACGATGATCAGTCCGAGGATACCAACTGGAACACCGCTATTGCAAACGAAGCATTCCGTAAGTGCTGGTACTATGGTCTTGATCTTGGAAGCTACTACAAGAGAACAAATGCAATCAATCCATACAAGTGCTACAACAATGCATACACAATGCAGGGTCTTGTTTACCTGTCTGATGGTACCGAGTACACCAGTCTGGTTCAGGAAAAGTTAGGTCTTCCGGCATATGATGGTGAGACAATGACTCGTCTTGATTCTGAGAAGTTTGAGGAGTACAAAGCACAGGCAATTGAGGAGTTAACAGCAGCAGGCGTTACCTTCCCGGTACATGCAAGATATTTCGTGTCTGGTGGAAATCAGACTGCTCTTGATAGTGCAAATGTATTAAAGCAGGCATTCTCCGATTCCTTTGGTGATGACTTCATCGTTCTTGATATTGATTCTTATGTATCCAGTCTTTCTAAGGAAGTTCGTGATCCGAGACGTCAGTCCTTCGTTATTAACGGATGGGGCGCTGACTACGGTGATCCGAAGACCTACTTAGGACAGGAAACCGATGACAGCGATAACGCATATTACATGGTAGCTTATGGTCATGCAGTAGATAATGAGAGCGAGGAGCTGAATGCACTGTATGATGAGTTTACTGAGTTAGTAAATAAGGCTGATGCCATCACAGATGATCTGGATGCAAGATATGAGGCTTATGCAGACGCAGAGGCATTCATGCTTGATCATGCACTGACCATTCCGTCAAACTTTGATATCGGTTGGGAGCTGACTCACATAAATGATTACACCAAGCAGAACGCTATGTTTGGTATTCAGAATTTGAAGTATAAGAATTGGGAGACTTCTACAGACGCCTATACTGCAGAAGACTACGCTGGATTCCAGGAAACCTGGAACGCAGGTTCTGCTGAATAATATATGGCAAAATACACCGTAAAGAGATTGTTACAGTCTCTTGTAACAATCCTCATTGTGGTGACTATCGTATTCCTGCTGCTTAGAATGCTGCCTACGGATTATTATTTTACCGAGGACCAGCTAATGAAGCTGACCGATCAGCAAAAGCACGATCAGCTTCAAGCAGCAGGTTTATTAGATAGTACCTTTACACAGCTGACACGCTATTATGGGCAGTTGTTGAGACTTGACTTTGGTACGTCTCGACGAATTCAAAGCGGTGTCTCTGTTGTAAAGGTAATTGGCGGAAAGTTTGCAATGTCGATGCAGTTAGGACTGATCTCCTTTGCAATCTCTCTGGTAATTGGTGTTGTAATTGGTGTGCTTCAGGCACGTTTTAAGGACGGTATCATCGACGGCATTGGAACAATTTACACGATATTGGTAAATGCAGTTCCGCCGCTTGTTGCGTATTCACTTGTTCTTGTATTTGGTTCCCATGTGTTAAAGCTTCCTTCCATGTATTCAACGAGAAATCCAGGACCGTCTATGATTCTGCCGGTTGCATGTCTTTCTCTTTCATCAATTGCAGGCTATGCACTGTGGACAAGACGTTACATGGTAGATGAGTTAAATAAGGATTATATTAAGCTGGCTCGTGTTAAGGGCCTTTCCTCGAAGCGCATCATGGTTACTCATGTGCTTAGAAATGCATTCGTTCCGCTTGCACAGTATATTCCTTATTCTATTTTGCTGACAGTCGGCGGTTCTCTTCTGGTAGAGCGTTTCTTCTCTGTTCCAGGTATGGGTTCTCTTCTTACTGACGCAATCAACCGTTATGACACAAATGTTGTTCAGACGCTTGTTATTTTATACGCTGCACTTGGTATCATCGGCGTATTTTTGGGTGATGTTTTGATGATGATCATTGACCCACGTATTACATTGACCGGAAAGGGAGGTACAAGATAATGGCAGTCAATTCAAATGATGACGCACGCTTTAAGGTTGTCGAGTACTCTCCTGAAAAGGCCGAGATGATCGGATATTCCAATTATTCTTATTGGAAATCTGTAATTCACAATTTCTTAAAGAAAAAGAGTGCAGTTGCGCTTTTAATTGTGTTTGTTGCACTTGTTGTATTTTCCTTCGTTGCACTTGTAATCGGAAAATACGATTATCGTAATCTTGTCACAGATAGTTCAAAGGGCTTTATTCTTCCAAACTCAGAGTTCTGGTTTGGTACTGATAACCTAGGACGTGACTACTGGAGCCAGGTATGGTATGCGACACAGACATCCATTAAGCTTGCCTGTATCGTTGCAATCGGTGAGTGTGTGCTTGGTGTTACGATTGGTCTTCTTTGGGGATATGTTCGTCAGTTAGACCGTTTCTTTACAGAGCTGTATAATGTAATTGATAATATTCCGCAGATCATTTACATGACACTGATTGCATTAATGGTTGGTAAGAGCTTTACCATCATGGCAGTGTCCTTGATTGCATTTGGTTGGCTTGGAATGGCAAGAAATATCCGTAACCTTGTTATGATGTATCGTGACCGCGAGTATAACTTAGCATCAAGATGTTTAGGTACTCCGACGTACCGTATCTTGCTTAAGAACATTTTACCGTACCTGATTAGTGTTATTATCTTAAGAGTGGCACTGTCAATTCCGAGAACAATCAGTATGGAGACTACGCTTTCCTATCTTGGTCTTGGTCTTGATATTAACACACCTACACTTGGAATCCTTCTTCGTAATGCAAGAAGCTATTTCCTGAATTATCCATATTTGCTGGTATTCCCGGCAGTTATTGTATCTGTTGTTACGATCACATTCTATCTGGTTGGTAACGCATTTTCCGATGCGGCTGATCCGAGAAATCACGTTTAAGGGGGGAGAACAATGGAAAAGAAACCAATATTATCCGCCAAAGACGTTGAAATTACGTTTAGCCTTCGCGGAAACAAATTAAATGCGATCCGTAAGTGTTCTCTTGATCTGTATGATGGAGAGACACTTGCAATCGTAGGAGAGTCCGGTTCAGGAAAAAGTGTATTTACAAAGACATTTGTCGGTATGCTTGATGGAAACGGCAGTATTACCGGCGGAAGCATTATGTACGATGGCAAGGATCTGGCAAAGTTTAAGAAGGAAAAGGAGTGGATGACTATTCGTGGTAAGAAAATCGCGATGGTTATGCAGGATCCTATGACTTCCTTAAATCCATTGAAAAAGGTTGGAAAGCAGATCCAGGAGTGTATCGAGCTTCATCAGGGTCTTAAGGGAGCTGTCGCAAAGAAGGCAACTCTTCAGATTCTTGAGAAGGTAGGTATTCCATATCCTGAAATGCGCTATAACCAGTATCCGCATGAGTTTTCAGGCGGTATGAGACAGCGTGTTGTTATTGCTATTGCGGTTGCATGCCGGCCGCAGATTTTAATCTGCGATGAGCCTACCACCGCACTGGACGTAACGATTCAGGCTCAGATTTTGGAGCTGATCAGAAATCTGCAGGCAGAGTATCATATGTCTGTTATTTATATCACACATGATCTTGGTGTTGTGGCAAACGTGGCTGACCGTGTTGCAGTTATGTATGCAGGACAGATCGTGGAGGTAGGCAAGGTAGATGAGATTTTCTACGATGCAAGACATCCTTATACTTGGGCACTTCTTTCTGCACTTCCGCAGCTTGGCGTGAAGGGCGAAGCATTGCCAACGATCGACGGTACACCGCCGAATCTGTTTAACAAGATTAAGGGTGATGCATTTGCACCGAGAAACAGACAGGCACTGGCTATTGATTTTGAGGAAGAGCCTCCATATTTTGAAGTTTCAGAGACGCACAAGGCAAAGACTTGGTATCTGGACCCACGTGCACCGAAGATAGAACCGCCGAAGTCTGTGCAGCAGCTCAGACAGAAAATGAGAGCGCATAAGTAAAAGAGGTATGAGAGAAAAGCTGATTGAGGTCAAAGACCTGCAGATTAGTTTCGGAAAAGGACGAAAAAAGTTTGTAGCAGTTGACCATGTGAATTTTGATATTTATAAGGGAGAGACATTCTCCCTGGTAGGTGAGTCCGGTTCCGGAAAGACTACCATCGGCCGCGCTATTACCCGTATCAATCCTACTTCGGCCGGAGAGATCTACTTTAAGGGCAAGAAGATCAATGGAAAGATTTCAAAGGAGCTTGACCGCGAGGTTATTAAGAGCTGCCAGATGATTTTCCAGGATCCTATGGCATCCTTAAATGAGCGTGCAAAGGTTGATTACATTGTTTCTGAGGGTCTGTTAAACTTCCATATGTATAAGGATGAGGCAGATCGCGAGGCGAAGGTACAGAAGGCACTTCGAGAGGTTGGTCTTCTTCCGGAGTTTGCATCTCGTTTCCCACACGAGTTCTCTGGTGGACAAAGACAGCGTATCGGTATTGCAAGAGCCTTGATTATGGAGCCAGAGTTTGTTGTAGCTGATGAGCCGATTTCAGCGCTTGATGTTTCTATTCGTGCACAGGTATTGAATTTGTTAAACCAGTTAAAGGCATCAAGAGGACTGACATATCTGTTTATTGCACATGACCTTTCTGTAGTACGTTTTATTTCAGACCGTATTGCTGTTATCTATAAAGGTCGTATTGTGGAGCTGGCAGAGGCAGAGGAATTATTCCATCATCCACTGCATCCTTATACAAAGGCACTGCTTTCAGCAGTTCCGATCCCGGATCCAGAAATCGAGAAGAAGAAAAAGCTTTTGATTTACGATCCAACGCTTCATGATTACACAATCTCTAAGCCACAGTGGGTAGAGATTACTGAAGGTCATTTTGTATATGGTAATGAGCCAGAGCTTGAGAAATATCGTGCTGAGATTGAAGCAATCAATGCAGCAGAGAGAGCATAAAGAAGAGGCGAGAGAAGAGCATGAGATGGTTGAAAAAACAGTATCACCGCTATATGATTCGCCCCATTGTAACAAAAACGATCACCAGAACCCTAATCGGTCTGGTGATCGTCTTGCTATGGGATAAATACGTGAATGTAGAGCGGATTGGAGTTTCAAGGCTTGGCTTTGGACTGGGTGCAGTTGGAATTATTTTAATGGCTGGTGCATGGTTTTCCTATCTGCATCTGGATGGATTAACACCTATTGATACAGCGAAAAAGAAATTTGGTGTGAAAAATAAAAAGAAAAAAGAAACTTAATAA
>ERZ838118.4786-NODE-4786-length-11331-cov-2.493526_pt1 | contig 11331 bp, 6 predicted proteins | sample MGYA00519863_ERZ838118 | MGnify/ENA primary metagenome ERZ838118 (study PRJEB31850, sample SAMEA3708827) | human gut metagenome | biome: human gut; feature: human-associated habitat; material: faeces | place: China | collected 2014 ...
TTAAAACCATATCTGGAAAAATATTCAAACATTCATTACCATGTGCTTTCTCAAAACGGTGGTCCGGCAGTAGCTAGGACAGAGGCTCTAAAATATGCAACGGGAAAATATATTGCATTTCTTGATAGCGATGATTTGTGGATGTCAGATAAACTGGAGAAGCAAATTGCTTTTATGGAGAGGACGGGGGCAAAGTTCAGTGCAACGGGCTATCAATGGATGGATCAGAACGGAAATGATTTACATACTGTTTTGATACCACCAAAGAAAACGGATTATAAGAAGATGATTCGCCTGTCCAATCCGATTGGCAATTTGTCTGTAATGTATGATCAAGATGCTCTTGGCAAGTTTGAAGTGCCGCCAATAAAAAAAAGAAATGACTTTGCATTGTGGTTGCAGATTCTAAAAAAGACGGATTATTGTTATGGCATGGAAGATGTGCTTGGTGTTTATCGTATAGGTCGAACAGGATCGGTTTCCAGTAATAAATTGAAACAGGCAAAATATCATTGGCAACTCTATCATGAAATTGAAGGGCATAGCGTATTTAGAAGTTTACATGAGCTTGGGTGTTGGGCATTTGTGAAAGGCACGGGAATCGGAATAGATAAAAGGAAAGTGTAATTGAGGGGTAAAATGAAAATAGCAGTAGCTGGAACGGGATATGTGGGATTGTCAATCGCAATTTTGTTATCTCAAAACCACGAAGTAATGGCCGTGGATATCATTCCTGAAAAGGTAAAGATGATCAATCAAAGGAAGTCACCTATTCAAGATGAGTATATTGAAAAGTATTTGGCAGAAAAGGAATTACATTTAACAGCAACTTTAGATGCAGAAGAGGCATACGGGGGGGCTGATTTTGTTATTATAGCGACACCAACGAATTATGATCCGGAAAAGAATTATTTTGATACGTCTGCGGTAGAAGCTGTCATTGCTCAGGCGATGGCAAGTAATCCGGAGGCTATGATGGTGATTAAATCTACGATTCCGGTAGGATATACGGAATCTGTCCGTAAGAAATTTCAAACAGAAAATATTTTGTTTAGTCCTGAGTTTTTAAGAGAAAGCAAGGCATTGTATGACAATTTATATCCCTCAAGGATCATTGTGGGGACGGACATGAACAATGCGAGATTGCAGGAAGCAGCAAAAGTATTTGCCCGCCTTTTGCAGGAAGGGGCAGAGAAAGCTAACATCGAAACACTCTTTATGGGCTTCACGGAAGCAGAAGCTGTAAAGCTGTTTGCAAATAGTTATTTAGCATTGAGAGTTTCTTATTTTAACGAATTGGATACTTATGCAGAAATGAAAGGACTCCATACCAAAGATATTATAAACGGTGTATGTCTCGATCCGAGAATCGGAACGCATTACAACAATCCATCTTTTGGTTATGGAGGATACTGTCTTCCAAAAGATACCAAACAATTGCTGGCCAATTACGATAATGTACCTCAGAATATGATGTCCGCAATTGTCGAAAGCAACCGTACAAGAAAAGATTTTATTGCTGATCGTGTTCTCAATCTCGCCGGATATTATGATTATAACAATCATGGTGATTATTCTGCTGCCCAGGAAAAAGAATGTACTATAGGAGTTTACCGTCTTACGATGAAGAGCAATTCCGACAACTTCCGTCAGAGCAGTATTCAGGGCGTCATGAAACGAATCAAAGCAAAAGGAGCTACTGTCATCGTTTACGAACCAACCTTGGAAGATGGAACCACATTTTTTGGAAGCAAAGTAGTCAATAATTTAGAGCAGTTCAAAAAACTTTCTCAAGCTATTATTGCCAACAGATATAATCCGATTCTTGACGATGTTAAGGACAAAGTATATACCCGTGATCTTTTCCAACGAGATTAATCCGAATTTCACAAAAAGATTTGTGTATAACAAAGGCAGGTCAAATGACCTGCCTTTATTGCTAATATACTACAACTTTTGTTCCTCGCGGAATATTATCATATATCCATTTTGCATTATTAATGTTTAATCGAACACATCCGTGTGATGCATTGATTCCAAGTCTTCCATCTGTAATTACAGACATACTTCCTTGTTTATACAGTACAGAGTGGAACAGGTAATTTCCATAGAACTGTGTATAATACCAGCATGTATATCCAGATCCAAATGATTTTCCTTTTCCCTGTACAGTAAATGTTCCTTTTACTGTCGGAGTTGATTTTGCTCCTGTAGTACAAACCCACTTTTTCACTTCATTCCATTTACCGACTGAACCGCTATAAATTCCTACTCTGTTAGCTGTCGTATCTACCAGAATGAGATACCGTGTGTTACTTGCATACGCCAATGCTCTCAGATGCATCTGGTCTTTAACTGCTATTGTCGCAGTCTTTTTCTTTTCTGTATAATAATTAGCATTTTTCCCCGGAGCTGCTGCATCTTTTGATACAAGGCGAATCTGTAATCCTTCCATTCTGTATCCGATTTTTGATGTTCCTGCTGCCTGGCCATTTTTTGCCCAGCCAAGCCAGCCATATCCCTGTACATGTGCACGATAATATATGTCATAATATTTGGCAAGATTACCGGTAAGTCTGATTTTCACAGCTTCCATTCCATTCGTTCCTGTAGATGCCCCGTTGGTTGTACCTGCATCAGACCAGTCCTTCCAGCCCTCTTTTGCAATATGTGTCGCATATTGAATCGTTCCTGATGGTGCAAGTTTATTTGACTGATCCAGATATAATGTAAGGCTCTGAATCTGTTGTTTTTTTCCGATTGTCCCTACTGTATTTCCTTGCGATACATTGCCTGTCGCTCCTACACCTTTGATATATCCATTATAATAGAAGTTACCACTCTTATATCCTTCCACATATTTTACACCGCTTGTATTCGGAGCCGTTTCTGCATCTTTTTTCACAAGGCATATTTTCAATGCCTCGATCTTCTTACTAAGATCAATTGTTCCTGTTACTCTTCCTGCAGATTCGTAATTACACCAGCCAATCTTTGCCAGATGTATACTGTAATACACCTCATAATACTTTGCGATCTCACCAGTCAGCTTCACTCTGATCGCTTCAATTCTCTTACTCTGACCGCTTGTTCCTGCAAGTTCACCATTCTTTTTCCAGCTTTGCCATCCAATTCCCTGTACATATGTCTGATATTCTACATTTCCTGTATAGTCAGAATCCGGAAGTGTAATCTTTATTGCCTCAATTCTTTTTCCCTGTCCGGTTGTCCCTGCAATCTGATTATCACTTGCTTTTTTCTGCCAGCCAATAGACTGTACATGGGTCTGATACTGAATTCTTGGTACCTGATAAGCTTTCTTCGTACTTCCTGGTGCACTTTCACCTTTTTTCACTAATTTGATCTCAATTGCTTCTAAACGTTTTCCATAAGTACTGCTTCCGGCCTTTTCTCCGTTCTTTGCCCAGTCAAGCCAGCCAAAGCTCTGTATATGCGTACGATAGTACACGTCATATTTTTTTGCTATAGCACCTTCCAAACGAACAGATACTGCTTCTACTCTCTTTCCCTGTCCGGTTGTCCCTGCAAGTGCTCCGTTTTCTACTTCTTTCTGCCAGCCGATTTTTGCTACATGAGCCTGATATACCACCTTCACTGTTTCCTCCGGTACTATATCCGTCTTTACTATGTATGAATTTGCTGTGTCTAAATCGACATTTGTACTTTTCTCTGTCAACTGAACCTGAATGGCCTTTATGCCACAATCATATCCTTTAGTTCCGGATGGGGCATCATTTTCGGCCCAGCCAAGCCACTGTCCTTCACTCTGATCATCAGTTTGAACATATGCGCGATAGTAAATATTATACTTTTCAGCCAGTTCTTCTGTTAATTTTATCTTGAACGCAGCTATCTTCTGTTCGCTGTCAAATCCAGTCTCCTGGCCGGCTGTTACATACTCATTCCAATTTCCCTCTGGATCTGCTACCGAATATGTGATTCCATTCAAATTTTCCTCTGTTACAGAATCCAAAACATCTAATTTTAATTTGGATATTTCAGCATCTTTATTCTCTGGCTCACCCACATATTCTCCATTGTCTGCTTCCTGCCACTCAGAAGCCCCTGACATTAATACCGAATATTTTAATACAGGCTGTGATTCTGCCTGTGTTTCGTCAGCATATGCCCTGGCCGGCATAACTAATGTAACGATCATTGCCATAATTGCAGTCAATGATATCATTTTCTTATACATGATCCTACCTCCTTTTCATAGTATGACTTTATTTGATCACATGCGTTTTTTGAGTATTACCTGGTGCCGTCGCACCTTTTTTTACCAGAACAACCTGTATACATTCTAATCGTTTTGCACATCCTGTTGTTCCTGCTATCTCTCCATTTTTTGCCCAGTCGAGCCAGCCATATGTTTCCGCATGTACACGATAATATACGTCATACATTTGAGCCATTTTTCCCGTAAGTTCAATTCTTATGGCTTCCATTCTTTTTGCAGCACCAACCGTACCTGCTACTGCATTATTCGTTTTCCAGTCTTGCCAGCCACTACTTTGAACATGCGCCCGATACTTAATTCCACCTGAGTATTTCTGGTCTGTCAATTTCAGTCTGAAAGCTTCCATACGTTTTGCTTCGCCTGTCGTCCCGGCATAGCCACCTCCATATACACTTTCTTTCCATCCATATGTTTGCAAATGTGCCGAGTACTGTGTTAATGGTTGTACATATGCCTGTACCGTACTGCCAGGTGCCTGGCTTCCTTTTGAAACCAATTTTATCTGTATTGCCTCCATTCGCCTTGCACCGTCTGTTGTACCCGCAATTTCACCATTTTTTGCCCAGTCAAGCCAGCCATATGTCTGCGTATGTACACGATAATAAATATCATAATGATTTGCTGCTTCACCCGTCAGACGGATACGAATTGCCTCCATGCGTTTTGCTTCGCCCGTCGTTCCACCGATCGTACCATCCGATACCCAGTTTTTCCAGCCATTTGACTGCACATGTGTACTGTATTGGACTGAACCGGTATAACCAATATTAGAAAGCTGAATCTTTATCGCTTCTATTCGTTTTGCTTCACCTGTTGTTCCAGATATTTCGCCATTGGCTTTAGACGCCTGCCAGCCGTCTGACTGTATATGTGTGCTATAAATTACTCCCGTTTTCTTAGTGTCTGGTATTGTGTTTCCTCCATTTAATCCAGAGGTACCTGTATTAATCTTTTTAATATATTGCTTACTTGCATAAGCATACATAGAAGATGAATTATATTTTCCGGAAGTACTTTCAATTCCTCCTCTATCCGCTTTTAACACCGGATCACTCTGCACTTTATAAAAATCTCCGGATTCTCCCAATATCAGAAATGCATAATTGGAGGAAGTTCCCGTATTATACAGACTTGTAGCAGAAGTACTTGCCTCTTTTCGTACATTTAATGTTGTATGTGCTGTTGACACAGTGTCCTTAATACCTATCGAATATTTATTTTGATCTTTCTTCCCGCCCTCACTGTCCATCTTCCATGCAAGAGCGGCAATTTTTTCACCCCAATAAGGATCTGATGCGTAGCTTACATTAATACCACTCGCTTTATCTCCTAAAAAGCCTCCGTGATAATAAGCCCATCCGGCTCTTAAATATTGTTTTGACATATAAGTTTCTGCAAAATCTTTTATGCATACATCCACACTTGAAAATGTATTCGCACTCTGGCCAGGCGATGTATCGACTGCATTCAGTCCAAACAAATTATTTTTTTGCTTTGCAATACTGCTTGTTCCCCAAGCACTTTCCAACGCACCTACACCTGTCATGAGCAATGCATTTACTCCATATGAATTTTGATTATTTACAAATGCCGCCCCTTTATTATACATTTTTGAGCTACTCTGAGCATGTTTATTAATAATTGTAGAAAGTTCATTTGCAGAATACGATGACTTTCCACGCAGCGGAAGATATTGATAATAATTATAATACGGGTTATTGGGGTTAATAGAATTTTTTCTTGTGTTACTCTTGTAATCAGATAACATTGTCACGTAATTAGTATAAAAATAATGTCCGTCATAGCTGTAATATGTGGTCCCCGTCTTCATATAAGACTGTTGTGGTCCCACATTAGCTGATCCGCCATAACCCGGTGTCGTCATATCCATACAGATTCTATGGATAATAGAAGAACCATCTGCATAATAGTTGCTATAACTTTTTGCCGAATTCAAATTAACAACCTGAACTTTGGACTGGTCTACTAATCCTACAACACCACTTTGCATAAATTTCACTTTTCCGTTTTCAGTGCCCAGATATGCTGCATCAGCTCCCGCTCCACCATAGCAGTAACCTGCGGCGTTCGTACTGTATTCTTTGTATTCTGTAGTATGATTTCCAACCGAAGCACCTGCTGCATTCGCCCGGAAATTTACAATATAGGTTGCCGCAGCTCTTGCCTTATTAGATAAATCTTCTTTTACTACTCCATCCGTTTCTTCTTCAACATCGAATACATTTCCGTTTTCATCTACACTTACAACGGTTCTTTCACCTGTGGTATTTTCGGGTGTATCAGGATTCTCTGTTAATTCACTTTGTTCCTGTGTTCCATCTATTTCCTGGTTTATTTCCTGATCAGCTTCGTCATTCATCTGTTGCTGGTTCTGATCCGTCTGACTACTTTCCATCGATTGTCCTTCTTCAGTAGCCGCATCATTGGCTGCAGATACACTTATTCCGGAAAGTATCATACTCATAATACATATGCAGGCAATGAATCTTTTTTTACTTTTCAAATTTTCTTCCTACCTTTCTTCATTTTTCCTAATTATAACACAGTTCCATAACAAGCGAAATCCTTTATTGCAACAGAAAAAGTCATTTGAAATATGGATACTTCATACTTCAAATGACTTTTCTTTCATATACTAAAGTTCTCTACCTTACTTCTTTATAAATGTTTTTTCTGTACTTCCAGGTGCTGCTCCACCTTTTTCCACCAGTACGATCTGAATAGCTTCCAATCTTTTTGCAAGACCTTCCGTTCCGGCCTTTTCTCCGTTCTTTGCCCAGCCAAGCCAGCCATACGTCTGCGCATGCACCCGGTAATATATATCATACTGATCTGCCAGCGAATCTTTCAATTCAATCTGTATTGCTTCAAGTCTCTTAGCTTTTCCCTCTGTTCCGCTGTTTTTTCCGCCATTAACCCACTTTTGCCATCCGTAGGTCTGTACATGCGTTCTATATGAAATTTCCTTATTATAACTGGAATCTACCATTGCTATATTCAGTGCTTCCATCCTCTTGGCTTTTCCACTTGTTCCGGCCGTCTCACCATCATGTACCTTACTCATCCATCCATAGGTCTGTACATGCGTTTTGTAAGCTATTTTTGCTTCCTTAAAAGCTATAGATGTTGCTCCCGGAGCAGGATTTCCCTTTGGAACCACTTTAACCTGAACCGCCTCGATTCGTTTTGCATAATCTTTTGTTCCGGATGGTTCTCCATTTTTCGCCCAGTCAAGCCAGCCAAATGTCTGTGTATGCACTCTGTAGTAAATATCATACTTTTCCGCAAGTTCTCCTGTGAGATGCAGCTTTATAGCTTCCATTCTCTTTCCGCCATTTAATATACCTGCTGCTGTATTATTGGCTTTTTCTCCCATCCAGCCATAACTTTGCATATACGTATCATATACTATATTTCCACTATATTGTGTATCATTTACTCTGACAGCTAATCCCTGAACCGCTCTTGCCTGACCAATTGTACCGCTCTGTTCACCATCCGCACTGTATTTCTTCCATCCTTGTTTTTCTACGTATGTTCTATATTCTACTTTCTTTCCTGTAGTCTTATACGAATTATCTGTTGTTCCGGGTATCGTTGCTCCTTTTGGTAAGACAGCAATTTGTAATGCCTCAATTCGTTTTTCATATCCCTGGCTTCCAGCCGGCTGTCCATTGGATGTCCATCCCAGCCAGCCAAAGTTCTGACTATATACACGATAGTATATATCATAATTCTCGGCCTGACTTCCTGTTAAACTAATTTTCACAGCCTGAATATACTTGCTTTTTCCTTCTGTTCCTGCGAGCTGCCCTGTTTCTGCCAGTGGCTTCCAGCCTTCATCCTGTATACATGCCTGATATCTTACTCCTAGATCTCCATATCCGCCCCCGACATTTATTTTAAACGCTTCTAGTCTTTTTCCATAACCCGGCTTTCCTGTCTGATAACCGTTATTTACAGGCTCCTGCCAGCCATAACTTTGCATATGCGACGTATATGTAATGATATTCTCATCGGAAACCATTACCCGATCTGCATCTTGATTTATCACCGGTTCATCTGACATCCAGAAGTTAATATCTACATTGGTACTAACACCATTTACTTTTCCCGAAGACGTACACTGCCACATATCATACTTTGACTGATACTGACAAGATGCACTATACTGCGCAACCCATTTAGACCAGGACTCATTCTTAAATACCCGATCTGTCAATATACTATTCCACCAATACAGGCTCGCATAAATTCCAACTTTATATCCAGCCCCAGATATCTTAGAACAAAATGTATTTGCCAATTTTCCAATTGTTGAACTGCCAAGATTCAGAACCGAATTCTCTTCCATGTCAAAATAAACGGGGTATGTCGGCTGGTGTCCTTCCAACATTTTCTTAACATTTTCAGCCTCTTTCTCTACTGCCGAAACCGTTGTTGCTGTAGAATATATGTATACCCCATAAGGAATTCCCAATCGTTCACATTCTTTTACATTGTACTCCCATTTACGATCTTTATAGCCTGAACCATAACTGCAGCGGATAATAACGAAATCAATATCCGATCTGTTTTTTACCGTATCCCAGTTAATAGTTCCCTGATATTCACTTATATCCATTCCTTTTTTCTTTGCACCAGGGATTGGTTTTCCAAGACTGTTAACAAATTGTCCATTGACCTTTTTCCATGCATTTGTAACAGCCCTTGCATTACTTGTCGCATCATCTTCTTGTGGTATTAATTCACCATTCGAATATCTCCAACTATTTTCTTTCGGCCTGTCCTCATCTGTATTCTCACTCGTCTGCACTTTCACTGAATCAGAGACAGATTCCTTTTTTTGAGCGTCGTTATTCTCCGGTTCTCCTGCCATAACGCTGATTGTACCTGTCGTAATATATATGACAGCCAGCATTACCGTCATTATCCTTTTCATATTTCCCCCCCCCTCAAATCATCAAATTGTATTATATATTTTACTATATCATGATTCTTATTTTCTTACTATCTTTATTTGCTTTTCCGGACATTTTCTTATTTTCTAAATACAATCACTCTCTGTCCCACATAATTAAACACCACGAACGCTCCCATTCCAACTAGCATAGACAGATTATCCTGTACACTTTTACTCTGTCCGTGAAGAACCCATGACACAAGCGGCTTGGCAAGCCCGTACGCAACCAGATAACAGACCGTAATATTTAACGCAAACTTAACCAGTTGCTTCCATGACTTTTCTTTATTCTGAAATGTAAAATACTTATTCAAAAAATAACTCACAATACTCCCCACAACATAATTGGATGCCGAGGATATCCAATAGCTCAGATGTAACACATTATATGCTGCAAACATTACAGCTGTTCCGACCAGTGTATTCACAATTCCAACTAATACAAATTTCCAAAATGTTATATCCAGTATATTTTTTATTTTATCTTTCATTATTGCTTCTTTCTCCTTGTTCATTTATAAAATAGGCATTGCAATACTAAAACGGCCTGTGTGAAAACACAGGCCGTCCAATATTCTCTTATTCTCTTATTCTCCTAATCCATCTTCGATTGCACTGACCATGGCATCCATAGCCTCTTTTTCATCTTCCCCGTCGCAGATAAGTTCGATCTCATCTCCTGATTTCACACATGCTCCGAGAACACTTAAAACGCTCTTTGCATTTGCTGCAACATCGTCATCATACATAAACTCTACTTTGCATTTGTATCTACTTGCTATGTTACAGAACATTCCTGCCGGTCTGAGATGTAACCCTGTTGGATTTGTTATTGTAACTTTCTGTCTGATCATAATGTACTCTCCTCGCTTCTAATTGTTATTCCGTCCATCTTCAAGCCTCTGTACTTGTTTTATGATTATTCTCTTTTGTTTACCTGATTGTATCTGTCTTTTTCTCATCTTCTTTCGTCTGACCTTCACTGCTGCTATTTTCATTTTGTGTCTTATCATTCTGTTTTGTTTTTTCCAGAATAATTTCTACACTCACATTATTCACCAGTGAACATCCGTCCGGAAGTTCAACAGATACCGGAACCGTATAAGTTCCTGCATTGGTATACTTCTTCAGATCAATACTCACTTTCTTTGCCGGCGAGAACAAATTCAGTGCATCCCCAGGTCCTTTTATCTGTATCTCAAGATCAACCGTTGAACCATAACTAATGCTCAGTCCTTCTGCTATATTGTTTACAACAATAGAATTTGTAGATACTTCAAATGTTTTCGCTCCCGGCTGCTGTACCGGAATTGATACAACCACCTTATTCGCATTCTGTTCTGTCAAAGACACACCACTTGGAATATAAGACGAAATATCAATTGTTTTGTCCGTCTTCTGTGTCAGATTATCCAGCTGTAACGCACTTGCCGGAATACTGATTTTGGAAACTCCTGCTAATGTCGTTTTATCTCCTGTAATCTCAACTTCCTGCGGCTCTACCGTTATTTTTCCAAGTTTATACCCCTCTGCCGCTGATACATCTGACGTATCAACTTCTATCGGAACACTTTTAACCTGAAGAAGTTCTACTTCTACACTAACTCCCTCTTTTCCAAGATTGTTTGCCAGAAGTGTCTGGTCAATCACATTATTATTCGCATCATACAGAACCAGTTTTGCTTCCACCGTCTCATCTTCCGAAAGTCCTGATACATCTGCTTCGGCGGTAACTTTGGCTATACTGTTGATAATTCGTTTTGGTCCTCTAAGCGTTACCTTTTCCGGAACCGCTTTCAGTGCTCCTACTTCATAACCACCTCTTACAGTACCTGTTGTTGTCGGAGTAATCGGGAAATTATTTTTTGCTTCCTCATCAATCTGGATCTGCAGATTTCTTGGATTTGCCGTCGCTTTCTCATATTTTCCGGCATAACCTTTGATTGTTATTTCTATTGGTACCTGTGTACGAAGTGTCAGTTCTTTCATATCGGCAGTTGCCTGAATATCTTCTGCCTTAATTTTATCTAATACGGATCTCTGCGCCGTAACAGTTACATTCACTTCCTGTGTATTATCAACAATC
>ERZ838118.4804-NODE-4804-length-11294-cov-12.821603_pt1 | contig 11294 bp, 9 predicted proteins | sample MGYA00519863_ERZ838118 | MGnify/ENA primary metagenome ERZ838118 (study PRJEB31850, sample SAMEA3708827) | human gut metagenome | biome: human gut; feature: human-associated habitat; material: faeces | place: China | collected 2014 ...
TAAAATCACCGAACAGCCCACAAGCGGTGATCCGACAGTTCCAGCCGGGGAAGGTATCGTATTTTTCTGTCCATGCGTCCTGCATGGAGTAAGGATCGTATTTCAGATCCAAAGGCTTGGCGTTTTCAAAACCTGTGGTGAGCCATGCCGGGTCCACGGCATTGTTGAACTTCTGAACATGATCAAAGAAGGTCCGTATCCGCAGGTCGGATACGCCGGCATTCTGCAAAAGATTGGAAAGAAGAGCCTGTGTATCCGAATCTGCCAAATTGGAGTATTCGATTTGCTGAAGGACAGGCTGAGAAGTTTTTTGAGTGCAGCCCCCTGCCAGAAGCGCACCGCAAAAAAGTGCAGCGGTGCAGACAAGAAAAGTTCGACGTTTCAAAAATGGTCACCTCGCTGTGTTTTTTGGAAAGCTGTAGTCTCCACCATAGGCGAAGAGAGCAATGCAATTGGACTCATAACGAATGGTATCACAGATAAACAAAGAAAATCAATGACTTCTGTCGTATTTGACCATATATAATGTTGCGGTATCCATATCCTATACGGCTAACGTCCATGTGGGGAAAGACGATGCGGCAGCTTTCCGAACGATTTCCTTCATGTCGGACACAACAGGAGTATACCCAAGTTGGAATGAAAATTTTCCGTTTTTTCCGAACGGAAGGTCCAAATCGCTTTCTGAATACAGTGTCATAATGCGCTGCTTGCCGCCCATATCGTATTAACGCCAAATGATACCCATTCACACACGATTTTCTGGGGGTGTGTTTCGATACCGTTCGGGAGAGCGCTTGCATGGCATGCAAGAGGTCACCGGTTCGATCCCGCTATTCTCCACCAAAAAAGCACTGTACTTCGTTGGAAGCGCAGTGCTTTTCTTTTTGCATCTGCGGACGCTGACAATGCAGTCCGTCTGGCCTTATCGACGCTCAAAGCCGAGATAGCGGGTGCCCTGAAAATTCAGCTTTCCAATGTCGCCCTCTACAAGCATTCCGTAGTCCGAACCACTTACAGTAAGCTCCATCCGGTCTCCGCTCTCTACCTGAAAGGTTACATAATAGGTCGTGAACGTATGCATCATCGTATTGTCCGTATGGTGGCGAGAAACTTCCGTGCGCTTTGCCACCACCGTTGCCGGAACGGTCAGCCGCGGCGAATGGTTGTTTTTATTCCATGTGCTGATATTTCCGATGATGGTGTATAGGATCATGCCCAAAACCACAAGGAACAGGATGGGAAACAGAATACTGAACAGCATATCAAATCCAGCGTAAAACATCTTACTCCTCCAGGATCTCATTCAAAAGCTCTTTGACGTCCTCCAGAAAGGATTCCTCGCCGAGCGTGTTCATCTTAAAAAACACGGCCTGACTGCCGCCTGCGGTGATGGCGGACAGCCGGATGGGGCTGTCACCGTTCTGGAACATGGTCAGCGTCAGACTCAGGCGATTGCCGCCCATCATGCTGTATCGCTCAAACACGCGGACACTGCACCGTGCTTCGCCCTCCTTGAAATCGCTGCCCGCTTCCAAGTCGGCAGACCAGCTGCTGTCCGGGATCTCCTGTTCCAATTTGCGGAGAAGCGTGTTGAATTTCTGATTGCGGATGGTCTTTTCCAAAATCGCCATAGAGGGCCCTCCATTCTGCCAACGAAATTCGGTCTGTTTGCCTTAAATACGGACAGGCGGCAATAAAAATTGCAGAAAAACACCCGGAAAGTAAAATTTTCCGGAGCCGCGCACGAAAACAGGACTGCTGCACAATTTTCAGTGCAGCAGTCCTGTTGCGTATCGGGGAAATCAGTGCTCAGCCCTCGGAGGCAAAGAACTCCTTGGTCAGCTTGACCACGGTGCCGGAGAGCAGCAGCAATGCGATAAGGTTGGGGATGCTCATCAGGCCGTTGAAGGTGTCGGCGATGCTCCACAGCAGGCCCAGGTCCACGGTCGCGCCCAGAATGGACACGAAGGAGTACACCACAAAGAAGGGCTTTGCCACCTTGTCGCTGTGGCAGAGGAACACCAGGAAGCGGGAGCCGTACAGGCCCCAGCCGATGATGGTGGAAAAGGCAAAGCAGCAAAGCGCCACGGCGGTAAAGATGGAAGCCCAGCCGCCGTAGGTGGTGGTAAAGCCGGAGATGGTCAGCTCTGCACCGGCTGCGGTGCCGTAGTTCACGGGGGTGCCGCTGCACAGGATGACCATGGCGGTCAGGGTGCAGATGATGATGGTGTCGGCAAACACCTCAAAGATGCCGAACATGCCCTGCTTCACCGGCTTTTTGGTGTCGGCGCAGGCATGGGCAATGGAGCCGGTGCCAAGGCCGGCCTCATTGGAAAAGATGCCGCGGGAGACGCCCTTCTGCATGCTGATGAACAGGCTGCCGATGGTGCCGCCGGTGAAGGCAGCGGGGTTGAAGGCACCGGCCACGATGGACTCCAGCACATAGGGCAGGCGGGGCAGGTTGAGCCCTACTACGCCCACAGCCAGCACGATGTAGAACAGCGCCATGAAGGGCACCAGCTTTTCGCTCACGCTGCCGATGCGCTTGATGCCGCCCAGCAGCACCATGGCCACCAGCATGGCCACGATGATGCCCGCGATGAGGTTCAGCGTGCTCAGGAAACCGCTGCCCACCACACCGTATTCCAGCAGGGCGGTGTCCACGGCGGCCACGATGGTGTTGACCTGGGTGGCATTGCCGGTGCCGAACACGGTCAGCACGCCGAACAGCGAGTACAGAAATGCCAGGAACTGCCAGTGCTTGCCCAGACCGTTCTTGATGTAATACATGGGGCCGCCCACCCACTCGCCGGTCTCACTGCGCTCACGGAAATGCACGGCCAGGGTCACCTCGGCAAACTTGGTGCACATGCCCAGCAGCGCGGAGCACCACATCCAGAACACGGCACCCGGGCCGCCGATGGCAATGGCGCCTGCCACACCGGCGATGTTGCCGGTGCCCACGGTGCCGGCCAGTGCGGTGCACACCGCCTGGAAGGGGGTCATGGCACCGTCCGAGGCGTCCTTTTTGCGGAACATGCGTCCGATGGTGGTTTTGATGGCGTACGGGAATTTGCGGATCTGCAAAAAGCCGGTGCGCACGCTCAGAAGCAAACCCACACCAATGATGCACACCATGGCGGGCACGCCCCAGATAAAGTTGTTGACCGCCGTATTGACGGCCGTGATCGTCTCGATCATAATTCGTCCCACATCCTCTGTAAAGTCTTGCGTTCTGACACATTTTGTCAGCGCAATATAAAAACTATTCTACCGTATTTCTGTGCAGCTGTCAAATGAAATCCCTGCATTTATGCGCACCGCAGGGCGACGGGAATGCAACAAAAAAGCAGGCCGCCGGGGTCGGGCAGCCTGCTGCAAAAGGGGCCGGAAAGGTTCAGTGCCGGGCCGCCGCGCGGTGGTACACCGGGTAAGCCACCAGTGCGGTGAGCACCTCGGTGATCCAGAAGGCGTGCCACACACCGTCCGGGCCAAGGCGGCCGCACAGCACTGCGGCCAGCGGCAGGATGAACACCACATAGCGGCACAGCGAGATCACCAGCGACGGCACGCCCTTGCCAAGACCCTCCAGTGCGCCGGACGAGGTGGTGGACACTGCCGACACCACAAAGCCGATGCAGATGATGCGCAGGGCCTTGGCACCGGCGGCGATGGTATCGGGGTTGGAGGTGAACAGCCCGATGAGCTGCCCGGAGGCCAGCAGGCAGATGACCGTGCCCAGCGCCATGATGGCGATGCTCATGAACAGGGTGAGCTCGTACAGCTTCTTCACGCGGGCGTGCTCCCTGGCACCGTAGTTGTAGCCGATGAGCGGGCGCATACCCTGTACGATGCCGTTGGCGGGCAGGTACAAAAAGGTCTGCAGCTTGTAGTAAATGCCCAGAATGACCACATAGCTCTGGGAGAACCCGGCAAGCAGGCTGTTGAGGAAGGTGACCAGCAGGGAGGGCAGAGCCAGGTTCAGGATGGCCGGCACGCCGATGGCGTACAGCTTGCCGTCCAGTGCAACGTCCGGGTGCAGGCCGCTGCGGCTCAGCCGCACCGGCAGTTCGGTGCGCAGGTAGACGAACAGGTACACGCACAGGCTCAGCAGCTGGCCGATGCCGGTGGCCAGCGCTGCACCGGCAATGCCCATGGCGGGCACCGGGCCCAGGCCGAAGATCAGGACGGGGTCCAGCAGGATGTTGCACGCGCAGCCGAACACCAGCGCCACCATGGTCACCTTCATGCGGCCCACAGCCTGGAACATTTTTTCAAAGGCCAGCGCGGCCATATTGATGGTGGCAAACAGGAACACGATGGTGGAGTAGGTGATGCCGGAGGCCACAAGGCTCTCGTCGGTGGTGAACCGGCGCAAAAAGCCCGGCATGATGGCAATGCTCACCACCGTGATGACCACGCCGTGCAGCAGGCTGAGCACCATGCCGTGGGTGGCGGCGATCTCGGCCTTTTTGCGGTCGCCCGCACCCAGGTACAGGGCGATCATGGCGTTGATGCCGATACCAAAGCCGATGGCAATGGCGTTGGCAAAGTTCTGGATGGGGTATACCAGCGAGAGGGCGGTCATGGCGTCCTCGCTGATCTGCGCCACAAACAGGCTGTCCACGATGTTGTACAGGGAGTTGACCAGCATGGAGATCACGTTAGGCAGCGCCATGGACAACAGCAGCGGCAGCACGGGGCGTTCTTTCATAAAGGTATCGTTCATTGATTTCTCGCTCCTGACAGATCGAAAATGGAAAAAGACCGCAAAAAAGCCACACAATGGCTTTTTTGAAGTCATTGTGTGGCGAAAAGTAGCATAGTGCTGTAAAAATCCACACGGTTTTTATTGACTGAAGGATACCACATCCCCGGGGCATTGTCAAGGAGACTGGGTGCAAAAGTATGACTTTTATAGGCTTGACCATTTTTTGTGCAGGGGTTACAATAAAATTGTAGCTTTTATAAAAAGGAGAAACCCGCATGAAATGGATGATCGCGTCCGACCTGCACGGGTCGTATTTCTATGCCAGCCAGATGCAGCAGGCGTTTGAACGGGAACAGGCCGACCGGCTGCTGCTGTTGGGGGACCTGCTCTACCACGGCCCCCGCAACGACCTGCCGGAGGGCTATGCGCCCAAGCAGGTCATGCCTTTGCTCAACGGCATGAAGGACCGCCTGCTCTGCGTGCGCGGCAACTGTGACGCCGAGGTGGACCAGATGGTGCTGGAATTCCCGGTGCTGGCAGACTATGCCGTGCTGCCGGTGGGCAGACGGCTGGTGTACGCTACCCACGGCCATGTCTACAACACCAAGACCCCGCCGCCGCTGGCCCCCGGCGACATTCTGCTGCACGGGCACACCCACATCCCGGCGTGGGAGCCCTTCGGGCAGGGCAGCCTCTACCTGAACCCCGGCTCGGTGAGCCTGCCGAAGGAGGGCAGCGCCCACAGCTACATGACGTTGGAAAACGGCTGCTTCCAGTGGAAAACCATGGACGGCCGGACCTACCACGAACTGACCCTGAGCGAAACCTGAACAACACAGCGCCCGCCTGCTTCCGGAGTGGTTCCGGTGCAGGCGGGCGCTGTGCTTATCCAAAAAAGAAGAAAGAAGAAGAGAGCAGAGTGGGGTTACTCGGCAGCGTAGGCGGAAGCGTTGCTGCCGGCGATGCGGCCGAACACCACGAAGTCGCACACGGCATTGCCGCCGATGCGGTTGCCGCCGTGCACACCGCCGGTGGTCTCACCGGCTGCATACAAGCCGGGGATGATGCTGCCGTCGGTGTCCAGCACCTGTGCATCGGTGTTGATCTTCAGGCCGCCCATGGTGTGGTGGATGCCCGGTGCGATCTTGATGGCGTAGTAGGGAGCGGTGGACAGGTCGCCGTCCATGCCGTTGTTGCGGCCGAACTCGGCGTCCTCACCGGCTGCCACAGAGGCGTTCCAGGTGTTCATGGTCTCCACAAAGTTGGCGGCAGCGTCGCCGGTCAGGCCCATCTCCTTGGCCAGACCCTCATAGCTGTCGGAAGAGACGGTCAGGCCGTTGCTGATGTACTTCTGGCAGGACTTCAGGTCGTCCACGATGCGCTGGTCAAAGATGATGTAGGCGTAAGCACCCGGCTGCTCCAGCTCGGCGTTGGAAACCGCGTCACGGGTGGACATGTCGTTGCAGAAGCGCTTGCCCTCGGCGTTGACCAGGATGCCGCCCATGCTGCGCACGCTCTCGGACACCAGCATGCCGGTCTCCTGATACACGGTGGGGTGCAGCTGGATCTGGTCCATGTCCACGGTGTCGGCACCAATGGCCTCAGCCATCAGGATGCCGTCGCCGGTGGCACCGGCGTGGTTGGTGGTCACGGCGTTGGCCAGGGCCGGGTTGAAGCTGGCCATCAGCTCAAAGTTGGCACCAAAACCGCCGGCGGCAATGATCACGCTCTTGGCGTTGATGGTGTAGTCGTGCTCGGTGCTCTCGGCCTTGATGCCGCAGGCAGCGCCGTCGTTGGTCAGGATCTCGGTGGCCTTGGTGTTCAGCAGGATCTGCACGCCCAGTTTTTCGGCCTGAGCGTTCAGCTTTTCCACCAGATAGCTGCCCACGGCGCTGCCGTCCTCGGGCTCATGCAGATACTTGTGGGTGGTGCCGCCGGTGGCTGCCACCTTGGGCAGCGGGGCACCGATGGAGGTCAGCCAGTCGATGGCGTCGGAGCTCTGCTCGGCCATCACGGTCACCAGGCTGCGGTCGTTGATGCCGTGGCCGCCGTTGATGGTGTCCTCAATGAACTCCTGCACCCCGCTGTCGGTGATGCCCAGGTCGGCCTGATACTGGGTGTCGGCTGCGTTCATGCCGCCGGTGGCCTTCAGGCTGTTGCCGCCCACGATGGGCATCTTTTCCACCACGATGACCTTGGCACCGTTCTCGGCGGCCTGTGCGGCGGCGGTCAGACCGGCACCGCCGGCACCCACCACCACGACGTCACAGTCCAGCGTCTCGGCGGTCTTTTCCACGGTGGTGTCCGCAGCCTTGGCCACGGCAAAGGCGGAAGCGTCCAGTCCGGCGTTCTCCAGAGCGGCCTTCACAGCCTCTTTGAGGGCGTCGCTGGTCACGGTGGCACCGGCAATGCCGTCCACGTTGTAGCTGTTGGCAGCCACCATGGCATCCGGCAGCTGTTCGCAGGCCACAGAGCCGATGCCCTGGGTCTCGTTCTGTTCGGTGACAACGATGGAATAAATGGTGTCGGCGTCGGCGGTCACTTCCACGATGATGTCGCCTTCAATGCCTTTGGCCGAACCGGTGCCGGTGACTTTCCCGGCGGCGGAACTGGCGGTCTGGCTGCTGGAAGCGCCGCAGGACGCCAGCGACAGCAGCATGGCACCGGCCAGCACAGCGGTGCTGATGCGGTGCAGGATCCCGTTTTTCTTCATGGTTTTCCTCCTCAGAGATCTTCGTGTTGGGTGGGGCGGTCGATTTGTGATGGATTTCACGAGCGAGATTATAACACAACTTTCACAATTCCTGAAATTCATTTTTCTCATAAAAAGAATAGCCTGCATGCATGGTTTGTGGTACACTGGAACCGGCAAATACACGCAGCAGGGAGGAATCTGCATGGACTTCAAAGATCTGGAATATTTTGCGGCCATTGCCCGGTGCGGCAACATCACCCGCGCGGCTCAGCAGCTCTACGTCAGCCAGCCCACCCTTTCCAAGTTTTTGCAAAAACTGGAAGGGGACACCGGCCTTGTGCTGTTCCAGCGGGCGGGGCGGCGTCTGGAGCTGACCTATGCGGGCCAGCGGTATCTGGCCCACGCCGAGCGGCTGCTCAGCCAGAAGCGGGAGATGGACGCGGAGCTGACCGACCTGCTCCGGGCAGACACCGGTGTGCTGCATGTGGGCATGCCGCCGTTCCGGTGCAGTTTTTCGCTGCCGGAGGTGCTTCCGGCGTTCCGCGCGCAGTTCCCGCAGGTGCAGTTCCGCATTGAGGAAGCACCCAGCGCCGAGCTGGACCGCAAACTGCTGGAAGGCGAGATCGACCTGGCCTTTTATATGAGCTTTGCCCGGCATCCCGGCCTGAGCTACCGGGTGCTGCGCCGAGACCGGATGTACGCCGTGTTCGGCAAGGGACACCCGCTGGAGCAGGCTGCCGCCCGGGAGGGCAGCTTTGCCTGGGAGTGGCTGGAGGGGCAGACCCTGCTGCTGCAGAACCAGACCCAGCGGCAGGGCCAGTATATTTTGCAGGAGCTGCGGAGCCGCCGCCTGCATCCGGCCGAAATTCTGGAAAGCAGCAACATCCGGGCAGCCGCGGCGCTGGCCGCCAACGGGTACGGCATCGGCTTCCTGAGCGGCGAGCTGCTGGAACACCTGAACAACGCGGTGCCGTTCAACGCGTTTCCGCTCCGGGACTGCACCCTCCCGCTGGAGTCGGTGGCAGCCTGGCGGGCCGGGAACTATCTGCCCCGGTACGCGTTGGCGTTCATCGAGCGGATGGAACAGCTGGAAAACCAGAAATACAACAATAACGCAACAAAATCGCACTGAAACCGGCGTAAAACAAACAAAAATAAACCGGCCCTTCTCCTTTGGCAGCACAGCGCTGCCGGGGAGGGGGGCCGGTGTTTTTGTAGGTGGAAAAAGGCTCACAGCTCCACTTTTTCCTGCGCGCGGTACTGCAGGGCTTCCAGCAGGGAGTCCTCGTCCAGCAGGCTCTTGCCGGCCAGGTCGGCCACTGTGCGGGCCACCCGCAAAATGCGGTCGTGGGCGCGGGCCGAAAGCCCCAGTGCATCGTAGGAGGCGCGGAGCAGCCGTTCCGCACCGGGGGTCATGCGGCAGATGCGCCGCACCTGCCCGGCGTTGAGCTGGGCGTTGCAGTGCACCCCCTCGTAGCCGGGGGCCGCATAGCGTTTTGCCTGGATGGCCCGCGCCGCCAGCACCTGTTTGCGCAGGTCGGCACTGCTCTCGGCGGGGGCGGCGGTGTGCAGCTCGTCAAAGGCGATGGGGTCCATCTCCACGCACAGGTCGATGCGGTCCAAAAGCGGGCCGGACACCCGGCTGCGGTACTGCCGCACCGCACTGGGCGAGCAGGTGCAGGCGCGGGTGGGGTGGCCGTAGTAGCCGCATTTGCAGGGGTTCATGGCGGCTACCAGCTGGAAATGGCTGGGGTAGGTGGCGCTGCCCGCTGCCCGGCTCACGGTGATCTGGCCGTCCTCCAGCGGCTGGCGCAGCACCTCAAGGCTCTCGCGGGAGAACTCCGGCAGTTCGTCTAGGAACAGCACGCCGCAGTTGGCCAGACTGCACTCGCCGGGGCGGAACTGTGCGCCGCCGCCCGCCAGCGAGACGGCACTGGCCGAGTGGTGCGGGCTGCGGAAAGGCCGTGCCGTGATCAGGCCCCGGCCCTGGGGCAGCTGCCCGGCGATGGAATAGATCTTGGTGGTCTCCACGGCTTCCTCCCGGGTGAGGGGCGGCAGGATGCCCGGCAGGCGCTTGGCCAGCATGGATTTGCCGGTACCCGGGGCACCCATCAGCAGCACGTTGTGGCCCCCGGCCGCAGCGATGACCATGGCCCGGCGGGCCAGTGCCTGCCCCATCACGTCGGCAAAATCCGGCACCTGTGCCCAGGCCTCGGCGGGGTCAAAGGGAACGGCTGCCGCAGCGGTCAGCGGTCGGATGCCGCGCAGGGCGTCCACCACCTCCCGGGCGGTGTGGGCCGGGTAGACGGCCATGCTGTCGGCACAGGCCTCGGCAGCCTCGGCGGCGTTTTCGGCGGGCACATACAGGGCGCGGATGCCGTTTTCGGCGGCGGCCAGCGCCATGGGCAGCACGCCGGATACCGGGCGCAGGGTGCCGTCCAGCGCCAGTTCCCCTAGAAAGGCGGCGTCCTCCGGCACATCCTCCAGTTGGCCGCTGGCCGTGAGCACGGCCAGCAGCAGGGGCAGATCGTACACCGGGCCGGTCTTGCGCACATCGGCGGGGGCCAGGTTGACCGTGATGCGCCGGTCCGGGAACTTGAAGCCCAGGTTCTTGATGGCGGCACGCACGCGGTCCGCACTTTCCCGCACGGCGGAATCCGGCAGGCCTACGATGGAAAAGGCGGGCAGCCCGCCCGAAACGTCGGCCTCCACGGCCACGGCAAAGCCGCGCAGGCCGTTCAGGCCAAAGCTCTTTGTTACCGAATACATGGGTGCACCTCGCTTGCATTTTCTGCGCGAAAACGGTCGAAAATTGGGTGGAAAAATTTGGGAGGAACCGTCAGCCTTCGACAGCATCTCCCGGTCGATTTCATTATAGTAAAGGGCAGGAAAGATGTCAATGCAGCGGAAAGGAGAGCGACAAACGATGACAGGCAAGGAATACTGCCGGTACATCCGTACTTATTCAGAGCTGGAGGGGCTGCAGCGGGCCCACACGGTGGTGTACTGCGCCCAGACCGTGCCCGGGGGCGTGCTGGCCCAGCTGCGGTGGGAGCAGGCGGGCCGGGTACAGTGCAGTACGGTGCTGGCTCCGCAGGGCAGTTTTGCCCGGATGATGCAGCTTTTGCGCTATCTGTGCGAGAACAGCATCGGCCCGGAACAGTGGCTGGAGGTGCTGGAGGACGTGCACCAGCCCTACCGGCTGCTGCCGGAAGCACAGCAGCCCGCCGACATCCACCCGGAGAGCGGCTGTTTTTGTGGCATTTGCTGATTTTGTACCGGTAAGATTGTGGCAGAATATGCAATTGACATGATGGACACAAGCGTTTATAGTATAATTAGGTTTGAATAAACTGTCTCCTTTTTTGGGAAAAAATAACAAAGGTAAGGTGTGCAACATGTATCTGGATGAATATAAGCGCTGGCTGGCAGCGGAGCTGGACGATGCGGATCTGAAGCCCGAACTGGCAAAGATCGAGGGCAACGACGACGAGATCAAGGATCGCTTTGCTGTGGCCCTGAAGTTTGGCACCGCAGGCCTGCGCGGCGTCCTGGGCGCGGGTACCAACCGCATGAACATCTACGTTGTGCGGCAGGCCACCCAGGGTCTGGCCAACTGGGTCAAGACCCAGGGCGGCAGCCAGACCGTCGCCATCAGCTACGACAGCCGCCTCAAGAGCGACGTTTTTGCCAAGACGGCTGCCGGTGTTCTGGCAGCCAATGGCATCAAGGTGCGCATCTATGATGCCCTGATGCCGGTGCCGGCCCTGAGCTTTGCTACCCGCTACTATCAGTGCAATGCAGGCATCATGGTCACCGCTTCCCACAATCCGGCCAAGTACAACGGCTACAAGGCCTACGGCCCGGACGGCTGCCAGATGACCG
>ERZ838118.4811-NODE-4811-length-11288-cov-3.104157_pt1 | contig 11288 bp, 10 predicted proteins | sample MGYA00519863_ERZ838118 | MGnify/ENA primary metagenome ERZ838118 (study PRJEB31850, sample SAMEA3708827) | human gut metagenome | biome: human gut; feature: human-associated habitat; material: faeces | place: China | collected 2014 ...
GGCAGATGCTCTCCCAGCTGAGCTAAGACCCCATATCGTCTGTCTGAGTGATGTCTCACTCAACAGTGCTTACGTAGTATAACCTTTATTGTTCTAATTGTCAATACTTTTTATACAATTTTTTTATTTTCTTTTTTCCACATTTCCGATAGACATGGAAATGCTGCGAAAATGGATCACATAGCTTTATGCGTTGCTCTGCCTAGGCGATCTCAAACAGTACAATCCGCTCCCTTACATCCTTCCCGTCAAACAGATCCCGGCAGTCGATCTCATCCGCGAACATCAGCTCATCCACGGTCATCAGATAGGCCATATACTCATCAGACGGATAATAGAAAAACAAACGGATCTCTCTTGGATTTTCATACCAGGAACTCAGAATCCGCCGGACTACTTTCTTTAGCAGCTCCACGGAAAACGGATTAAAGAAATAAGCGCGGTTCACCATTTCCGGCACCTCATACGCTCCTGCATCGGCCAGGACAAACTCCGTCCGGCTTCCAGAAATCGCTGTTTTCTGATTTGCTGCCGCAGCCTCATAGATACGCGGATCATATTCCACGCCAATGCTGTGGCAGCGGGTCTGGTACGATAAGTAGCAGTCCACCCGTCCCTTTCCGCAGCCATAATCCAAAAGGACATCCCCTTTTCGGATCCACCCACTGTTTGCCAGACGCTCCAGTACCGCATACGGTGTCGGCTCATAAGGATAACGGTATTGGTCCGCATTGGAATCGTCCCGTCCCATCGTTTTGATTTTCAGCAGACGGTCCCACTGGTTTTCTTCCTGTTCTGAATATCTTCCGCTCATGACCAGCCCTTCCACACATCCGGCTGATAGCCGATCGTAGACTGCTTACCATTTCGCACGACCGGAGTTTTGATTACCTGGGGATTTTCCAGGATCTTCTCCAGCTTATCCTCTACTGCCAGATAGCGGATCAGCGCCAGCGTATCCTGGTCTTTTGCATCCGGATTCAGCATGGCTTCCATGCCGCCGTTTACCTGTGCTACAGAGTTGAATTCGCCCTTGCTCATGCCCTTTTCCTTCATATCTATAAACTGAAACTTAATCCCGCGCTCCTTGAAAAAACGCTCTGCCTTGCGGGTATCGCTGCACTTTTTTGTGCCGAAGATCTGAATATTCATTTCGATCTGCCTTTCTATTTCCTTAATCTGTTTCTTCTTCCAATGTTCCAACTTGCTGTCTTCCAACAAAACAACTTGTCATTTTGTTCTGTTCTCCAAAGCAAACTGAACCGTTTTTTACTTTCAAAACTTCTCTGATAATGCTTCCGGCCAGATATCTCCCTCATCCAGCCCCTGCTCTGTCAGCCACGCATCCTCCACCGATACATACCGCTCGGTTCCATCCTCCCGGGTCAAAGTCACAGAAACCTTCGGAGACTGCCCTGGCAGCAGACCTTCACAGCCATAATCCCCATCAAAAATATGTTTGATCTTCCACATGTTCTTTTCCTGCCTCTTTGTTATCTTCACTGGAAATAAGTATAATGGAAAAACAACTTTCCCGCAAGAATATTGTAAATTTGACATTCCCTGCACCTGCCGTTATAATCAAGTCGGACACGGACAAACTATACTTTCTGCTTTGTCTTTTCCGCGGCAGCCACATCATGCGGCCTGTTTCCGCACACGTGTCTGGCAACCTCATACGACTACATTACTGTTCATGCGCAATGTCAGTAACATAACCACCAATGATAAGGAGTTTTCCCATTGATCACCATAGAAAAAAAGCTCCGGCTTCCCGACACCTACCCGTTAGAGCGGATCGGAAAACTGGAGGATCTTCTCTTTTTTGATATCGAAACCACCGGCTTTTCCGGTGACCGCTGCCAGCTGTACCTGATCGGCTGCACCTATTACAAAGACAATATCTGGAACCTGATCCAGTGGTTTGCGGATACCAGGGCAGCTGAGGAAGACCTTCTTCACCATTTTTTCAAATTTTTGGAACAATACAAAACACTGGTACATTTTAACGGGGATGGGTTCGATATTCCGTTTTTATTAAAACGCTGTAAACATTTCAATCTGCCCTACAGCTTTGACAATGTAGCCAGCTTTGATATCTATAAAAAAGTAAAACCGTACCGGAATCTTCTGGGGCTGGACAGTTTAAAGCAGAAATCCATCGAACAGTTTCTAGAAATTTCCCGCACTGACAAATACAATGGCGGACAGCTCATTGAAGTCTACAAAGACTATCTGATGACTCACGAAGAAGGTCTGTACGACCTGCTCATCCTGCACAACGAGGACGATTTAAAAGGCATGCCTTCCATTCTTCCGATCCTGAATTATCCGGATCTGTTAGAGCATGCTTTCACACTGAAAGAACAACAGATCGTAGACGAGTCCCTGGCAGACGGACAGATTCGCCATCTCTTAAAGCTCACCTGCCAGAGTCCCTATTCCATTCCGGTTCCGGTCCAAGCAGCGATGCCGCCAGCCAGATGCCGGATTGAACAGGATCAGGTTACCTTTTTTGTCGAACTGACCGAAGGCACCCTTAAGCATTTTTATCTGGACTATAAAGATTACTATTATCTTCCGTTTGAAGACCGCGCTGTCCACAAAAGCATTGGTGCATGCGTGGACAAAGAAGCCCGCATCAAGGCGACAGCCTCCAACTGCTATACCAAAACCACCGGATTTTTCCTGCCCCAGTTTGAGGCGATCTGGGAACCCGTTATGAAGCAGGAATACAAAGATAAAATGCTTTACGCTGCACTGGGCGATGTGTATCTGGCCGATGAAGCGGCCCTGCAGAAATACATAAAAGCTATTCTTTCCTACTTAAAATAACAATTTAAGTATATGACAAGGGCCGTGTGAGTTGCCGAAAGGCAACTCACACGGCCCTATTAAAGTTAATCAAATTGTTTATTTATTGAATCTCCAGCATCTTCTGCCTGATTTTCTGCTCAATCTCCATAAAGCATTCGATCAGGATCGGGTTGAAGGTTCCGCATTCTCCATTCAGGATCATCGCGATTGATTTCTCGTGGCTGAAGCCCTTCTTGTAGGCACGCTCACTGATGAGGGCATCGTAAACATCGGCCAGGGATACGATCTGGGCGGAAATCGGGATTTCGTCTCCGACCAATCCATCTGGATATCCTTTTCCATCATAGCGCTCATGATGCCAGCGGCAGATCTGATACGCGATATCGATCAGCGGTTCGTCTTTATAGCGTTCCATCTTACTCAGCATGGACGCACCGATCAGGGTATGCTTTTTCATTTCCTCGAATTCTTCTTTTGTCAGTTTTCCCGGCTTATTTAAGATTTTCTCGTCAATACCAATCTTTCCGATGTCATGGAATGAAGATGCGGTAGAGATCATCTGGCAGATTTCCGGTGTCAGGCGGTACTGGTCTGTCTTTTGCAGGATTCCTTCTAACAGCATTTCCGTGAGGACTTTGATGTGCAGAACATGAAGACCGCTTTCTCCGTTTCGGAATTCTACGATCTGGCTTAAAACCTCAACCATCATCTGGTTGTTCTTTTCTTTTTCATGGATCTGGTCGGATACCAGGGCGATCAGGCGTCTCTGTTTTGCGTAAAGCTTGATCGTATTAAATACACGCTGACGGACCACGTGGTTGTCGAACGGACGGCTAATGTAGTCCGATACGCCTAACTGAAATGCTTTGCGGATAAAGTCATCCGACTCTTCACTTGAGATCATGATGACCGGGATGTCTTCGATCCAGCGGTTCCGGTTCATGCTCGCCAGCACCTCGAAGCCGTCCATGACCGGCATGACAATATCGAGGAGGACTATGAAAATTTCCTTTCCGTACTGTCTCAAAAGTGCCAGACATTCTTCTCCGTTCTCAGCTTCGACAATGTCAAAATCGTTCTCCAGCATGGTGATGAGGATGTCACGGTTCATTTCGGAATCATCGACCACAAGAATCTTCTGCTTGTGCATATCCCCGTTCTGGTTCAAACGCCTTGCCTCCTGCTCCGTCACGACCATGTTTTTGTTGTTTTTGGCCTGATACATCAAGTGATCGGCTCTGGCTACTGCCAGTTCGATTTTCTCACTCTGGCAGAGAACGCCGCCGATGCTGATAGAAATCTGCAGCTTGGTGTAGCCCGGAATATTAGCCTCATGAACACAGTGCTTGATCACCTGAAGCTTTTTATTGAAAACTTCCTCACTGATATCTGGCATAACCAGAAGAAACTCGTCACCGCCGAAGCGGACCAGACAATCGGATTTGCGGGTATGTTTCCTGATCACATCGGCCACGGTGCGCAGCGCCATATCCCCCGCATTGTGTCCATAGGTGTCATTGTATAATTTGAAATCATCCAGGTCAACAAGGGCAATTCCGGCATTCCACTCCCGCTCTTTCATTTCATCTTCGTAATAGCGCCGGTTGTAGGCATCCGTGATCGCATCCTTGTAGAGCTTATCGTTATAATGGACAAACAGGTCCACCAGCTTTTCATGGTTCAGCTGCCCAAAGGACCACTCATTGTCCAAACGGCGAATCAGTTCCATGACATACTCTTTCCTGCCAATCTCTACATACCGGGCGATCAGCTGATACAAAACATCGTCGAAAACCTCAAGTTTTCCACGTTCAGTCCTGCTGGCTGCCGCATTCGCAACCACACAGTTCTGGCACTGCTGCTCCATTTCCCGGAAATTACAGGCTTCACCCCCCTCAGATCCTTCTCTGCATGTCTCCCGGATCCGGTCTGCTTCTTCTACCGGGAACAGCCGGACCGCCTGGAATATCTTTTTAAAATTTTCCATTTCCTTCTCTGCCTGTCGGGCTGTCATCTTTTCGTCTACTGCCATATATGCCCCGCCTTTACATGCGCCGGATCTCTTAAAATTCCTTTGATCTGCGTTAACTATTATATCTATGATAACATTTCACAAATGAAATAACAACCCGCTATTGTGTCATATTTCGACGGGTCATGATAAAATGTAGCACTTATTCCACGAATTCCAAAAGGAAATGTGTTTCATTTCTGCCACATTGCATGAAGATCAGTAACACAAAAACTACTGTTTATGTACCGCCTCGCACATCGTCTGCACATAGGCCTTGATATGCTCTGGCGCATCGGCTCCGTACTCTTTGTGTCAGGCATTCCAAAGCATGTTCCCTGCTTTTTGTTTTTCCTCCGCAACGCGATTTCGCATTTCGCGATAAATCTTTTGGAAAACAAAAAGCAGATATTCCACATCGGAATATCTGCCACCAATCTGTCTCATATCCGGGTACGGAAACCTTTCTTGCCAAGCTGTTTTAGAAGCCCAGAATCTTTGTTTCGATACCCGTATCCATTAACGCTGGAACACGGCCTCAACTACTTGCAAAGCGTTCGCCTGGCGTCTCACAAACCCATTCCAAAAGAAGCCTCATACTGTCTTTCACCAACCGGCAGCTCTCTGTGATGTCACCTCAGATGTACTCTCTTTGATCATCGACTTTCGAATATTTACTTTAATGGTTTAAAGTTGTCACAGAGCAAAGGATCTGTCAACTACTAATTCATAAGTTTACTGCATTTATCGTTTTTCCATTCATCACTGACTGAATATTTTCTGCAGTCGTCTTCATGATACGCTCGCGCGCTTCCTTGGTTGCCCAGGAAATATGCGGAGTGATGATGCAGTTCTTTGCTTTTAACAGCACATTGTCTTTTTTGATCGGCTCAGTGGAAACTACATCCACAGCGGCAGCTGCTACTTTTCCGCTCTCCAGTGCCTCGTAAAGATCCTGCTCCACGATCAGCGGTCCGCGGCTGTTGTTAATGATGATGACGCCATCTTTCATCTTCGCGATATTCTCTTTACCGATGATGCCCTGGGTAGACGGGAACAGCGGACAGTGCAGGAAGATAAAGTCAGACTTCGAAAGGAGCTCATCCAACTCCACATACTCGGCAACAGCCTTGCCTGGCTCGCTCTGGAACGCATCGTAAGCGATGACATTCACGTTCATAGCCTTTAAGATCTTTGCAGTATTCACGCCGATACGGCCCAGGCCAATGATACCCGCGGTCTTTCCAGATACCTCGATCATCGGATAATGCCAGTAGCACCAGTCCGCATTCTCTGCCCACTCGCCTGCATGGACAGAGTCACTGTGATGTCCGATATGGGAGCACACTTCTAACAGAAGGCTGACCGCAAACTGGCTGACATTATCGGTTCCATATACTGGCACATTCATAACCGGAATGCCCTTTGTTTTAGCATACTCGTAATCTACTACATTATAACCGGTAGCCAGAACCGCAATTGCCTTTAAATTCGGGCACTTGTCCATGGTTTCCTTACTGATCGGGGTTTTGTTGATTACGATCACATCCGCGTCACCGATGCGCTCTGCGATCAGCGGAGATTCCTCATAAGCAGTTCTGTCGTATACAGTAACCTCTCCAAGTGCCTCGATCGGTGCCCAGCTGATATCACCCGGGTTCTCGGTGTATCCATCTAATACAACAATTTTCATCATTGCGTTCTCCTTATAACTCTTAGTCTTCCACCATTGTCCATGCGCGGTTTAAGCAGCGCTTGGTGTTTGCCAGGATAATCTCGTCATCTTCACCCGGAGCAATGATAACCTCCATAGACAGTACCAGCGGATCTTTTGCGTTGAAGAATCCCTCTTCCTTGAGAACCTGCAGATAATCGGTCAGTTGCTCTACATCGTTTGCGCTGTTCGGATAGCCCAGACGCGGATGCTTGTCTCCATACATCGGGCAGCCTTCTTTTACGACTGCATTGCCGAAATGAAGGTGTGTAATATATGGTCTTAAGGTCTGAATCACAAATTTGGAGGTTTCATAGGTAGTTGGGAAATGGGACAGATCCACTAACAGTCCAAAGTTATTGTGAGTCATTCTCATGTCTGCCGCAAACTGTGCAGCATAAGGAGCCGGTCCGATCAGAGCTGCCTTGTCCATATCAAAATCGAATACTTCAAGCTCTACATTCATGCCCTTCTTTGCAGCGTAGTCACAGACATTGCGGGTAGTCTTTAACAGATGCACATATGCCTGGTCCTTAGTCTCGTCTTCCCATTTTTCTGCCAGGAACGCAATTCCTTTCGCCCCAAGATACTCTGCCTCGTCCACTGCTTCAATCAGGTTAGCCTCCGCTTTCTTTCTGCCGTCCTCATCGATATCATTCGGATTTAACTTCGGTCCAAGAAGTCTCGGCTGAGCTCCATAGCAGACTTTTAAGTGAGACTGCTCCAGAATCTTCTTTACTTCTTCCCGCTCTGCATCATCGGCACATTTGGTAACCTCGATTGCATCAAAATAATCATCCACCGCAATGCGTTTTACCTGGTCTACCACACTTCTGTTCGGGAAAGACATCCAACGGATGGTTCCTACCTGAAAATATTTATGAATGGATGATTCATTTTTAATTATGTAAAATTGCAGTAACGAGCAATAGCAATTTCATTCATGCCCAACACTTCTGCTTTTGTTCGTTTTCCATTTACTGTTTCTCCTATCATCTGGAACAACGCCTCTCCAAGCTCTTCTATTGTTTTTGTTCCAGTGATTACAGGACTCGCATCAAAATCAATATTGCAGGTCATTTTTTTATAGGTCTGACTGTTTCCAGTCACTTTAATAACCGGCATAATCGGATTTCCAACCGGCGTACCTCTTCCGCTTGAAAAAATTGCAATTGCTGCACCTCCCGCTGCCATCGCACAAAGTGATGACGTATCATTTCCTGGCGTGTCCATAATTACAAGACCTTTGGAATGTACTTCTTCTCCATATCTGACCACATCCTGTATGGTCGTACTTCCTCCTTTGTAAATGCATCCCAGGGATTTTTCCTCTAGCGATGAAATGCCGCCCTTTTTATTTCCAGGAGATGGATTGGAATCTCTCAGATCAGTCTTTAACAGTTTCATATAATCTTCCCATGCTTTTACAGTGGAAAGAATTTTTTCGGAAAGTTCCGGTGTCGCTGCTCTTGATGCCAGAATATGTTCTGCCCCAATAAACTCTGGCGTTTCACTTAATATAACGGTTCCTCCATGTTCCACCAGAAGATCTGCCGCCGCTCCCATCGCAGGATTTGCTGCAATGCCAGAGGTTGCATCTGTTCCGCCGCATTCTGTAGCAAGAATGATATTCTCCCAGCTGATCGGAACTTTTTCCTGCATGCTGGCCGCTTCTGCCATCTCTGCTGCCGCAGCCACTGCCTTTTCAATTGTTCCTACAGTTCCGCCATCTTCCTGAATCACAAATTCTTTCAGCGGTTTATTCGTCCGTCTCCGGATCAAATCCGCAATTCTCCCCGCAGAACAAACCTCACAGCCCAGTCCAACTACAATTGTTCCGTAAACATTCGGATTTGCCGCAAAACCAACCAGCGTATCAATCGTATACTGCACATCAATGTTAGTCTGGGAACATCCATTCTGATTTGTAAACGAAATTGCACCTTCCACCAGTGCAGCAACTTTCATACAGGTTTCCGATGAACAAGCGCAGGTAGGGAGAATCAATACTTTATTGCGGATTCCAACTCTTCCGTCACTTCTGCGATATCCCCTTAAGTTCATACGCTATCCTCCTTGAGAAGGCCAAGATTGTGGATATGAATATATCTGCCCTTTTTTACGTCATCTGTTACTCGTCCAATACCCTCTCCGTACTTTATTACGATATCTCCTTTTTTCAAATCTGCAAGGCAAATTTTATGATAGATGGGAATTTCCTCTAAGGCCGTAACTTCCACAACATGATCGCCTAATCTGCAGGAAACCAGATCACCCTTTTTTACCTCGTCAGCTACAACTGCAACATTATCTTTATCCTGCTTAATAATGATTCCTTGCACTATCATATTATTTATCGCCTCTTTTCAAATCTATGGAATTTCCTGAATCAGATATCATATCCGGCAAGTCGGATTGCGGAGCGCATATGATCCACAATATTTCCTTTGCTGCTATGATTCGGGAGGTACGGATCACCAACATCCAGTCCCATCAAATTCGCCAGATCCTTGGTCCCTACTGGGAAGCTTGCCTTGTCCATCTGAAGACGGATCGGCGTCAGTTTCCGCTGATCTGCCAGCGCACCCTTATAATCTCCTGCCACACATTTATCATAAATAGAAACAACCAGTTCCGGGAACATATTCGCTGTCGTTGTAACACATCCTGCTGCACCATAGGCCATTGCACCAAAAATCAGAGTATCTTTTCCGCCAAGTACTTTAAAATTTCGCCCCTCTGCCTGACGGATGAATTCTGATGTTAATGTCATATCTCCGCTGGAATCCTTGATTCCAACAATGTTTTCGCAGTCATCGCAAAGCCGCATTGCAAGATTCACACTAATGCCATAGCCAGTTCTTGCCGGATTGTTATACAAAAGGACCGGGAAATCCGGAACCGCTGAAGCAATTGCTGCAAAATGATCATACAATTCTTCTTCGCTTGGTTTAATAAACATCGGCTGCAAAACAGAAACTCCATCTGCACCCATGCTCTGACCCATTTTAGCAAGACGGATAGCCTGTTTTGTTGTAATACTGCCAATTCCCATATAAACCGGAACCCGTTTTGCTGCCTGATCTACAATGATGCGAAGGCCCCGTTCCATTTCCTTTTCTTCAACGCCGTAAAATTCACCGTTGCTTCCATATGCCAGAATACCATGAACTCCGCCTTCAATCACGTGATCCACCATAAAACGTAATTTTCTTTCATCAATATTCTCATTTTCATCAATGGGAGTCAAAATCGGAACAATAATGCCCTTGATAAAATCTGTATTTATCATACTGTGTCAATCCTTTACTTTTTCTCTTTATGCTGCCGCTTCCTGCAGTTTTGCCCGTTTCTTTTCCTTTCGAACTGTTAAAATAACAGACACAATGGTTATAATCCAGAAAACGTCTGCGATCGGACTAGTAATAAATGCCCAGGCATTTCCCTGAGAATACTGCATGCCGCGCATCAGATTGGTCTCAATCGTTGGCTCCAGAATAAATCCAAGAAGCATCGGAGAAAGGGAAAAACCAAACTTTTTCAGTCCAAATCCAATAAGACCGAAAAATAATACAGTCCATACATCAAACATTCGGCTATTAGTTCCATACGCTCCAACACAGCACAGTGCAATCACAATGGAAAGCAAAAGCCATCTTGGTACAGAAAGTACTTTTACAAACAGTCTCATTCCAAGAAATTCAAAAAATAACATGGCAAACGTTGCTACAATAACTGCACCAAAAATACTGTAGACCAGAACTCCGTTTGTCTTAAAGAGCAGCGGTCCTGTAGAAATGCCTTTGATCATCAATGCGCCAAGCAGCATAGCTGTAGCCGTATCTCCAGGAATTCCAAGAGTAAGAAGCGGAATCAGCGAACCGCCGATGGATGCGTTATTGCTGGTTTCTGAAGCAATGATACCATCGATACATCCTGTTCCAAACTTTTCCGGATGCTTGCTTCCATTTTTTGCTGCCATATAGGCAATCATGTTGGACGTACCACCTCCAATGCCCGGAAGGATACCGATTCCGATACCAATTGCTGCAGAACGAATCATATTTCCGAACTGTTCTTTAAACTCCTTCAAGGTAATTCCAATACCATGCATCTTATATTTTACATTTGCACCGCCTTCTACCTTCAGTCCCTCCTCAGCTGCCAACAACACTTCCGTAATCGCAAACAAGCCAATCAGAACCGGTAAAAGTGCAAATCCATTGTCCAGCTGATGATTCCCAAATGTAAAACGAAGAGCGGATGTTAAAGGAGCCGCTCCTACCTGGGCTCCACAAAGTCCAATTGCGCAGCTCGCAAGTCCTTTCGCAATAGAGCCAGATACCAGGCTCCCTACCATGGTAAGTGAGAATACTCCAATTGCAAAATATTCATACGGTCCGAATTTGATCGTCCACTGCGCAATATAAGGAGCCAGGAAAATCAGTACCGCAATAGAAATCATCGTACCAATAAAAGAATAAAATACGCCAACTCCAAGTGCTTTTCCTGCTTCTCCTTTTTCCGCCATTGGACTGCCATCAAACGTTGTAGCTATAGATGAAGGAGTCCCTGGAATTTTGATCAGAATTGCTGAAATCAGTCCTCCAGAAATACCGCCTATATAAAGTCCCATCAGAAGGCTTAAGCCCTGGATTGTATTCAAAGTATATGTAATTGGCAGGCAGAGTGCGATTGCCATCGTTGACGTCAATCCCGGCAATGCACCAAAAATAATACCGATCA
>ERZ838118.4817-NODE-4817-length-11280-cov-6.017461_pt1 | contig 11280 bp, 9 predicted proteins | sample MGYA00519863_ERZ838118 | MGnify/ENA primary metagenome ERZ838118 (study PRJEB31850, sample SAMEA3708827) | human gut metagenome | biome: human gut; feature: human-associated habitat; material: faeces | place: China | collected 2014 ...
AGAAAGTCCTCCCCGCCCCCTCCAATCTTCTACAGCTTCCTCAGCTTCTTCTCAAACCGCTCGTATTCGCTGAAAATACACGCACAGTAGTTCTGGCGGTACAGGCCCATTTCCTTGGAGCGGTCGATCCCGGCCTGCCACAAGGGGCGGAAGTCCCGGTACAGGAACTCGGAACCGAATCCGGCGTCGCTCCTGTAGTCACCGGACGCCGCGACGCGGGTTCCGATTCCCCGGATGGCGTCGTGCTGCTGGTGCCGGGAATACAACAGGCTTGTGGTAAAGCAGTCGAAACCGTTCTCCGAGGCGATGGCACAGGTCAGGGCAAGACGGCTCTCGTAGCAGTAGCCGCAGCGGGCATACCCTTGATTGTCCGCGATACCCAAATCGTGCACCATCTTGAGCCAGCCGGGCAGATCATACACATCGTCCTGCCACAACATGGGCAGATCCATCTGTTCCGCCACCTGTTCCATCGCCTCCCGCCGCCGAAAATATTCGGAGACGGGATGGATGTTCGGATTGGCGAAGTATCCCGTGACGTCATAGCCCTCGTCGCGCAACGACTGGATGCACATGATGCTGCACGGCCCGCAACAGGCGTGCAGGAGCACTTTCTTGCCGTTACCTGCCATTGTTCTGCCCGTTGTGCTGATGGCCCTGCTGCTGTGCTGGAGCTGCCGGCGCGGAAGAAATGCCCTCGATGCGGATATCCAGACGGATGTGGAATTCCTTTTCCATGAGCGAGAGCCGTTCGCGCTTGTGATTCAGAAGATACAGCCCGAGCTCGGCGTCCACGCTGTGGGCGTACTCGGCCTGCCCCGCCGCCGCAGCGCTGCGCATGGCGCGGTGCAGGTCGCGAAGCGTCTGTACGGACTGCCACTCCATATTGCGGCGCTGGCCCGTCCCCTTGCAGTGGGGACAGGTCTCCATGCTGATAGAGATCGCCGAGGAGCCGGTCCGCTGGCGTACGATCTGGAGCAGGCCAAAAGAACTCATCTTGCCGATGTCGTGACGGGCGCGATCGCCCTTCATGGCGTTGCGGAGTTCTTTTTCAACCTCACGGCAATGCTCGGGATCGCGCATTTCAATGAAGTCGATGACGATCTGCCCGCCGATGTCGCGCAGGCGAAGCTGGCGGGCGATGGCCGTCGCCGCTTCCATATTCGTACGGAAGGCCATAGCCTCAAAATTCGTCTTGCCGCCGATCTTGCCGGAGTTGATGTCGATGGCCATAAGCGCCTCGGTCTGGTCGAACACCAGACGCCCGCCGGACGGCATGAGCACTTCGCGGGAATGTACCTGCTCGATCTGGTTGAGAAGGCCGAAGTGTTCCCAAAGGGTCTTGTCATGCTTCTCATAGAGGTGCACGAGGTCGCCCTTGCGCGGGAACAGCAGGGAAGCCATCTCCCGGATGGCTTCGGCGGTTTCCGCGTTGTCCACCCAGACTTCGGACACGTCGTCGGACAGATAGTCGCGAACGCTCCGGCTGGCGAGGCCCGGTTCCTGATAGATCAGGGAGGGGACCTTTTCCGTGGTGGCGCGCTTGCGGATATCCTTCCAGACGCGCTTGAGGAAAGAGAGGTCCTTCTGGAGCGTGGTCTTGCTCGTGCCCGCGCTCACGGTGCGGACGATGGCCCCAAGCCCTTCGCCGGGCTCAAGGCCCCGGATGAGCTCGCGCAAACGGTTGCGCTCCTCGCCGTCCTCCACCTTGCGGGAAATGCCGATCTGCTCCTGCCCCGGCGTCAGCACGAGGAAGCGCCCGGCGAGCGACAGCCATGTGGTCAGGAACGCGCCTTTGGAGCCGTTGGGCTCCTTCACGACCTGCACGAGGACTTCCTGCCCGGGCTTGAGCACTTTCTGGATGGGCGGGTATTTGCGGCCCTTGGTGGGTTCGTGGGGCTGGAGGTAATATTCGGGGTGCACTTCGTCGATCTGCAGGAACCCGTTCTTCACGTTCCCGTAATTGACGAAGGCGGCTTGCAAATTGGTGTCGATGTTGTTGATGACGCCTTTGTAGATGTTGCCCCGGATCTTGGCCTGATGGGTCATCTCCACGTAGTACTCGCGCACGGAGCCGTCTTCGGTGAGCACCACCTCGACCATATCGCCGGGCAGGACGCTGACCAGCATCTTGCGGTCCACGCCGGACGCGGCGGCCTTGGCGGACTTGCGGCCCTTCTTGGCGTCCTGTTCCTCTTCGCCTTCCTCGGCGGGCTCGTCCTCGGCTTCCTGCAACGCGGCGGCAGCGGAGGCCTTCTTGTTCCGGCGGCGGCGCGGCTTGCGCGGCACGCGAGGCGCGCGCGCCTCCTCACCCTCGGCTTCGGCTGGAGCGGCAGCGGGTCCGTCGTCGTCATCATCATCAAAAACGAACACCTCATCCTCGGGCACGGCGGCCTGCTGGTCCTTCAGCGTCTCCTCAGACTGTTCGGCGGCGGGACGCGCGGGTTTGCGGCGGCGGGAACGGGAGCGGGGGTTGCGGGGAGCCTCTTCGCCCGTGGCGGCGGATTCCTGCCCGGATTCAGCCCCTGCGGGCTCATCTTCGACGGCGGGCGCGGATTCGGCAAAGGCCTCAGCCGGAGCGTCGGCGGCTACGGGCTCATCAAGAATGGGCGTTTCACCCGCTTCCGGCGCGGCTGCGTCAACGGCGGCCTCGCCTTCGGCGGGACGGCGGCGGCCCCGACCGCTGCGGCGGGAACGGCGGCGCTTCGCGGGTGCGGCGGCATCGCCTTCGGCGGTTTCGGAAGCATCGGCGGCAGCGGATTCCTCCGGCGAGGCGACGGCAGGGACGGCGGCGGGTTCGGACACGGCGGGAACGGCGGACGCAACAGCCTCGGCGGGCAGAACGGAAGCGGCGACGGCGGGAATCTGAACGGGATGTTCGGTCAACACGGGCTGTTCAGGCTGCTTCGGCTCCACAGGCGCCTCAACAGGCTGTTTCGGCTGCTCGGACTGTTTCCGGGCTGTTTTCGCCGCAGACTGCTTCGGCGCGGGGCGTTTCCGTGCGGGAGCCTCGGGCGCGGGCGGGGCCGACACGGACTGTTCCTCCACGGGTTGCGCCGGCACGGCGTTCTCCGGAGCGGAAAGTTCCAGCGTGGCCTGCTCCACGGCAGGCTTCTTGCGGCGCGGGCGGCGGGGCTTCTTTTCGGGAGCGGGCTCGGAAGGGGTTTCAACGGCATCCGCAGCGGCGGACATGGGCTTTTCGGACGCAGCCGGCTGTTCCGCCGGGGCTGCGATCTTTTCAGAATCGGTCATATGTTTCCTCAAAAAAACAAAAAAGTATCGGGGTGCCGTCCGGCTGGCGCGGGCGGCCGCAAAAATCGCGGGCTCGGACGCGCCGTTCGCTCGGCGTCTCCGAAGGAGCCCCATGCATACGGGCCTCGCCGGGAGAAAGCCTTTCCGGAGAATACGGAAGGCGGGCAAGGCCGCAAGACGCGGGTTTCCAAAAAATTTTTCCGGCGGTGACAAATGCCCCTGCGCACGGACAGGCCAGCGGTCCGGGCGGGGAAGCGACGATCCGGGCGAACCGGTCAGTCCAGCATGTGAAGCGTCACCGACAGGTCGTCCCCCGCAAGCCGCAGGACGGCATAGCCGCCCGTCGCAAACGCGCCGGGATTGACCAGCACGGTGCGTCCGAGGCGATCCACGGCGCGGGATTCATGGATGTGTCCGCACAGGCACACATCAGGCTGCGCGTCCAGAATGAAGTCACGTACGGCGGAGGAACCAACGTGGATTCCGTCCCCGACGATGTCGCACAGCGTGTCATGCGGAGGCGTATGCACGGAAAGCACCACATGACGATACGTCCGGGCCTCCCTCCACATGTGTTCGAGCCAGTCCGCAAAGCGGGACTCGGGAAATTCGCTCGGCGTACCGAACGGCGTGAACGTGGAGCCGCCAAGCCCCATGAGCGCGACGCCGGGAGCCAGCTCACGTACGCATAAATGGGTATTCCACCCCTGCTTGGCAAGCCAGTCCGTGACTTCGGCGCGATCCATGTTGCCGATCTGCGCGTAAATGACGGGATTGTAGCGGGTGAGCTTCTCAAGCACATTACGGGCCTGCGCCGCGCCGCCGGTGACGGTCAGATCGCCGGTGACGATGATGCCGTCGGCCTCTTCCAGCCCCTGGATTTCGCCAAGCCGGGCTGCCTTATCGTGAAGATCGCCCATGACGATCCATGTGCGGACCCCGGAGGACGGGGCCGCCGCACCGGAAGTTCCGGAAGCGGGGACCGCAAAGGACGAAAGAGGCTGGGCGCTTGGCATGTCGGCAACTTCCTTGTACTGTTGGGGTTGCAGGGTATACCGGCTTGCCTTTCCCTGCAAGGGATTCCGCTTCACTGATCTTTCGTACCCTAACCTATTGTTTCAGGTTTGACAAAGGTGCGCCATGTCCCTTCCCCCGACCTCCCCTTCCGCGACGGGTACGCCCTCCGGCCTCGCCGCCCCGGACAGAAATGTCTTGCGTTCCGAGCTGATACGCGCCCGTAAAGCCCTTGACCCCGCCGAGTGGGAACGCCATTCCGCCGCCGTCCAGCGGCGTGTCCTCGCACTCCCCGAGTGGCGCGACGCCCGTACTGTCGCCATGTATATCGCCGTGCGGAACGAAATCTCCACCGATGAAATTATCAGACGCGCGTGGGCCGAAGGCAAACAGGTGCTCCTGCCCCGCTGCCTCCCGCCGAGCGCGGGCGAAGGAATCATGGAATTCGTCCTGTGCCGGGGCTATGATGAACTGGCGCCCGGCGCCTTCGGCCTCTCCGAGCCCGGCCCCGCGTGCGTACCCCTGCCCCGCACGGGATGGGGGCAGGACGCCGCCGGAACCTTCGTCCCGCCTTCCGGGACGGATGCGTCTCTCCGGCTGCCGGATCTGATTCTGGTCCCCGCCGTGGGCATCAGCCCCGCCGGGGCGCGCCTCGGGTACGGCAAGGGCTTCTACGACCGCCTGCTCGCCCTGCCCGGCTGGGGCGGCGCGAAGCGGCTCGCGCTGGTCCACTCCCTCCAGCTCGCCGCATTTCCCGCCGGGCCTCTGGACATTCCCATGCACGGCTACGCTACCGAAAAGGAACTCATATGGCTCTGAGCTTCATCCCCTTCGCCTTTCCCGGCGCCCCGGGCGTCCGCTGCGCCTTCCAGACCCGCGACTGGGGCGTTTCGGAAGGGCCCTATGGAGCCGGGAACATCGCCTATACGGTAGGGGACGATCCCTTGCGCGTCTCGGCCAACCGGCTGGATCTCGCCGCATCTCTTGAGCTTGCCGAAATCGCCGAACTCGATCAGATCCACGGCGATACGCTCGTTTTCGATCCCCCGCCCTCGCCGCTGGAGCGGTTTGTGGAGCCGCCCGCCTTTCCCAAAGGGGACGGCCTTGCCACGGACAAACCCGGCATCGGCCTGATCATCAAGACCGCCGACTGCCAGCCCGTCCTCGTCGCGCACAAGGAAGGGCGGCACATCGCGGCCTTCCACATCGGCTGGCGCGGCAACCGCCTGCGTTTCCTCCAGTCCGGCATCGCGGCCTTCTGCGGGCGCTACGGCCTCGACGCCCGCGATCTGCTCGCCGTGCGCGGCCCGAGCCTCGGGCCGCAGCGCTCGGAATTCGTCAATTACGGCAAGGAATGGGGCCCCGATTTCGCCAACTGGTTCAACGCCCGCGACAAGACCATGAACCTCTGGCGGCTGACCCGCGATCAGCTGCTGGAGGCGGGCCTGCCGGACGAAGGCATCTTCGGCCTCGATCTGTGCACGGCGTCCATGCCGGACAGCTTCTTCTCCTACCGCCGGGACGGGATCTGCGGGCGTCAGGCCAACGTCATCTGGATAGCCTAAATGCCCATGCTGCTGGACATCCGGGATACGGTGGCCGACTATGCGGAACTCATCGCCCGCGTGGTCGGCGTGGATGTGGAAGTCGTGGACGCGGGCCTGAACCGCCTCGCCGGGACGGGCCTCTATGCCTCCGGGGTCGGGGAAAACATCCGCGCCGAGGGCGAAACCTACCGCCACGTCATGCGCATCCGGCGCTCGTTCGTCATGGAGACGCCCCGCGAGCATTTCATCTGCACCCGCTGCCCGGGGCGCGACCTCTGCCGCGAAACCCTTTCCATCAGCACGCCCATCATCGACGGCAGCGACGTGCTCGGCGTCATCGGGCTCGTCTGCTCCACCGACGAGGACCGCGCCCGTGTCCTCGGGCACAAGGACGTGTACGTCCAGTTCATCGAGCGCTGCGCGGAATTCATCCTGCACAAGCTCCACGACCACGCCGACCTGCTCCGCGCCCGGTCATTCCTCGACATCATGCTGCGGATTCTCGAAATCAACAGCCGGGGCATCGTCATCTTCAACGCCAAGGGCGGCATTTCCTATCTGAACGACATCGCCCGCCGTGATCTCGGGCTCAAGGACGACGGCCTGCCCACGGACGTGCAGTTCAAACGGACCGGGGAATCCTTTTCGGATCTCGAGGAATTCGTGGTCACCGCCCGGAGCCGCAAGTACACGCTCATGGGCCAGATGACCCCGCTCGCGCCGTCGGACTACCATTTTGCCACGGTCTTCACCTTCGAGTCCCTGCCGCGCATGGCGGATCGCGTCTCTTCCCTCGGGGACTCCCTTTCCGGCGTCGAAAACCTCATCGGGCGCTCGCCCGCCATGCTCCAGCTGAAAGATCAAATCCGCCAGATCGCGGGCTCCACGTCCACGGTCCTCGTCACCGGCGAATCCGGCACCGGCAAGGAACTCGTCGCCCGGGCCATCCACGCCGCCAGCGGCCGCCGGGACAAGCCCTTCATCGGCATCAACTGCGGGGCCATCCCCGACGCCCTGCTCGAAAGCGAGCTGTTCGGCTACACGGGCGGCGCGTTCACCGGAGCGAGCGCCAAGGGGCGCATCGGCAAATTCGAGCTGGCCCACAAGGGCGTGCTGTTCCTCGACGAAATCAGCACCATGCCGCTCTACCTGCAAGTGAAGCTGCTCCGCGTCCTGCAGGAACGGGCCTTCACCCGCCTCGGCTCCAACCGGCTCATTGAGGTGGATATCCGTATTATCGCGGCGACGAACGAAGATCTTGCCGGAGCGGTGCGCCAAGGCCGTTTCCGCGAGGATCTCTTCTACCGCCTGAACGTGATCCCGCTGCAGGTGCCTCCCCTGCGCGATCGCCACGGCGACATCGAGCTGTTGTCCTCCCATTTCCTCGCCCGCTACAGTGCCCGGTTCAACAAGCCGGTCCCGTCGCTCGGCCCGGACATGCTCGCGGCCCTCTCCGCCTACCCGTGGCCCGGCAACGTGCGCGAGTTCGAGAATGTGATGGAGTTTATGGTCAACATGGCCCCGCCCGGCGGGGTCCTGCATCCTGACATGCTCCCCCCCTCCGTGCGCGGGGCCTTGCCCTCTTCCGCGCCTTCCCCCTCCGCCCCCCTCCCGCCCGGCGGGATCATCCCGCTCCGCGATCTGGAACGCAACGCCATTCTGGACGCCGTCCGCCGCTGCGGGGACGACACGCCCGGAAAGAAGGCCGCTGCCGCCGCCCTCGGCATCGGCGTCGCCACGCTCTACAGGAAGCTGAAGGAGTATGAGGACGAAGCGGCGGCTCTCTCCCGTACCACCTAACCCCACCTGAACAGGATGGAACTTGCGATTTTTGGGATTTCGCAGTAGAGTCCCTCCTTTGTGTGCCGACTGGCGAGAGTGGCGGAATTGGTAGACGCACTGGACTTAGAATCCAGCGGATTTCCGTGGGGGTTCAACTCCCCCCTCTCGCACCAGAAAGCCTTCCGGTGCATTCATAAACTTCGTGTTTTGATTGATAAAAAGCTCGTCCGTCCGCCCTTGAGCAGGTCGGCTCCCCTAAGGAGGGAATCCCCATGGAATTTGTCGTTGAAAACCTTTCCCCTACCCGGAAAAAGATCGCCTTCACCCTGACCGCGGATGATGTGAACGCCGCTATCAACACCGCCGTCAAGGGCTTCCAGAAGGATCTGTCCCTGCCCGGCTTCCGTAAGGGTAAAGTCCCCGCGTCCGTAGTGGAAAAGCGCTTCGGCGAAGACGTGTACGCCCGCGCCACGCAGGACGAGATCAACGGCCTCCTCCAGAAGACCCTCAAGGACTCCAGCCTGACCCCCGTTTCCAGCATGGAAATGGACAACCATGACGCCTTCGCCCGCGATACCGAATTCAAGTGCAACGTCACCTTCGACGTGCTGCCCGAAATCGAGTTCCCCAACTACGAAGGCCTCGAAGTCGATCAGGCCAAGGCCGACGTGTCCGACGACGACGTGAACGAAATCATTGAAAACCTCCGCGGCCGCATGGCGGAACTTACCGAAGTGACCGAAGATCGCCTGCCCCAGGACGGCGACACCGTGGATGTCGACTACTCCGGCACCGATGAGGAAGGCAACAAGATCGACGACGTGCAGGGCGAAAACTTCGGCGTGGCCCTCGGCCAGGGCCAGGCCCTCCCCGATTTCGAAGCCCTCGTGAAGACCGCCAAGGTCGGCGAAGAAAAGACCGGCCCCGTGAACTTCCCCGCCGACTACCCCCACAAGCCGCTTGCCGGCAAGACCGTCATCTTCACCATCAAGGTGAACAAGATCCAGACCAGCCAGAAGCCCGAAGTGAACGAGGAGTTCGCTCAGAAGGTCGGCCAGGAAAGCCTGGAAAAGATGAAGGCCTCCATCGTCGAGCACGTTTCCGCCACGAAGGCTCAGGCCGCCCGCAGCGAAGCCATGAAGAAGCTCATCGACGGCCTCCTTGAAAAGGTTTCTTTCGAAATCCCCGATTCCATGCTGAACGCCCGCGTCGAGCGCGTGGTGCAGGAACAGGCCATGAAGCTCCAGCGCATGGGCCTCGACGACCTCCGCAAGGACCAGGCTCAGGAAGAAAAGCGCGAAGAAGCCAAGAAGGAAGCCCTCGAAACCCTGCGTCCCCAGGTGTTCCTGATGGCCCTCGCCCAGAAGGAAAACATCACCGTCAACGATCAGGAAGTGGAAATGGCCATCTACGGCATGGCCATGCGCGCCCAGCAGGACTACAAGAAGGTCAGCGAAGCCTATCACAAGAGCGGCCTGATCTATGAGCTGCGCGACCGCATCCTCGCTGACAAGGCCCTGGAAATGGTCTACAGCAAGGCGAAGATCAACGAAGTCCCCGCCGTGAGCCTGAGCGAGCCCAAGAACGCGGACTAGTCCGTTTTCCGCCCGCTTTTTGGGAAAAATAAGGAGAGGGGAGTGTCCGCACTCCCCTCTTTATTGTATGGGGGCCCTGTGCTATTTCCCGTTTTTATGGCTTCATCCCGAGACAACGGCGCAATCGTGCTTATCTGACGGGGAAAGCCCTGATGCCCAATTATCATATGGAGACAGTATGCAAGATATTCTTGATATGACGGTGCCCATCGTCGTCGAAACGTCGGGCCGCACCGAACGCGCTTATGATATTTTTTCCCGCCTGCTGAAAGACCGCATCGTGCTCCTCGGCTCCGAGGTCAACGACGCGGTGGCGTCCCTCATCTGCGCCCAGCTGCTTTTCCTCGAATCGCAGGACCCGGAAAAAGAGATTTATCTCTACATCAACAGCCCCGGCGGCTCCGTCACGGCGGGCATGGCCATCTACGATACCATGAACTACATCACCCCGCCCATCGCCACCGTGTGCATGGGCCGCGCCGCCAGCATGGGAGCCTTCCTCCTCAGCGCGGGCCAGAAGGGTATGCGCTACGCCCTGCCCAACAGCCAGGTGATGATCCACCAGCCCCTCGGCGGATTCCAGGGACAGGCCACCGACATCGACATCCATGCCCGCGAGATCCTGCGTATGCGCGAGACCCTCAACGGGCTGCTGGCGAAGCATACCGGCCAGCCCATCGAAAAGATCGCCCAGGATACCGAACGCGACAACTTCATGACCGCCGAAATGGCGCAGGCCTATGGTCTGGTGGACAAGGTTCTCGCCTCCCGCCGTGACCTCCTCGCCGAAAAGTCCGAATAGGAAGAGAGATGCCCAATACCACTCCCCCGAACGAACCCCGCTGCTCTTTCTGCGGCAAAACCGAAACGCAGGCGAACCAGCTCGTCTCCGGGCCGGACGGCGTGCACATCTGCGACGAGTGCATCGCCACCTGCAACGAAATGATGGCCCAGAACGCCATCGAGCAGGTCCGCGAAGACGAACGCCTGCTCACCCCGCAGGAAATCAAGGCCCGCCTCGACGAATACGTCATCGGGCAGGACGAGGCCAAAAAGATCCTCGCCGTGGCGGTGCACAACCACTACAAGCGCGTCTTTTACGCCGACGCCCTCAAGGGCGACGACGGTGTGGAGCTCGAAAAGAGCAACATCCTGCTTGTCGGCCCCTCCGGGAGCGGCAAGACGCTCCTCGCCAAGACGCTGGCCCGCGTCCTGCGCGTGCCGTTCGCCATCGCGGACGCCACCACGCTGACCGAGGCCGGGTATGTGGGCGAAGACGTGGAAAACATTCTGGTCCAGTTGCTTCAAAATGCCGACTACGACCTTGAAGCGGCCCGCAAGGGGATCATCTACATCGACGAAATCGACAAGATCTCCCGTAAGGCAGACGGGCCGTCCATCACCCGCGACGTGTCCGGCGAAGGCGTCCAGCAGGCGCTGCTCAAGATCATCGAAGGCACGGAAGCCAACATCCCTCCCAAAGGCGGCCGCAAGCACCCGCAGCAGGAATTCATCCGCATGGACACCTCGAACATCCTGTTCATCGTGGGCGGGGCGTTCATCGGCCTGGACAAGATCGTCGAGCAGCGTATGCGCGGCGGCAGCATGGGCTTCGGGGCCAAGGTGGAGACCAAAAAGGAGCGTACCCTCGGCGAGCTCCTCGAACAGGTGCATCCCGCCGACCTCGTGCAGTTCGGGCTCATCCCCGAATTCGTGGGCCGTATCCCGGTCCTGACGCACGTGGACGATCTCGGCGAGGACGACCTCGTCCGTATCCTGACCGAGCCCAAGAACGCCCTCACCCGGCAGTACCAGAAGCTGTTCGAGCTCGACAACGTGACCCTGCGCTTCACCTCCGACGCCCTGCGTGCCATCGCCCACAGGGCCATCGAGCGCAAGACCGGCGCGCGCGGCCTGCGCAACGTCATGGAAAGCGTCATGCTCGACATCATGTATCAGCTTCCCTCCATGCCCGGCGTGAAGGAGTGCGTGATCAACGACGCGGTCATCGAAAAGAAGGCCCCGCCGCTGTACATCTACGACACCGAAGCGCACATCGCTTCGTAAGGTTTGTGGTAAGGGAGAATGCG
>ERZ838118.4818-NODE-4818-length-11278-cov-4.385280_pt1 | contig 11278 bp, 11 predicted proteins | sample MGYA00519863_ERZ838118 | MGnify/ENA primary metagenome ERZ838118 (study PRJEB31850, sample SAMEA3708827) | human gut metagenome | biome: human gut; feature: human-associated habitat; material: faeces | place: China | collected 2014 ...
GCACCACCAACATGATCAAGATCCACATGATCGGCAACTGCCTGGCTACCGGCGTCGGCGTCGGCCCCGAGGGCGCTGCTCTGGCCAACGCCACCGGCAAGGCCTGCGTCTGCCGCACCATCGAGGAGATCCGCGCAAAGTTCAAGCCCGGCATGGTCCTGGTCGTCCCCTCCACCTCCAACGAGATGCTGAGCTACGTCCGTGACGCCGCCGCTCTGGTGGTCGAGGAAGCCGGTCTGAACAGCCACGCTGCCATCGCCGGCAAGGCCCTGCTCAAGCCCACCATCGTGGGCGCCCTCGGCGCTACCGCCCACATCCGCGACGGTCTGATGGTCGCTGTGGACTGCGCACACGGCAGCGTCCAGCGCCTGCAGGCCTGATCTCGGGAGGCACAGTATGGAGCGCATTGCAAGTTTCTGCGTAGACCACACCAAGCTCGACCGCGGCATGTACCTGAGCCGTCAGGACGGCGATGTTCTGACCTGGGACATCCGGATGAAGAAGCCGAACCACGGCGATTATCTCTCCACCGGCGCAGCCCACACGCTGGAGCACCTCTTCGCCACCTACGCCCGCAACAGCCAGTATAAGGACGGCGTCATTTACGTCGGCCCCATGGGCTGCCGCACCGGCTTTTACCTGCTGACCCGGGGCCTGACTCCCGCCGAGGCGCTGAGCCTGACGGTGGAGTCCTTCCGCTTCATGGCTGCGTTCGAGGGCGATGTCCCCGGCGCAAGCGAGGTGGAGTGCGGCAACTACCGCGACATGGACCTGCCCGCCGCAAAGGCTGAGGCTGCTGCCATGCTGCCCGTGCTCGAGGCACTGACCGCCGACGAGCTGCATTATTGATTTCCTGATAAAGTAAGGGCCGGTATTGCTGCATTGCAGCAGTACCGGTCCTTTTCATTTATACTTCCCCGATGACCGGGAGCAGGTCTTCGAGCTTATTGAAATAATTCACGATGGTGACCACATTGTTGACGATGGAGCTGCCCGCCGAGAAGATACGGGCCACATAGTTCAGCACACGGCCAATGTCCTGAAACGTCTGCCATGCTGTGGTCTCGCCGCCGCAGAGCAGCACCCTTTCGTCGTCCCCGATGGATGTATACTGGGCGGGCATCTGCATCTGATAATTCCTCATAGTATCCTTTCCTTTCCGCTGGTGAGAAGTTTTTTGTTCCTCGTTCAGAGTCAGCGCCCTCGGGGCCTGTCCTCTATTCCATCCTACCAGATACGAAAGGCAAAGCATGTCAGAGTGTGGGAAGGCAGCAAAAAACACAAGGGCCCGGGGTGTTTCCACTCCGGGCCCTTGTGCCATTTTTATTTCGAGGAATAGATAATATCGTTTTTATCGCTGGGCTTGTGTCAGCTCAGGTGCGATCAAGCTGCAGCCTTGACAACAGCCTTGCAGGTGACAACGACCATGACGTAATCGGTATCGCCGACAGTGAACGGCTTCATGGTCAGCTCGAACTTATTGCCAGCCTCAATGTCAGTATTGGTCTTATCGCCGACCTTGACATCGCTGCTGTTGATAGCCTTAGTGGTGTCGATCTTTCCATTAGTGCCGATCAGCGCCTTGGCGACGTTCTGAGCCTTAACAGTCTTATTCATATCCTTGGTTGCAAAGTAAGCAACCCAGATATAGGAGTCGCCGAGCTTCTTATCCTTGGCCAGCTCAGTCTTGACGGCAGCCTTCAGAGCGGTATCCTCCTTGAGAGCGTCCTTATTGTCCTGCTTAGCAACCTTGACTGCCTTGTTTGCCAGATCGCCATCGACTGCCTTGACGGTAGCCTTGTCGTTAGCGGCCTTCAGCATACCCTCCAGCTCGTCAGCGACCCGACGAGAAGAGATGCTTGCGCAGCCAGTCAGCATGGACACTGCCATAACACCAGCGAGGACGACGGCCAGAAGTTTCTTTGCCATTTTCATGATTTTTGCCTCCATAAATAAAGATAAATTATACAGGCAGGCTAGCATTTTTTCGACTGTCGGCCTGTGGGCCAATTATACCCCCCCCCCTACCGGTCTGTCAATAGATTTTTTGCACTTTCGTCACATTTACAAAATACAGTCCCATCAACCGTGCATTTTCCACAAAATAACAGGATTTGAGGGGCTGAAAGCAAAAAAATACAGCCCCGGGGCCGCTTTTGGGGCGGCAGCCCGGGGCTGCAGGTGCAGTATTTTTTTCAGTCTCCCGCCGGGGGGCAGGGGGCTTTACTGGTACAGGGGGAAAGCCTTGGTCAGGGCCAGCACCCGGGCGGAGATGTCGTCCTTCTTCTCGTCGTAGTGCCAGATGCAGTCGGCGATGCAGTCCGCAATGACCTTCATCTCGGCTTCGCCCATACCCCGGGTGGTGACAGCCGGAGTCCCCAGACGGACGCCGGAAGTCACGAAGGGGCTGCGGGTCTCGCCGGGGACGGTGTTCTTGTTGGCAGTGATGTGGACGCTGTCGAGGCGGGCTTCCAGCTCCTTGCCGGTGCATTCCTCGTCCCGCAGGTCGAGGAGCATCAGGTGGTTGTCGGTGCCGCCGGACACCAGCTTGACGCCGCGGGCCTGCAGTTCAGCGGCCATGGCCTGTGCGTTTTCCACGATCTTGCGGGCGTAGTCCTTGAACTCGGGCTTGAGTGCCTCGCCAAAGCAGACGGCCTTGGCCGCGATGACGTGCTCCAGCGGGCCGCCCTGGGTGCCGGGGAAGACGGCGGAGTTGATGCGCTTGGCCAGCACGGCATTGTTGGTCAGGATGAGGCCGCCGCGGGGGCCGCGCAGGGTCTTGTGGGTGGTGGTGGTCACGACGTCGGCATAAGGCACCGGGCTCTGGTGCATCCCGCCGGCCACGAGGCCCGCGATGTGGGCCATATCCACCATCAGGAAGGCCCCGTAGCCGTGGGCGATCTCAGCCAGCTTCTCGAAGTCGATGGCACGGGGGTAGGCCGAAGCGCCTGCCACGATCATCCTGGGGCGGACCTTCCTGACCTGCTTTTCCAGCTCAGCATAGTCGATGCGGCCATCTTCGCCGACGCCGTAGGATACGAAGTGATAGTTCTTGCCGGACATATTCACCGGAGAGCCGTGGGTCAGATGACCGCCCTGAGACAGGTCCATGCCCATGACGGTATCGCCCAGATCGAGCAGGGCGAAATAGACGGCCAGATTGGCCTGTGCGCCGGAGTGGGGCTGGACGTTGGCGTACTTTGCGCCGAACAGCTTGCAGGCGCGCTGGATGGCGATGTTCTCCACCTCATCCACATAGGCACAGCCGCCGTAGTAGCGCTTGCCGGGCAGGCCCTCGGCGTACTTGTTGGTGAGGATGCTGCCCATAGCGGCCATGACGGCGGGCGAGACGATGTTCTCGCTGGCGATGAGCTCGATATTTTCCCGCTGGCGGGTCAGCTCACGGTCCATGGCCGCAGCCAGCTCCGGGTCGGCCTTTTCCACGAGGCCGATGGTATCCATCATATCGTTGTACATACGATTTACCCCTCTCTCTGATGCAAAAAATCAGTTCGCGCGGGCGTCCGCTCATTCCGGCCCCGCCTGTTTCCATGATACCAGACATCGTGGATTTCTTCAACAGCATTTCGCACAAACCGATACAGTTTGATTCGTTTCTTTTCGGTTAAATGAAGATATTTCACCCATCCTGCCAAAGCCTTGCTTTTTCTGCGCCCAGCGCTTATTATTATAACAAAAATCCGTTCCGGTTTTTGTGCAGATTTGCCCACCGGGTGCAGAAAGGAGCCCATTGCCATGACCATCACGGAGCAAAAAGCCGCACAGCGCAAAGCGGGCATTGCGGCCCGCCGGGCGTTGTCGGACACCGAGCGCACCAGTTCCAACGCCGCTCTCTGCGCCCGCATCATGGCTCTGGACTGCTTCAAAAGGGCAGAAAACATCCTGTTTTATGCGGCCTTCGGCGGTGAAGCCGATCTCTCGACGCTGGCTGTGGAAGCGGCCCGGCAGGGTAAAACGCTGGCCTACCCCGTCTGCGGCGAGGGCTTTTCGCTGACGGCCGCCGTGCCGGGGCCGGACGGCTGGGAAGTGGGTCTCTACGGCATCCGCACGCCCATTTTGAGCCGGTCGGAGGTTTTACGGCCAGACAAGCTCGACCTCGTGCTGGTCCCCTGCACGGCTTTTGATGCAGTCTGCCACCGGGTGGGGATGGGGAAAGGCTATTATGACCGCTACCTCCCCCGCTGCACCCAGGCCGTGAAAATCGGTGTGGCCTTTGAGGCCCAGCGGGTGGATAAAGCGGCAGTGGACGCCCATGACGAAAAACTGGACGGATTCGTGACAGAGGGAGGACTTTACTTTGGATCTGACACAACTGAGCTGTGAGGACTTTCTGAGCCGGCTTGCCAGCAAAGCCCCCGCCCCGGGCGGCGGCGGCGCAGCAGCCCTCGTGGGCGCGGCAGGCGTCGCGCTGGGCAATATGGTGGGGAATCTCACCACCGGCAAAAAGAAATATGCCGCTGTGGAAGAAGAGATTCTGGCGCTGAATGCCCGTGCTGAAACCCTGCGCAAACGGCTGGAAGCCCTCGTGCAGGCGGACGCCGACGCATTCACGCCTCTGGCGGCGGCCTACGGCCTGCCCAGAGAGACGCCCGAACAGCAGGCCCGCAAGGCCGCTGTGCTGGCCGAGGCGTTGGACGGGGCCTGCGCCGTGCCGCTGGACATCATGGACGCCTGCTGTGAGGGCATCCGTCTTGCGGCCGATTACGCCGAAAAGGGCAGCGTGCTGGCTGTCTCAGACGCAGGCTGTGCGGCGCTGTTCTGCAAGGCCGCACTTCAGGCGTCGGCGCTGAATGTCGCCATCAACACAAAGCTCATGACCGACCGCGCCCATGCCGCCGCGTTGGACGAAAAATCGGCCCGGATGCTGGCAGAATATCTGCCGCTGGCCGACGAAGTCTACCAGTCCGTGGCAAGCCGCCTGCGGGCCTGATCCAGAGAAAGGGAACGTATATGTCTACCATTTTGAAGGGTGCGCCCGTCGTGGCCGCCATGAACGAAGCAAATGCCGCTCGCTGCGCCGCACTGCGGGAAAAGGGCGTTGTCCCCACGCTGGCCGTCGTCCGGGTGGGCGAACGCCCCGATGACCTCTCCTACGAGAAAGGCGTCATGGCCCGCTGTGCGAAAGTGGGCGTCGAGGTGAAGCAATTCCTTCTGCCCGCCGACGCTGCGCAGGAAGAGCTGCTGCGCGTCATTGCCGACATCAACGCAGACGCCGCCATCCACGGCTGTCTGCTCTTCCGCCCCCTGCCCAAACAGTTTGATGACAGGACCATCCGCGCCGCACTCTCGCCCGAAAAGGACATTGACGGCATCACCGACGGCTCGCTGGCCGGTGTCTTCACCAACACTGCCGTCGGCTACCCGCCCTGCACGGCGCAGGCCTGTCTTGAGATCCTGAAATTCTACAACATTCCCCTCTCCGGCAGGCGGGCCGTCGTCGTGGGACGCAGCCTCGTGGTGGGCAAGCCCGCAGCCATGATGCTGGACCGGGAAAACGCCACCGTCACCCTCTGCCACACCCGCACCGCCGATTTGGCGGCCGAATGCCGTCGGGCAGAGCTGCTGATCGCCGCCGCTGGAAGGGCCGGGATTATCGGTGCCAACTGCCTCTCCCCCGGCCAAGTGGTCATCGACGTGGGTATCAATGTGGACGCCGCCGGCCATTTGGTGGGTGACGTGGATTTCGCTGCGGCCGAAGCCGTGGTGGGTGCCGTTACCCCCGTCCCCGGAGGCGTGGGGGCCGTGACCCGCTCCGTGCTGGCCCGCCACGTGCTCGATGCCGCCGCAAAGTCCGCGGACATTTCCCTGTAGTGCAGGCGGCCGCCGGCGGAGCGCCGGGCTGTACTCTATCAAACAGAAAGCCGTGATCGTACCGCATGGATGAAACCGACCAGAACCGTCTGACCGAAGGCAGTGTGCCCCGGAAGATGCTGGCCTTCGCCCTGCCTATTTTCCTCAGTAACCTGTTTCAGCAGCTCTACAACGCCGTAGACTCCCTGATTGTTGGCAATTTCATCGGCAGCACCGCTCTGGCGGCGGTGGGCTCCTCCGCCAGCATGATTATGCTGCTGGTAGGGTTTATTAACGGAGTCTCCCTGGGTGCCGGGGTGGTTATTGCCCGCTTTTACGGCGCCGATGACCGGGAAAATCTCTCCCGCGCCCTCCACACCACCGTAGCGCTGGGCATCGCGGCCGGGCTTGTGCTCACCGTGGTGGGCGTTCTGCTGACCCCCCAGATTCTGCGCTGGATGGGCACACCCGGCGATGTCATCGGAAATTCCATTGCGTATTTTCGAGTGTACTTTCTAGGCTCCAGCGCCGTAGTGCTCTACAATATGTGCGCCAGCATCCTCCAGTCTGTGGGGGACAGCCGCAGTCCCATGAAGTATCTGATTTTCGCCTCCCTCACCAACGTGGTATTGGATCTGTTGTTCGTGGCCGTCTTCCGCTGGGGCGTGGCCAGCGCGGCTCTGGCCACCATCCTCAGCCAGACCCTCAGCGCCCTCCTGGCTTTCCGCAAGCTCACCCACACCGGGCACAGCTACCGCCTGTCCTGGCGGCAGGTACGCTTTCACGGCGATATGCTTCGGCAGGTCGTCTATCTGGGTATTCCCTCCGGCGTTCAGAACTCGGTCATCTCCCTGGCCAACGTCATCGTCCAGGCCAACATCAACGCCTTCGGCTCGGCGGCCATGGCGGGCTGCGGTGCCTACAGCAAAATCGAGGGCTTTGCCTTTTTGCCGGTCTCCTGCTTTTCCATGGCCCTGGCCACCTTTGTAAGCCAGAACATCGGGGCGCGGCGCTATGACCGGGTCCGCTCCGGCATCCGGTTCGGGCTGCTGTGCAGTCCCCTGCTGGCCGAGGCCATCGGGCTGGGCATCTTCGTCCTCTCTCCCCTGCTGGTTGCCGCCTTCAACAGCAGCCCGGAGGTCATCGCCTACGGCGTGGCCGACGCCCGGACCGTCAGCCTGTTCTACTTCCTCCTGGCCTTCTCCCACTGCTGTGCAGGCATTCTCCGGGGGACCGGGCGGCCAATCATCCCCATGGCTATCATGCTGGCCACCTGGTGCGCCCTGCGCATCGCCTACATCACCGCCGTCACCCATTTCATTCCCGATATTCGGGTGATCTACTGGGCCTATCCGCTGACCTGGTTCCTGGGCGGCCTGCTGTTTGCCGTCTGCCTTCTCCGGCTCCGTTTCCCCTCAGATGCCGCACTGGAAACGTACAAATAAAATAGAGCTGGTATCCGGAATGGATACCAGCTCTTTTGTTTACTTGTTCAGTGCTTTCTGCTTTTTCATGCTGCGGTTCCAGATCATAATACCCACAATACCGATGAGCATAATGATACCGACGGCAAGGAAGTAATACTTATAGCCCGCTTCGGTAAATGTATCCAGGATGATACCGGCAGTCGCGGGGCAGACCACCTCGGGCAGATAGCCGATGGTGCAGATCACGCCCACAGCGGTGCCGGAAACCTCCATGGGAATACCGCCGTCATCCATCAGGGAGAACACGATGCCGTAGTTGCAGTACATACCCACATACACCAGGGCGCACAGGGCCACAAAGACGGGCACGCTCATCTTGGGGAACAGGGCGATGGCAAACGTACCAACCGCCATGATGGCAAAGGCGATGGTCATGATCCTGGGCCGGCCCAGACGGTCTGCCAGGACGCCGCCGCCCACAGAGGCAAAGGGACGGATGTAGTCCGCCATAATCGTTACAATGGTGCCGCCCACCATGGCCACGCCCAGAGTAGAGGTGGCGTAGGGGTTGAAGTAGGCATAGGACATGTTCATGACATAGGTGCAGCACAGGATCAGGCAGAGGATCCACACCTGGGGCAGCTTCATCACGGTCAGAACCTGCTTGAAGTTGAAGCGCTCGGACTTGTCAGAGGTCTCAGGATCCTTAAAGAAGAGGAGCACTAGGATGCCCAGCACAATCACAACGACAGAGTAGAAGATGATGCCTCCCTTGAGGCCGGCGGCGCTGCCACGCTTGCTGGTGATGGCGGTGATGATGGCCAGAGCGATAGCGAGATGGGCCGCGTTGGTCACGCCGCGTCCAGCCTCCATGAAGCCGTAGGCCTTTCCCTGCTCCTCAGAGGAGGCCAGACTACGAATACCCTTGACCAATGCGGGCCAGAACGCAAAGAGCGCTGTAAAACCCCACACCAGGTAAATCACCAGGAGCATGGAATAGTTGGTCGCGAACAGGTGGCAGAATCCAGCCACCCCGGTCAGGATCAGTGAGATGGAGATCAGCTTCTTGGGAGAGATAAAGTCGGCTACGACACCGCCGAACAGATAGGAAATCATGGCGAATACGCCAAAGATGGAGCCCAGCGAGCCCATCTGGGTGTTGGTCAGGTTATACGCCTGGAGATACGCGTCATAGTAATAGGTCCTGAAATAAGGCAGTCCGTAGATCAGGGAGCCGGCCACTGCCAGAATGATCAGCCGCCACATGTTCCCCCTCAACTTGGATACAACTTTCTCAGCCATCGTTCTCTTTACCTCCTAATGTTTTTACACTGTCCTCTTCTTTCTAAGTCAAGCATCCATCCCATGGAGCTCCTCCAGGGCATACACACACAGCTCCATGGCGGCCTGCAGACAGTCCTCGTCAAAGTCAAATTCGGGGTTGTGAACGGGGCCGGTGGTATCCGCACCAATGCCCACATAGGAGCCAATTCCTCCGTTCTGCTGTACCTTGGTCAACATTACGGCGGCGTCATCCGTACCGCCGACATTGCCCTCAAAATATACTGTCTGGAACCAGGGCACCTTTTGGGCCGCCCGCTGGACAACCTCCATCATGGCATAGTCGCTGGCGCCTGCGGGCACCTCTCCGTAATCCACATAGTGATACTTGAGGTCGTAGGCCTTTGCAGTGCCCTCCAGAATATCGAAGATCCGCTGGCCCGCGTATTCGGAGATCGCGGGCTTCTGCCCCCGGTACTCAATGCGCATCATGGCGTCCGGCGCAATGGTATTGGCACACACACCGGCGTGGATCTCGCCCACATTCACCCGGCACAGGCCCTCCTCGTGGGGGGCGATGCTGTGGATGTTTAATGCGGCGGAGCAGGCGGCCAGCAGGGCGTTCTTTCCCTCTTGGGAGGCCCCGCAGGGGTGGGCGGCCTTTCCCTCCAGATAGACATCCAACTGCCGGTCGCTGAGGAAATCCCGGCACCCGCAGGCTACGGTATGGGAGGGCAGAGGCTTGTTCTCCGCGCTCAGGGCGATATGTACCGCGATAAAGTTCATCACGTCGTCCAGGTGCCCCTTATCCACGATGGACTGGGCGCCATAGAACGTCTCCTCGGCAGGCTGGAAGAAGAGCTTGATCTTTCCCTTCAGCTCCCCCTTCCGTTTCATCAGCTCTGCGGCGATGCCCAAGCCGATAGCCGTGTGTCCGTCATGGCCGCATTTATGTGCCACTCCCGGGGTTTGTGAATGGTGGGGTATATCGTCCGGTTCCTGTACAGCGACGGCATCCATATCTGCCCGGAACAGGACGGGGGGGCCGTCTTCCGAGAAGAAGTATTCAACGAGCAGCCCGTGGCCGCCCACGTGGCGAATGACTTTGGTCGGGTGGAATACCTGTAATTTATCCTCGATAAAACGGGCCGTTCGTGCTTCGTGGCCCGAGAGTTCGGGGTGTTGATGCAGTTCGCGGCGTATCTGGTAAAAAGTATCTTTTTGCATAGCTTTTCAATTTACACCGCGAAGGTAAAATAATTAATTGTTCGTGTGGTTACATTTATTTTCTATCTTTACGTCGAATTATAAAAGAAAGCAGGCATGAAGTTAAATAAGTCGCAAGGGGATTTGTTGAAACGGGTGATCGAGCGATGGGAGGCGGACGGCACGATTGACGTGAGTACGGCGGATCGGTTGAAGGGAAGTTACACTGTGCGTTCTTTCGAGTGGAAGGAGTTGGCGAAGTACTCGTTTTGGATTGCCATCGTGTGCGGGGTGATCGCTGTGGTGTCGGTGTTGGCGGATCATTTGATCATGGATTTGCTTGAAAGATTGTTTCTTTCTTCTTATTCTTTGGCCAGCGGCGTGTTTGCCATGGGAGCGGCCTTGGTGTATTACTGGGGGTGGCGACGACGGAAACGGATGCCTTACAAGGTTTTCAGTAATGAGACAATTCTTTTTTTGGGCGTGTTGCTGACGGCCGTTTCGGTCGGTTACTTGGGGGCAGCCCTGGATAATGGGAGCGGGCATTTTTCCTTGCTTTTTCTGCTAGCGGCGGTGATTTATGCCGTGTTGGGCTTTTACTTTTCGTCGGTGCAGGTGTGGGTATTTGCCTTGTTGTCGCTGGGAGCGTGGTACGGGGCCGAGACAGGGTATCTGAGTGACTGGGGCAATCATTTTCTGGGACTGAATTACCCGCAACGTTACGTGGCTTTCGGGGGATTGCTGGTAGCGTGTCGTTTCCTGCTGGTCGGAAAGAAGTGGTTCACGACTTTTGATTACTCTACATACGTGGTGGGCATGCTTTATTTGTTTATCTCGTTGTGGTTCCTTTCCATATTCGGGAATTCGGAAAGCTGGATTCGCTGGTATTCCACGAAACAAGTGGAGTTATGGGCTTGGAATCTGCTGATTCTTCTAGGTTCGGTAGTGGCAATATTTATAGGTTTGAAACGGGATGATGCTGTTGCCCGTGGGTTCGGGATCACTTTTTTCTGTTGGGTATTTACACGTTGTATTTCTCCCTGTTGTGGGATGTCATACATGCCGGGTTGTTCTTTTTTATACTGGCTGTATCTTTCTGGTTGCTGGGGCGTAAAGCAGAGAGGATATGGCACTTGGAATTTCTGCGTGATCCGAAGAAACCGAATGATGATATGAATTAAGTTATGGATACACTGGTAAGTTTAGGGTATTGGGGGTTGTTTATCGGTTCTTTTCTGGCGTCGACGGTGATCCCGATGAGTGCCGATGTGTTGTTGGTAGGCGTGTTGACGTTAGGAGGGAACGTGTGGGGATGCTTGGCGATAGCCACGGTGGGTAACTGGCTGGGAGGGTTGACCTCGTACTGGATCGGGTGGCTGGGACGCTGGGACTGGATTGAACGCTGGTTCAAGGTGAAACGGGAAAAGCTGGAGCAACAGAAAGGACACGTGGATCGTTACGGCGTTTGGCTTGCTCTTTTCACGTGGTTGCCGATCGTGGGAGATCTGTTTGCCATTGCCCTCGGATTTTATCGTGTCCGTCCGAAAATGTCT
>ERZ838118.4829-NODE-4829-length-11249-cov-3.415401_pt1 | contig 11249 bp, 9 predicted proteins | sample MGYA00519863_ERZ838118 | MGnify/ENA primary metagenome ERZ838118 (study PRJEB31850, sample SAMEA3708827) | human gut metagenome | biome: human gut; feature: human-associated habitat; material: faeces | place: China | collected 2014 ...
CCCCGACCTTTTGGTCCGTAGCCAAACGCTCTATCCAGCTGAGCTAAACGCACATCTTTGTTGCTTTTCCTTTGTGATATTTCATATCACCGCTGCAACAATATGTATGATACTCTAAGACCTATAAAATGTCAAGGGTTTTTTGAAACTTTTTTTGATTTTTTTTAAAAATATTTTTTATTGCTATTTTTGATGCAAAAGCAACAGTTTTTTAATTCCGTCTAAGTGCCTCGATCGGGCTCAGTTTCGCTGCCTTTTTCGCCGGATAGATTCCGAAGAACACACCTACTGCACAGGAGAACAGCGTAGCCGCCAGGATGGTTCCCACACTGATCCCAGGTGTGATGGTCATTCCCATACTGCTGCTGATCACCGCACAGATCACATAGCCGCCTGCAATCCCCAGCACAATACCGATCAGCCCGCCTATGATCGTCAGGATCGCCGCCTCCGCAAGGAACTGTAACATAATGGACGAGGTTTTTGCTCCAAGGGATTTCCGGATACCGATCTCCCTGGTACGCTCTGTGACGGACACCAGCATGATGTTCATAACACCGATACCACCTACCAGAAGGGAAATGCCCGCAACAAAAGAGATAAACGCAGTCACCATGCCAAGCATCTGGTTCATGGATTTCACGACATCCTGGAAACTCTGTACCTGGAAATATTCATCTCCGGCACACTGGTGACGTCTCTCAAGAAGATTTATGATCTTGTCTGCGACCGCCTGGGAATTCAGACTCTTATCTGCCTGAACTATGATCTGATAAAATTCTCCGCTGCTTCCGGTAAAGTCATCCATGGCCGTATAAGGCACATTTATGGTCACCGGCATTCCATCGTAGGTATAGCTGACAAAGGTTCCGTTTTCCTTCTGTGTGGTGACTCCGCAGATACGGAATGTCTTGGTCAGATCATAGCAGGTGATGTCTAGTGTCATTCCCACTACATCATCTGTTCCGAAAAGCCTTTTTGCATCGGCATCGGAGATCACGCAGACGTTTTTTCCCTCTTCGACCTCCTTCTGTCCGAAATAGCTTCCGTACTTCACAGAAGCATTATCCACCAGCTTGGCATCCTGGGCCTCCCCGGTCACTGTAAGATTAAAATCACCCTTTCCGGTTACGGTCTCGCCTGTATAGGACTCCGAAACATTAACACCTTCCACGCCATCCAGCTCCCGGACTGCATCAATATCCTCCGACTCAATCCAGACCTGGTCTGCTATGGCATCATCACTGCAGTAAACAGCGATCTGGCCGCCGCCGATATCATTGATCTCACTGTTCATCTGATTCTTCGTACCCTCACCGATGGACACAATGGCGATCACTGATGCAATACCGATAATGATCCCTAACATGGTGAGAAAGGATCTTCCCTTATTAGCCATGATATTATGGATCGCCATTTTGATATATTCATAAATATTACTCATCGGCAGTCTCCCCTGTCTCTGCTGCACTGTCACTGTCTGCCGCTGCTGCCTCTGCCTTCATTCCCTCTTCCAAGGAGCCCAGATCCTCGATGACCTCATCTCCGGCTTTAATGCCATCTGTGATCTCAACAGAATCCTCGGAACTGATTCCTGTTGTGATATCCTGCTTCGTGATCACACTATCCTTCAGCACATAACAGAAGGAACCATCCTTGCCGATATTTACCACGCCTGCCGGAAGCGTTACCACATCCTCTGCCTTTTCTGCATAGATCTTTACCTTCGCATCTACTCCCAGAAAAATATCCTTGTCCGGCTTGTCGATGCTCACTGTGGCAGAGATCAGTGTGGAGCCCTTTTCGTTGGTTGTCGCAATGTGACTGATCTTAGTCACCTTGCCGGTATATTTCCTGTCGCCGATGGTAATGTCCGCATTCTGGCCTTCCTTTACCTTATCGTAGTCATACTTGGACACATTGATATCAACGCTGACCTTATCTGTATTCTGCAGAGTAAAAAGCTCCATTCCCTGTGTTGCCGCTGCGCCCTGCTGGACTGCTGATTTGGAAATGACGCCGTTAAAATCCGCCGAAATGCCTTTCTTTCCTTCTTCTACCAGCTCTTTCGCAGATTTTGCATCCAGCTCAGTAAGATTGTTGCTGACACGCATTTTTTCTTTCTCTTCTTCTGTAAGGCTGGCAGAATCCGCCTCTGCAATGGATTTCTGGGAAGCAAGGTCCGACTGCAGATCCGCCAGATCAGAGGTTGCCTGTTCGATCGCATTCTCAATGGCAGAAGTATCCACTGTACTTCCTGCAGAAGAAGCATCCGCAGATGCCTGATCTGTCAGCCCCGGTGTTTCCTCTGAAGCTCCATCGGTAACAAAATCACCGGCCGCACTACTGCTGTAATCAGAATACTCCGGCATTTTGGGCTGGCTGGCCTTCTTATCCTCATAAGCTTCCTTTGCTTCCTGGCAGGTGATCTCTGCCTGACTTCTTGCTGCTTCCGCTTCATCCAGCGCCTGGGCATTCTCATCGCTCTGCTCTGCCTGCCACTGTGCAAAAGCCATCTGATAACTGGTATCTGCCTGATTATAAGCATTCTGTGCCGTTACATAATCGGAATTCAGCTGTCCCAGCTCCTGCTGGTACTGCGGAAGTGTCTCATTCTGATATGTAGTCAGCGCTTCTGAATACGCTCTCTGAGTCTCTGCATCCCTGGCAGCCTGGGCCTCTGCCTTTGCCTGGGTCTCCGCCTGGGCCTGTGCCTGCGCATCTGCCGCAGCCTGAGCCTGTACAGACGCCAGCTGTGATCTCAGGGAAGCCAGATAATTCTGCTGCTCCCTTACCTGCTGTTCCAGACTGGAAACCTTTGCTTTTGCGCTGTCCTGCTTCTGCTGGGCCTCATTGGATTTATTGATGGAATTTTTGTAATCATACTGTCCGGACTGTACATTCAGCTCTGCTTTCTGATTATCCCTCTCCAGATCCTTCACTTCAAACTCTATCAGCTTCGTTCCCTTTGAAACCGTATCGCCTTCTGCAAAGGATACGCTTTTGATCTGTGCGTTCACAGGAGAATAAAAGGTCTTCTGCTCATCACTGACAACGGTTCCGGTTGCATCTACGATCTCCTCCACATCTCCTGTCTCCGCTTTGGTAACAGCAATCTGCGGAATCTGTGATCCCCCGCGGCCTGCACCTGATGCCGCATAAATACCGCCTGCCACAACAGCTACTGCTGCCACACCGATCACAATCTTTTTCCCTTTTTTCATTCTTAAGCCTCCTCGACAAATTCCTCATTGATCGTATCTGATTCAATTTTTCCATCCATGATCCGGACCACACGTCTGGCCTGAGCCGCGATCCCATTATCATGAGTGATCAGGATCAAGGTTTCTCCTGATCTGTGCATTCCCTTCAGGATTTCCATAATTTCCCTGCTGGATGCAGAGTCCAGATTTCCCGTTGGTTCATCTGCCAGGATCACCGGCGGCCTGGCTGCGATAGCTCTGGCAATAGCCACACGCTGCTGCTGTCCCCCTGACATTTCGTTTGGCTTATGGTCCATACGTTTCTCAAGTCCAACTTTTTTAAGAGATTCCACAGCAAGCTTTCTTCTTGTTTTCCGGTCGATCCCACGATAGATCAGAGGAAGCTCCACGTTTTCCAGCGCCGTAAGATTTGCGATCAGATTAAAGCCCTGAAAGATAAAACCAATCTCCTTATTTCGTACCACCGAGAGATCATTATCCTTCATTGTGGATACATCTGTTCCATTCAGATAATATTTCCCGGAGGTGGGGACATCCAGACAGCCCAGCATGTTCATAAAGGTGGATTTTCCGGAACCGGACTGTCCGATAATAGCCACAAATTCACCCTTATGGATCTCCAGATTCACATGATCCAGCGCCCGCACCTCATTTTCTCCGGGATTGTAAACCTTGCACAGATCTACTACCCGTACCAATGCATCTTCCATAATAAAATTACTCCTTGTAAAGTAAATCAGTCCCAGGCAAGCCCCTCCTCTGCTTATTGCTTTTCGCCATTGAAACAGAGAGCTTCCCTGATCAGGTTAAAAATACAGAGCGAAGTCTGCAGGGGATACTGCTGTTTCTCGTCGGAACGCTCCAAGCCAAAACAGCAGCAGGCAGACTGCTCTGTCATTTCCGGGAAAACCCCGCTCATTGATCTGTAACGAAAAGATTACCTGAATGTCTTCAAAACTGACGCACATTTATACATCTGTTTATGCATCAAGTAAAAATGCCTTATATGCCTTGTATGCCTCATATACATCCGCCTTGCTGGTAACCTCCCACGGAGCATGCATACTCAGCACTGCCACGCCACTGTCGATAACCTCCATTCCGTAAAGTGCCGCAATATAAGCGATAGTTCCGCCTCCGCCAAAATCAACCTTTCCAAGCTCTGCTGTCTGGAAAGCAACATTGTGATCATCAAAAATCCTGCGAACTCTTGCAACGTACTCTGCATTGGCATCGTTGGAACCGGATTTTCCTCTTGCTCCGGTGAACTTGTTAAGAACGATACCGCGTCCAAGATATGCTGCATTCTTTTTCTCAAAAGCCTCACCATAGGCCGGATCATAGCCGGCACTTACATCGGAAGAAAGCATGCTGGAATTACGGAGAGCTCTTCTTAATGCAAGCTCGGAATAGCAGCCCATTCCGTCCAGAAGCTCTGCCACGCTGTTCTCAAAAAATCTGGACTGCATGCCTGTGGCACCAACGCTTCCGATTTCTTCCTTATCTACAAGGAGACAGCAGCCGGTACGCTTCGGTGTCTCCTCCATCTCCAGCATTGCCGCAAGGGATGTGTAAGCGCATACACGGTCATCCTGTCCATATGCTGCGATCATGCTGCGGTCAAGTCCACAGTCTCTTGCCTTTCCTGCCGGAACGATCTCCAGCTCTGCTGAAAGAAAGTCCTCTTCCTCAATACCATACTTCTCATTTAAAATCTTCAGCACATTCTGTTTTACCGCATCCTTTTTGGAATCATCCGGAAGCTCTGCAAGAGGTCTGCTGCCGATCAGGATATCCAGCATCTCCCCCTCAATAACCTCTGCTGCCTTTTTCTGGAGCTGTTTTCCGGAAAGATGGATCAGAAGATCTGTGATGTAAAGTACCGGATCTTCCACATCCTCACCAATGCTGATCTCCACAATGCTTCCGTCCTTCTTTGCAACAACACCATGCATGGCAAGAGGCAGTGTCACCCACTGGTATTTCTTTACACCACCATAATAATGGGTATCCAGATAAGCCAGATCCGTATCCTCGTACAGAGGATTCTGCTTGACATCCAGTCGCGGAGAATCGATATGTGCACAGAGAATGCTCATACCTCCGGAAAGCTCTTCCGTTCCTACATGAAACAGAGCAACGATCTTCTTCATCCCTACCGCATAAACCTTGTCACCGGCCTTGATCTTCTCGCCTTTTTCAAGCTTCGACTCAAGAGATTCATATCCGGCAGCCTCTGCTTCCTTCACGATTTCTGCAACACATTCCCGTTCCGTTTTTCCTTTATCCAAAAATTCTCTGTAAGCCTTCGCAAGCTTCTCCATTTCTGTCTCTTCTGCTTCCTTATAAGAAAGCCACGCATTTCTTCTTTCCATTTTAGTGGTCCACCTTTCTTTATAGCTTCCGGCAGCTGCCGTTTCTCATCATATTATCTGCAATCTGTCTACTATTATAGGTCAAACATTTACGAATTTCCACCGCAATTCCCATTCTTTACAAAATCTTTATGATTCGTTATAGTAGTTCTTAAGAATTGGCCCTGTATCCAAAATTTTCAGGTATCTCACACACGGAAAGCTTTCTGTTTCACCGTAGACTTTACCTGTATGCTCCAACAGGGCAAAGGAGGAAACAACATGCAAGCATCTGCTCAGCTAAAAGAGCTTCTTCACAGCATCAACCGCAAAAGCTATCCTGCATACAAGTCTCTGCGGGGTGCATACCAGTTTGACCGTTATATTTTGTCCATTGACCACGTGCAGGGGGATCCTTTTGCCTCTCCCTCTCACATCAGTGTGAAGCTTTCCCACCGAGACACCGGATTTCCGGCAGAATATTATAAGGATTCCTTGACCCGCATCACACTGGGAGACTTTCTGAACCGCCAGTTTGAACAGCAGGTAAACCGTTATACCTTCCGTGCAAAAGGCTCCGGAAAAAGCGGCCTGATCTCAGTAAGCCACTGTGGTCAGGAGGTTCTTGCACGTACCGCCTGTGAAATAACGGAAAAAGGCATCACTGCACGTTTTTTCATCGGTTTTCCGGCCAATGGCAGAACCATCAGCTCCCCCGAACTGGAAAAAATCCTCTTCGATTTTCTTCCGGTCTGTATTCACAAGGCATTTTTTTACCGGAATCTTGACCCGGAAGCGCTGAGAAAAGCCATCTGCCTTGCCGAAGATCAGGCATTTATCCGTCAGGAGCTGAAAAAACGTTCTCTGGCTGCCTTTGTCAGTGACGGCGCTATCCTCCCCAGGGAAAGCGGCATCTCTTCACGCCCGATGAAAAATTCTGTTCCTTTTATTTCTCCGGAAAGCCTGAGGGTTTCCATGGATCTGCCCCACAGAGGAACCATCACAGGCATGGGCATTCCCTGCGGCATCACCTTGATCGTAGGTGGCGGCTACCATGGCAAATCCACCTTACTTAACGCACTGGAGCTGGGAATTTACGATCACATTTCCGGCGATGGCCGGGAGTATGTCATTACCGATCCTTCTGCACAGAAGCTTCGCTCTGAGGACGGCCGTTTTATCAAAGATGTGGACATTTCTCTTTTTATCAACGATCTTCCAAATAAAAAAGACACCCTCTGCTTTTCTACAGAGGATGCCAGCGGCAGCACTTCACAGGCTGCCGGTATCGTGGAAAGTATGGAGGCAGGAAGTAAAGTCTTTCTCCTTGACGAGGATACCTCTGCCACCAACTTTATGGTCCGTGATTCCTTCATGCAGCGGGTGATCTGCCGGGAAAAGGAGCCCATCACTCCATTTCTGGAACGTGCCCGGGATCTCTATGAAAAGGCAGGGATCTCCACTATCCTGGTTGCCGGAAGCTCCGGAGCTTTTTTCCATATTGCGGATACTGTGATCCAGATGGATAATTATCATCCGGTGGACATCACAGCAGTCACCAAAAAGCTCTGTCAGGAATATCCTCTCTCAGACATTGAGGCTCCTACATTCCGCCTTCCGGAAAGCCATCGCATCATGACCAGGGCCAAAGTGGCTCCATCCCGCCACAGCCGTCCCGGACAGCCGGAAAAACTGAAAACCAAGGTTCACGGCAAAGATGGCTTTTCTCTTGGAAAAACCGAAGTGGATCTCCGCTATGTGGAGCAGCTGATCGACTCCGAGCAAACTGCATCCCTGGCGTTGCTTCTGAAATATGCCTGCGAACATCTCATTGACGGAAAACGTACTCTGCCGGAGATCATCACTTATCTGGATACTCAGCTGAAAAGGCAGGGATTGTCCTTCTTCTCGGAAGGCTCTTATATTCCATGCGGTTATGCCATGCCCAGGATCCAGGAAATATATTCCTGCTTTAACCGCTATCGCAGGCCGTAGCTGTGCCTGAAGCTGTATATCTAATAAATCTCAGACAACCAAAAAATGCTGCCGATAAACATTTGAAATCTTTATCTCCTCTGTCATTCGGCAGTTTTTTTCTGCAATGCAAAACCACCGTCCTGTCGGCTCTGTCTTGCCAATGGAACGGTGGTTTATCTTCATACATATTTTAGGGAAAGGAAAGAGTTTTTCTTAAGAGCTTCTGTTCTCTTAAGATGTTTATATCATACAGGATAAATGTGAGAGAAATTTGTACAATTTCTAATAAATTTATAAAATTTATTAACGAAGTCTAATCATTTTCCAAAATAATCCTGCTGATCATTATTTACCATGGTCTTCCGGAAAAACCCGAAATATTACAGCCGTTTCTTTCACTTTTTAGTCGTGTCTCTGCTCTTTGTTATCATATGTCTCACAGAATCTGGCAGCAAAAGCCGGCGGCTCCTGATGCGCATACAAATGAGAAATGTCTCCAAAAGAGCTCATACGGAAGGACGCGATCCCTTTTCGCCTCTCCTCTGTAACAATAGTGCTCACCGATGACGGCGCCGCACAGAAATTCTGCAGCATCACCAGCGGAGAGATACTGAGAAGATAGCTGATGAGTACACAGCTTACACCGAAATGGCAGAAAAACACAAGCGTATCTTCATTGGCTTTTTCTGCTCTGTAATAATGTCCTTCCCGCACATAGCCATGCTCTGCCAGAACTTTATCAAAATTCTGTGTGACCCAGTCATACTCTTCTTTCATTTTTCCCTCTCGCAGGATGTCATTATCCCACCAGCGGTCAAAGCTGTAGAAATTTTCGATCTTCGTCCAGTCCTGGGGAAGCCAGTCCCAGGGAATGATCTTTTCCCCATGAAGATCTGGTCTTCTGATCTTTACGTCGAATTCTCTCAGCCACTTGCATTCTGTAGCTGTTCTTCCGTTTTTCTTCAGTGTGCAGGATGCGGTATCCTTTGCTCTTCCAAGCGGAGAAACATAAAAATCCCTGACATCAAGAGCTGCGATCTTTTCAGAAAGAAATTCCGCTTCCTTCCAGCCCTTTTCGGTCAGGGAATCTATTGTGTAATCCGGGTCTCCATGTCGTATAAAAAGTAATTTCATCTTTTGGTATCCTCCATTTCATAACCTGGATTTCCATTATATTCTTATTTTTTCAGTTGTCAATTCCTGATAGCTTCTGCTGCAGGGATCAAACCTGATCCGCGGTTTCTCCATGGAGCACAGCCTGCTGCTCCCTCAGCTCATAAACTGCCTTTTTCAATGCCTGAAAGCTCTCCTCACTGATTATGTGCTCGATCCTGCAGGCATCATGAATCGCTGTTTTTTCCTGGACTCCCAGTATCATCAGCCAGGAAGAGATCAGCTGATGACGTTCATATACCTTATCGGCAATCTTATGTCCGTCCTCTGTCAGACGGATATCTCCGTTGTCGGCTACTGTGATGAGATTTTTCTGGCGAAGATTCTTCATGGCAACACTGACACTCGGTTTCTTAAAGCCCATCTCTGCCGCGATATCCACAGCTCTTACAAGAGAGCTCCTGTTTCCAAGGATCAGGATCGTTTCCAAATAATCTTCAGATGATTCATTTGATCTCACGTTATTTACACCTCCCTCGGTTTGTTAAAACTAACCAAGTTAATCATAACATACTTTAGGAGAATGAGCAATGGTTTTTACTGCTTTCTGTTTAGTTCTGCCTCAATTGCCAGAAGGCACTGGCTGGAACATATCTGCAGAATTCTGGAAATTTCCAGGAGTTTTTCCCTGGCACAGTTTCCCTGGAGCAGTTCACAATATCCCTGAAATTTCATCTGTACCAGGATATGTACCAGCTCGTGATCAACTTCTTGTCCACATTCCTTTTGAAAACGTTCATTAAGGATCTGCTCCATTTTCGTGCAGGCATCCTCACGGAAATTCTCATATCTGGTACCTTCAGCTCCTTCTATGAGGATTTTTGCGATGTCCCTGTTTTCCCAGATAAATTCCATAAGTATCCTGTCATATTCTTCCGGATGCAGTTGTTTTTCCTGATCCGTAAAGTCTCCCATGATCCGCTTCAGATCCTCTACCGTCTCTTCCACGATTTCTTCAAAAAGAGCTGCTTTACTTTCAAAAAAGAAATATAGCGCTCCCGTAGTCACATCTGCTTTTTTGCAGATCGCACGAAGAGAAGCCTTCAGAAATCCCCTGTCTCTGAATTCTTCCTTCCCCGCTTCCAGAAGTCTGCTCCGCACAGCATTTTCTGATTTTTCCATATTTTACGCACTCCATCATTTTTCCTGCATTCCGCTTTGCAGGAAAATTCCGCTTATTTCTGACCAGCTGTTAATTTTTTAGCAATCTGATCTTACTGATATTTTACCTTAAATCGCTGAAAAAAGAAAGTATTTTGTACCCCGTGTCAATCTGTCATCGGGGAATCTCCACGGTCTGTAACGATTTCATAGCCTACAGACTCCACACGTCTGGTAAGGCACCCTCTGCACTCTGCTGCTTCCTCGCCTGTACAGATCTTGTTATCATAAAGCTCATACTGTTTACGGTTCTTCACCGGAGAAAGATTGGGCATTACTACATTTGCACCCGCCTGAAAACCCTTTTCCCTGCCTCTGGGGTCCAGGGTCCCCAGTGCTGTGGTTGCCGGAAGAAGTACCTGCGGAAGCAGGATCCGGATGACAGACAGCAGAAACAGTGTCAGATCCACACTTCCTGCCGGTTCCTCTGCAAATTTCGTATCATGGTGCGGGACAAATGGTCCGATCCCCACCATATGCGGATTCAGGTCTTTAAGAAAAACAAGGTCTTCCGCCAGATACTCCAGCGTCTGTCCCGGCGCACCTACCATAAATCCGGCACCTATCTGATATCCCAGTTCCTTCAGGGTATAAAGACACTGTTTACGGTTTGCAAGACTTAAACTCTCCGGATGAAGATAACGATAATGTTCCTCACTGGCCGTCTCATGACGGAGTAAATAGCGGTCTGCTCCAGCATCTTTAAATCTCTGATAGCTTTCTTTTGATTTCTCCCCAATGGACAGCGTAATCGCACAGTCCGGATATCCCTGTTTGATGGACCGGATGATGTCAACCATCCGGTCATCATTAAACCATGGGTCTTCCCCTCCCTGGAGCACAAATGTCCGAAATCCCAGCTCATAGCCATTCTCGCAGCACTGCAGGATTTCTTCCTTCGTAAGGCGGTAACGGCTGGCATTCCTGTTAGAACGGCGGATCCCGCAGTAATAGCAGTCATTTCTGCAGTAATTGGTAAATTCTATCAGACCTCTTGTATATATTTTATTTCCAAAATATTTTTTCTGTATACGGACAGCCTCTTCCCGAAGCAGACGAACCGTATCCGGATCCTGGTATAAGTGCAGAAGTTCCGGATATTCTTCCTTTGTCAGCTGTCCTTCTTTTATAAATTTTTCAACGATCCCCATACTTTATCTGTCCTTCTCTTTTATTTACAAAACTATCTGTAAAAAATATTTTATCACAAAAAAACAGATATTGCACAATATAAGTATACATGCAATATCTGTTCTTACAGAATGGTTATTGTTCATTCCGTTCTCAGTAACACAGAATAATCCAATTTTTATTTAATAAGATCCTTTACAACCTCACCGGCAATGATCAGTCCCACTAC
>ERZ838118.4849-NODE-4849-length-11212-cov-6.358519_pt1 | contig 11212 bp, 8 predicted proteins | sample MGYA00519863_ERZ838118 | MGnify/ENA primary metagenome ERZ838118 (study PRJEB31850, sample SAMEA3708827) | human gut metagenome | biome: human gut; feature: human-associated habitat; material: faeces | place: China | collected 2014 ...
AATACTGAGACGCATATACATAAGTGTCTGTGTCAGCACCCAGAAGATGTAACATCGGATTTCTGAAAATCATCAAAAGCATCGTTACAATGATTCCGCAGATTAGTGCCGCATAGAAACAAAATACACTCACTCGCTTACCATCGTCGTCCCTTTTCTGACCAAACAGACGAGAGATCACAGAACTTCCGCCCAGCCCAAAGATATCTCCAAGTGCGATCATAGCCGTGAACATCGGTGCTCCAAGTGACACACCTGCTACCAGATTCGTATTTCCCGTTCTTGCAATGAAGAATGTATCTACCATATTATAGACCAGTGAAATGACCATACTGAATACCAGCGGTAATGCCATATTAAAATATGCCTTATGTACCGGCGCTTTTTCAAAAAGTTCGTTTTCCATATATCTGTAAACCTCCACTATGATTTCATCTAAAATATTCCATTTCTTAATTATTGTTTTTTGAACTGTACCGGTTATTTTACAACAAACATTCTGTTTTGTCACAGGAATATTTCCATATTTTATTGTATATTTTTTCATACATATCTATATATTTCCGGCTGACCGCAAAACCCGATATCCACATTTTCATTTCTTATCCAGCTTATTATCTGCAGAATTTCTTACCGGCATCTTCTTTTGCAGCTTCTTTCAAGCGATCAACGGCAAAAAAAGCCTTGGATCCGGCACAATAATCCACCAGATTCAAAGCATCTTATAATCTCTTATTTTTTCTGATTAATTTTCTTCTGCGATACGATCAGTCCCAGCAGAATTAACAGAGCTCCCGTCACAACCGGTGACACATAAATATATACACTCGTCTTGATTGCACCGATCCATTTGGTAGAAAGATTCCATAAGAAGAAGCCCAAAGCACTTGCTCCGACTCCAAGGAACAGAAAATTAAGTATAATCTCCGGCTTTTTAAATACTGTCACATCCCATGACACCCCTTGCCACATCAGAACCGGAATCAGGAATAACATTCCGTAAAAATAGATTCTCCTGGTCACCGCTGCCGTCGGATAATCCCATTCACCTATTTTCTTGATGATTGCGGAATAGAAGCCCCAGGAAATCATAGCCGTAAATGCCAACATATCTCCCTTCATAAAAAAGGGTAGCAAAAAAGCGGGTGATGGGAATCGAACCCACGTATCCAGCTTGGAAGGCTGGTGTTCTACCATTGAACTACACCCGCATCAACAATGCTCATTTATAATAGCATGATGTTTTCTAAAATGCAAGCACTTTTTTAAATTTTTTTAATTTTTTTGACATTTAACTCAATTTCATATCTACAAGACCTGCCACTACTAATTCTCCTATTTGCAATATTTTTTCAAAGTGCTACAATATGTAACCGAAAAAATATTACATCAAAGAAGGTATATGATATGTTCCAATATTATCTGATTCATTATTTTAACTTTAAGAATGCCGGAGGCTTCATGCTTGTCTCCCTGCTCTGCCTGATCGCAGTGCTTGCGATCGTTGTTCTGGCAGCAAAGCTTAAGAAACACTATAAACTTAATACACAGGATCTGACGCCAAAACAGATCCGGAAGCTGAACCATATCCACAAAATAAAAGAAATCTCGCTTATTGAAAGCTTTTATGAGATGGTATTTTCCAGTACTTCGGTACTGTTGTTCCTGTCTCTTTATTATATTATCGATGAGCGGATCCCACAGGCTGCCTTTTACTGGCAGAAATACCAGAACATTATCTTACTTTTATTTCTGGTATTTTCTGTATTTATGACAAACTGGTTCGATATCCTGTTCGTTCCGTTAACTGCAATTCCGACCAGACAAAAGGCGTCCGTGCGGCTGATCTCTGCCTTTTATATTATTCTGATCTTATTGTATATCAAGTTCATCTACCATGATTCGAACTATGATTCACTGATCATGTATTTTATCACACTGGCAGTCGGCCGTTTCCTGTACTTTGATTCTACACTGGAAGATATCAAAGAAACACTGCAAGGTGTCGCAAGAAATCTGCCGCTTCTGGTACTGATGGGAAGTTATTCCGCCATCGTATGCTGGTATGGATTCCACTGTGGATTCCTGTTGACTTCCAACGGTGTGATCCTTAGTACGCTACTGGCGCATCTTTTTATGGATGTATCGATTTTTGTGCTGGATAAGACGCAGTTGGTGAAATTATTTATTTAACCTACTTTTTCATTTTTTTCAATATAAGCAGGTTACAAATTATAACGCACACTATTTCCAGAATTACAATACTTCCTGCAATCGCTCCTACCGGATAATGAAAGGTAAAATAAGAAAGCTGTTTTCTCATATAAACGTTGATTCCTTTTAGTATGATTGATCCAACTGACGCTACAAGGCCTGCGACAAGCAGTACATAATAGCTGCCTTCCAGCAATAACAGCTTTCTTTCCTGCCGGTGTGTCATTCCAATCTTTCTCATAATCTCCAGTTCTTTTTTCCTGCCCACAATTCCTGTAAACATAATATTAAAATAATTAACCAGTCCGACACACAATAATATTACACTGATACTTCCAAACATAATTCTGTTTTCCCGGATGTAGTCTGCATTTTTCTGCATAAGATCTGATCTTGCAATGTAAAAAATGCCTGCTTCTCCTTCGCCGTCCAGGCTTGTCTGTGTATTGCTTTTCCGCCGCTGATTTTCTGCCGAAAGAATCTTCTGGATTTCATACATGATATTTTTTTCTTTCTTTTTCTCTACGTTTAATTCCATGCAAAATGTCTTTCTCTTCGTAGGTAAACGGTTAAATCCTTTTTCACTGACCAGATAATAGATATCTCCTTCTGCACCATGCCAGGTCTGGTGGATCTCCGGGAAGCCGTCTGCCTGATTGTCCAGATAACCGCTTAACATATATTGTGTAGACGGTATTTCCGCTTTTATTTTCTCATCTTCCTTGTCTCTTTCCTTGGCCGTCATGGAATTCCACCGAATGCATGCTTCTTTATTCTTTAATGGAGATAAACATACCGTTTCTCCTACTGCTTTTTCTGCCTGTTTTTCCTGCTTTTGTGACAGCTTGTGATCATGAACAATCATTACGCCTGTTCCGGCTTCCAGACTGTTCATATCGACTTTCAGTTTGTTCTTCTCTACATATGTTTTTAATGCTTTTAACTCATTTTCACTGACAATCTGAACAGTATCGGCATCCAGTCCTTCGATCATCTTTGCCCCGGATTCATAATCAGTACTGCTTTCTTCTGCATATTCCACATTTTTTCCCAGATAAGTATCCTTTTCCAGTGGACGTAGTCCATCTCTGGATATACTGGAAAGCATATAGGCTCCTTCGGTTATATAAGATTTCTTTTTCTTCACACCGTCAAGATTCCACAAGCGGTTCCGCACCTTTTCGGATATCGATGAAAATTCATCATATTCATTGTCATATAAGAGTTCGAAATTATCTCCTTCTGATTTCAGTGGATCTTGATCCGGCGACTGTGTCTGATATTCTGTCCCGCTTCCATCTTTTTGTGCAAACTCACTGAATTCCCCTGCGATCAGAAAATCCGGTCTCTGATTAATGATATTCGCATAATCACTTCCAGTTGTGACCACCATAACGATCAGGAACATTTCTATTCCAAGGAACATTGAAATGACTGTGATAACAAATCTCTGCCGGTATCTTGTGACGTTTTTCCACGCCATAAAGCACAGTTCCTGTGTTTCGCTTCTTTTTTTCTTATTAAAAGTGCCTTTTCCCAGGCCTGTCCTTCTACGATGCCTTTTCTTTCTTCCGGTCTGCTCCGTGTAATGCATTCCCTCTATACAGGTTCTGTTTACCGTCTGCCTGATCACCTGTTCCGATGCACCCAGAATTACCAGTAACGTGAAGGCTACCGCTAACAACAAGATTTCCATCCGGAAAATCTGCAGTTCTTCCGCTCCTCCATATCCGTTCAGATACTGTCTTCCCAATAGTTCCGGTATCAGATATCGCAATAACACAACCGACAACCCTATACCTGCAATACCTCCCGGCACTATCGTCCGCATGATCTGCCGGATATAGATCTTACGGATCTGCTTTTTCGTTGTACCGATCGTATGAAGCAGCGCCATCTGCCGGATATCGCCCGACATGGATATCTGCATCACATTGTAGACAAGTAAGAATATTCCGCAGATAATCACAACGGCCTCTACTACTGCCATCCCGTAACTTCCCGTCATCTCTTTTACGGCCCGGTTCTTTGCCGTATCTGTCGCAATGATCTGTTGGGAATTGTCTTTCATCGGTACATCTTCGTATAATTTTTCTTCTGTATCCTTCCAGTCCATGTCATTCGACTGACAGATCAGAATATCCGAATCTTCTTCGATATCATACCCCCAGTCCTTCAGTTTCTTTTCTGACACATATCCGATTGCTTTGCTTTTTCCATTATCTTCTGTATAAGCACTGTACCATCCAGATAATTCGAACTCTTCTTTTTCCATCTGAAAAAAGCTGATTGATACATCAAGTGCTATCTTCATCCCTCTTTTCGGATTATCAATTCCCAGCTTTTTTAATGTCTTTACCGGAAGCATGATTTCCTGCTGCTTTTCCGGATATGTTCCATGGATACCTGTATAGGCGGGCTTCATCATCTTTTCCCATGCAGTCTGATCCAGCACTTGTATGGAACAGATAGATTCTTTCTTTCCGGATTCTGTGGCTTCACCCATTTTCATTCTTCTTCCGGTTTCTCTTACATATCCTAAGGAACGTGCTTTTTCATATTGCTGCTTTGTTCCCTCTTCTATGTAAGTGGATGCCGTTGTTCCATCCATCCGAATATTTTTCGTATATTCTGCCTTTATTTTTCCGTAAGCCGTTCCAAAGACAAATGTCAGTGTAAGAATACATAAAACGACTGCTCCCATAAGAATCCGGTTTCTGCTTTTATTACATTTTCTGATAGCTTCCGAAAGCAGCCGGATCACGTTCGTATTATTGTTCGGTGTAAATCCATTCATTTCATTACACCTCCGCATTGTATAATTTCCCGTCTTCTACGCGCAGGATACGGTCTGCCATCTGTGCGATCGCTTCCTGATGGGTCACAACAATCACCGTCTGGTGGAATCTTGCTGCACAAGTCTTCAACAATGAAATTACTTCCATACTTGTGACAGAGTCCAGATTTCCTGTTGGCTCGTCACACAAAAGTACTGCCGGCTTTACCATTAACGCCCTTGCAATTGCCACTCGTTGTTGTTGTCCGCCGGACAGTTCTTCCGGGAGATTCTCTAACTTTTCTCCAATCTTTAACGTTCTGACAATATCTTCCAGCAATTTTTCATCAATCTCTGCACCGTCCAGTCTGAGCGGAAGTACGATATTCTCATATACATTGATAACAGGGATCAGATTATACTGTTGAAATACGAATCCGATATTCCTTCTCCTGAATATCGTGCGTTCATCTTCCGTCATATCTTTCAGACTGTTGCCGCGTATCCAGACGCCACCTGCAGTGGGTTCATCCAGGCCGCCCAGGATCTGAAGTAATGTCGTCTTCCCGCTTCCTGATGTACCGATGATTGCCAGGAATTCCCCTTCTTCTACGGACAGACTCACTCCGTCCAGCGCATGGACTTCGTAATTATCTGTCACATAATATTTCTTTAATCCTGCTGCTTTTATCATTTCCATAAGATTTTTTCTCCTTGCTTATAATTGTGTCCGTTTCGTATCGGAACTTTCACTTGTCTCATACAGCATACAGGACAAATCTAACAAACTTCTAACAGACTGGAAGATTTATCTCGATCATCAGACCTTTTTCCGAATATCTGTTTTTTGCAATCATAAATCCGCCATGAAGGCCGATAATTTTTCTCGCCAGATAAAGTCCGATTCCATAACCTTTCTGTGTGGTCACGTTCTTTCCTCTGTAGAATCTCTGGAAAATCTTATGCTCTTCTCCCTTTTCAATTCCAAGCCCATTATCTTTTACAGTAATCTTTGCATGCATTTCATTCTTCTGGATTCTCATTTCTATGATTCCGCCAGGCCGGCTGTATTTCACGGCATTATCCAGAACATTATCGATTGCTTCCCCAATCCAGTTGGCATCATGCGGACAGTTGACTTCTTGCGGCAGCTCTATCCTAAATGCAATCCGTTTTTCTTCTGCCTGCTTTTGAATTCTTCCAAGACAGTTTCTCACGGTCTTTAACAGATCTGTCTCTTCTTTCCGTATCTGAATCATGTTCTGCTCAAGTCTGGACATCTTCACGAATCCTTCTGTCAGGAATTCCAGTTGTTGTTCTCCGGATCTCATCGCATTTAGATAGTTATCCACATTTTCATCCGTCTTTGTCCCGGTTTTACTCCATTCTTCCTCTAATAATTCCTGATATGTCCTGATATTGGCAAGGGGTGTCCGCATCTGGTGTGCAATCTCTGAGATCAGCTTCTGGATCTCATCTTTACTCTTCTCCGCAGCTTCTGTCCGTCCATTTAACATTTCCTGGATCCTTACCAGTCTGGATTCCAGTCTTGCATATAATGTCTCTTCCCCTGCTTTTGTTTCCCGGATCTTTTCCTCTCGCAATATCTTTTCCATACATTCTGCCAATAACTTAAGTTCTTTCTGTCTGCATTTTCCCTGATAAACATACATGGCAGTTCCACCCAGAATTACTCCTGCCGTTACTGCCACTACGATTATTATGATATTCATTCTTTTCTCTTCCTTTTTGTATCTGCCATTACTTTTTCAGACGCACTCCAGCTTGTATCCCAATCCAAATACATTTTTCAGATATATCGGTGATCCTGCATCTGTTTCTATCTTTTTCCGCAGCCGGTTGATCGTAACACTGACGGTATTATCCACCACAAACTGGCCATCCAGTCCCCATACATATTCCAGGATATTTTCTTTCGTCAGTACATTTCCCTGATTGTACATCAGATATTCCAGCAACTGATATTCTCTGGCTGTAAGGATAATTTCCTTTCCGTTCTTGTATACTTGCTTCTTATCAGGAAATAATATTATTTCTCCGCATGCCAGTTGTTTTTCTCTATTGTTCCGTCCGATCACTGCCTCTATGCGCTTTAGAAGCACTTTCATGGAAAATGGTTTTACCACATAATCGTCTGCTCCTGTGTCAAATGCTGTCAACATATCCGTTTCTTCGTCTCTTGCTGTCAGGAAAATGGCCGGTATCTCTGCCTTTTCCCGGATCTTTTTGTAACATGCAAGTCCATTGCCGTCCGGAAGTCCAATGTCAATGAGAAGAAGGCTCTCACTGCCTGTAATTGTAGTAAGAGCCTCTTGTTTTGTATATGCGGATACGGTCTGATAGCCTGCGTTTTGCAGTGCTGTTTTGAGTGCCTGATGTAATAATGTGTCGTCTTCTATAATTCCGATCGTCATATATTTTCTCTCCAATCACTACGTTCTTTCCATATATTTTTCCGTGTGTTTATTCATCCATACAAATACCCCGACACAGATGACAATAGACACCATCGATCCTGCCGGTGCCGCACACCCCATCGGAAATAATGTATCCGGAAAATGCGTTGCCGCATAATAAGACAATGGAATTCTGGCACATACGATAGATATGGAATTGTGGATAAATGATACGATAGACAAGCCATATGCATAAAAATATCCACTTAAACAGAAATGCACTCCTGCAAATACGCAGTCCCATGCATAACTTCTTAAATACTGTCCTCCAAGTATCTGTACTGCACCGTCATTCGTAAATAATCCGACAAATGGAACAGATAGAAACTGCACGATCGTTGCCGCAGCTAATCCGTATCCTACTGTCATGTACAATACATACCGCAATGTCAGACGTGCACGGTCATGCTTACCGGCACCGATATTCTGCGAAGCAAGTGCCGATATCGTTGACAGCATCGAAGATGGTACCAGGAACAGTATTCCGATAATCTTTTCCACAATTCCTACAGCCGCCGCATCATTTAATCCACGCTGATTGGCAAATATCGTGATTGCGATAAAGGATATCTGTATAAATCCATCCTGTAATGCAACCGGCACACCCACTTTTAATATGTTTTTCATCGTGTGCCTCTTCGGCCGCAGATCAGACCTTCTTAATTTGATCCCTGTGCCTTTTTTAATGATCACTGTCAATGACACGATAACACTGACTGCCTGTGCGATGGTCGTTCCAAGTGCGGCTCCGGCCGCATCCAGTCCCATCACTCCGATAAACAGATAGTCCAGTCCGATATTCGCCGCACATGCTACCGCAATAAAGTACATCGGACTTTTCGAATCCCCGATCCCTCTGAATATTGCACTGATAATATTATAGGCCGTAATAAAAGGAATTCCTATAAAGCAGATGGTCAGATAACGGATCGTCCCCTCTACGGCTTCAGCCGGGGTAGACATTACACTGACGATCGGTCTGACTGCTGCCAGTAATATGATCATAAGTATGATCGCAATTCCCATGAACATCGTCGCAGTATTTCCTATCGTCTCCGATGCTTTCTTATAGTCTTTCGCACCAATACATCGTCCGATCATAACCGTTGCTCCCATTGCAAGCCCCACGATCATAACTGTCAGCATATGCATGATCTGGCTTCCGATCGATACCGCCGTCGTGCTGCTGACACCGCCAAACTGTCCGACTATAAATAAATCTGCCATACCGTATAATGTCTGCAAAAAGTATGATAACAGATATGGCAGTGAAAAATAAATGACTGTTTTAAATACGCTTCCTGCTGTTAAATCTCTTTCCATATTGTAATGTCCTTATCTTTAGAAATATTTATTTCTTAATTCTATTCCCAATTATAAAGTTAGTCAACAATTCAAATTTTCTGAATTTTTCTTTTAGCTTTCTTTACACAATATGTTAAAATACATTGATACAAATGTTTTATCTAAGGAGGTTTCTATGAAAACAATCACACTTCACAATACAAATTTATCTGTTCCGGAAATTGGTATGGGATGTATGCGTATTAACAGCCTGGAAACGGCAGATGCCGTAAAAGAATGGATAGACACTGCGCTTGCACATGATATCAATTTCTTCGATCATGCAGATATCTATGCAAAAGGACAATGCGAAGAGCTTTTTGGCAAGGCTCTGACACCTTCCCTGCGTGACCAGATCATTCTGCAGTCCAAATGTTCGATCCGCCCCGGTATTGCTTTTGATTTTTCCAAAGAACATATCCTGCATTCCGCAGATGATATCTTGAACCGCCTGCGCACAGATTATCTTGACATCTTATTGCTACACCGCCCGGATACATTAATGGAACCGGAAGAAGTAGCCGATGCATTCCGTACTTTAAAAGCCGCCGGCAAAGTACGTCACTTCGGTGTCAGCAATCAGACCCCGATGCAGATAGAATTATTGAACAAATATCTGGATGAACCACTTCTCATCAACCAGTTGCAGTTCAGTATCGCACACTGTCCAATGATCAATTCCGGAATCAATGCTAATATGTACAATGATTCTGCAATCAACCGTGACGGCGGCATTCTCGAATACTGCCGCTTAAAAGATATCACCATTCAGGCATGGTCCCCATTCCAGTACGGTATGTTCGAAGGCGTCTTTCTTGGAAATGAAAAATTCCCGGAACTCAATAAGGTCATCAATGAACTGGCTGAAAAATATAATGTAACCGACAGTGCCATCGCTGTTGCCTGGATTTTACGCCACCCTGCCGGAATCCAGACGATCATCGGCACAACTAATAAGGACCGGATTGCTCAGATTAGTAAGGCATCCCATGTGCATCTGACCCGTGAAGAATGGTATCGGTTGTATATGGCTGCCGGAAATCGGCTGCCGTAAACTTACTATATTCAAAGCTGTACACGATTACAAAGAGAGCTGATCAGCTACGATCAGCTCCCTTCTGCTAATAATTAATAATTTCTTTCACTTCATCCTCTTTCATTTTCAACAGTTTTGAAATCTCAGCAACTGTAAATTTTTCTTCATATAGTTTTTTTGTAAGATTTTTTCTTTCTTCCAATTTACCTTCTAATTTTCCTTCTAATTTTCCCTCTTCTCTTCCCTCATCATATGCTTCGCCTCTCTGTACTTCAATATCTGTCTCATAATCATACTCAGCCGTTAACATATTTACAACCTCGCTTCCTTTTCTTTTCAGATAGTCTGCAAGAATTCCTTTTTCTATACATTCTTCAATTGCATGTTTATATGGCTCTACATCTTTTTTCTTCTGATATCTACGGATTATTTCTATAAATTCACTATATTCCCGTATTATCGGACAACGCTCCAACAATTCATGTCCTGCTTCTGGATTGATATTAATCACCCGGACTTTCAATTCCAGCATAGGATCATTACTCTTCGTTTCAAATGCATCTGATAACTTTAATATCTTCTCTTTTTCCATAAAATCCTTGCCATTATACAATGTATAAAATTCAGGTGTAGGAAAATGAACCTGTCCTTTCTTATACCTGTCTTTTATCGGAATTAACTGTTCCAATACTCTTCCGATATACATAAGTTCTCTGAGAGGCATGTTGTTATTCAATGTCGACTGATGTTCTCCAAGAACTAAAACCTGATCTCCGGTTTTAAATGAAAAATCATTTTTAAAGTTCATATATACAACATTTTCTACTCTCAGTTTCTTAATCTCTATATTGTTCGGTAACTGCTCCTCATGCAAGGCATTATAAAAAGAACGTTCATTTTCTTCTGCAGATTCATCTTCATACATCAAATCTACCAGTACACTACTTTTTACTTCTCTGTTTTCTTTTCCCATCCGGACTCCTTTCCGCACTTTGCACGAAAAAATCCCGGATATTTACTTTTAGTATAAGCAAAATATATTTTTTCTGCAACATCAATCGTGCAAATATGCTTTTCATTTTTCCTTTGTTTCGAAATTTTCTGTGAATTATCTTCTGATTTCCCTCACGAATAGCTAACGCTATTTTGAAATATACAAGACCCGATTCTTATATATTTTGAATTTATCCGACAGACAGAATAGCTGTCGATGAATGTATATTAACATAACATTTCTTAAATGGCAATGCTTAACCGTAGTGGCCTCCACCGGGTTACACTTCCGGGCATTTCATTTATTAACATCCGCAGCCAGTCACGACTTGAAGGAAACAATAGATAAGGATTATTGTGAATGTGGAATGC
>ERZ838118.4857-NODE-4857-length-11201-cov-4.432891_pt1 | contig 11201 bp, 5 predicted proteins | sample MGYA00519863_ERZ838118 | MGnify/ENA primary metagenome ERZ838118 (study PRJEB31850, sample SAMEA3708827) | human gut metagenome | biome: human gut; feature: human-associated habitat; material: faeces | place: China | collected 2014 ...
TTTTTGATTGAAAATATATGTAGAAGGGAAAGAAGAAAATGTATCAGTTAACAACACATGCATCCTTTGATTCAGCTCATTTTTTATCGGGTTATGAAGGAAAATGCAGCAATATCCACGGTCACCGCTGGAAATTAGAAGTTACCGTACAAAGTGAAACATTAGAACAGACAGGGCAGATTCGAGGAATGGTTGTCGATTTTGGACAGTTAAAAGATGATATCAAAAAATTAGCAGATGAGTTTGATCATAGTCTGATCATAGAAGATGGAACATTAAAAGAGAAGACAGTAGAAGCATTGAAAGAGGAAAATTTCAAAATGATCTTCGTAGATTTTCGTCCAACTGCAGAGAGTTTTGCAAAATATTTTTATGATAGAGTGAAAGAAATCGGATATGATGTCAAGTTAGCGAAAGTTTATGAGACACCAAATAATATGGCAGCATATGGGGAGTAAATGAGATGGAAACATTTAAAGTAGTCGAAACCTTTGTAAGTATCAACGGAGAAGGAAAGAAAGCTGGTCGTCTTGCTATGTTTATCCGATTGAAAGGATGTAACTTAAACTGCTCTTACTGCGACACAACATGGGCCAATAAAAGAGATGCAAGATGTGAATTATTGACGGCACCGCAGATTGTAGAAAGGATCAAAGAAGCAGGAGTCGAACTTGTTACATTAACAGGTGGAGAGCCTCTTCTTGACGAAAATGTGTCAGAATTGATCGGAAGTATCTTGATGATGCCAAAAGTTGAGATTGAGATTGAGACAAATGGAAGTGTACCGATCAGATATTATAAAGAAAGAGACAACAGACTGACAATGACAATGGATTACAAACTTCCATCCAGTAATATGGAAGAGAATATGTGCCTTGAAAATATGGAATATTTAAAACCATGGGATGTTGTTAAATTTGTTATTGGAAGCAGGGAGGATTTAAACAGGGCGAAAGAAATCATTGAACGATTCAGACTTTGTGAAAAAGCAATTGTATACTTCAGTCCTGTATTTGGTAAGATCGAACCAGAAGAAATCGTTGAATTTATGAAAGAAAACAAACTTAACAAAGTCAGGTTCCAGATTCAGATCCATAAAGTTGTATGGGACCCTGACAAGACAGGTGTATAGGAGGAAATACTATGGCAATCGATAAAGAAGCGATCAAGGAACATATAAGAGGTATTCTTGTTGCACTTGGAGATGATCCAAACCGTGAAGGGTTAAAAGAAACACCAGATCGTGTAGCGAAAATGTATGAAGAAGTCTTTGAAGGAATGAATTACAGCAATCATGAGATCGCACAGATGTTTTCAAAGACATTTGAAGATGATCTAAGTGTCAAAGATCATAAAGATATGGTGATCGTAAAAGATATTGATATCTTTAGTTATTGTGAGCATCATATGGCATTAATGTATGATATGAAAGTCTCTGTGGCATATTTGCCAAAAGACAAGGTATTAGGACTTAGTAAGATCGCAAGAATCTGTGATATGGTTGGAAAACGTTTACAGCTTCAGGAAAGGATCGGAAGTGATATCGCAGAAATTATCATGGAAGTTTCAGGAAGTGAAGATGTAGCTGTTTATATTGAAGGATGTCATAGCTGCATGAGTGCAAGAGGAATCAAAAAACACAATGCCAAGACAGTGACAACAACACTTCGAGGAGCATTTGATACAGATTCCACATTAAAATGGCATTTCATGATGCAGGCAGGAAAATAAGAAAAGGAGAGAAGCAAAATGGCAAAACCAAACAAGGCCGTTGTTGTATTCAGCGGTGGACAAGACAGCACAACATGCCTTTTCTGGGCAAAGAAGAAATATGATGAAGTGATCGCGCTTTCATTTAATTATGGACAGAGACATTCAAAGGAACTCGAATGTGCAAAGAAAATCTGTAAAGAACACGGTGTAGAACATCATATTCTGGATATGGGATTGTTAAATCAGTTAGCACCAAACTCTCTTACCAGAGTAGATATGGAAGTAGATCATGAAGCACCAAAAGAAGGGACACCAAATTCGTTTGTTGATGGAAGAAATATGTTATTCTTAACATTTGCAGCTGTTTTTGCAAAACAAAGAGACATTCATGTGTTAGTAACAGGTGTGTCCCAGAGTGATTTCAGTGGATATCCAGATTGCCGCCATGTCTTTATCTCATCTTTAGAAACAACATTAACACTTGCCATGGATTACGAATTTGAAGTGATCACACCATTAATGTGGATTGACAAGAAACAGACATGGGAGATGGCTGATAAATTAGGCGTCTTTGATATTGTAAGAAATGAAACTCTGACATGTTATAATGGAGTGATGGGTGATGGATGCGGAGAATGTCCAGCATGTAAGTTGAGAAGACATGGATTAGAGGAATATTTAAAAGTCCGTGGATATAAATAAGAATATACGAAAGAGAAAAGGATCTTGTGATGGGATGGTACAAGGTTCTTTTTTTTGTTGTTTATATACATCTGTTGAGGATATGGAGAAGATTCTGGAATGTATTTATTATGGAAGAGATGTAACATTCTAAATTTTAAATTGTAAGTTGGCCAACTGTAGATTTCGAGTATATGATAAAAAATAGGGGATTTTTAAACAGAAGGTAATGTTATTATGCTTGCTTTATAAACATCTCGATAAATCGGTGTTGTTTAAACCCTTTTACCATCTGTCATCTGTTAATAAATACAAAAATTATTAGCCAGTACCGTATAACATACACACTGTATAGTGGTTTGAATCACGTAAATTATTTGAATATTATAAAAAGAGATCATGTGTCAGCAACCGTACGGACACGTCTGCACTTAGCGAGTGGATGGTCGTTAGACCATTCAGGAGCTTAGTACAGCTACGTGGGAGTCCGAACGTAAGTGGGTTGCAGGCACATGATCTCTTTTTATAATATTCCATCAATAATTTCCGTCTTCAAACTACAAATCACAATTTCTGAAACGACTTCAATTCCTTTACCGCAAATGTTATCGCACATACCGCAGCAAATCCATCTGCGATCGGTGCTGAGAACATAACTCCCTCAATTCCAAAGAAGATCGGCAAAATGATCATCAAAGGCAGCAAGAAAATAACTTGTCTGGTCAATGAAAGGAAAATACCACGATTTGCCTTTCCAATTGCTGTAAAGAAGTTTGCAGTAATTGGCTGTAATCCATTAATAAAGGTACAAAACAAGAAGATTCTGAAAAACTTCTCTGCAAAACGGAAATAAGCTTCACTTTCAGACCCAAAGATTCCAATGATCTGTCGTGGAAACAGCTGGAAGCAGATGAAAGAAACTGTGCTGATGATCGTTGCAGAAATCGCAGCTTTCAAATAAGCCTCACGGACACGATCTAGCTTTCTTGCACCATAGTTATAACTGATAATTGGCTGTAATCCTTGAGAAATACCAATATTAATCGCAAAAAAGATCATATTGATCTTCGTAATGATTCCGGCACATGCCAATGGAATATCGCTTCCGTAAGAAGATTTTGCGCCATAACGGATCAAAACATTGTTCATAACGATCTGTACGACCATCATGGAAACCTGATTAAAGAATGGCGCCATACCAAGAGAAACGATTCTTCCTATATAATGAGAATGTGGTCTTAACTTTTCTTTTGTAAGTTTTACTGTTTTAAATTTTCTTAAATATAAAATAACCATGATTCCAGATACGACCTGTCCGATCACGGTTGCCCAAGCAGCACCAGCAATTCCCATGTGGAAACCAAAGATCAAGGTTGGATCAAGAATCGTATTGATGATCGCACCAGTTAAAGTGCAGGTCATGGAAAACTTTGGACTTCCGTCAGCACGGACAAGGTTCGTACCACCTGTTGTTAAGATCAAAAATGGAAATCCAAGAGATGTAATACCTGTATAGATTAAAGAATAATCTAAAACACTAGATGTTGCGCCAAATAAGATCATCATTGGTTTTAAAAATAATCTTGTTATGATACAAAGGATCATACCAAGTGAAAAAAGCATTGTGATTGCATTTCCAGCGAAGGAAGCAGCCTCCTCTTTTTCTTGTTGGCCCATGCAAAGATTAAAGTTTGCAGCCCCGCCGATTCCACACATCAAGGCGATGGCAGTACAGGTGATAACTAAAGGAAAGGCAACATTTGTTGCTGCATTCCCAAGCATCCCAACACTTCGTCCAATGAAAAACTGGTCTACCATATTATATAAGGCACTTACGACCATAGCGATAATACTAGGAATAGCGAAACGAAGAAGCAAATTTGATATCTTCTCGGTACCGAGCGGATTTGTCTTTTGTTCGTTCATAATAAATAAAACCTCTTCTTTCTATAATATATATAATATAAAAGATTGTCGAAACGATCGAAAATGGTCGAAACGGACGTTATCTAGTATAGTATAAATGACAAAATAGTACAACTTTTTAAAAAACTTTTTGAGAAACAGGATTCAGTAAACGAGAAAATAAGAGATAATTCGATATATTATCAGAAAATAAATGTATAAATTGTTAAGAAATCTAATTATCAGACAACTTAAGAAAATTCATACTTTACAACTAGGGAAAATTTCGGTATGATAAGAAAAAACACGAGACAGTACATCGAGAAAGGATGAATAGATATGAAACAGACAAATCAAATTCCTGGATTATATGATCCAAGTTTTGAGCACGATAACTGCGGTATCGGTGCCTGTGTAAATATTAAGGGAGTCAAGAATCATCAGACAGTAGATAATGCACTGAAGATTGTTGAGACATTAGAGCATCGTGCAGGTAAAGATGCAGCAGGAGAGACAGGAGATGGTGTAGGAATCATGCTTCAGATTTCTCATAAGTTCTTTAGCAAAGCCTGTAAGGCAGCCAATATCAATATTGGAAAAGAAAGAGAATATGGAATCGGAATGTTCTTCTTCCCAAATGATGAATTGAGACTTCGTCAGGCGAAGAAGATGTTTGAGATCATCGTTGAGAAGGAAGGAATGACATTCCTTGGATGGAGAGAAGTTCCTACAACACCAACAGTTCTTGGTAAGAAAGCATTAGAATGCATGCCAAAGATCTTACAGGGATTTGTAGCAAAACCTGCGGATGTTGAAAAAGGACTTGATTTTGATCGTAAATTATATATCGCAAGAAAAGTATTTGAACAGAGTAATGAAGAATCATACGTTGTTTCATTATCCAGCAGAACGATCGTATATAAAGGTATGTTCTTAGTTGGACAGCTTCGTACATTTTTTAACGATCTTCAGGATTTAGATTATGAATCAGCGATCGCACTTGTGCATTCACGATTCAGTACTAATACGACACCAAGCTGGGAGAAAGCTCATCCATATCGTTTTATCGTACATAATGGAGAAATCAATACCATCCGTGGTAACGCCGATAAGATGCTTGCCAGAGAAGAAAATATGGAATCAGAATATCTTAAAAATGAGATGCACAAGCTGATCCCAGTCGTAAATCCAAATGGATCTGACTCTGCGAGACTTGATAATACATTAGAGTTCTTAGTTATGAGCGGTATGGATCTTCCGCATGCGATCATGATCACAATCCCAGAACCATGGGAAAATAATAAAGTTATTTCTCAGGAAAAACGTGATTTCTATCAATATTATGCAACGATGATGGAACCATGGGATGGACCAGCATCTATCATTTTCACAGATGGTGATCAGGTAGGAGCAGTACTTGACCGTAATGGACTTCGTCCATCAAGATATTACATCACAGATGATGATCAGCTGATCCTGTCTTCTGAGATCGGAGTTCTTGACATCGACCCAACAAAGATCGTAGTGAAAGAAAGACTTCATCCAGGAAAGATGTTGTTAGTTGATACGATCAAAGGAAAAGTGATCGCAGATGATGTAGTGAAAGAAAAATACGCAGAGAAAGAGCCATATGGTGAATGGCTAGACAGTAATCTGTTAGAATTAAAAGATTTAAAGATTCCAAATGAACCAGTTCCAACATATGGAGCAGAAGAACGCGAAAAATTGATGAAAGCATTCGGATATACTTATGAAGATATCCGTACAGCAATCCTTCCAATGGCGTTAAATGGATCTGAAGCAATCGCAGCCATGGGAAATGATACACCACTTGCAGTATTATCCAATCGTCATCAGCCATTATTTAATTATTTCAAACAGTTATTTGCACAGGTAACAAACCCTCCAATTGATGCGATCCGTGAGGAACTTGTAACATCAACAACAGTTTATGTTGGAAAAGAAGGTAATATTTTAGACGAGAAACCAGAGAACTGCCGCGTATTAAAAGTACACAATCCAATTCTTACAGATACAGATCTGTTAAAGATCAAATCTATGAATAAAAAAGGATTTGAGGTTGTAGAACTTCCTATTACATACTACAAGAATACATCTCTTGAGAAAGCCTTAGATCGCTTGTTTGTAGAGACAGACAGAGCATACAGAGATGGAGCGAATATCATTATCCTATCTGATAGAGGAGTCGATGAAAACCATGTGGCAATCCCTTCTTTATTAGCAGTATCAGCAATGCATCAGTATCTGATCAAGACAAAGAGACGTACATCTGTTGCACTGATCTTAGAGAGCGGGGAACCAAGAGAAGTTCATCATTTTGCAACACTGTTAGGATATGGTGCATGTGCAGTGAACCCATATCTTGCATTACAGGGAATTAAGAAACTGATCGATGAAAATATGCTTCAGAAAGATTATTACGCAGCTGTTGAAGATTATACAAATGCAATCCTTCATGGAATCGTTAAGATCGCATCTAAGATGGGTATTTCAACATTACAGTCTTATCAGGGATCACAGATCTTTGAAGCAATTGGTATCAATTCTGATGTGATCGAAAAATATTTTACAAATACAGTCAGTAGAGTTGAAGGTATTTCCTTAAAAGACTTAGAAGCAGATGTAGATGCAAGACATGGAGCAGCGTTCGATCCATTGGGATTAGAAAATGATCTGACGCTGGAAAGTGCAGGAAGTCACAAATATAGAAGTGGAAAAGAACAGCATCTATACAATCCACAGACGATCCATACACTTCAGGTTGCAACAAGAACAGGAAGTTATGATCTGTTTAAACAATATACCGATATGATCGATAAGGAATTAGAACCAGGAAACTTAAGAGGTTTAATGGAATTTGATTATCCAGAAAAGGGTATTCCAATTGAGAAAGTAGAAAGCGTTGACTCTATCGTTAAACGTTTCAAGACAGGAGCGATGTCTTACGGATCTATTTCTGGAGAAGCACATGAGACACTGGCAATTGCCATGAATAAATTAGGTGGTAAATCAAACAGTGGTGAAGGTGGAGAAAGACCTGAGAGATTAAAAGTCGGAAGAGATGGATTAAACCGTTGTTCAGCGATCAAACAGGTTGCATCTGGACGATTCGGAGTAACAAGTGAATATTTAGTAAGTGCAAAAGAGATTCAGATCAAGATGGCACAGGGAGCAAAACCAGGAGAAGGCGGACATCTGCCGGGAGGAAAGGTATATCCATGGATTGCCAAGACCCGTCATTCTACACCGGGAGTCAGTCTGATCTCGCCACCGCCACATCATGATATCTATTCCATCGAGGACCTTGCACAGCTCATTTATGACTGCAAGAATGCGAATAAAGATGCAAGGATTACGGTGAAACTGGTATCAGAAGCCGGCGTTGGTACCGTAGCAGCCGGTGTTGCCAAAGCAGGAGCCGGATTGATACTGATCTCCGGATATGACGGAGGAACCGGTGCGGCACCAAGAAGTTCGATTCACAATGCCGGACTTCCATGGGAGCTTGGACTTGCCGAGACACATCAGACGCTGATCCAGAATGGTTTGAGAGAAAGAGTCCGCATCGAGACAGACGGTAAGCTGATGAGCGGCCGTGACGTGGCGATCGCAGCCATCCTTGGAGCAGAAGAATTCGGATTTGCTACCGCACCGCTGGTAACAATGGGATGTGTAATGATGCGTGTATGTAATCTGGATACCTGCCCGGTCGGAGTTGCAACACAGAATCCGGAACTTAGAAAGCGTTTCCGCGGAAAACCGGAATATGTTGTGAACTTCATGCGCTTTATCGCACAGGAACTTCGTGAATATATGGCAAAATTCGGTGTCCGTACACTGGATGAACTGGTAGGAAGAACAGATCTTCTGAAGGTGAAGGATGTGCCAACATCAGAACGTGCATCCACACTGAATCTGGAGCAGATTCTGGATAATCCTTATGAAGGCACAAAGACACCGATGACCTTCAATCCGAAGAAAGTCTTTGACTTTGAACTTGAAAAGACACTGGATGAAAAAGTTCTGGTAAAAGAACTTCTTCCTGCTGTAGAAAAGAAACAGAAGAGAAGCATTGAAATAGATGTAACAAATACAAACCGTACATTCGGAACGATCTTTGGTTCAGAGATTACAAGAAGATATCCGGAAGGTCTGGATGAAGACAGTTATGTAGTACATTGTAAAGGTGCCGGCGGACAGTCATTTGGTGCATTCATTCCAAAGGGACTGACACTGGAACTCACAGGTGACAGTAATGACTACTTCGGTAAAGGATTGTCAGGTGGTAAACTTGTCGTATATCCGCCGAAAGGAATCCGTTATAAAGCCGAAGAGAATATCATCATCGGTAACGTTGCACTCTACGGTGCGACAAGTGGTAAGGTATTCATCAACGGTGTGGCAGGAGAACGATTTGCAGTGCGTAACTCCGGCGCAACAGCTGTTGTGGAAGGTGTCGGAGATCACGGATGTGAATATATGACAGGCGGGCGTGTAGCTGTTCTTGGTGGAACAGGTAAAAACTTCGCAGCCGGCATGAGCGGCGGTGTCGCTTATGTACTGGATATGGAAAATGATCTCTATACAAGAGTCAATAAAGAGATGGTTCATATTGAACATGTGACAACCAAGATCGATGTCGGAGAATTAAAGAGCATGATCGAAGAACATGTTGCCAATACCAATTCGGAACTTGGTAAGAAGATTCTGGATAACTTCACTGAATATCTTCCGAAATTCAAGAAGATTATTCCGATTGATTATGAACGTATGCTGACAACCATCCTTCAGATGGAAGAACAGGGTATGAGCAGTGAACAGGCAAAGACAGAAGCATTTTATGCGATCAAAGAAGGAAGATAGGGGGTAAGAACAGTGGGAAAAGCAACAGGATTTATGGATTATGACAGACAGGATAAGCCGGCTGAAGATCCAAAAGAACGAATTAAGCATTTTAAAGAGTTTCATACACCTCTGTCAAAAGAAGAACAGGAGCTGCAGGGAGCCAGATGTATGGCATGTGGCGTGCCGTTCTGCCAGTCCGGTCAGATGCTGATGGGAATGGCAAGCGGATGCCCTCTTCACAACCTGGTACCGGAATGGAATGACCTGATCTTTCAGGAAAACTGGGAAGAAGCATATTACAGACTGAAAAAGACGAATAACTTTCCGGAATTTACATCCAGAGTCTGCCCGGCACTTTGTGAGGCGGCATGTACATGTGGACTGAACGGAGAGGCAGTTTCAAGTAAGGCGAATGAATACAGCATTGTTGAAAATGCATATAAAAAAGGTTACGCAACGGCAAAACCGGTGAAAGTAAGAACCGGAAAGAAGGTAGCGATTGTAGGATCGGGGCCATCCGGACTTGCGGCGGCCGATATGCTGAACAGAAGAGGTCACAGTGTGACGGTCTTTGAAAGAGAGGATAAGATCGGTGGACTTCTCCGTTACGGCATCCCGAATATGAAACTGGAAAAGCAGTTCATTGACCGGAAGATTGCGATTATGGAAGAAGAAGGAATCCGGTTCGTGATCGGATGTAATATCGGAAAAGATAAGAAAGCGGCTACATTATTAAAAGAATTTGATCGTGTGGTTCTTTGCTGCGGTGCATCCAACCCAAGAGATATAAAAGTTCCGGGAAGAGAAGCCGAAGGAATCTATTTTGCAGTGGATTTCCTGAAATCAACCACAAAAGCACTCTGGAAAAATGCAAAACAGAATGCAGACGGAACCTATGATCTAAACCTGAAAGACGGTACATACATTTCCGCAAAAGGGAAAAATGTTATGGTCATCGGTGGCGGAGACACCGGAAATGACTGCGTGGGAACATCCATGAGACACGGAGCCAAGAGTGTGCTGCAGCTTGAGATGATGCCGAAAGCTCCGGATGAACGTACCGAGATGAACCCTTGGCCGGAATGGCCGAGAGTCTGCAAGACGGACTACGGACAGCAGGAAGCTGCCGCTGTCTTCGGACATGACCCGAGAGTCTACCAGACAACGGTAAAAGAATTCAAAAAAGACAAAAAAGGAAAAGTGGTGGAAGAGACCATTGAAAATTACCCGGAGCAAAATTCGGCCGATGCAAATGTGATGAAAAAGGTTATATCTACTGCCTTCAATCAATATAAAGCGGAGAAGTATGGCATGGTCTTCTGGTCGCACGGTGAGGGATGGATACCTTCTCCGGCAAAGACACGTTGGTTTGGTCAGGACGGCAATAACTATATGGATATAGCTGATTTGCACGCAGCCTTACAGGTGGCGCCCGACCTCGACTTCTTGTTTTTCGATGCATGTTTTATGGAAGCTGTAGAGGTGGCGTATGCGTTGCGCGACTGCGGAAGTTACCTGATCAGTTCGCCTACCGAGATTCCGGGGCCGGGCGCTCCTTATCAGACAGTGGTTCCCGCGATGTTTTCTGCCGAAAATGCAGCTTTGAAGATTGCTTCCTGCTATTATGATTACTATCAAAGCAGATATAATGACGGAATCGGTATGTCCAATGAAGATTGGACCGGTGGTGTTTCTGTTGGGGTTGCCAAGATGAGTGAACTTGAGAATCTGGCTGTTGCAACGTCCAAAGTGCTGCCCAGGTATATCACCGGGAAACAGAATTTTGATCTTTCCGGAGTGATGTGTTATGATCGCCGCACTGATAAGCAATATTATTATGATTTAGACCGGTTCATCTATCAGATAACTGCAGGGAACGGCGATTATGATAGTTGGCGGGAGGCGTTCGATAAGGTAATGGTTTATTGGAAATCCACTCCCCGCAACTATTCTGCCTACGCCGGCATGTTCACGATGAATCAGGATGCGAAAGGGCTTTCTACCTATATTCCCCGTATGTCCGCTCCGTCGTTGAA
>ERZ838118.4860-NODE-4860-length-11185-cov-10.254717_pt1 | contig 11185 bp, 11 predicted proteins | sample MGYA00519863_ERZ838118 | MGnify/ENA primary metagenome ERZ838118 (study PRJEB31850, sample SAMEA3708827) | human gut metagenome | biome: human gut; feature: human-associated habitat; material: faeces | place: China | collected 2014 ...
AGGAAGCCGAGCATCACCCCCAGAAGAACATCATCACCCGGGCGCTGGGCGTGGATTACCGCCTGGACCCGGAGTTCACCAGTGTGGCTGTGCATCCGGGCGACATTCTGCTGCTGTGCTCCGACGGCCTGACCAACGCGGTACCCCGGCCTCAGCTGGAACAGCTGCTGCGTACCGGCAGCTTCTACGACCTGCCGGATCTGCTGATCCGGGCCGCCAACGAGAACGGCGGCAAGGACAACATCACGGCCTTGCTGCTGGGCGTGGAGCCGCTGGAGGTGCACCATGGATAACCTGATCGGCAAAAAACTGGATGGGCTGTATGAAGTCAAGGAACTTATCGGCTCCGGCGGCATGGCCAACGTGTACAAGGCGGTTATGCTGGGCCGCAACGGCCCGGTGCCCGCCGGTACTGTGGTGGCGGTGAAGGTGCTCCGGCAGGAGTACACCCACGACCCGGAGCTTGTGCGCCGGTTCAAGAACGAATCCAAGGCCATTTCGCTGCTCAACCACCCCAACATCGTCAAGGTATACGACGTTTCGGTCAACGACCAGCTGCAGTATATCGTCATGGAATATGTGGACGGTATGACCCTGCGGGAATACCTCAACGAGCGGGGCGGCAAACTCACCAGCCGGGAGACCGTGCACTTTATTTCCCAGATCCTCAAGGCGCTGGAGCACGCCCACGCCAACGGTGTGGTGCACCGGGACATCAAGCCCCAGAACATCATGCTGCTGGACAACGGCCAGCTCCGCATGATGGACTTTGGCATCGCGCGCATCTCCCGGGCCGAAAACCAGCTGCTCAGCGGCAAGACCATGGGCAGTGTGCACTATATCAGCCCGGAGCAGGCCAAGGGCGACGAGACCGACTGCACCAGCGATATTTACTCGGTGGGCGTCATGATGTACGAGATGCTCTCCGGTCAGCTGCCGTTTGATGCAGAGGACGCCGTGGAGGTGGCCATCAAGCAGATCTCGGATCAGCCGAAATCCCTGCACGAGATCGCTCCGCAGGTGCCTGCCGCACTGGTGGAGATCACCGAAAAAGCCATGGCGAAGCTGCCGCAGAACCGGTATGCTTCGGCCCGTGAAATGCTGGACGCGCTGGACACCTATGTGCAGAACCCGTCCGTCATGTTCGAGTATCAATGTATCACAGAGGATGCACCCGAAAAGGTGGTGAAACGTACGATGAATCAGAACAAAGCTGCCCGCCAGAACCATCCGAACGAGTCGGCTGCCCCGCGCGGCAAAAATGCAAAGCGCAAGCGGCGCACCATTTTTCTGCCGGTCCTGTTCGGCATCACGATCGCTTTTGCACTGGCCTGTTTGGCCCTGTGCTGGCTGATCCTGAACGACTCGTCCAACCTGATGAACAACAAGGCCGATATCACCCTGAACGATTACATCGGCATGACTCAGGAGGAAGCCCAGGCCACCGAACAGGTGGCTTCCGGCCAGATCAGCGTGACCTGGGAGCAGGAATACAACAGCAACTATGCGGCCGGTTATATCTACAAACAGTCGCCGGTGTCCGGCCGCACCGTGCGTGAGGGCCAGGGCGTGACCCTGACCGTCAGCCTGGGCACCCAGTATGTCACCGTGCCGGACCTGACCAACTATGTGCAGGCCGACGCCGAGCAGCAGCTCAAGAGCCTGGGCGTTTCTGTGCTGGTGACCCAGGCCGTGGACACTTCCGTGGCCTCCGGTGCCGTGATCCGCACCGACCCGGCAGCCGGCACCCAGGTAGAATCCGGATCCACGGTGGTGGTCTATGTCAGCCGCCCGCAGGTGGCCACCACCACCAAGGTGCCGTCGCTGTCCGGCATGAGCGTGGACGATGCCCGCACCCTGCTGGTGCAGAACCATCTGGGCCTGGGCAGCCAGACCGACCAGTACAGCGACCAGCCGGTGGGCACGGTCATCGGGCAGAACCCGGCGGCCGGTTCCACCGCCAAGCTGAACGGCCGCGTGAACATCACCGTGAGCGCAGGCCCGGAGCCCGCGCCGGTGGAGTCGGAAGCACCCAGCGGCAGCGACTGGTGGGGCAGCCTGTGGGGCGGTGACAGCAGCTCCTCTTCCGGCTCTTCTTCCAGCACCGAGACAGGTGAATCCGCTTCCAGCAGCGAAGGCTCCGGCCTTGCCGACTGGTGGACTTCGCTGTTGGGCTGACGGAGGCAGGCATGAACGGTTATATCGTAAAAGGCATCGGCGGCTTTTACTACGTTAAAACGCCGGATGGCATCGTGGAATGCAAGCCCCGCGGCATTTTTCGCAAGCAGAAGATCACCCCGGTGGCCGGGGATGAGGTAACGCTGGAAACCGAGAACGGGGCTTCGGTCATTGCACAGATCGCCCCGCGCAAGAACGTATTCGTGCGGCCGCCGGTGGCAAACCTGGATGTTCTGTTTCTGGTGGCCAGCACCACCCAGCCTACCCCCAGCACCTTGGTGCTGGACAAGCTGTCCGCCATTGCAGTGGACAAGGGCGTGCAGCCGGTGATCGTGTGCACCAAGGGCGATCTGGCGGAGGCAGAATTCCTGCGCAGTGCGTATGAAAAATCTACCCTGCCGTTCATCCGCATCGACTACAGCAGCGGAGCCGGGCTGGACGAGGTCAAACAGTGGATCAGCGGACGGCTGTGCGCGTTCTGCGGCAACTCCGGTGTGGGCAAGTCCACGCTGCTCAACGCATTGCTGCCGGATGCTGCCCGGGAGACCAGCGCCATCAGCCAGAAGCTGGGCCGCGGCCGCCACACCACCCGGGAAGTGACTATTTTTGAAGCCTTTGGCGGCCGCATTGCCGACACGCCGGGCTTTGCCAGCCTGGAAGCAAACCGGGCAGGCTTTATCCCTAAGGAAAATCTGGAGCACGCGTTCCCGGAGTTCGGACCCTATCTGGGGGAATGCCAGTTCACCGGCTGCTCCCACCGGACCGAAAAGGGATGCGCTGTGCGGCAGGCTCTTGCCGAGGGCAAGCTCTCCCAGACCCGGTACGACAGCTACTGCGCCATGTACGATGAGGTCAAGGACGTCAAGGACTGGCAGCGCCCCAAATTTTAAAAAGCAAGGAAGGTTTGTTTATGGCACGGTGTGTGATCCTTTCGGCCTGCCCGGTCTCTCCGGCGCTGGCCGGTCTGCTGCGGGAAGATGATTTTATCATCGCCTGCGATGCAGGCTACCGCAACTGCGCGCCCCTGCACTGCAAGCCCCATGTGATCGTGGGCGACTTCGACACGGCACCCTGCCCGCAGCAGGAGGACGACGAGATCGTAGTTCTGCCCCATGTCAAGGACGATACCGATACAGAATACGCGGCAAAGCTGGCCGTGCAGAAGGGCTTTGACGAGGTGCTTCTGCTGGGGGGCCTCGGCGGCAGGCGGCTGGAGCACACCCTTGCCAACCTGTGCACCGGCCTCGGCCTGGAAAAGCGCGGTGTGCGTGCCATGTTGCAGGACGAGCGCAGCCGCATCACCTTTGTGATGCCCGGCGAGACGCGCCGCTACCCCAAAGAGGATTACTTCTATTTCTCGGCGTTCCCCATGGAAGGCCGCGCAGAGGGCGTCTGCGAGCAGGGTTCCTATTACGAACTCACCGATGCAGAGCTGACCGCAGGCTACCCGCTGGGCGTCAGCAACGAATACGCCGAAGGCTCCGACTGCATCACGGTGTCCACTCGCGAAGGGGCACTGGTCATCGTGGAAACGGTGGCGGACTGATCCTTTTCCGGCAATTCCGGAACATTCCGGCTGCAAACTGCTTATAGTGTGGTATCAGACGGAAAGGTGGGGATCGGGATGCAGGTGATCGTGCTCAAAAGCCCCAGACTGCTGCGCGGTGTGCTGCGCAGACTGTTTGGCATCCGCAGCAACACGCAGGAATAAGCGCAAGTCAAGCAAAGCTCCCGTCGGGCAGGCCCCGGCGGGAGCTTTTTGCTGCATATCTCCCGGCCCGGCCGCATACCGTGTGGTAGAAGCGGACAGGGAAAGGAGCATCTTGCATGGAACTGAAGATCTTTCGGGACACGATGCCGCAGGCGGGCACGGTGTGCACTGTCAAGGCAGAGCTCCCGCTGGAGACCGAGATCCTGGTCTCGGACTATCTGCCGCCGGTGTTCAAACTGGTCAAATGCTTTGCAAAGCCGGTCATCCTGCAAAAGCAGCTGCAGCCGGGCAGGCTGACACTGGAGGGTTATCTGCGCTGTACGGTCTATTATCAGGGCGAGGAGGGTGCAGGCCTCTGCCAGACCGAACAGAAACTGCCCTTTACAAAGCAGCTGGAACTGCCGGAATTTGACTTTACGGCCTGGACAGCGGTGGTGGAGGGTCAGACCGAATACCTCAACAGCCGGGTGGTCAACCCGCGCCGCATGGAGGTGCGGGGTGCCGTGGGGCTGGTGGCGACCGTGCGCACCCAGAACAAAGCGGAGGTGATCACTGCACTGGCCGATGGCGGCATTGAGCAGCAGCTGGACACCCTGCAGGGCGTGCGCAGCATTGCGGTGCTGGATAAGCTGATCTCGGCCGAAGGGGAGCTGGCTTTTCCCAGCCCGCCGGCGGCGGTGCTGGACATTGCAGGCACAGCCACTGCACAGGAGGTACGGCTGCTGTCCGGCAAAGCGGTGGTCAAGGGCGAAGTACGGGTGCAGTGTGCCTGGCGTGCCGAGCAGGAAACCGAATTGCAGAGCCTGAGCACGACTCTGCCGTTCCAGCAGGTGCTGGATGTGGACGTCCTGACCGAGGACTGCAAGTGTCTTTGCGTGGTGGAGCCGGTAGGCTTCTCCCTGACGGAAGGGCAGCCGGACGCGGCGGGCACCCTGTCGGCCAGCCTGATGCTGCATTTGCGGGCTTGGCGCAGCTACCAGCTGCAATATGCGGCGGATGCCTTTTCCACCCGGTTTGAAACGGAGCTTGTCCCACAAGAGCTGGCGGCCGAAGAACTGGTCTGCCTGCTGAATGCAACCACGACGATTTCCGGTTCCGGCCCGCTGCCGGATGCCGGGGCACAGCTGCGTGCCTGTTTTGTATCGTATGGGCCTGTCAGCATCTCGCAGCAGAGCGGGCAGGGCGGCGGCTGGGCGCTGACAGCCCGCGCCACGGCCACCGCCTTTGCGGAGAACAGCCTGGGAGAGCTGGACAGCTACGAAAAAACGCTGGAGCTTTCCGTGCCCATCCCGGCCGAGGTGCCCGCCGGGATGCAGCTGCAGCCGGAATGCTGGCTGAGTACCGACAGCGTACAGTGTACCTGCACCGGCGGAACCCTTACCGTAACCATCACCGCCCGGGCTGAGGGTGCCATCCTGGGACGCAGTACCCGGCAGGGCATTGGCAGCATTTCGCTGGGCGAAGCCCTGACCCCTGCCGACCCGGAGATCACCTTGCGCATCTACTATGCACAGGAAGGGGAGGCGCTGTTCGATATCGCGCGGCGGTTCCATGTGCCGCCGGCCCAGATGCTGGCGGCCAACGGACTGGACCCCGACACCCGGGTGCTGACGCAGGCACAGCATTTTCTGGTGCCGGGCCTCTGACCCCAAAAGCACAGACATTGCTCTTTCCGGAGTGGTGCCTGTGCTTTTTGTATGCCCGAACAAGCGATCCGGCCAAACGAAATCTTATGTCTGCCATAAAAATTTTAGAGCGTTTCTATCACAAAAAATGTTACAAGGCCCTTTTCTCCGGCCCGGCGGTGGAGTATAATAGACAATGTTTGGAACAGGAAAGGAGCAATTTCAACATGGAAACAAGCAATTCGCTTCTGGATGCGGACATCATCCGGGAGCAGAAGCCTGTGTGGGCCTTCAGCCGAAAGGTGTTTTGTGAGGGCATCCGGGATGGCGTGCCCATCGCACTGGGCTATTTTGCCGTCTCTTTCTCGCTGGGCATTGCAGCCCGCAAGGCGGGTTTTACCCCGTTTCAGGGGTTTCTGGCCAGTCTGCTGAACAACGCATCGGCCGGTGAATACGCTGCCTTTGCGCTTATTATGAGCGGTGCCAGCTATTTTCAGGTGGCCGTGATCACCCTCATCGCCAATGCGCGCTATCTGCTCATGAGCTGCGCGTTGGCCCAGCGGTTTGCACCGGGCACGCCGTTCTGGCACCGGCTGGTCATCGGTTACGACGTAACGGACGAGCTGTTCGGCATCACCATTGCACGGCCTGGCAGCCTGAACCCCTGCTATACTTACGGTGCCATCCTGCTGGCAGCCCCGGCGTGGGCATCCGGCACGGCATTGGGCATCGTTGCCGGCAACCTGCTGCCGCTGCGTGCGGTCAGCGCCCTGAGCGTTGCGCTGTACGGCATGTTCCTTGCCATCATCATCCCGCCTGCCCGCAAGGATAAGGTGGTGGCTGTGCTGGTGGCCATCAGTTTTGCGCTGAGCTTTACCTGCAACTATCTGCCGGGTATCTCGGCACTTTCGGACGGCACCCGGACCATCCTGCTCACCGTACTTATTTCCAGTGCGGCTGCGGTGCTGTTCCCGGTCAAGGATCAGGAGGCGGAACATGACGCATAACAACTACATTTACATTGCGATCATGGCACTGGTGTCGTATGCGATCCGCATCCTGCCGCTTACTCTGATCCGCAAACCCATCAAGAACCGGTTCGTTCAGTCGTTCCTGTACTATGTGCCCTATGTCACGCTGGCCGTCATGACCTTCCCGGCCATCGTGCAGGCCACCCAGAGCCCGGTGGCCGGTGCTGTGGCGCTGGTGATCGGCATTGCAGCGGCCTGGTGCGGTGCAAGCCTGTTTCAGGTGGCTGTGGCCTGCTGCGCTGTGGTCTTTGTGCTGGAATTCTTCCTCTGAAAAAATGCAGCTGCGCTCTGAAGCCTTCGCTTTGGGGCGCAGTTGCTTTTCTTACTGCACAAAATGTGCTATACTGACAGCAAACCAGGGGAGGGAGATAGTACCGATGAAACGCGTTCTCATCACAGGCGGCAGCGGCTTTCTGGTCGCACGCATCCTGCAGCAGGGGCTGGGGGATGCAGAGCTTTGCAGCCTGCCCCGCGGCTTTCTGGCAGCAGCCGGGGAGGCAGAAGTGACCGAGACCATTCAGAAACTACAGCCTGCGGCCATTGTGCACGCGGCGGCTCTGTCGGACACCGGCTATTGCGCACAGCACCCGGCGGAAGCCCATCGTGCCAACGTGGAGCTGCCGGTCTGGGTGGCAAAAGCTGCCTGCGCATCCGGCGCAAAGCTGCTGGCGTTCAGTTCAGATCAGGTCTATGCCGGAATCACGCAGCCCGGGCCGCTGCCGGAGACATTGCCCCTGCAGCCGACCAATGTATATGGCCGCTGCAAACTGGAAATGGAACAGCGCGTGCTGGAACTCTGCCCGGACGCTGTGCTGCTGCGGGCCAGCTGGATGTATGACCTGCCGGGCTACGGGCTGCCCATCCGGGGCAACCTGCCGCTGAACCTTTTGCGCGCCGCCCTGCATGGGACGTCGGTGACCTTTTCGGCCAACGACTGCCGGGGCGTGACCTATGTCCGACAGGTGATCGCAAACCTTGCTCCGGCACTGAGCCTGCCCGGCGGCGTGTACAACTTTGGCAGCTCCAATACGGAAAATATGGTGCACACGGCACAGCAGTTCGCGCAGGAGCTGGACATTGCGGTGCAGATTGAAGCCGCCGACTGGCCGCGCAATCTGGTCATGGACGGCAAAAAGTTGGAAAAGGCCGGCATCCGCTTTGATACCACACAGCAGGGCATCCGGCACTGCCTGCGGGATTACGGCTTAGCCAGTCGGTAAAAAGGAGAAAAACGATGAGCGAAGAGATCCGGCCGGGGCGTTACCGGCATTTCAAAGGCAAAGAATATGAGGTGCTGGGTGTGGCCCGCCATAGCGAGACCGAGGAGGAATATGTGGTCTACCGGCAGCTGTACGGGGAGCGCAGTCTGTGGGTGCGGCCCGCCTCCATGTGGAACGAGATGGTTACCCGCGACGGCAAGACCCAGCGACGGTTCACCTATGTGGGCGAGGAAGCCTGATGTGCGGACAAAGAAATTGTAAAATCTCTGTATCGCACAAAAACTGAAAAAACTCTAGAAAAAAGCAGGGGATTCTGCGCGAAACCAGTCCATTCCGGGTGGAAGCGTGCGCGGAAAACCGCTGCTTTTTTGCTGTCTCTGACCCGGAAACGACCATCGGGCAATGTTGCAGCCGTTCACGGAAAAGTCATACTTAATTTACATTAAAAGGCAACTTTGTTATAATGAATCCGCTTTTTGCAAATCATCCGAAACCCAAAACGTCAAGATTCTGAGGAGAGTGGAACATTTGAAGGAAGTCAAACTTGAAGAGGCTGCTTACCAGTTTGATGGCAAGATGTCTCTGCGCCAGGCCATCCCCCTGGGCCTGCAGCATGTCTGCGCCATGTTCGTGGGCAACCTGACCCCGCTGCTGATCATCACCAGTGCTTGCGGCATTGCCGGTGGTGAATTTGCAGACCTGCAGGTCACCCTGCTGCAGAGCGCCATGTTCGTGGCCGGTGTGGTCACGCTGGTGCAGCTGTTCACGGTCGGCCCCGTGGGCGGCGGCGTGCCCATCATCATGGGTACCAGCTCCGGTTTTATCGGCGTGTTCAACAGCGTTGTCGGCAGCATGGGAGGCGGTGTGCTGGCCTATGGTGCCATCATGGGCGCTTCCATCATCGGCGGCATTTTTGAGAGCGTGCTGGGCTTTTTCCTGAAGCCTCTGCGGAAGTTCTTCCCCCCGGTGGTCACTGGTACCGTGGTGCTTTCTATCGGTCTGTCGCTGATCTCGGTGGGCATCAACTCCTTTGGCGGCGGCAACAGCGCCAAGGACTTCGGCTCGGTGGAAAACCTGCTGCTGGCCCTGTTTGTGCTGGTGGTCATCCTGATCTTCAAGCACTGGACCACCGGCTTCCTCAGCTCTTCCGCCATCCTCATCGGCATTCTGGCCGGTTATGTGGCAGCCTTTGTCATGGGCTTTGTGCTGCCCACCACCGGTGTCACCGCCGACGGCGTGGAGTACACCAAGGCCTGGGTGCTCAACTGGGACAAGGTGGCACAGGCTTCCTGGTTTGCCATCCCCAAGCTGGTCCCGGTCAAGATCGTGTTTGATATGCGTGCCATCCTGCCGGTGCTGATCATGTTCATTGTCACCGCCGTGGAAACGGTGGGCGACATCTCCGGCGTGATGGAGGGCGGCATGAACCGCGAACCCACCGACAAGGAGCTGTCCGGCGGTGTCATCTGCGACGGCCTCGGCTCCACCTTTGCGGCACTGTTCGGCGTGCTGCCCAATACCTCTTTCAGCCAGAATGTGGGTCTGGTGGCCATGACCAAGGTGGTCAACCGCATGGCTCTGGCCTCCGGTGCCATCTTCCTGATCCTGTGCGGCCTGATCCCCAAGCTCGGCGCACTGATCTCCATCATGCCGCAGGCCGTTCTGGGCGGTGCTGCCGTTATGATGTTCTCTTCCATCGTGGTCAGCGGCATCCAGCTGATCACCAAGGAAAAGATGACCCCGCGCCAGCTGACCATCGTGTCGGTGGCGCTGGGCGTAGGCTACGGCATGGGTGCCAACAGCGGCATCCTGGCCAATACGCCCCATGCATTCCAGCTGATCTGCGGTGAGTCCGGTATCGTTCCGGCTGCCTTCGTAGCCATCCTGCTGAACGTCCTGCTGCCCAAGAACGATCAGGCAGAGTAAATCTTATCCCTTTTCCCGGACAAGCGCTTCCAGCTGCGCCAGTGCGGCGGGCGTATCGGTGTCGGCCAGCTCTTCCGGCTGTGCGATACAGTCGGTATGCACCAGCGTCGGGTACTTGTGCAGCAGGACGCTGCCGCCCTTGCCCTCCGGCAGGGTGAGCAGCTCCGGGAAAAAGCCGTTGCTGAACAGAACGGGGCTTCCCACAAGGGGGTCCGGGCCGTTTCCGGCCGGGGCACCCAGACGGAAGATCACCCGTTCTGTTTCTTTTTGCGTCTGTGCAAAGGCCGTCAGCAGCTGGTCCACCGTAGCCCGGCGCAGCAGGGGCTGGTCACCGGGCAGAAACATGCACCCGGTCAGTTCCGGATGTTGTGCCAGCAGCGCCGAAAGTCCCAGCCGCACGGTATCGTTCCGGCCGGGCAGTGCATGCAGGAGCACCGGCACTCCCTGCGCTTTGCACAGCGCCTGCACCTGCGCCGAGCGGGTCACCACGATGCGTGCCGACAGCTGCGGCGTGTCGGTGGCCGGAACCCAGGAGATGGGTCTGGCGGGGTATGTGAAGCTGGCCGCCGATCAGGCGGAGGCCTTTCTCCGGGGAGCCAGGTGACCTGTGGAGACGCGCATGAACCTGCCTGGGATGGGGGCGGCCACCCCCTCCCTGCTGGGATACGGCTGTATGCGCTTCCCGCTCCGGCCAGACGGCACGGTGGATGAGGCGCAGGCCGCCCGGCTCATCCACCGGGCGGTCCAGGGCGGCGTCAATTATTTCGACACCGCCTGGCCCTACCACGGCGGCGAGGGGGAGCCAGTCCTGGGGCGCATCCTCTCCCGCTATCCCCGGGAGACCTATTATCTGGCCACCAAGCTGCCCTGCTGGGAGATCTCCAGCCGGGAGGACGCGGCGGAGCGCTTCGCCCGGCAGCTGGAGCGGCTCCGGACGGACTATGTGGACTTCTACCTCCTCCACAGCCTGAGCCGGAACACCTGGCGGCGGATGAAGGAGCTGGGGGTGGTGGAGCTTCTGGAGGAGGCGCAGCGCCGGGGCCGAATCCGGTGGTTCGGCTTCTCCTTCCACGACAGCTTCTCCGCCTTTGAGGAGATCCTCCGGGCCCGCAGCTGGGATCTCTGCCAGATCCAGCTCAATTACATGGATACCGAGCATCAGGCCGGCCTGCGGGGCTATGCGCTGGCGGAGGCGCTGGGGATCCCGGTGGTGGTCATGGAGCCGGTGAAGGGAGGCTCCCTGGCCCAGCTGCCAGATGACGCCTGCGCTCCCCTGCTCCGGCTGGATCCGGAGGCCACTCCGGCCTCCTGGGCCCTGCGGTGGGCAGCCAGCCTGCCCCATGTACAGGTGGTGCTCAGCGGCATGGGGAGTATGGAGCAGCTGGAGGACAACCTGCATACGTTTCAGGACTTCCGCCCCCTGGACCTCCGGGAACGGGAGGCCGTGACCGAGACGGCGGAGCGGCTCCGCCGCCGGCTGAAAAACGGCTGCAC
>ERZ838118.4869-NODE-4869-length-11170-cov-2.664148_pt1 | contig 11170 bp, 7 predicted proteins | sample MGYA00519863_ERZ838118 | MGnify/ENA primary metagenome ERZ838118 (study PRJEB31850, sample SAMEA3708827) | human gut metagenome | biome: human gut; feature: human-associated habitat; material: faeces | place: China | collected 2014 ...
TCAATTTAGTAGAAGGAAAAGTAGTAGCACCTGAGGGAATGAAAGTCGGAATCGTAGCGGCCAGATTTAATGAGATTATTGTCAATAAGTTATTAGGCGGAGCTGTTGATGGACTTGTGAGACATGGTGTAGAAGAAGAAAATATTACAGCAGCATGGGTGCCAGGAGCATTTGAAATACCGATCACAGCACAGAAAATGGCGCAGTCAGGAAAGTACGATGCAGTCATCTGCGTAGGTGCAGTTATTCGTGGGGATACATCCCATTATGACCTGGTGTGTAATGAATCAGCAAAAGGAATTGCACAGATCGAGCTTGCAACAGGAATTCCTGTTTTATTTGGAATCATTACAACAGAAAATATTGAACAGGCCATTGCACGTGCCGGAAGTAAAGCTGGCAATAAAGGTTATGACTGTGCGTTATCAGCAATTGAGATGGTGAATCTGATAAAACAGTTATAAAATTTGACTTTTATTCTTATACAAAGTAAAATAAACTATGTATGTCTTTTTAAGGATATACATAGTTTATTTGTTTATTGGAGAATGAAAATGTTTGAAAAGAATAAAGAAAAAATGAAGGAAAAAATGGAGCCGGATAAAGTGCTTCGTTTTGCGATTGTTGCAGTAATCCTCTTGTTTTTGATTGGTGCGCTGATTATTGGAACGCGAATGATGAATCCGCGAGTGGATGCGACAGAAGGAGTAAAGAAACTGACAGAACTGGAAGATGCCAATGTTCAGAAGATTGATGCCAAGATTCAGGAATTAGAGCAGACAGAAGCAGATGAGGCGGCAGCGTGGAAAGCAAAGTCTGCAAAAGAAAAAATGGATGGTTGCATTGTGCTTGGCGACAGTACTGCACTTGGCTTCAGACAGAATGACATCTTGAGTAAGTCGCAGGTGAAGTCAAAGGATGGAGCAACGGTCAGCGATGCGGAAGGTTCCGGATTAAATGAGCTTTTGACAGCCGTAACAGAAGCAGAGACTGCACCACAGAAGCTTATCCTCTGTATCGGAAGAGGAGATGTAGCAGTCAGTGGAGAGACAGCGGATGCATTTGCAGCGAATTACAAAAGCTTTGTTGAGCAGGTGAAAGCAGCATTGCCGGATACGAAAGTTTATGTATGCAGTATCCCGGCATACCTGTCACTGACAAGTACAGGTGATGCGACAGGTTCAGCCGATTCAGATACTGATTCAGATTCAGATGCTAAAGATACAACTGACAACTCGGATTCTAAGAGCAGCACAGATTCTAAGAGCAACACAGATTCTAAGAGCAGTACAGATTCTAAGAGCAATAGTGATACATCATCAGATGAGAGTAGTTTGTCCAAGATGAGTACCGCGTTGGATGTAACTTCATACAATGAAGCTTTGAAGGCTCTTTGTAAGGAAGAAAAAGTGAAATATGTAGACACAACAGATCTTACGGACGCTTCTTATTATGGGGAGGACGGAAGTACAATGACAAAAGCCTATTATGAGGCTTGTATTAATAAAATTCTGGAGGCAGCGTTTAGAAATTATGTTATTCAATAGTATCGCATTTATATGTGTATTTTTACCAGTTATTTTCATATTGTATTATCTGCTTCCGGGAAAGATAAAAGACATTGCCCTGGTTGCAGGGGGAGCAGTTTTTTTTGCATGGGGAGCTCCGGTTAATCTGGTCGTTCTGGCATTTTTTATATTGTTTAATTATGCTGTGGGAATTCAGATGGAAGTCTCCATGCGAAGAAGACGGAGTACGGAGCAGTTATTTGCTGGAAGCATACTGATCAATATTATAGTATATGTGTTCTTTGCATTTATCGGACAACGCGTGGGCTTTATTTCGGAAGTGCCGGTCGGAATAGGAATCTGCATCTTACAGGTGCTTTCTTATCTGATTGAGATTCACCGGGGAAATGTAAAGGCTCAGAAAAGTATTCTGGATTTTGCTGTTTACATAGCAATGTTTCCGTTGTTCCTGGCAGGGCCGGTCGTAAAATATCCGCAGATCCGAAAGGAATTAAAGACTCGCAAATTGTCCTGGGCAAAGGCCGGCGAAGGAATTACTTTATTTGTATGTGGTTTTGCAAAGAAAGTTATCATTGCAGATTACCTGGCAGATTCATTTACCAAGATCATGTCTTTGAAGGCAGGCGAGTTGTCTGTGTTTGGTGCATGGCTGGGATGTGCAATCTTCATGTTCCAGATTTACTTTGCGTTCAGTGGATATTGTGATATGGCAGTGGGACTTTGCAGAATGCTTGGATTTGATGTGAAGAAAAATTTCCGCTATCCATATGTAGCACGCAACATAACAACATTTGTACGCCGTTTTAACAGCTCTGTTTTTGCATGGTTCTGGGATTACATCTGTGAACCACTCTGGGGCGGCTGGCTTGGAACACTTGTATCCGGAATTCTGATGGGACTTTGGTATGCAGGTATGTGGAAGAATGCACCGTGGCAGGTAACGGTCACAGGTGGATTGCTCTGGGGTATCTACCTTGCATTCTGGCAGATCGTGGAGCGTTATGCACTGCCATTTTTAAAGAGATTACCACCTGTGCTTGGACAGCTTTATACATGGTTTTTCACAGCGCTTGGCTGGGTATTTTTCTTCGGTAAGACACCTGCAGCGTCATTTGGTTATCTGAAAGTGATGTTTGGATTTGGCGGAGGCGATGTGGTTGGTATCATGGGAAGATATCTTTTCCTTGGAAATGTGTTCGTTCTTGTAGTGGCATTTCTTGCAAGTACACCACTTCCGAATCTTATCTGGAAGAAGATTCTGGTATTTGGAAAGAAAGATAAAAAAGAAAAGAATAAAAAACGTCTGGAGCGAGGCAGAAGTGCAGTATTTGTATTCGCAGCCGTGATCATGATCCTGTGTCTTGTGAATGTGACAGGAGCAGGAAGGACATTTTTCAAAGAGACGGTGAAAGATACCCAGGCGAAACTGGATACAGTTCTTGGAAGACGGGACGTGAACGGTGTGTACCGAGGAAAGAACCAGTATCTTCTGGCGGATATTAACAAGCTGGATGAAAAGAAGGTTCAGGAAAATGTGGACGCGATTACAGCGCTTGCCGAGGATTATTCCGATGTGCCGATGTATATGGCACTGATTCCGGACGCTGCAAATGTATGGGCAGATAAGCTTCCTTCTTATGCTCCGGTGGAAGATCAGACAGTGCAGATTGCACAGATTCAGAGCATGCTTGGAGACAGTGTGAACTGGATTGATGCACAAGGTGTTTTAAATGCGAATAAAGATAAGGAAATTTATTACCACACAGATTCCCGCTGGACAACGCTTGGAGCTAGTCTTGTATGGCAGCAGATTGCTTCAGATCTGGGGCTTGACACTTCGAAAGCACCGGCTTTAAAACCTTATGTAGTGACCGGTGATTTCAGCGGAAATCTTTCCCGAACAAGTGGATTTGAAAGCGGATACCGTGAACCGATATACGCATATTTAACGGAAAATGCTTCCGATAACACGCAGATGGTGGCAAGCTATGAGTCTGAGGGCATAAAGACAGCAGAGCTTTATGACCGTACAAAACTGGACGAACCTGATGCGTATGAAGTATTTCTCGGTGGAGATTATGATAAAATAGATATCCGCACGACAGCAGACAGCACGGACCGGTTGCTTCTGGTGAAAGATTCCTTCGCAGACTGTATGATTCCATTTTTAATTCCATATTACAGGGAGATCATCGTGGTAGATGCAGATTATTATCAGAAGCATGTGTCGGATCTGTTAGATAAGAATAAAATTACAAGTGTGCTGTTTTTGTACAATTGCAATCATTTTGTACAGGATGACAAGCTGAGTAGTATTTTGACAACGGATAAGGCAGAATAGGAACTGCAAAGTAATTGGAGTGTTAGTAAATGATAAGATTAAATAAATACCTCAGTGAGGCAGGTATCTGCTCCAGAAGAGAGGCAGACCGTCTCATAGAGGCGGGACGTGTGACGGTGGATGGCGTGCAGGCTGTACCTGGCATGAAAGTGTCAGAGGAGCAGAAAATCTGTGTCGGAAAAAAAGTGATCCAGGGTGCAGAACAGAAGGTTGTTCTGGCAGTCAACAAACCGGCAGGTATCGTGTGTACCGGGGATATGAAAGTGAAAAATAATATCATACGTTTCCTGCATTATCCGGTGCGGGTGACCTATGCAGGAAGACTGGATAAAGATTCGGAAGGCCTTCTTATTATGACAAATGACGGAGAACTGATCAACAGTATGATGCGGGCGAGATATCATCATGAAAAGGAATATCATGTCCGCGTGGATAAAGAAATCACTTCAGAATTTGTGCGGCAGATGTCAGAGGGTGTGCATATACAGGACGTGGAAAAGAATCTGGATGTGGTAACAAGACCGTGTGAGGTAAAGCAGATTGGAAAGTACACATTTTCCATTATTCTGACACAGGGGCTGAACCGGCAGATCCGGAGAATGTGCGAAGCACTTGGATATAAAGTGACAAAGCTTGTAAGAATAAGAATTATGAATGTAGAACTGGGAAGCTTAAAGAGTGGAGCAGTGCGAAAAATAGAAGGACAGGAGTTAAAGAAGCTATATGAACAGGCAGGAACGCATGAAGGAACTGGTGGAGCTTTTAAATAAAGCATCAAAAGCATATTATCAAGACGCAGAAGAAATCATGAGCAACTATGAGTACGACAAGCTTTATGATGAACTTCAGGAACTGGAGCGTGAGCTTGGGATCACACTTTCCAATAGTCCGACGGTGCGAGTTGGATATGAAGTTGTCAGTGAACTCCCAAAAGAACGGCATGAAAGCCCAATGCTTTCTTTGGACAAGACGAAAGATGTAGAGGAATTAAAGAATTTTGTGGGAGATCAGAAGGCACTGATGTCCTGGAAAATGGACGGACTTACCATTGTTCTGACTTACCGGGACGGACATCTTTTTAAGGCAGTCACCCGTGGAAATGGAGAAGTAGGCGAGGTCATCACGAACAATGCAAAAGTCTTTAAAAATGTACCGCTTCAGATCAGCTATCAAGGTGAGCTGATACTGCGCGGCGAAGCAGTGATTGGCTATAAAGATTTTGAGAAGATTAATGAACAGATTCAGGAAGCAGAAGCCAAATATAAAAATCCGCGTAATCTCTGTAGCGGTTCTGTACGTCAGCTGAACAGTGAGATTACAGCAAAAAGAAATGTAAAATTCTATGCATTTACTCTGGTCAGTGCAAAAGATGTGGATTTCCACAATTCCAGAGCCTGTCAGATGGAATGGCTGAAAGCACAGGGATTCACGACAGTAGAATATCATATGGTGACCAGAGACACAGTAGAAGATGAAGTTGCTAAATTTTCGTCACAGATCAGTAAAAATGATTTCCCTTCTGACGGACTTGTGCTATCATATGATGATATAGCGTATGGAAGATCGTTGGGAAGAACAGCAAAATTCCCGAGGGATTCTTACGCATTCAAATGGCAGGATGAGATCAGGGAAACGATTCTGCGTGAAATCGAATGGAGTCCGTCAAGGACAGGACTGATCAATCCGGTTGCAATCTTTGATCCGGTGGAGCTGGAAGGAACGACGGTCAGCCGTGCAAGTGTTCACAATATCAGCATTATGGAAGAACTGGAACTTGGCATCGGAGATAAGATCGAAGTTTATAAGGCAAATATGATCATTCCGCAGATTGCAGAGAATCTGACAAGAAGCGGTGTGAAAGATATTCCGGAAAGATGTCCGGTCTGTCAGGGTGAGACGAAGATCAGACAGGTAGGAAATGCGAAAGCATTATACTGTATGAATCCGGAATGCCAGGCAAAGCATGTGAAGGCATTTGCATTATTCGTAAGCAGAGATGCACTTAATATAGAAGGATTGTCGGAAGCAACACTGGAAAAATTCATTTCCAGAGGATATATCCATACATTTGCCGATATCTTCCATCTGGACCACTACAAAGACGAGATTCAGGGAATGGAAGGATTTGGAGAAAAATCGTACAGGAAACTGATCGAAAGTGTGGAAAAAGCAAGAACAACCACGTTGCCAAGAGTTGTCTATTCACTGGGAATCGCAGGGATCGGACTTGCCAATGCAAAGGTTATCTGCAGAGAGTTGAAATATGATGTAGAAGCCCTTTTGATGGTTACAGAAGAAGAATTAAATGAGATCCAGGGCGTGGGAGAAGTTCTGGCAAAGGCATTCACCGGATATTTTTCAGATGCAAAGCATGTGGAGAATTTCAGAAAGCTTTTAGAAGAGTTGACAATCCCGGAAGAGACATCAATAAAGAAACAGATTTTTGAAGGTGTCAATTTTGTGATCACCGGAAGCGTAACACATTTTGCAAACCGAGGTGAAGTGAAGGAATTGATTGAAAGTCTGGGAGGAAAGGTGACAGGATCGGTAACGTCCAAAACGAATTACTTGATCAACAATGATGTAACCAGCACATCTTCCAAAAATAAGAAAGCAAATGAACTGGGGATCCCGATTATCCGAAGAGACATTTCTGGAACTGGTGAACCAGGAAGAATCATAGAACCAGGATAAAACAGAGTGAAAGATACGACAAAAAGTAAGAAGGAGAGAATAATGACCAATCAGGACGATAACAATCAGAAAATCGAAAAAGTAGAAGACGTCGAAGTAGAAACAACAAAGAAGACGTCAGATTCGGATGATAAGAAACAAAATGATGATGAGTATGAAAAAGTATGTTTTATATGCAGACGTCCGGAGAGTGTTGCAGGGAAGATGATCGAACTTCCGAACCACATCTGTGTCTGCAATGACTGCATGCAGAAGAGCTTTGATGCAATGTCGAACGGACCGATCGATTACAGTCAGCTGATGAATATTCCGGGAGTACAGGTATTCAACATGTCTGATATGGAGCAGAGTATTCCAAAACAGCAGAAGATCAAGAAGAAAAAAGAAGGCGAAGAATACAAGCCGTTAGTAGATATCCGGAATCTTCCGGCTCCGCACAAGATCAAAGCAAAACTGGACGAGTATGTGGTAGGACAGGAATATGCAAAGAAAGTGATGTCGGTTGCAGTATATAATCATTATAAGCGTGTGGCAACGGATTCGATGGATGACATTGAGATTGAGAAATCCAACATGCTGATGATCGGGCCGACAGGTTCCGGTAAGACGTATCTGGTAAAGACACTGGCAAGGATTCTGGATGTTCCGCTTGCAATTACGGATGCAACATCTCTTACAGAGGCAGGGTACATCGGTGATGATATCGAAAGTGTTGTATCCAAACTGCTTGCGGCAGCAGATAATGATGTCGAAAAGGCAGAACAGGGAATCATTTTTATTGATGAGATCGACAAGATCGCAAAGAAGAAAAACTCCAGTCAGCGTGATGTGAGCGGTGAGTCTGTACAGCAGGGAATGCTGAAACTTCTGGAAGGAAGTGATGTGGAAGTTCCTGTCGGGGCAACGAGCAAGAATGCAATGGTTCCGCTTACAACAGTGAATACGAGGAACATTCTGTTCATCTGTGGAGGTGCATTCCCGGATCTGGAAGGAATTATCAAAGAACGTCTGACCAAACAGGCAGCGATCGGATTCGGAGCGGATCTGAGAGATAAATACAATAACGACAAAGAGATTCTTAAAAAGGTCGCAACAGAGGATTTGCGTGTATTCGGTATGATACCGGAGTTCCTGGGACGTCTGCCGATTGTATTTACCTTACAGGGTATGAGTGAAGATATGCTGGTGGAAATATTAAAAGAGCCTAAGAATGCAATTTTGAAGCAATATCAGAAACTGCTTGCATTAGACGAAGTAAAATTGGAATTCGATGACGGCGCACTTCATGCGATCGCAAAAAAAGCAATGAAGAAAGATACCGGAGCGAGGGCGCTTCGTGCGATCATCGAAGAATTCATGTTAGATATCATGTATGAAATCCCGAAGGATGACAATATTGGAGAGGTTGTTATCACAAAAGAATATATTGAGGGAACCGGAGGACCGGTAATAATGTTGAGAGGTCAGGAAGTACCAAGGCTTCAATAATACATTTTACATATAGAATGCTAAGAGAGCTGTCAATGACAGCTTTCATTATGCAATGACACATAAGACTTTACTTGAGGAAGAATGGAGGAGAAAGGAATGGAGGAATTATCAGCTATTCCAGTTTGGCTCTGCATACCCTTTGCAGGGCTGTTGCTCAGTATTGCCGTTATGCCTCTGATCAAGCCGGACTGGTGGGAAAAGCATCAGCCGCTTGCAGTTGCGTTCTGGTCGGTACTGTTTATTGTTCCGTTTGCTGCAAAGTACGGAATGTTTACAATGGGAGAGACAGTTTTGGAATGTGTGGTAAATGATTATCTGACATTTATCGTTTTACTGTTTGGATTATTCTGTGTAGCAGGTAACATTACGATTGACGGTGAATTTGCCGGATCACCGAGGATTAATACGGCGTTGTTTGTTTTTGGTACACTGCTTTCCAGTGTGATCGGAACTACAGGATCAAGTATGCTTCTTGTACGTCCGTTTATTAAGATGAATTCATGGAGAAAGAGAAAGAGTCATATCATGATCTTCTTTATCTTCCTGATCTCTAATATGGGAGGATGTCTGACACCGATCGGAGATCCGCCGCTTCTGATGGGATTCATGCGTGGGGTACCTTTTTTCTGGAGTATGAAGTTATTCCATATTCTGGTTTTTAATATGGTGATCCTTCTGGTGATATTCTATTTCCTGGACAGAAGAGCATACAGAAAAGATATTGCAGAAGGAAGAAAACCGGATATCAGAGAGCCGGGAACACATTTTAAAATTGTAGGACTTCATAATCTGATATATGTTGCAATGATTGTCGGAGCTGTAATTTTAAGTGGAATGCTTCCTGGTATGTCTGCATTCCAGAATGCGGACGGAACGGTAAAAGGAATCCATATCCTTGGAGAAGTGACGCTTGGATTCCCGTCTGTGATCGAGATCGTGATCATCCTTCTGGCAGCATTTTTATCATTTAAAACGACAAAAGAAGAAGTACGTATCCGTAACCATTTTACCTGGGGGGCAATTCAGGAAGTTGCGGTTCTGTTCATCGGAATCTTTATCACGATGCAGCCTGCATTGATGATCCTGAAGGCAAATGGTGCGGAACTTGGTATCAATAAACCATTTGAAATGTTCTGGGCAACCGGAGCACTGTCAAGTTTTCTGGATAATACACCAACGTATCTGGTATTCCTTACAACGGCGGGAGCACTTGGGTTCAAGAGCGGTATTGTGACGACACTTGGTTCGGTTCCTGTTAAGATGCTGGAGGCAATCTCCTGTGGAGCTGTATTTATGGGAGCAAATACCTATATCGGAAATGCGCCGAACTTCATGGTAAAATCTATGTCAGATGAAAATGGTGTGCGTATGCCATCGTTCTTCGGATATATGGTATGGTCACTGACATGTCTGGTACCGGTATTTATTATCGATATGCTGGTATTCTTTTTGTAAGGGGAGGTGCGGAACATGGAAAATAAGAATAAATACTATGACATAGCGGAACGGATCTATGATCTGGACGGAGAAGTCTATGAATGTGTAGGTTCTTCTCTTGGCCGTACCTTTACGGGAGACAAACGTACTTGTGTAGACAGTCTTGTGAAGCTGATGCGTACAAAGCCACAGGGGCATCTGCTCAGAAGTGAGCTTGCGCTGATCAGTAACATGGCACGTACGATCCGTAAGGATGAAGACCGATCCAGACTGATGAGAAAATATGATGAGATATTAAAAGAAATCGCAGAACTGCCGGCAGGTTTTGGAAAAGTAGAGATTCTGGATGAAAACAGGGCAAAGCTAAATACATCGAACCTGCGTCAGAAGTTTTCAAAGGATGATCATCTGATCATCTGTATCGGAAGAACACATGGAAGTGCGGGTAACGATATTGGATTTGCACTGGCGGATGCACTCAGGATCAACTATTACGATGCAGAGATATTCAATGAAGTATTGAGACGTCTGGACGCGGAGAAAGATTCGGTTGTAGATGTGGCAGATCTGGGAACAAATGAGATTGAGAATAAATATCAGGGATCCGGACGGACGCTGAAAGAACGTCTGAAAGATTTTGACCGTTATCATGGTCTGACAAAAGAAGATGCAATCTTCTTTAATCAGAGTGATCTGATATGTAAGAGGGCAAAAGAAGAAGATTTCATTGTTATGGGACGATGTGCGGATGTGATACTGGCAAATAATCATATTCCACATATCAGTATCTTTATTACAGCTCCTTTTGAACAGCGTGTACACAGAGTCATGGAAGTCAATAATCTAGATCATAAAAAAGCAGAACGCCTTTTGAAGAAGATTGACCATCAGCATTCGAAATATTACAATTTCTATACCGGCCTGAAGTGGGGAGATGCTGTGAACTATGATATCTGTTTTAACAGTGCAAGTTATGGTATCGAAGAATCTGTGGAGATCATCGAGCGTATGCTGAACCAGCATACAAATGCATAAAAATATTAATGAATGACACGAAGTCTTTCATATACATAAAACAAATGTATATGAAAGGCTTTTTTCATTGGAAGATAGATGTAAAGAAAAGATATTATCGGAAGATTACTGGGATTTTATTATCTCGCCATACAGGGAAGATGAGTTAGAAGGAGTGGATAGGGAAAAGATGTGTATTCAGGAGCTGGATTTCGGATATAAAAGTGTGTCGTTAGACAGTCGGATGTTACTTCCCTTATCCTTGCGGCAGTACTGGTACGGTGCGATCCCCAAGTGCTATACACTTCTGGATATGCAGCCGTTAGATGCAGCCGGAATTATTACGCTGCAGAATTATCCGACGCTGCAGCTTATGGGAGAGGGGATTATGATCGGTTTCCTGGATACGGGGATCGATTATACCCATCCGGTATTCCGTAATCTTGACGGGACAACAAGAATTGCGGGGATCTGGGATCAGACAATTCAGGATGGGGATCCGCCGGAGGGCTTTCTGTATGGAACAGAGTATACCGAAGAAAGAATCAATGCGGCTTTACATTCGGAAAGCCCGCAGGAACTGATCTCTTCGGAAGATACAGATGGGCATGGAACATTTGTTGCAAGTGTGGCTGCCGGAAGTGCAGAAAGCAGTGGACAGTTT
>ERZ838118.4873-NODE-4873-length-11165-cov-4.971737_pt1 | contig 11165 bp, 9 predicted proteins | sample MGYA00519863_ERZ838118 | MGnify/ENA primary metagenome ERZ838118 (study PRJEB31850, sample SAMEA3708827) | human gut metagenome | biome: human gut; feature: human-associated habitat; material: faeces | place: China | collected 2014 ...
ACTATCCGCTCTTCTTCACATTTGTTTCTTTTCATGGAAGAAAGCAATTCAATAAAACTTATTTCTTATGAGATACCGGAAGGATATGATAAAAAGAATTTTACTTACAAAATCTTCAAAGGTGCCGACTATGATCAGCTAAAGTGTTCTGCAAAATTTACTCCTGCATTTTTCAGAAAATCAGGTGATACATGGGAAGGCGGAAGTGTAAGTATGTTTTCTCCCGTATTGAAATTTTCTCTGCATGAAAAGTTCACTGAAAATCAATTGGAAGTATCAGAGTCCATGGAAGTAAATGGGAAAAGAACTTTTGGTTATGATGAGCCGATTATTTACAAACGAATAAAATAGAACATTGACAGGGGATGCTCTGCTAAAAAGATTGATTTATTAAGAAGAGCAGAATTCCTAAAGAAAGAGGAATACGTATGAACATTGTTTTTTCATCTGATAAGAAAGAATATAATACTATTAAAAAAGGTACTGAAATACTGCTGGCTGAAAATGACGGTTTCAACCAAAACATAGAATTGTTTGTTAAATTTCAGGACAGACCAGAAATATTGATCAATAAAAGAAAAAACCAGATTCATATCATCTGTCGGGAAATATCTCATTATTACCGGGCACTTAATTATGCCATACATCATATGGAAGAGGATGAATTTCAATATCAAGAGCATGTCTGCTTTGAAAGAAACGGTCTTATGCTGGATTGTTCCAGAAATGCTGTATTTACAGTTGAAAAGGTGAAATTCCTGATCAAGACACTGGCAAAACTTGGAATGAATGTACTCATGCTTTATACAGAAGATACCTATGAAGTAGAGGGGCAGCCTTATTTTGGGGCTTATCGAGGAAAATACACCAAGGACGAAATAAAAGAGCTGGATGCTTACGCTTCCATGTTTGGGGTAGAGCTTGTTCCGTGTATTCAGACCCTGGCTCATCTGCACAATGCGCTGAAGTGGCCGGGAATGGATAAGATTCGTGATTCTGCGGACATTCTCCAGCCTGAAAAAGAGGAAACTTATCAGTTTATTGAAAAGCTGCTCAGCTCAGTAAAAGAGAATTTTTCTACCAACAGGGTACATCTTGGAATGGATGAGGCTGTCATGCTGGGACTTGGAAATTATCTAAAAGAAAATGGATATAAAAAAGGGTCACTGATAATCAGGGAACATTGTAACAGGGTCGTAGATATTTGCAGAAAATTAGAATTAAAGCCTATGATATGGAGTGACATGTACATTACAGCAAATTCTACAGGCGGATACTATGATCTGCCCGAAAACACGGACTGCTCCAAATGGGAAAAACCGAAAAAAGATCTAGGATTAGTATATTGGGACTATTATCATGATGATACCAGAACCTATGAAAAAATGCTGGATATCCATGCGCAGCTTTCGGATAACGTTATTTTTGCAGGAGGATCTTGGATTTGGAACGGAATTTCCCCCAATTATTCTAAGACCTATGCGTGTACCAAAGCAGCGCTTTCTACTTGTAAAAAATACAATATAAAAGAGGTTCTCTGTACAGCATGGATGGATAATGGTGCAGAAACCCCGGTGGATGCTTTGCTTCCGGGACTTGTACTTTTTGCACACCTTGATTTTCACAGAGACTATGACGAAACAATCCTTAAGCAGGAGTTCAGGAACTGCACAGGCGGGGAATTTGATGATTTTATGGCACTTGACAATTTTGATTCCTTATTCTTAAATACGAAAGAGAATAAAGAGGCTCAAAATCCTTCAAAATATCTGTTATACCAGGATCCAATGTTAGGCATTTTTGATTATCATGTGAAAGAATCAGGTGTCAATACAAAATCTTACTACCAAAACATACAGAAATGTATGAAGGAATGTGCAAAAAAAACAGGAAAATATCAGCTTTTATTTTCATTTTATGAAAAACTGGCGGCGGTATTAGCTGATAAAGCCGATTTGGGCATGTGTATAAAATCAGCATATGACAGATCGGACAGAGCAGCGTTGAAAGATATCAGTCAGAATGTTATTCCTGGAATCATCTGCAATCTGACAGATATGAAATCATCAAGAGAAAAAATCTGGATGAACGATGCAAAGCCATTTGGTTATGAGACTCTGGATATAAAAATTGGTGGCGTAATTACAAGACTTAAAAGTACAGGATACCGGATTGACAATTATCTGAATGGAAATGTGCCTCGTCTGGAAGAGCTGGAAGAGGAAAGACTTCCCTATTTTACCAAAGGAATGGACAAGCGGGAGAACTTATGGAATCGCATCATCAGTGGATGTGACTTAAATGACACGATCTGATAAAGGGAAATGAGGGGAATCAGGCTACGTATGAAAATTCTAGTGATTTTAATAATTTTTGTATTTGCATTGTCTCTCTTTCGAATGATTCCGGAATGGAGTAAAAATAATAATAAATGTTCTCACCAGCGTTATAAACGATCAGAAAATAACGGTTTATACAGGAAATCAAAACTATTCTCATAGAATGGTTTTGGTTTCCTTTTTTGCTGTTACAAATCAGTTACAACTGCGATATAGAATTTAATGTATAATTAACCTGTGAAAAGATATTTATAAAAACATGTGAGGTAATAATTATGAAGGCAAGAATTCTTGTGATAGAAGACGAAATGTCAATCAATGACCTGCTATGTATGAATTTGGAGATTGCAGGGTATGAAACAGTAGGATATCTGGATGGAAATGAGGCATATGAAGCAATTATTCAAGATCATGCGTTTCAGTGTGCACTTGTAGATATCATGCTTCCCGGAAGAGACGGATATAGCCTGTTACCGAAACTGAAGCAGTATGAAATCCCCGTAATATTTCTTACCGCAAAGGGAGATATCGCGAGCAAGATAAAGGGATTAAAAGACGGTGCAGAAGATTATATTGTAAAACCATTTGAAATGCTGGAAGTGATGGTCCGTCTTGAAAAAGTACTGGAACGTAATGGCACTGTACAAGAACAGATTCAAATTGGTGATGTCATCATTGATACGGCTAGTCGTACTGTTACAAAAATGGGCATGGAAATCTATTTAAAGCCAATGGAATATAACTGTCTCATGGTGTTCGCCAAAAACCCGAACAAAGCACTGACCAGGAATCAGATTCTGCAGGAACTGTGGAATGAAGAGTTCTGCGGAGAAACAAGAACTGTGGATGCACATGTGGGTCGTATCAGGAAAAAGCTTGGCTGGCAGGATAAGATTAAAACAATTCCCAGAATCGGTTACAGACTTGAGGTGGATTTATGAAACTCTTAATAAAGATTTTTTCTCAGACTACATGTATCATTTTGTTGGTATCGTCAGGGATCTTTCTCTATACCACTTATTGTTGGAAAAATCAGAGTATACAGAATATCAACAGTTATGAAAGCAGTATATTCAGAACAAATATCTTACAGTTTGAAAATAAAACAAGCCTTTCTGACAATCAGAAACAGAATGCCGACAACGAAATGCACCCCCAAATAGTTACTTATGCTTTTCGGCAGGTTTTTCATGACAGTGCTGTTTTATATCTTGATGGAAAAATGACCTATAATGGAACTGTTTATGAATTCGATGTAAAAAAGTTAAGAGAATTATGTGAAAGTAAGGCAAACATGGTGGATCATGGCAGCAACAGTGACGGTCATGGCCCTATGGTCAGTCAGATAAATGGAAGGACACTTTTGTTATTTTACTATGGCAATGTAAATATGGGATATCAGATTGTTACTTATAAAGATATAACAGATGTAATAGAAAAAAGTCATCTGCTGTTTTTTCAGACGGGTGGATTTACTTTATCTTTGATCGTGGTGATGGGAATTATCCTTTATTTGAGCCTTCGAAAAATCACAGCACCGCTTACAGGCCTAAGAGAAGCTACGCTTCTTGTTTCTGAAGGTATTTATGATTTTAAAGTACCGTCAGAGGGAAATACAGAACTTGCGCAGGTAGGTGCAACCTTTAATTTTATGACAGGTAAAATAAAAGAACAAATTGAAAGTCTTTCTAACATAAACCGGACACAAAAACAGCTTATTGGAAGTCTGGCTCATGAGCTGAAAACCCCAATGACTGCAATCATAGGTTATGCAGATACATTGCTTACTGTGCGCCTAACCCCGGAAAGGCAGGAGAAGGCTCTGATTTATATTGAAAATGAATGTCGCAGGCTTTCAAGACTTTCTATGAAAATGCTGGAATTAACCGGACTCTACGAAGCTTCGGAAGACTCATTCAATCCAGCTGAAATACAGGTGGATAATTTCCTGAAAGAAGTAAAAGAGCTCATTGATTGCAGGCTTCAAGAAAAAAACATCTCTCTTGATGTATTTTGTGAACCAAAAGAATTGGTAAAGAAGTTTGATCAGGACTTAATGATAAGTGTAGTGACAAATCTAATTGATAATGCAGTCAAAGCCTCCAGGAAAGAATCTAAAATTGTGCTTGAGGCAACCCCAGACCATCTGATGGTTCAGGATTTTGGAAAGGGAATACCGAAAGAGGATCTGGAAATGGTGACGGAACCATTTTATATGGTAGACAAATCTCGTTCCAGGGCAAAAGGAAGTGTAGGACTCGGTCTTTCTTTATGTCAGAAAATTATAGAACTGCACGATTTCCAACTGAAGATTGAAAGCAATCCGGGAAAAGAAACTACCGTCTCTGTTTTCTGGTAATCACACTAACGTTTACATATCAGTTACAAATCGCGAAAGATTTGGCGTAATGCTCGATGATATACTTATAACAACCTTAGAAAGGAGATATTACCAGAAATGAGAAAAAACATAAAAAAGTTTGCAGGAATAGTGCTTTGTATTGGAATGTTTACAGGATGCGCACAGACCCCGGATTCTTCTTTGGTAAAGCCGAAGGGGAGCAAGGCTGTAGATGCTTATACGGAAGCGGATGATGTTAGCGGTTCTAAAGGAGAAGCATCTGAAAGCAAGAACGATGACGGTTCAGAGTCAAAGACAACCATCAGGAATCTCATTGATGCTCCTCAAAATTATAAAAGCCATGTGGAAGATGACAGTGCCAAGCTCGTGGTAAATACAGATGCAAGCGTAGAAATTCCGGAAGTGGAAAAGATATCTGCTATTTCTGTCACCGCGGCAGAAGTTACCCAGGAGCTTCTCGACCGTATTACAAACGCATTCTTCTCAGAGGCAAAACTTTATACCATGGATAGTTATTACGTGAAGACAAAGGATGAAATTAAAAAAACTCTGGATGAACTAAAAGAAGACGTTGCAAACGGAAACCTGGATCCGTATAACTATGGAACAGATGATGATGGGAATTATGTCTATGATATCTATGAAGATATTGAGACATGGGAACGGGAATACGAAACTGCTCCGGAAAAGAAAACCCTGACAGAGGCAAAACCTGTTGCCGGAAATCCTTTCGATTGTATTGCACAAATGCCAGACGATTCACAATACTATTATAAAATATCTTCCGCTGGCTCCGATACCTTGTCAGTCAAGATCAAGAAGGCAGCAAACAAGGGCGGGGAAAAAATACCGGAGGATGCAATGTGGTGTGATTACGGATATTCTGAAGAGGAAGAAAAACCCACAGAAGAATCAATCGGGCTGTCCCTGGATGAAGCAAAAAAACTTGTAAAAGAAAAAGTTGAAAAAATGGGCATCACAGATTTACAGTTTTCTAACTGGAATTACGCGGTGTGCAAAAGTTTTGAAGGCGATAATAGTTCAGCTAATTTTGGAAATGGATATAGAATTGATTATGCACGTACCATAAATGGTGTGCCGGTAACTCAGACAATTGCAGACGGTGGGGCATTGGAAGATATGGACAGCACAATGGAAACATGGTCTTATGAAAGTCTCTGTTTCTATGTCGATAAAGATGGCATAGAAAGCATGACTTATTCAAATCCCTACACAATTGGTAAAATAAAGACAGAGAATTTAAGTCTTCTTTCATTCAGCGAGGTTATGAAAATTTATGAAAAAATGATGGTGGTAACAAACGCTGATAATATGCAATATGAAAATTCCAGCGTCTATAATATTGATCGGATCGTTCTTGGTTATGCCAGAATATATGAGCCGTCTACTGACGCACACACAGGTATTTTGATCCCCGTCTGGGATTTTTTCGGCAGCATGACTTCAGAAAGTGAATATAACGGAGAAACAGAATCAAATACCAGTAAAGATCCGAATGAAAGCTTCCTTACCATTAATGCCGTGGATGGCAGTATTATAAACCGGAATCTGGGTTACTGACATGAGACAGGTATTTGGAATTGTAAGGTACAATTTCTTCGGATTTTTACGCAATCCCAAAGTTATTTTTATATTTCTGTTAGAATTTGTACTTAGTTTTCTGCTTACAGGCAGAATCATGGTTGTAATGGAGACCTACGATACACCGGTACAGGCCATTGAGCCATTTATCTGGACATTTGGGGATGGGATAGCAGTACTGTCCAGTTCGCTGCTCTTGCTTCTTATGTTTTCTGACCTGCCGAAGATGACACCTATTACTCCATACCAGCTGACCCGGACAACCAAGAGGAAATGGCTTTTAGGTCAATTCATTTATGTTATTCTTGTAACTGTTTTATATACGGTTTTGATGCTGTTATTTACGGCCGTGCTGTGTATGAAAAAGAGTTATCCAGGTAACCTGTGGAGCGAAACTGCGGCCATGCTTGGTTATTCAGAATTAGGAAAAAACCTGCAGGTCCCTTCTACAGTAAGGGTCATGGAAAGTATCTCACCCTATGGCTGTATGCTGCAGGTTTTCTTCCTTCTGTTTTGTTATTCGCTGACCTTAAGCTTTGTAATCCTTGTAGGAAATCTCTATAAAGGGAAGACTAAGGGGATGATTTTTGGCCTTCTTTACAGTGTTTTTGGTTTTTTATTGGACCCGAAAGTACTGGCTACAATTTTACATAAAGAAAAATACGAAATGTATCAGGTAAATGTATTAATCTGCTGGATCAGTCCTCTGAACCAGGCAGTATACGGAAAACATAACTTGGGTTATGATCCATTGCTCCCGAAAATCTCGCATTCCTATATGTTTTTTCTGGGTATTTTAGTTCTTCTTGCAGTTTTTGCAATTAACCGGATGAAAAAATATACCTTTGAATTTCTTGGAGAAAAGACATGATCGGAAGGGGGAAAACCTATGTGGGGTGAAACAAAACGTATGTTATTTAATAAGAATTTTCTGGCAGCATGGCTGATAGCCTGCATTTCCATAGCCATTGGACAGACTTATCCCAGCTTAAAAAAAGCACTGACATGTGGTACTTTTATCAGTATACTGGAAGGTTCCTTAAAAAGTCAGGCAGTATCTTTTGCCATTCCGGTAGCGGCCGTATTGCCATGGAGTGATTCCATTCTGCAAGAATATAAAAGTGGATTTTTAAAGGAGATACTTCCCAGAACGACCCGCAGACAGTATGTCGAAGGTAAAGTCTTTTCCATTATGGTATCTGGTTTTATGGTCTGGACATTAGCTATACTAACGGTACTTTTTATCAATTTTATTGTGTTTTATTCGCTGGAGATACAGGGTGCTATTCAGAAAGAAGCACTTCTGGACTTGCTCATGAAGGCATTCCGGACAGGACTTATCGGAAGTATCATAAGTACTTTCGGTGGAAGCTGCGGGATTTTATGGGATTCTGCTTACATGGTATATGGAATCCCTTTTGTAAGCTTTTATTTCGGAATTATCCTTCATGACCGCTATTTTAAGAATCAGATATGGTTTTATCCAGTAGAATGGATACTGGCTGATAAAAATTGGGGACCGGACAAAATAGGAGTTTGGCTATTTCTACTGTTGTTTTTATTAGTAATGCTGGGAATTCTGGGAGGTGTTTTATATGGAAGATTGGAAGAAATCTGAAGGGACATTTAATCTGGCCTGTGATCCGCAAAGAGCAAGTGGAATGATGCAGAACACCTGCGTAAAAATAGAACACGTGACCAAACGTTTCGGTGAAGACATCGTGTTACAGGAAGTAAATTTTTCCTTGAAAACAGGGAACGTCTATGGGATTGTTGGAAATAACGGTTCCGGAAAGACCGTTCTTATGAAATGCATCTGTGGGTTTCTCCCTGTAACTACGGGCACTATTTTTGTATTTGGAAAAAAAATAGGCCATGATGTGGATTTTCCTGAAAGTCTTGGAGTTATTATCGAGACTCCCGGTTTTCTTACACAATATACGGGCTTTAAAAATCTGGAGATCCTGGCAGACATGAATGGCCGGATCTCGAAGGCCGATATCCGCATAGTCTTAAAAAGGGTAGGATTGGATCCGGACATGAAGAAACCAGTCGGAAAATATTCCCTTGGAATGCGTCAACGCCTTGGTATTGCACAGGCCATTATGGAAGATCCTCTGTTTTTGATCCTGGATGAGCCGTTTAATGGACTGGATAAACATGGCGTGGAAGAAATAAGAGAACTGCTGCTGGATTTAAAAGCAGCAGGAAAAACCATTTTGTTGGCAAGCCATAATGAAGAGGACATCAGAATCTTATGTGACCACGTATATGAAATGGATGGAGGAATCTTAAGAGAAAGGACTGCCTGATAATGAAAAATTTATTTGTAAAAACGGCATTAGTATTGTGTACGACAATAATATTTCTTCCAGCTACCGTTTTTGCCACAGAGCCTCAAAACACGGAAGTTACATCTGCTGAAGAAGGATTTACGGACTCAGATCCGTCCGTATCTTATGAGAATGACAACTCGTTAACCCTTGATGAAAAAGAGGATGAATCTACGAGTACCGAACCTCCGAGTACCGAACCTCCGGCAGAGGATGAAAAGACTCCTGATAAAGCTGATACCGATAAAGAAAATTCGGATCCGGATATTTTTACATCAGGAGATGACTTTGGTGATGGTTCTAAATCGAATCCTTTTCATGTTGTAATAGACAGTGATAATCCGGAAGACGGTGACGCCCCGCAGATAACAGATCCGGTTATAGACAACGGGTATTCGGGCGGTGGGGGAGGAGGTAATTCAACATCAGACTCATCAAGTGAAAAAATATTACATAAACCGCAGGTATTATTAGAAGACAGCAATCTTTCAGGTGGACGATTGGAGGCTGGTTCTACAACAGAAATGTCGCTGACATTTCGAAATAAAAGCTGCAGTCAAAATGTATTTGGTTTAAAAATTTCCCTTTCTACAGAGAACAAAGGAATCGAATTTGAGAAAAACTCTTTTTATGTACAAGTCCTGGCTCCTGGTGAAGCAATTACTTTGGAACAGATGATTACTATAACAGAAAACTGTGATCCTGGCCAGGCTGTCATTACTTTTTCTCTGGATTATGAAGATTCGAAAGCAACGGCAACCACCGGTACAGAATTACTGTCTTTTCAGATCATCCAACCGGTTCGTGTTAAGCTGGAAGCTTCAGATATTCCATCTGTTTTATACACTATGGATACAGTAGAGATCCCGGTAAAAGCAATGAATCTCGGAAGAGACAAAATATACAATGCAAGTGTCAGCTTAAAGGCTGATGAATTAAGTTCAAACGATACTGCATTCTTAGGGACCATAGAGGCCGGAGATTTATCCCAGGGAAGTCTTCGCATATATGTAAAAGGAAAAACAGGAAAATGTGCAGGTCAATTAATTCTTACGTATGAGGATGCCGATGGCAAATCATATGAGGAAGAAATAAAATTTGATTCTGAAATCAAAGAAACCCAGATAAAGTCCTTAAAGGTTGAAGATGACCAGGAGAAAACCAATAATTGGTGGTATTCCATAGCTGCAGTTGTTGCAGTACTGCTTATTTCTATAATCCTGCTTCTGGTCAGAAAGCTTCATAAGAAAAATATCCTTCTTGAAGAAGCGAGAAAGGCGGCTTCTCATTGAAAAGAAAAAAAATAGACAGCTTTACCTTATTTGTCATACTTCTGCTGGCATTGATACTTACATTATTAGGAGTGCTACTGGCAGGTATGAAAGAAGAAAAACGGCAATTTACTGTGTTGCTCCCACTTGGAGATCTGGCTTATGATGAAGATTTTTTGCAGAAAGCGAAGAAGATAAAAGGTATAAAAGAAATCTGGCCAGTCATAGAAGTCCCGGTTGTCATCAAAATTGAAGATTATACGGAAACAACGACTTTTTCAGGAATTGATATGAATGCGTTTGGAAAAAATCCAACTCAGAATGAACTGGGGAAGATGCCGTTGTTATTGCTGGGAAATGGTTCCCTACGGGATATGAAAGACTATAATAATCATGCCATTTCAAAAAAACAACAGGAAAAATTTTTAGAGATGGGTGAAAACCTGAATATTTTTTATTTCCTGGATGAAAAAGAGAAGGATACTTCCAAAGCCACAGATGATCTTACCACTTTATCCGGCAATTCCGCAAGAGAACCGCAAACCTCATATATGCCCTGTAAAGCCGCTGTAGTAATAGAAGGCAACGAAATCTACATACCCATTTCCCAGGCACAGGATCTCTGCAGAGAAATAGGAGAGCCTTCTGAGATCAGTAAAGTATATTTAAAAATAAATGGAAAAAATAACCTGGAGAACGCAAAGAAAATACTTTCAGGAATTTAACATAATATATAGCAATTCGGCGATCGCCTTCGAAATGGTCTGGCGGCGGGTGTCCGGTTTTTCAAATTTTTTTGTTGCCCGGGCAGTTCTTGCTTTTTGCCCGTTTGGTACAGCGGCTCTGAAAATCAATGCCGCTGCTTTAAATGGGCGTATCAATTTGTCTGCTGTACGACGGCTTTTTTTCTTTTGCCGTCGTGCGGCAGAATGGTTTGGTTATCATTGGTGAACGGCGTCCGCTTCTTCTTGTGTGAGCTGACCATTTTTAACTGCATCAGAAATGGCTTTGTCTAATTTCTCAACTGTGGAATAATCTCCAATGTGTACTGTTTTTCCGTTATCTTTTGTTACATCAACACTATAAGAGGAAACTACATCTTCAGTAGGTGGAATCATGGAGTAGGTATCGCCGTCACCGTTGTCTTTGGAATACAATACTCCTTTTTTGATACTTTCCAGAGTTCCTTTATAGCTGTCCATCATGACGACTTGCAGGGACACGGTAGCCGATTGGAGGTTATTTTGCCGTGTCTCGT
>ERZ838118.4875-NODE-4875-length-11162-cov-8.692716_pt1 | contig 11162 bp, 10 predicted proteins | sample MGYA00519863_ERZ838118 | MGnify/ENA primary metagenome ERZ838118 (study PRJEB31850, sample SAMEA3708827) | human gut metagenome | biome: human gut; feature: human-associated habitat; material: faeces | place: China | collected 2014 ...
TTACCAGTTTACACCATCGGTCTTCTTAAGTCCAGCTAACCCTTGAACAGTAACAAAATATATAAAAAATTGTAAATTTTTTTCTCTTTCCTCTTTCATTTTTGGTAAATATATATTAAAATACAATACAGGTATAAGGTTTTATAGTTAAAACGGAAAATAAACACTATAGGATGAGAAGGGATTGAAATCAGATGATATCGAATCAGGTGCTTCAGAATACTCTTGAAGGGTTAAAAGAAATTTCCAGAACAGAATTTTGTGTACTCGACACAGAAGGCAAAGTGCTTGCAAGTACTTTTGCAGATTTTTCCATTGCAACACAGGATGTACAGGCTTTCGTAGAATCACAGGCCGACAGCCAGCTTGTAAAGGGGTTCCAGTATTTTAAAGTCTGTGATGACTATCAGCTGGAATATATACTGGTCGCCCATGGCGACGATGAAGATACTTATATGGTTGGCAAGCTCGCCGCTTTTCAGATCCAGAATCTGATTGTAGCGTATAAAGAACGCTTTGACAAAGACAGCTTTATCAAGAACCTGCTTCTTGACAACCTGCTTCTTGTTGACATTTATAATCGTGCGAAGAAACTGCACATTGAGGCAGATGTCCGCCGCGTAGTCATGATCCTTGAAATGCCACAGGAGAAAGACCACAGCTCCATGGAAAGCGTGAAGAGTCTTTTCGGCGGTAAAAGTAAAGACTTTATCACAGCAGTAGATGAGAAGAGTATTATCGTAGTCAAGGAACTTGAAGATGGTGAGAATTATCCTGAGATGGATCAGCTTGCACATACTATCCTTGATACTCTTGGAATGGGAAATGACGGTAAGACACATATGGCATACGGTACTATCGTCAATGAACTGAAAGAAGTATCACGTTCCTATAAAGAAGCCCGCATGGCTCTTGATGTAGGTAAGATTTTTTTCGGAGATAAAGAAGTGATCGCATACAGCTCTCTGGGAATCGGACGACTGATCTACCAGCTCCCGATCCCACTCTGTAAGATGTTTATCAAAGAAATCTTCGGCGGCAAATCCCCGGATGACTTTGACGAAGAGACTCTGGTTACAATTGATAAGTTCTTCGAGAACAGCCTCAATGTTTCAGAGACATCCAGACAGCTTTACATCCATAGAAACACTCTGGTCTATCGCCTCGATAAACTCCAGAAGAGTACAGGTCTTGATCTCCGTGTTTTTGAAGATGCCATTACATTCAAGATTGCACTCATGGTAGTACGTTATATGAAATATATGGAAACACTGGAATACTGATATATTATAATAGAAGGAAAATTTTCAATGCCTGCCACAGCTTTAATTGCTGCCGCAGGCATTTTTGACCTTTACAAATCCAGCCTTGCAGTGTATAGTTAGAAATCGAGATTGCAATTGATAAGGTATGCAATATCCTGAGACATGCAAGCCAAAATTCCATTGCCGCAGGCAATTTGGAATGAATGTTGACTGCGTTACTGTGAACATTCTATGAATCCTCAAAAATCTCTTGCAATCCCCAAAAACATACATTACAATAATGTTACAAATTCATTAACCCATTGGAGGAAAAATCTATGATAGATCTTATAGATGTAAGCAAGTCCTATGGTCCCGGCCTTCCGGCAGTGAACCATGCGAACTTACATATAGATAAAGGTGAATTCGTCTTTGTAGTAGGAAACAGTGGTTCAGGAAAAACAACCCTGATCAAACTTCTTATGAAAGAGCTGGATTCCACATCCGGCCAGATCATCGTAAGCGGTGAACGTCTGGAAGGAATGAAACACAGAAGAGTAGCCAAATACCGCCGTAAGTTGGGCGTAGTATTTCAGGACTTCCGTCTTCTGAAAGACAGAAATGTATATGAGAATGTAGCGTTTGCCCAGAGAGTAGTCAACCGTCCCACAAGAGTAATCCGTAAACGTGTCCCGGAGGTACTTCAGGAAGTTGGACTTGCTGTCAAATACAAATCCTTCCCGGATGAACTTTCCGGTGGAGAACAGCAGAGAGTTGCATTGGCAAGGGCGCTGGTCAACCGTCCGGATATCCTTCTGGCAGACGAGCCTACAGGAAACCTGGATCCGAAGACTTCCGAAGAAATCATGAAGCTTCTGGAACAGATCAACGACAGAGGAACCACAGTAGTGGTTGTTACACATAACAAGGATATTGTAAATTCCATGCGCAAACGTGTTGTGACCATGCATGAGGGCTCTATTATAAGTGACGAGAAAGAGGGAGAATATCATGAGGCCTAGTACAATCTGGTACACTCTAAAACAGGGTGTCAAAAATATCAAAAGAAACTGGATGTTTTCCCTGGCTTCCATTATCACCATGGCTGCCTGTATTTTTCTGTTTGGAATCTTTTTCTCCATTGTCAATAATGTGAATAATATTGCACATAAGGTAGAGCAGGAAGTGCCGATCACAGTATTCTTTGAAGAGGGAACTACAAACAAACAGATCAAAGCAATCGGAAAGAAGATCAAGGCACGTCCGGAAGTAGAGAAAATAGAGTATCAGTCAGCTGATGAAGCCTGGGAGGAATATAAAGAGCAGTATTTCCAGGGCTCAGAGGCAGCAGACGGATTTAAGGACGACAATCCTCTTGCAAACTCAGCCAATTATCGTGTGTATATGAATGATATCACGAAGCAGTCAGAACTTGTTTCCTATATACAGGAACTGAAACATGTAAGAAAAGTCAACCAGTCTGAGGAAGCAGCAAAAACACTGGGAAATATCAACAAGCTTGTTTCCTATATTTCCATTGCCATCATTGTATTACTGCTTATTATCTCCATATTCCTGATCAGCAATACGGTATCTGTGGGTATTGCAGTCCGTAAAGAAGAGATCGGAATTATGAAATACATAGGAGCGACAGACGCATTTGTCAGAGCACCATTCCTGCTGGAAGGCATGGTTCTGGGGGTGGTCGGAGCAGCAGTTCCGCTGATCGTGCTTTATTTCTGTTATAATGGGGCAATATCCTATATTTTGACCAGGTTTAATGTGCTTACAGGTGTGGTGGATTTCATCCCGGTATGGCAGATTTACCAGACATTACTTCCAATAAGTCTGGGACTTGGAATTGGAATCGGACTGATCGGAAGTTTCTTTACAACAAGAAAGCATTTAAGAGTATAATAAAAAGCAGATAAGCATGAAGCTGCCGGAACAATGATATCATATCATAAACCGGTGGCTTTTTTTACAGGAGTGCAGACATGAAAAATAAAGAATTTTGGAAAGGTGCAGTAGCAGGAGCACTGGTTGTGACGTGCATCGGTACAGGTGCCTTTGCGGGAACAGGTCTTGCAGCAAAAGGAACAGCTCTTGGTGATCGCAAGTGTACATCAAAGCTGGCATATCTTGAAGAGCTGATCGACAGATACTATCTGGGAGATAAGGATGAAGAAAAGCTTCAGGAAGGGCTTTATGCAGGTCTTCTCTATGGGCTGGATGATCCTTATTCCAGATATTATACAGCAGAGGAATACGATTCTGAGAATTCTTCCAATGAGGGAAGCTATGTGGGGATCGGCATTCTTATGGAGAAGAACAAAGAAGGCGGAGTAAAGATTGTTGAATGCTATGAGGGTGGTCCCGGAGAAAAAGCAGGACTGGAGGAAGGGGACATCATCAGTGCCATTGACGGGGAAGATATTACAGAGGATGAAGTATCTGATGTTGCAGACATTGTCCGCAATTCAGATAAAGACAGTGTGGTGCTTACTGTTCACAGAGAAGGTGCAGAAGATGCCATGGAAATCACAGTCCCTGTCACAGATGTGGAATTACCGTCTGTTTTCCATGAAATGCTGGATTCTAAAATCGGCTACATCCGCATTACACAGTTTACAGGCGTTACCGGCGAACAGTATCAGGAAGCTTTTGATGACCTGCAAAAACAGGGAATGGAGAAAATGATCGTGGATCTCCGCGATAATCCGGGTGGACTTCTTGATTCTGTCTGTGATGTCCTGCGGAAAATCCTTCCGGAAGGACTGATCGTTTACACCGAAGATAAGGACGGAAACAGAGAAGAGGAAAAATGTGATGGCAAAAACGAACTCCGGATTCCGCTTGCAGTCCTGGTAAATGAAAGCAGCGCCAGTGCATCAGAGATTTTTGCCGGTGCAGTGCAGGATTATGGTATTGGAACGATTGTCGGAACAACTACTTACGGAAAAGGCGTGGTACAGTCCATCCGCCAGCTCTCAGACGGAAGTGCCATTAAACTGACTGTTGCCAATTACTACACTCCAAAAGGAAACAACATCAACAAAACAGGAATCAAACCTGATATAGAGGTTTCTCTGGATACCAGCCTGCTGAATAAGAATAAAGACGAGATCACCCATGATGAGGATAATCAGCTGCAGGAGGCGATTAAGGCAGTTGAGAAGGAAAAGTAGTTGTTTGGCTGATAGTTTGATGCTATACTGTATGTAGCTGTATTTATAATAGAAGTATTTTTATTATAGATGAAAAGCCCATTACTGAGCAGGCAGCGGATTTTGCTTCGTAACTGAAAAAATAGTCAAGCGGATATTCGCAATCCGCTTCGCTGCGTAGCTCTACACCGAATAACTGCTTCGCAGTTTATCAGAAGAAGCTTGCACTCCTCCTGATACAAGCAAGTCCCCACCCACTGCTTATTGCTTTTCGCAATTGAAGCAGGGGACTTACTTGATTCGGTTAAACAGTTAATGGGCAGAAAGTGAAAAATATCAGAAAAAGAGGGCGACAACATGAGCGAATATGTGATCACCACCGACAACAATTCAGATCTTCCGGAGGAATATCTCAAAGACCATGGAGTAGGCTGCATGTATCTCAGTTATTCCATGGATGGAAAAAATTATACACATGGAAATTTCCTTCCGGAGCATGAATTTTATGAGGCAATGAGAAACGGTTCCATGCCAACCACAGCACAGGTAAATCCTGAAAATGCAAAAGCACTGCTGGAGCCTTACCTGAAAGAAGGAAAAGATATTCTTCATATTGCATTTTCCTCTGCCTTAAGTGGTACATACAATAGCAGCCGTATCGCAGCAGAGGAACTGATGGAGGATTATCCGGACCGCAAGATCATCGTGGTAGATTCTCTTGGCGCTTCCCTTGGTCAGGGGCTTCTGGTTTACCTTGCACAGGAGAAGAAAGAGCAGGGAGAAGATATGGAGACAGTTGCGAAATGGGCAGAAGAGAACAGGCTTCATATGGTACACCTTTTTACAGTCAACGATTTAAACCACCTATACCGCGGAGGCCGCATTTCCAGAACTACTGCAGTAGTAGGAAGCATGCTGAATATTAAACCGGTTCTTCATGTAGACAACGACGGAAAACTCACTGCCATCGGAAAAGTCCGCGGCCGTAAAAAATCCCTTCAGGAGCTGGTAAAGCTTATGGATGAGAAAATCGGCAGCTATCATGACACTTGCCATACCATCTTTATCAGTCATGGCGACTGCGAAGAAGATGCAAATTATGTGGCAGAGAAAGTAAAAGAAAAATACCAGATCAACACGATTATCATGAATCAGGTAGGAGCCACCATCGGCGCTCACTCAGGTCCGGGAACAATGGCGTTGTTCTTTGTGGGAGATGAAAGATAAATTAGTTTTTTTTGTAAAATGGTTTCATGGTATCATTATCCTGCGGGAAGATAAATGATACTGTGGAACCACTTTTGATATTACAGGAGAATTTTATGAAATTATTAAAAAAAGTATTCGCATGCGCATTCACATTTATATTTATGCTGAGCGTTTCAGGACTGACAGGATATCAGGTAAACGCCTCAGAGGAGCCAAAACATCTGGATATCCTGTTCACCCATGATCTGCATTCTCATTTGAACAGCTTTCAAACGATTGTAGACGGGACACAGCAGGAGACCGGCGGGTTTGCCCGGCTGAAAACATTGATCAATGAGCACGAGAAAGAGAATACAGATACACTCATATTGGATGGCGGAGACTTTTCCATGGGAACTCTGATACAGACTGTATATGACACAGAGGCCGCCGAACTGCGGATGCTTGGATATTTGGGCTGTGATGTGACAACTCTGGGAAATCATGAATTTGATTACGGCTCCGATGGTCTGGCAGATATGCTGAACGCCGCAGTCAGTTCAGGCGAAAACCTTCCCAGGATGGTTGTGTGTAATGTGGACTGGGATGCAATGAAAAAAGCCGGCCTCAGTGAAGGACAGAAACAGATTTATGAAGCATTTCAGACATATGGAGTAAAAGACTATACGGTAATTCAAAAAGGTGATGTAAAGATTGCAGTACTGGGTGTTTTCGGCAAGGATTCTCTGGATTGCGCTCCTACCTGCGAGCTTCTTTTCAAAGACCCGTCAGAAGCAGCCAGAGAAACAGTAGAGGAAATAAAAAAGAACGAAGATGTAGACATGATCGCCTGTGTATCACACAGCGGAACATGGGAGGACGAAAAAGTATCAGAGGACGAAATCCTTGCAAAGAATGTTCCGGACATTGATCTGATCGTCAGCGGACATACCCACACACAGTTGGCAGAACCAATCCTGCAGGGAGATACCTGCATCGTATCTTGTGGAGAATATGGGAAAAACCTGGGAACAATTTCCATGACTCAGAAAGAGAATGGACGATGGGAACCGGATACCTATGAGCTTGTTCCGGTTACGGATGAAATCAAGGCAGATGAAGCCACACAGAAGAAAATAGATGAATTGTCAGATACTGTTGACATTAATTATCTTTCCAATTTTGGTTATACCAGAGAGGAAATTCTGGCAGAGAATGACATTGAATTTAACAGCCTCAGTGAGATGGAAACAAAGCATGAGGAGTTAAATCTGGGAGATGTCATATCAGATGCTTATGTATATGCAGTAGAGAATACAGGAGACTCTGACGGAGAAAAAGTAGATGTTGCAATCGTACCTGCCGGAACTGTAAGAGATACTTATACAAAAGGCAATATAACAGTGGAGCAGGTATATAACTCCTTCTCGCTGGGAACAGGAAAGGACGGACTTGCAGGTTATCCTCTGATCAGTGCATATTTAACGGGAAAAGAACTGAAAACAGTGGCAGAGGTAGATGCCTCAATTTCAGATTTTATGACAATAGCCAGATTATATTGCAGTGGAATGAATTTCACCTATAATCCCCACCGCATGATCTTAAATAAAGTAACAGACTGTTATCTGACAGGCAAGGACGGGGAAAGGGAAGAAATACAGGACGATAAATTATATCATGTTGTCACCGACCTGTACACTGGCCGTATGCTTGGCTCTGTTCTGGACAAATCCTATGGTCTGATATCCATCGTCCCCAAAGATAAAAACGGCAATCCCATAGAGAATCTGGAAGATTATGCAGTCATGGATGGAAAAAAAGAACTGAAAGCCTGGGCTGCAATCGCAGAATACATGCAATCCTTTGAAGACACAGACAAAGACGGAATTGCAAATGTGCCGGAATATTATAATACAACACACGAAAGAAAAGTTATAGACAGCAGCAAAAACATCATAAATCTGATAAAACATCCGAATAAATTTGCCATAGCGATTGTCGGAATATGTATTGTGGCTGTTGGGGTGATTTTGTTGCTGATCTTCGGAATTGTAAAGATTATCAGAAGAAGGAGATAGCATTTTACTATAAACATTGCATGATCAGTTGCTCTATCAGGAGGGTAAAAGGAGGATATGTGAAAAGCTATTTCTATTTTGGAAAAAAGAAAAAGACCTCATAATATGAAGCCTTTAAAGGCACACACTGTGCAACTGGAAAAACCAGTGAGTAGTGCAAATCCGTAGGGAAAATTAGAACAGTAGGTTATCTAAATTAAATGATTTTATAAAAAGAAAGCAGGTGAAATGTAATGAACGTTATATGTTTCCATAACCCAGATGAAGAAAATGGCTATTTAAGTAACTGGTATCTTAGTCATTTCACAGTCAACGGAATAGATTTTTCGTCAATGGAGCAGTTTATGATGTATCAGAAGGCATATCGCTTTCATGATGAAGAAATAGCTAATGACATACTTCATACAGATAATGTTGCAGAGATTAAGAAATTAGGTCGTAAAGTACATGCCTATGATGAAAATGTCTGGAATGGTGTAAGGCAGATTATTGTTTATGAGGGATTAAAAGCGAAATTCAGTCAAAATGCAGAATTAAAACGACAACTTGTTGATACAGGTGATGCTGTGTTAGCTGAATGCGCAGTAAGAGATCAAATCTGGGGAATAGGTTTATCCATGGGAGATCCAAACAGGTTTGAGCGAAGCAAATGGAAAGGCAACAATCTTCTGGGATATGCTTTAATGTTAGTGAGAGAACAGTTATAAATTCTGATTCTAGAGATGGAAATAGATAAGAAAAACATTTTTTATGAAATCCAGAATAATAAGGAGTTTTTGAATGAGCAAAAAAATAACGAAAAGAGGAAGGTACATAATGAAAGTATTAATGCTCAACGGCAGCCCGAGAACAAAAGGAAATACATTTATTGCATTAGAAGAAATGAAAAAAGTATTCGAAGTAGAAGGTGTAGAAGCGGAAATTGTACAGGTAGGCAATAAAGATGTAAGAGGATGCATTGCCTGTAGACGTTGTGTGGAATTTGGCAAATGTGTTTTTGATGATGTGGTGAATGAACTGGCACCGAAATTTGAAGAAGCGGATGGAATTGTGGTTGCCAGTCCGGTATATTTTGCTTCAGCGAATGCTACACTGATTGCCACCCTTGACAGACTGTTTTTCAGCACATCTTTTGATAAAACAATGAAAGTGGGCGCAAGCGTGGTCTGTGCAAGACGTGGAGGCTGTTCAGCGACTTTTGATGAGCTGAACAAGTATTTTACCATATCAAACATGCCGATTGCGGCCAGCCAGTACTGGAATTGCATACATGGACGCGAACTGAGAGAAGCTGACAGGGATGAAGAAGGAAAGCAGACCATGCGTGTACTCGCCAGAAATATGACTTTTCTGATGAAGAGTATCGAACTTGGTAAAAAGCAGTTTGGACTTCCGGAAAAGGAAGAACATGCATTCACACATTTTATCAGATAGAGATTCCTGAGTGCTTTTTAAATGAATCGAGTTACCTGCTGCATTTGCGGAGAGCAATAAGCAGTGGGTGGAACAGAGGGAAGGGATAACTATGTATCGTATTTTTATCGTAGAGGATGATGAGATCATCTCAGAAGTACTGAAAAAGAATCTTTCGTCCTGGGGATATGATGTATCCTGTGCGGAGGATTTTTCCAATATTATACAGGAATTTGTACGCAGAGATCCCCAGCTTGTCCTGCTGGATCTGAAGCTGCCTTTTTATAATGGATTTCACTGGTGTGAAGAAATACGCAGAATTTCTCAGGTTCCGGTTATCTTTATTTCTTCGGCGGCAGATAACATGAATATGGTTATGGCGATGAGTCGTGGTGCAGATGATTTTATTGCAAAACCGTTTGATATGGATGTACTGACTGCAAAAATTCAGGCGATTCTGCGCCGCACATATTCCTTTGGAACTCCGGGAAATGTTCTGGAATATAAAGGGATTGTTCTGAGTCCTTCCCGCTGCACACTGACGTGGAATGGAAACGATATTGATCTTACGAAAAATGAGCTTCGCATTCTGGAAATATTGATGGAGCATGCCGGAAAGGTTGTTTCCAGAGATGCGATTATGACGAAACTATGGGAGAGCGACAGCTTTATTGATGATAATACGCTGACTGTGAATATTACCCGCCTGCGCAGGAAACTGGAAAAAGAAGGACTGAAAGAATTTATCATTACCAAAAAAGGCCTTGGATATATGGTATAAGACGACAGTATAAATAAAAGGATTTTTTATGAAACTTTTTCTGGATTATATAAGCAAAATTAAATTCTATATCATTCTGCAGTTGTTTCCTGTAATGCTTGCAGAAATAATTTTCTTTCTTTATCAGCTGCCGATTGAACCGATGGTGTATGTTACTGTTTTCTGGTTAATAACTGGTATTTGTGCGTGTCTGAACGGATTTTACAGATACAGGAAAAAGGTAGAACAGTTGGAATTGATTGCAGCTGCACCGGATATCAATCTTTCACAGATGGATTCTCCTGTCGGTCAGGATGAAAGATTCCAACAGGAAATTATGCAGCAGTTAAATCAGATGCGTATCGATGTGGAGAATGCCAGCCAGAAGGCATCTGAAGACATGACAGATTATTATACGATGTGGGCACATCAGATCAAAACGCCGATTTTTGCACTGCGACTTTTGCTTCAGGAGAGTCCTGAGGAAAATAAAGAGAAACTTTCGGAACTTTTTAAAATTGAGCAGTATGTGGAGATGGTTCTTGGTTATCTAAGGACAGAGGATATGTCTTCGGATCTCAAACTTTCCCGTTGTTCTCTTGACCGGATCATACGTGATCAGATTCATAAATATGCAGGAATTTTTGTCTCAAAGAAACTTACACTTACTTATGAAAGTATTTCGCAGGATGTTCTGACGGATGAAAAATGGCTGGGATTTGTGATCGGACAAATTTTATCCAATGCCCTGAAATATACCCGAACCGGAGGAATCCGAATTTATCTGGAGAAAAAATTATCTCTGGATACAGATGATGTAAGCATTTCGATAGGAAATGATGACTGCAATAAAGTAGAAAATTTTACACTGGTCATTGAAGATACCGGAATTGGTATTCGTGCAGAAGATATTCCGCGAATTTTCGAAAAAGGCTACACCGGAGTCAACGGGCGTGAAAACAACCGTGCAACCGGTATCGGTCTGTATCTCAGCAAGAAAATCATGAAACGTCTCGGTCATCGCATCTATGTAACTTCCGAAGAAGGCAAAGGAACAAAAGTATTCCTGGAATTTTCCCAGAATGTCCTGACCATGTATTAATTAGAAATATCCTAGGAGTTTATGCCTCCATTCGAAACGACCTTACAGAAATGTAAGGTTTTTTCGTATATTGTAACCTGCTTCGATGGCAGAAGCCGGGAAAAATTTCTATACTTGTCTCATCAATCAAAAGAAAGGAGCCCCGGTTATGGCTTTGGTATGCTACCCTCATATAGGACAATGAAATATAAAAGTCCTATATGGGGGTAT
>ERZ838118.4876-NODE-4876-length-11162-cov-2.502206_pt1 | contig 11162 bp, 4 predicted proteins | sample MGYA00519863_ERZ838118 | MGnify/ENA primary metagenome ERZ838118 (study PRJEB31850, sample SAMEA3708827) | human gut metagenome | biome: human gut; feature: human-associated habitat; material: faeces | place: China | collected 2014 ...
AGCTTAGTAAGAAAACGGTTGATTATAAATTAACCGTTTTCTTGTGCCTTTATAGGAAATTCCGATTTTTTATAAAATTTTCTGAGAAGAAACCGTTTGATTTACAGAAGGGGGATTCTGTCAGTCAGCAGAGGAAAGCATAACCGAGGCATAGAATACTCCTTCCCTCCATTCAAAACGAGCATCCCCATTATAGCGTTCCGCGGTCATTCGTACAGATTCCGTCCCAATCCCAAAGCCATCGTGCTTGGAGGAAATGAGCCGTTTTTCATCGGAGAGCGGCGGTTGGTCGCTGGTGTTATCCATCGTCAGATAAAGGCTTCCCTGCTGGCGAATGTGCAGACGGATGAAGCGTGGTGTTTTGGAGGCGGCGCAGGCATCAAGGGCATTTTCCAGAAGGTTTCCCAAAAGCGAACAGAACTCCGGCTCCGGAATAATCGTCTGCTCCTCCATTTGAACCACAGCCTCCAAATCGGTTTTTTGGAGAAGGGCCTGCTCTGCATAGTGGTGCAGAATGGCATCCACAGCATAATTTTTGCAAAATGGATGAATTGTATCGGGTGGCAGACTTTCTCCGTATGCTTTCACATAGGCCGCCACTTTGGAGATATCGCCGCTTTCCACACAGCCCTGCAATGCCTTGAAATGCTGATGCAAATCATGTCTGGCACGGCGGGTGTCGGCAATACTCTTTTGCAGAGTGCGATACTGGGCAGTTTGCATTTGCAGCAGTTTGTTTTCCTGCGAAAGACGGATATTTTTGGCAATTCCCCTTGCCATCCAGTAAAACAGGGCATAATAAAGCAGCATCAGCCCCAGAAGTGCAAGAATTAAAATCGGATAGAAGTGCATCACACGGTTGGTATAAAGCGTGGAATATTTCCTGGGGCGAAGGGTGGTATTCAGACACCAGAACACCAACGGCAATATCCAGAATATATACCAGGTTTCCGGCGTTTCCACCTCATCCAACAGCCAACGGGCGGCGTGTGTGGCAGGGTAGCATAAAATCCCCAGCAACAGCCAGCACAGCAGGACATAAAGAATGGTACTGTTTAGGGAAAGCGCAACTGCACCACTCCGCCGAAACAGAGTGGCATCTATCAGAATTGCCAGATTATACATGCTGGAAAATACACCGCAAACTGCCAGAAATACGTTGACGGTTTTCCACCGAGATAGCGGAACTGCTTTGCAATAGAACAGCAGAAGCAATGCCTGCGTCAAAAGCATACAGAGCTTTGTGCTATAACGAAGCCGCCAGCAGAGCCAGCCCACCCCTACACACCACAAAATCAAAGTGGGAATGCCCCACAGCAAGAGGAGCTTTCCCTTGCCGTTCAGATGGTTTTTCATCGGTAGAAAGCACAGAATGATAGCGGGGATAGAGATGGAAAGCTCCAGCATCGGGTGGAGCATATCATAGAGTTCCATTTGTGAAGCCTCCTCTCATGCGGGCATAGGCAAAGGAAAGATATTTTTCCCGCACCTCCTTATATTTTAATCGGCTGACAGGAACAGATGTCCCATCTGACAGAAGAAAATGACTTGCCGTTAAGCTTTCCACCTGCTCCAGATTGACCAAAACGCCACGCATACAGTCGCAGAAATAAGGATATGCCAACAGCAGAGCCGCAAAATCAGCCTGCCGCATGGAGATGAGGCGTGTTTTTCCGCCAAGCAGATGAACCTCTACATTGCGACTTTGGTATTCGGTATAGGTAATTTGATGGAGCAGAAGTGGTGGCTGTTCTGCAGCACCCGGAATGATTACGCACTGACTTTGCTCCAAAAGCTCCGCACTGCAGCGTGAAAGTGCCTGTGTTAGATTTTCATAGGAAAAGGGCTTTACCAGATAATATGCCGCCCCAACTTCATAGCTGTCCACAGCGAACTCTCCGGTGGTGGTTGTAAAGATTAGCTGACAATGCGTATCCAGCTCCCGAATTTTTCGGGCAACCTCCATACCGGTTATGCCGGCCATATAAATATCCAGAAAGATTATATCAAAGGCATTCGGAGCGAAATGGGCAAGCAGAGCCTCGCCGCTTTCCAATATAACAGGGGAAGGAACCAGAGGAATCCCCTGTTCCGATGCCCAGCGGCAGAGGAGCTTCCGCAAAGCTTCGGCATCGGTGGAAAGGTCATCTACAATGGCAATCCGCATAATTTTCGCCTCCTAACTTAAGAATTTTGCTTTTCACGAACTATTGTATCATATTTTTTTTCGGTTTGACCTACATTTCATGCAGATTTTTGACATCTCATGCAAGACCTATTGACAGAGTGGTGAAAAATGGTATCCTAAATTTAGTCGGTTCTGTAAAAGAATCGATTTTTTTTATGCCTTTTTAATCTGATGTGGAAGGGAGGAGGCGTGTTGAAGATTGCACTTTACAATGAAAACCTTAGAGAACTGGAAATTTTGTTAGGACAGCTTGACCAATGTGCCAGAGAATATCTGCGTTTTGTGGAGATTACCCCCTATGTGAGACAGGAGGATTTTTGCAGCTTGGTGCGGGATGGGCCTGAGGTTGATTTATTTGTGGTGGCGCAGGATGGCACCTTTAGTCTGGAGATTATGGAGCTGCTGTGGGAGAAAAGACCGCATGCGCATATTTTTTGGTTTTCGGATTTGGATTTTGCCCTGCGTGCCTATCGGTACAATGCGGACTGGTTTGGGAAAAAGCCTGTGGATATTCATAGCCTGCGGAAAGCCTTTGGACAGATTTTGTATCGGAGAGAATGCTTATGACAGTGCTATTGAAAAAATGCACCGAACAGGGCGCAGAATCAAATACAGGAAAAAAGAGGAGGTATTGAGTAGTTCCGACAGAAAATGAGGAAAAAGAAGGGAGAGAGTATAAATGGGAAATCGAAAGAGATTGACCGCATTTTTATTGACAGCGGTAATGATTTTGACCATGCCGCAAATGCAGATAGCGGCGGCAGAGGTTGAATCCCCTGCTGATGTAGGCTTATGTATACACCACACGCAGCATACAGAGGATTGTGGGTATACGGAAGGAGAGAAGGAAACACCCTGCGGGCATGCGCATACAGAGGATTGCTATGCACCGATGAAGCAGTGTGTGCATGAGCATGGGGAGAGCTGTTATCCTGTTGCGGAGGACAGTGCATCAGAGAATACGGCGGAAAGAGAACCGCATACCTGTACCCATGAATGTAGTGAGGAAAGCGGCTGTATCACAGAAAAATTAGACTGCCGACATGAGCATAATGCGGACTGCGGCTATTCCCCTGCTACCGAGGGAACGCCCTGCACCTATGAATGTGAGGCCTGCTCAGTACAGGAGCAAATCAATGCACTGCCGAACGTAGAGGATAGCCCCAGAGAAAATGCCGAAGAAATTGAAGCTCTGCTGGCTGTTGCGGCAGATTCTGCGAACAAGCCGACAGAGGGAGACGGTACAGAACAATCCCCCTACCAGATTACCAACGCAGAGGAGTTGGCATGGTTTCAGGATACGGTGAATAGCGGACAAGCTAATATTCACGCCAGACTGCTGCGTGACATTGACCTGAAAAACGTCATCTGGGAGCCCATTGGAACCAAGGAAAAGCCCTACAACGGCACCTTTGACGGAAACGCCTATACCATAAGGAATTTTTGGCTGGGGAACCACGCTAAGCAAGACCTAATTTCTGAAAAGGGCCTTTTCGGCCGGATTGGATCAGACGGTACAATACAGGATCTGGTTGTGAAGGTTGAATGCATCGGCTCTGCGGCGTACCCCAACAATTTCAATGTTACCAAATGTGGACTGATTGCGGCGTATAACGAAGGCACTATCCGGCGCTGCAGTGTTATGGTCAATTATACGCTCTATGTTGCGGGGGAGATCGGTGTCATCGCCTACCAAAATAGTGGCATAATCGAAAACTGCCTGAGTGCGGTGGGGACGGGAACGGGAAATCCAAAATTTCAGGGTCGTATTCCGGATGAAGCCTCTGCTGCAGGCATTGCCTATGAGAATTCAGGCACAATCAAAAACTGCCTGTTTGATGGTGAACTCCGAACGGATGGGTTCATAGGCACTTCCTATGTGCCGAAAGACTATGCCATTGCACAAAATAGCTCCGGTGGTAAAATCACAAACTGTTACTATTACCACTCCGAACCAAGATTCGGCGGTGTAACATACAACGGTGAACTATACAAGGATGGAGACAAATTCACAGTAATATCCAAGACGCAGAAGGTGATGGGCACCGGCGAAGTGACCTGGCTGTTAAATGAAGATGGGCAGAATGACATCTGGCGGCAATCTACGGTTCCTTCTCTGGATAAAAGCTACGGCAGGGTCAAGAAAAACGCTGACGGCAGTTACTCCATTGTAACCCCTCATATACACAGACTGGATAACGGCACGCAGACAGAATTCAAGGAGGTTAACTCTTTGGATGAAATCACAGGAGACACATCAGACACAAAATACTACTGTCTGAGCGAAAATGTTACCCTAAGCACAGCATGGGAAGCTCCGAATCGGGATATTATGCTTTGCCTGAACGGAAAGAGTATCACAGCCCCTAGCGGTGCTTCTGCAATTACCGTAGATGACGGCAGCACCTTCACTCTGATGGACTGCAAGAATGGCAAAGTCAGCGGTGGTTCCTCCGGCATTGCGGTGACAGGCGGCACGTTCAACCTGCACAGCGGCGTAATCAGCGGCAATACCATCGGTGTACTGCTTAATAGCGGGACATGTACGCTGAAAGGCGGTTCCATTACCAAAAACACCACAGGTGTGGATTATCTGGATGGCAAGCTTACCCTCAGCGGCGGTGCAAAGGTAATTGAGAATCAGGGCGGCGAGGAGAATAAGACGAAAAATATTCTGCTTCACACAGGGAAAACGCTCTCCTTCGGGAAGCTGAATGCCGATGCACGTTTTGGCATTTCTGTAGAAAATTCGGATTCCCCTGAGGCACCCATCCCTGTTACTGACGCAAACGGCGGAAAATATTTCAACAACCTCTTCCCGGATGATGCGCTCGCAAACGAGCTGTATCGGGAGAGTAATGTGGTGTTGCTGCGCGCACAGGGGCATACAGCGCACTGTGTCTGTGGTGGTACACACACCGCCATTGGCAATCATACGGAAGATAATAAGTTGAATTTTCAGCCGTGGAATCCCTATGCGGCAAATCCCGCAAAGCCTCAGATGCCGACCTCTATGCCTGATGGTGTGGGCGGCTACTACCTGACACAGGATGTCAAGCTGAATAGCATTTGGGAACCGTCGGATGTGGTGCTTTGTTTGAACGGACATAAGATGACCTTCTCCGGCTATGGTGCCGTGAAGATTTCTGGAAACGGAAAGTTGACGCTGACAGACTGCGGGACAACCGGCAAGCTTTGCCGAGAGGGCAATGAAGTATACAAGAAAGGTGGCATTTCCCTCTCAACAGGAAGCACCTTTGACATGTACGGCGGCACGATTACCGGTTTTCAGAACGGTGTATCCACCGACCAAGTGGGTGGAACAATCCATCTGTACGGAGGGACGATTACCGGAAATGAGACTGTCCACGGTGCCGGCGTGTTTTGCTGGGGCAGTAGTAGCAATCCCTCAACATTCATCATGTACGGCGGAAAAATCACAAATAACCATGCAACCTATTCAGGTTCAGATATCAACGTAAAACCGTCAGGCGGAGGCGTATTTCTGAGAGAGTACAGTAAATTTGAAATGTACGGCGGCGAGATTACCGGCAACACCGCTACTTATGGCGGCGGTGTGTACTGCGGTGCAATCATAAGCCCCAACACCGCAGAGATGATCCTGCACGGCGGCAAAATTATCGGCAACACCGCTACTTATGGCGGCGGCGTGTACTTCAAGGACAAAGCCTTCCGGGTCACCGGCAAAGACAAAGTAACAATTACCGACAACACAGGAAATGGCGGAAAAAACGTGGTTTTGTTTGATGGGAAAACCATTCAGGTGACCGGTAAACTGCATGAAGGAACTCGCATTGGTGTGAGATCCTTTCATGCCCCTGAAGATGGAAAACCGATTCCTATCGCTAAGACAGAAAATAAAGACTGGATTAAGAAAGGAAACTTCATTTCTGACATTCCCGACTATGGCATCGCCCTATCGGATGACGGCAAAATCGTGCAGCTTCAGACACACCGGCATATCTGGGAGTACATCGTGGACGGTGCAACTATTACGGAACATTGTACGGCAGAAAACTGCGGACTGCCCGAAGACAACGGTGGCAGTGTGACTATCAAGGCTCCTGCGGACAATTTGATTTATGACGGACAAGGAAAGGCCGCAGTTCTGGAAAACACCCTTATCTCCAAGGTGGATGTATCGGAAATTACCTATACCAAGAATACCAAGGATGGCACTGCTATTACCGGAACGCCCACCGATGCGGGCACCTATACCGCCGCTGTTACCGTGGAGGGAAAGAAGGCAAAAGTGCAGTACACCATTGCGCAGTCCGGGACTGAGTTTAGCGGCGGAGTGAAAGCGAGTGCCTATGTCTACGGCGATCCTATCTTCGTCACTGTGACGCCTAAGGCAACCGGTAAGGCTCCTGTTAAAAAGGTGCGAACACTTAACACGCCTCAGGCAGGTCAGATGGCAATTTACGAAGGAGACAGACAGCTTACTGAGGCGAAAGATGTAACCTCCGGCAAAGAGCTGACCTTTACCATCGACACCGCAAAAGCGAATCTCGGAAATGGATGGCACACGCTCACCGCAAAATTTGTAGGATCGCAAAATATGGCAGCGCAGGCAGAAACGGTGCAAGTATATATTCGGCAGGCCGCGATTGCAAGAGCGGATGTTGCGGTAGCGGGCGAATCGTTTATCTATACAGGCTCTCCGATTACCCCTGCTGTAAGCGTAACATTAAAAAATGGAACACAGCTCATGAAGGATCGCGATTATACGCTTGCCTATACGAATCACACCAATGCGGGCACAGCAACCGTGACCGTTACCGGCATAGGCAACTATATCGGTACAGCAAAAAAAACCTTTGTCATCAGCAAGGCAAAAGCCCCTGAAATCAGTTGGCCAACGGCAAGCGCAATTACCTGCGGGGAAAAGGTGTCGGACAGCCTCTTGAGCGGAGGCAGTACCCAATACGGTACATTCGCTTGGTCGGATACTGTAAAGGATACGATTCCCGCAGTGGGAACTTACTCGTACAAAGTGGTGTTTACTCCCAGCGCAGATACAAAAAACAACTATGAAACGATTACCACAACGGAGAAGGAAATTTCTCTGACTGTCAATGCAAAAAGCTTGACCGGTGCCAATGTGACGGTATCCGGCAGCTATACATATACCGGTCAGGCTCAAATTCCAGCCGCTGATGCGGTAACGGTTCAGTTAGACGGTAAAACGATTCCTAATGACCGGTACACAATTTCTGCCAGTGATAATACGAATGCCGGACAGGCCACAGTGACCGTCACCGGCAAAGACGACTATATCGGCACAGCAAGCGGAACCTTTACTATCGGCAAGGCAACGCCTAACCCGACCACGCCGACCGAATTGAACGCTGTTTATGGCAGCACACTGAAGGATGTACCTCTGCCGAAGGGATGGGCTTGGGATACTCCCGACAGCTCTGTTGGCAACGTGGGAGAGAAAACCTTTGCGGCTACTTACACCGAGGACAACAGCGGCAACTACAACACAGTACAGAAAAACCTTACAGTGAAGGTGGCGAAAAAAGCGGTTACCGTTACGGCACTGGACAAGAGCGCCTACATCGGCAGCGATGTGCCGGCTCTGAGCAATCCGGAAGCAGGTAAGGATTACAAGATAGAGGGTTTGGTCGGTACAGATACCCTGAACGGCACTGTAACATTGACCTATGCGCAGACACCGGATATGAGCAAAGTCGGCAAAACCACAATCAACATTACAGGTACGCTGTCAAATGATAATTATGATATTATTTATGCCAATGGAACACTGACCGTTTCCAATCGACATTCCGGCGGTGGCGGCGGTGGTGGCAGTAAGCCTACGAAAAAACCCACAGAAAAACCCGCAGAAAAGCCTGCTGTATCTCCTACCGTGGAGGACAAGAATGATACCGTAAAAATAGCAGAAACCACAGCAGAAGCAAATGCGGCGGCGGCAAATGCAGCGAAGGCGGATGATAAGGTAACACTGGTAACAGAGGGTACAAATGTTTCCGGTAAGGATTTTACAGAACCTGCAGTTTTGAAAATTCCTGTGGATACCAAGGACGTGAAGAATGTAAATCAACTGACCTTGGCAAGATTGAACGCCGAAACAGGCAAGCTGGAAATTGTTGGCGGCAGCTATGATGCAAAGGCGAATGCGGTTGTTGGTTATGTGGTAAAGGAAGGCAGCTATTTCGTTGTGGAAAAGGAGAGCCTAACAACAATTAGCATGCAGATTGGCAATAATGGTGTTGTGCTGAATAATGAAAACAAGATTTTGGATGCGGCACCCTTGATTTCGCAGAACAGAACGATGGTTCCGCTGAGATTTATTGCAGAGGCATTCGGTGCAAATGTAAGCTGGGCGCAGGATACAAAGACAGTTACCATCGTGATTGACGGCAAGGTCTTGACTATGAGAATCAATCAGGAATTGGAAGGCTTTGGCGCAGCACCCATCATCAGCAACGGACGCACGATGGTTCCCATTCGCTATATTTCCGAGGAATTGGGCGCAAATGTGATTTGGGTTCCTTCCACAAGGACAGTTGCGATTGCAAGATAACTATGCTTGGAAAAAAGAAAGTAAAATGAAGTATCCCAAAAAGTAAGAAAATTATATTTAATGTAAATTGTTTTAGGGGCGAAAAGGGCTTGCTATCTGTGTATTGCAGTTGAATAAATGCAAGGCCCTCCGGTTTCACGGTTTTCTCCTCTGGGCGCACCTGAAGAACCGTTTCTTTTCCTGCTGTATGTAATGAATAACGGTTGATTTCTCTTCCGTTTTCATCGTAAGAAACCGCCGTTATCTCCCCATTCTGATAGGTGATATTAAAGTTTGCACGGCATTTTTTCACTTTCTTTTTACCAGCACTTTTGCCATTGATAAACAGCTCAACCTGAGCAGCCCTTGCATAAACTTCTACCTTCGCCGGTTCTCCGTTACAGCCATCCCATGCCCAGCTTTCCAGAGCCTTTGTCAGCTGCCAGCCGGTAAGACGAAGCTTTTCTTTCTGGTAAACAGGATCAACTGCAATAAACGGACCTGTCTCTCTTTCAAAAGCAACTCGAGTATATGCAGCCTCTGCACGCGGCTTTCCATTCAGGTCAATTCGACCATTTCCACCTGTCATTCTCGTGGCTGGATCTTCAAATTTATAGTCAGAATACTCTGCTGCACCATCACCGACTTCTCCGATATAATCCCATCCTGCCCACACAAAATCACCGATAATTCTTTTATTTTTTTTGGCAATTTCCCAGAAACTATATGCATCCTTACAGAAGGTTTCACTTCCCAGAATCAGACGGTTCGGGTACTTTTTCAGGTCATGTTTGTAGCGGAAAATACCGTAATTATAACCTGCGATATCCATGTTTGCGTAGGCATCCTTCGTCCTTAAATCGCATGGATAAAGGGTGGCACCGCACTTCATAAAGTAGTCTCCGACCAGACAGGCAAGAGTATTATAGAACTCGCTTCCTACCGGCTTTTTCTTCTTTTCCGGCTTGGTGCTGCCTAATCCTTTTTTTCCATTTTCTGTGGCTTTATTTACTGTCTTTTCACCACTTTTAACTACTTTTTTCTCATTCTTTCCAGCTGCCTGAGCGGCATTTTTCTCTGCATTTCCAGCGCTCTTTTCTGCCTTGTCATCACTGTAAACGCCAAGTCCTATGGAGCTTAAGAAATTGAAGAAAATATTGATTCCGCAGGTAACAGGACGGGTGGAATCCAGGCTGTGAAGATAGTTTGTCATATCACCGGTAAGGGCAATTCCCTTCTTCTGGGCAGTCTCTGCAACCTCATTTCCTGTGGAGTACATAATCACACTTGGATGGTTGTAATCCTTGTCAACCATGTCTTTTAAATCCTGTTTCCACCAGTCAGCAAGCTGTCCGGCATAATCATATTTAGTCTTATGAATGTACCATACATCTACATATTCATCCATCATCAGCATTCCCACACGGTCACAGGCATCCAGAAGTGCCTTAGAGCAAGGATAATGTGCAGAGCGGACTGCATTGTATCCATTTTCTTTGAGAATACGCATTTTACGTTCTTCTGCTTCCGGATACGTACATGCACCAAGCACGCCATTATCGTGATGAAAGCATGCACCGCGAAGAATCACACGCTCTCCGTTAATGGTCATTCCTACCTGAGGATTCCAGATCAATTCACGGATTCCGAAAGTTTCAGTTACTTCGTCTTCACCGAAAATTGCTTTACAGGTATAGAGATTCGGGTGCTCTGTATCCCAGAGCTTTGCGTTTGGAACATCCAGCTGGAAGATGGCCTGGTATGCTGCTTCCTGATTATTTTTTTCCGCTTCCACCTGCGCCAATTCACTCTTCTGACCATTTTTTCCAGTCTGTACTGATTCATTTGGCTGCATGTTTTTATTATCTGATGATATTATTTTGTCATTGTTTACATTTCCTATTTTTGTACTTTCACCAATTACTCTAAGTACTTTAGAGCCCTCAAACTCAATCTTCAGGGAAACCTCTCCAGGCGAAGAAGTTTTCACAACGACCTCAATTCTCGCCGGATCATAGCTTAAAGTACGGATTTTCACGCCGTTTACCGGAATATGTTTTTCTTCCCCAACATACAGATAAGCCGGACGGTAAATACCGGTTCCTGAATACCAGCGGCTGTTTGGCTGGTCAGCATTGCGCGCAATGACTTTGATCTCATTCTCTTTTCCATACTGGAAAAAGCCCTCTGTATCCACATAAAAATTGGTATAACCATAAGGACGGTAAGCCGCCTTTTTCCCATTTATGTAAACTTCACCATTGTGGTAAATACCCTCAAATTCAATGAGGACTTTCTTACCTTTATACTCCTCTGGCACAAAGAAATTCTTGGTATATTCGTAATCCCCACCAATATACCATCCAATATTTCCCTCGCCGGTACTCTCCTGAGCACGCGGCTCACTCAGCATTGCATCAT